>Ga0209033_1000264_pt1 | contig 29582 bp, 23 predicted proteins | sample LauGreFa1BDMLBDN_2_FD_188218 | JGI IMG/M metagenome (GOLD analysis project Ga0209033, IMG submission 188218) | Freshwater lake microbial communities from Lake Michigan, USA - Fa13.BD.MLB.DN (SPAdes) (version 2) | ecosystem: Environmental > Aquatic > Freshwater > Lake | place: Lake Michigan, USA...
GATGTGAATAGCGATGCGGATATTTCGGAGTTATCTGAATTTTTAAGTCACGCTGCATTGGAGTCGGCTGAATCACAAGCTAACGAATTTGATGATTGTGTGCAATTAATGACATTGCATACGGCAAAAGGCTTGGAGTTTCGCTTAGTGTTTTTGGTTGGGCTTGAAGATGGATTGTTTCCTTCTCAGCAATCTATTTATGATGCAGGAAAATTAGAAGAAGAACGTCGTTTGTGTTACGTGGGAATCACGCGCGCACGGGAAAAACTGTATATCACGCATGCTGAAAAACGACTTTTATACGGACGTGAAACACCAGCGAGTAAATCACGTTTTCTCCGTGAGTTGCCGGCAGAACTTCTCGAAGAAGTGCGGCCAAAACGGGAGGTATCGCGTCCAATGACGGCAAAATCGACAAGTTTTTCGATAACGAATCTGCCAAAAGAGATGCAAAGTGATAGTCGTTACCGCCTAGGTCAGCGCGTAGAACATGAAAGTTTTGGGGCTGGTATCATTTTGAAAATGGAAGGCGAAGGAAAAACCGAGCGTGCATTGATTAAATTTTCTGATGATTCACGCTGGTTAATGACTTTATATACAAAGTTACACGTTATATAGGGTGTTCACTTACTTGAAATCTGGTTTTCTATCACCACTATTGAAGTAACTTCATTTCTTTAAATCTAAAGGGAAATTCAATAATGAGAACAGATAAATTAACCAGTAAATTTCATGAAGCGATTGCAGATGCGCAAAGCTTGGCGTTAGGAAAAGATCATCAATTTATTGAACCTGCGCATTTACTTTTAGCGTTAGTTAATCAAGAAAGTGGCAGTATTAAGCCGTTACTTGCACAGAGTGGTATTAATGTACCTGGTTTGCGTGTTGAATTGCTTGCTGCATTGAATCGTTTGGCAAGTGTTAGTGGAACGGGCGGGGATGTACGTGTATCTAGTGAACTTGATCGTTTACTCAACATTACGGATAAACTAGCGCAAAAACGCAGCGATACATTCATTTCAAGTGAATTATTTTTACTGGCCATTGTAGAAGAAAAATGTTCACTAACAGACATATTCAAAAAATTTGGCATTAATAAAATGCTACTTCAAAATGCTATTGAAAAATTGCGTGGAGGGGAAGCAGTGAATGATGCTAATGCGGAAGATCAACGCCAAGCGTTAAATAAATATACAGTCAATTTAACGCAGCGTGCGATGCAAGGTAAACTCGATCCTGTCATTGGGCGGGATGATGAAATTCGTCGGACTATTCAAGTATTGCAACGCCGCACAAAAAATAATCCCGTTCTCATTGGGCAACCCGGTGTAGGTAAAAGTGCTATTGTTGAAGGTTTAGCGCAGCGTATTGTTAACGGAGAAGTGCCAGAGGGAATGAAGCATAAACAAGTTTTATCCCTTGATATGGCGGCATTGATTGCGGGCGCAAAATTTCGCGGTGAATTTGAAGAACGTTTAAAAGCCGTATTAAATGATTTAGCGAAGCAAGAAGGGCAAGTCATATTGTTCATTGACGAGTTGCATACGATGGTTGGCGCGGGAAAAGCCGATGGCGCGATGGATGCCGGAAATATGTTAAAGCCTGCGCTCGCAAGAGGTGATTTGCATTGCGTGGGTGCGACAACATTAGACGAATATCGCAAATACATTGAAAAAGATGCAGCACTTGAGCGTCGTTTTCAAAAAGTGTTAGTCGATGAGCCGAGCGTTGAAGATACGATTGCCATTTTGCGTGGACTCAAAGAAAAATACGAAGTGCATCATGGCGTTGATATTACTGACCCCGCGATTGTTGCAGCGGCGACGCTTTCTTATCGTTATATTTCAGACCGTCAGTTACCCGATAAAGCCATTGATTTAATTGATGAAGCGGCAAGTCGTATTCGCATGGAAATTGATTCTAAGCCCGAAGTGATGGATAAACTGCATCGACGCTTAATTCAACTTAAAATCGAACAAGTCGCGCTCAAAAAAGAAAAAGATGCCGCATCCAAAAAACGTTTACATATTCTTGAGCAAGAAATTGGCACTTTAGAAAAAGAATATTCGGATTTAGAAGAAATCTGGAAAGCTGAAAAATCCGCATTGCAAGGTAGTGCTGCAATTAAAGAAAAATTAGAGCATGCCCGATTAGATGTTGAAACGGCGAGACGCAATAATGATTTAGCGCGTATGTCAGAATTGCAATATGGCATTATTCCTGAATTAGAAAAGCAAATTGCACAGAGTGCAACGGTTGATACGCAGAAAATGACGCTACTGCGTAATAAAGTCACTGAAGATGAAATTGCTGAAATTGTATCCAAATGGACAGGCATTCCCGTTTCAAAAATGCTCGAAGGGGAACGTGAAAAACTCTTGCAGATGGAGTCGTATTTAAAACAGCGAGTGATCGGGCAAGATGAAGCGTTAAAAGCGGTGAGTAATGCCATTCGTCGCTCACGCGCAGGGTTATCGGATCCTAATCGACCTAATGGCTCATTTTTGTTTTTAGGCCCAACTGGGGTCGGTAAAACGGAGTTATGCAAAGCGTTAGCTGAATTTATGTTTGATACGCCCGATGCCATGGTGCGTATTGATATGTCAGAATTTATGGAAAAACATTCTGTGGCGCGTTTAATTGGTGCGCCTCCCGGTTATGTCGGCTATGAAGAAGGCGGTTATTTAACTGAATTAGTGCGTCGCAAACCGTATAGTGTCATTTTGCTTGATGAAATCGAAAAAGCGCATCCCGATGTGTTTAATATTTTATTACAGGTATTAGATGACGGTCGTTTAACGGATGGGCAAGGGCGAACGGTTGATTTCAAAAATACCATTATTGTGATGACGTCAAATATTGGCTCAGATATTATTCAAGCGTTATCAGGCGAAGCACTTTACAGTGTGATGAAGAATGCGGTAATGGATATTGTGGCGACGAAATTTCGACCAGAATTTATCAATCGAATTGATGAAGCTGTCGTGTTTCACTCGCTTGGTCGTGAGCAAGTCCGTGCAATTTCGACTATTCAAATTGACCATTTACGTAAGCGTCTGCAAGAGCGTGAAATTGGTTTTACAATTTCGGATACTGCACTCGATTTATTGGGTGAAGCGGGGTTCGATCCTATTTATGGCGCACGCCCGATGAAACGAGCTATTCAGCAACAACTTGAAAATCCTTTGGCTCAGTCTATTTTAGGTGGCCATTTTGTAGCAGGTGATGTGATAAAAGTCACAGAGGCAAATGGTGACTTGGTGTTTTCACATTAAAATTTGTTAACTTAAAAACAGGGCGAGAAAGACAATTATGACTAATTGTTCTTTCTCCGACTGTTTAATTTTCGACGAAATCCACGATTTACGCTAAACTCTCATATATTCCTAACTTCTTCTTTCAATTTTGTAGTGACTATTCAAATAATTCGTATCGCAACCCGTCAAAGCCCTTTAGCACTCTGGCAAGCAGAGTATGTTTCTGAGCGTATCAAAGTACTTTTTCCTACTATTCAAACGCAACTTGTTAAAATGGTCACGCGAGGTGATAAAATTCTCGATTCGCCTTTAGCAAAAATTGGCGGTAAAGGGTTATTTGTTAAAGAACTAGAGCAGGGCATGCTTGAAGGTAATGCGGATATTGCCGTGCATTCGATGAAAGATGTGCCTGTGAATTTTCCTGCTGGACTTCATTTAGCTGCGATTTTAGAGCGAGAAGATCCCACTGATGCGTTTGTTTCAAATCATTATGCGTCCCTAGTTGACTTGCCAGAGAATGCTCGTATTGGGACATCTAGTCTTCGTCGTCAATGTCAAATAAAAGCAACATTTCCAAATGCTGAAATTTTATCTTTGCGTGGTAATGTCAATACGCGCTTAGCGAAATTGGATGCCGGCGATTATGATGCGATTATTCTTGCTTCTGCAGGGTTAAAACGTCTTGGCATGGGGCATCGCATAGCGCAATGTTTACCAACACAAGTCAGTTTGCCAGCCATTGGACAAGGTGCAATTGGTATTGAGTGTCGCGTTGATGATTCTGAAGTAAATGCCATTGTCAATGCGTTAAATGACGAATTGACTGCTATATGCGTTACAGCTGAACGCGCAATGAATGCAAAATTAAATGGTGGATGCCAAGTGCCAATTGCTGGATTTGCACAAATTGAAAATGATGAAATTTCGATGCGTGGTCTGGTTGGCAATCCCGATGGAAGCGTGATTTATCGCGCAGAGAAACGAGGGCATGTTAGCCAAGCGTTTGCTATTGGTGAAGCGATTGCAGAAGATTTGATTGCGCAGGGCGCTTCAGAGATTTTGCAAGCGTTACTTGATTAATGTGTGATTTAAATCAGGCACGTATCTTAGTGACGCGCCCAGCGCATCAGTCTGGAAATTTATGTGCGATTATTGGCGCTGAAAATGGTATTCCAATTCAGTTTCCTACGCTGGAAATTTCGCCTATATTGCTTGATGTTTGCGAAGTAGAGCGTCTATTAAATCAAGCTGATGGCATCATTTTTACTAGCGCAAATGCGGTGACATTATATTGTTCACAGTTAGATGATGCTAAAATGGCAAAATTGCGAACAAAATTTTGTATGGCGATTGGGAATGCGACAGCAAGTGCATTAACAACTATAGGTGTAAGCGTCGATTTAATGCCCGAGCAAGGTTATAATAGCGAAGCTTTGCTTGATTTACTTTTACATCAAAAAAAAATGCCTAGGCATATAATCATTGTACGTGGTGAAAATGGGCGTGAAACGCTTGCTGAAGCACTAATGGAGAGTGGTGTACTTGTCGATTACGAAAATGTTTATCGTCGCGTGATACCCACTATTGACTGCAATAATGTTGTGCAGCTCATTATGCAAAAACAATTACATATCATCACCGCGACAAGTGGTGATGCGATACAAAATTTAGTGACTATGTTGCCTTTAGCGCAGCATGACATGTTAAAACAACTGCCTTTGGTTGTCATCAGTGAACGCATTAAAAACATTGCAAAATCGCTTGGTTTTCAATGTATTTCAATTGCAAAGCAACCTTCAGATGACGCAATCCTTAAGGCGGTCACAACAATAATACACGGAAAATAAAATGGCCGAATTGATTGAAGAACAAAAAACTGTCAATGAGATAAAGCAAGTCAAACATTCTCGCAGCGGACTTTGGTTTGGCTTGATTATTTTGTTAATTATTGCTGCGCTGTCGGGGATAGGTTATACCTTTTTAACGCAGTTGCGTGATAAGCAAGAAGGCTTAGGTGGTGAAGTTAAAGGCGCTGTTTCTCAACAAATTAGTGATTATCAAGCACAGTTAGCCGCCATTCAATCGCAATTGGCAACCGTTCAAACTGATGTTTCAAATAAAGAATTTCATTTCAATAATACAGTGAATGATTTTTCACAATTACATAATGAAAAATTAGATACTGTTCGTAAAGAATTACTGGAAGAAATTCAAAAGCTTCAACGTCAACTTGGTAAAACGCGTGGTGATTGGCTGCTTGCCGATGCTGAATATTTACTGAGTGTGGCAAATCAGCGTTTACTGCTTATGGGCGATGTGAATACGACCCACGAAGCTTTAGAAGCAGCTGATCAGCGCCTTCGTGAAAGTGGTGATGCGGCAGCGTATAAAGTACGTGAACAATTAGCCAAAGATATATCGGCGATCAGTGCGATTAATTCAGCGGATATAGTCGGGATTTACGCCACGCTGCAAATGTTAGAATCGCAAACGCATTCGCTCGTTTTATTATTGCCATACGCGGGAAAAGAAGTAGAATCGCCAGTTGCTGAAATTGCCCCAACTAAAACGAAAAAAGATAATGTAGATGGTTTACTTGGTCAATTGGAAGGCATGGTGACTATTCGCCACGTTCAACAGCACGTAAATGAAATCTTAACGCCCGAACAAGCGCAATTTATTCGTGAACAATTAGGCGTTAAACTTGAGATGGTCAAAATTTCCTTAGTCCAGCAAAATGATGTGCTTTATCAAGCAAGTTTAAATGATGCTCAAAAATGGCTGATACAAAATTTTGTGAAAGAAAAAGAAATGGAGCGTTTTTCTGCTGCATTGACAAAGCTCGCAGACGTTAGAATTCGTAGTGAATTTCCTGATATTAGTTTGTCATTGAAAATGTTGCGCGATATTACGAAATTGCGCGTTGAAACCGACAAAGCACTGTCTGGGCCCTCTTCCGTTAAATCGTCTAAAAATTCAGACGACGCACCCGCCGCACCGGCGCAACCCTAAGAAGAAATTATACCTATGAAAAAAGCCATTTTTCTTTTAATAATTTTAGGTTCGCTAGGCTCCGCAGCATTTTATGGTAGTCAATGGTTAACTAATTTAAACAGCGCAGGCTATGTACTAATTGGTATTGAGCAATGGTCCATTGAAACATCACTATTTGTTTTTTTGGGCGCATTAGTGACTGTTTTTTTTATTCTATATATTTTATTTCGACTCATTGGATGGACATTACGTCTGCCTAAACAAATTAGAAAGCGCGTTGAAACGAACAAACTCGCTATTTCACAACAAGCATTAATTAAAGGCTTAGTGGATTCAGCGGAAGGGAATTGGGAAGACGCTGAAAGTATTTTAATCAAACATGCCTCACACAGTGGTGCCCCCCTTATTCATTATTTAACTGCTGCGCGTGCCGCGCAATCGCGTGGTGCATTTGATAAACGTGATGAATATTTACAAAATGCAGCGCTGCATGGCGCTGACGACGAAATTGTGGTCGGTTTAACACAAGCTGAACTCAACTTATCTGGTCAGCAGTTTGATCTTGCATTGGAAACACTGACAAGACTGCATTCTATTAATCCGACGCACGCTAGTATTCTGAGATTATTACATCAAACTTATCAAAAATTAGAAGATTGGGATTCTCTGCGTTCACTGATTCCTGCTCTGAATACACAAAAAGTCCTAATTGAAGCGGATCTGAAATTAGTTGAGATTGAAGTATTTAGTAATTTACTCAAAAAAACGGCAAGTGAGCGCAATATACAAGCGCTTCAGACTTTATGGGCAGAAATTCCATTGTCAGTTAAAGTTATGCGTGGTGTGGCAGCAATTTACTTTGCAGCAGTCATTGATGTAGGTGCAGGTGAGACTATTGAAGATGAATTGGTGAAAGCGCTGTCTGCAAACTGGAGTGATACACTGCTTGTCTTATTTGGAAATGTTCAGTCGTCTAATCCTCAGCAACAATTAGAAGTGGCTGAACGTTGGTTAATTGGTCATGGTAATGATGCTGTTTTGTTGATGGTTTTAGGTAAGTTAAGTGCAAGAGCATCTGACCTTATTAAAGCAATGCGATATTTAAAGCAAAGTATTTCTATTGAGCCTAGTGTGCAAAGTTATCGTTTACTTGGTGATTTAGCTATAGATCAAAATGATGCAACGACAGCAAGTGCATACTATAAAGAAGGTCTTGAACTTGCAGCCAATGCGTTGGTTACACGTATTGAACATTTAGCGGTTTAAATGATTGTTATAAAAAGAAGTTTGATGATAGCTGGCGTTGTGATGGTGACAGGATGTAATACGGCGTTAATGGGTACTTATGGTGAAGATAATCAAACTTTTGATGCGTTTAAGCAACGTGTAGAAGATGTTTTTCAACTACAAAATAGTATGACAAGCGCTGTGATGTTACTTGACTCTGAGCCATCAGTTGATATTTTAAAAGATGAAACTGAGATGCATAGTGCCTGTGCATCTCTCAATGAAGCGGGTTCGCGTGAAATGGACGGCCTTGATATTAGCCTGTCTTTAGGAAAGCGGATTGAAAAAACGGTCACAAATTGTGAAAAGGCGGCGAAGTCATTGCAACACCGCCTTCAACAAATCAAATAAAGGACGTGAATTAGTCGTTTAAATGCGCGACTAGCCAACGTGCAGCTATCTTTTTTTCCATATTTTTACGCATTGCGTAATCAGTGAGTTGAGCCTGATCAATTTTTCCTACGTTAAAATATTGCGCTTGTGGATGAGCAAAATACCAACCACTTACTGCTGACGCAGGGTACATCGCAAAGTTTTCCGTTAACACAATGTCCGTATTTTGCGTCACGTTGAGCAGTTTGAATAATTTTTCTTTTTCAGTATGATCGGGGCAGGCAGGATAACCCGGTGCAGGGCGTATGCCTTGATATTTTTCGCTTATTAAATCATTATTTTCAAGATTCTCATCACTTGCATAACCCCAATAATTTTTACGCACTTGTTGATGTAAATATTCCGCACCTGCTTCAGCAAATCTGTCGGCAAGGGCTTTAAGCATAATGGCGCTGTAATCGTCATGCGCTTTCTCAAATTCAGCTAGTTTTTCTTCAATGCCAATACCTGTTGTCACGGCAAAACCACCAATATAATCGTCAGTTTGACTGTCGCGTGGCGCGACAAAATCCGTTAAGCAATAATTAGGTCTGCCCGGTGCTTTGATGTTTTGTTGACGTAAATGAGGCAAGATTTCCAAAACCGTTTGACGTGATTCATCTGTGTATAAAACGATGTCATCTTCAACGCTATTTGCAGGAAAAAAGCCAATCACAGCGCGTGCTTGTAGCCAATTTTCTGAAATAATGGCTTTTAGCATTGTTTGTGCATCATCAAAGAGTTTTTGTGCTTCTTCACCAACAACGCTATCAGACAAAATTTTAGGATAACTTCCCGCCATTTCCCATGTTTGGAAGAAAGGTGTCCAATCTATATAGTTTTCAAGTGTTGCTAATGATAAGTTTTCAATGACTTTTTCACCTAAAAATGTTGGTTTTACTGGTATGTAATTTCCCCAAAAAAATTTATTTTGACGGGCATTCTCAAGTGAATGTTGGAGTGTTTTAGCCTCTTTTCCTTTGTGGCGTTCACGCACGTCAACATATTCATTGCGTACACTTGCGATATAGTCTTTACTCAGTTCGCCGCTCAATAAGTTACTTGCCACGCCAACTGCACGTGAGGCATCAGTGACATAGATAACAGCGCCTTTGTAATGTGGTTCAATTTTGACAGCGGTATGGGCGCGAGATGTGGTTGCACCGCCAATCATTAACGGAATCGTAAACCCTTGACGCTGCATTTCTTTTGCAACATGAACCATTTCATCCAATGAGGGCGTGATTAAGCCGCTAAGGCCAATAATATCGACTTTTTCCATGCGAGCGGTTTGCAGAATTTTTTCAGCTGAAACCATCACGCCTAAATCGATTACATCATAATTATTACACTGTAAAACAACAGCAACGATATTTTTGCCAATATCATGCACATCGCCTTTCACGGTGGCCATTAGAATTTTACCGTTTGTTTGTCGATCACCAGCGGCTTTATCGGCTTCCATAAATGGCATGAGATAAGCGACCGCTTTTTTCATGACACGTGCTGATTTGACCACTTGAGGTAAAAACATTTTTCCCGCACCAAATAAATCACCAACGACATTCATTCCGTCCATTAAAGAACCTTCAATGACGTGAAGTGGACGCTCAGCTTGCAGTCGAGCTTCTTCAGTATCTTCGTCAATGAAATCGGTAATGCCTTTGACTAATGCGTGTTCTAGTCGTTTATTGACAGGAAGTTGCCGCCACTGCGCATCTTCTTTTTTGATTTCAATACTGCCATCACCACGGTATTTTTCAGCCAATGAAAGTAATACATCGGTTCCATCACCGCTATGACGATTCAAGATGATATTTTCAACAGCATCACGCAATTCTTGGGGAATATCCTCATAAATTGCCAATTGACCCGCGTTGACAATCCCCATCGATAAACCGGCTTTAATGGCGTGATATAAAAAAACCGCATGAATGGCTTCGCGGACGGGATTATTTCCGCGAAATGAAAACGATACGTTCGATACACCGCCAGAAATCAGCGCATAGGGGAGAGTACGTTTAATTTCACGCGTGGCTTCAATAAAGTCGACACCGTAATTGTTATGCTCATCAATGCCGGTTGCCACAGCGAAAATATTCGGATCAAAAATAATATCTTCGGGTGGAAAACCCACTTGCTGCGTTAAAATTTGATACGCACGTTGGCAAATTTCAATTTTGCGCTCTTTCGTATCGGCTTGACCCACTTCATCAAACGCCATCACAATCACAGCAGCGCCGAAGCGACGTACTAATTTAGCTTGTTTAATGAATGTTTCTTCGCCTTCTTTGATTGAAATCGAATTAACAATGCCTTTGCCTTGAATACATTTAAGACCTGCTTCTAAAATATCCCATTTTGACGAATCCAGCATAATGGGTACTTTTGCAATATCGGGCTCAGAGGCGATTAACATTAAAAAGCGTACCATGGCTTCTTTGGATTCGAGCATGCCCTCATCCATGTTAATATCAATAATTTGTGCCCCATTCTCTACTTGCTGTTTTGCTACGTCTAAGGCAGCATCAAAATCACCACTGATAATTAATCGTTTAAAAACGGCTGAACCGGTGACATTTGTTCGCTCACCGACGTTTACAAATAAACTGTCGGCGGTAATGTTGAGTGGTTCTAGTCCAGATAAACCACAGTGCTTTTCAATATCGGGTAATTGGCGAGGAGGCGTTTTTTCCACCGCAGTGACAATGGCTTTAATCGTGTCGGGGGAGGTGCCACAGCAACCGCCAATAATATTCAAGTAACCGCTATGCGCCCAATCTGCAATTTCAGCAGCCATTTGCTCAGGCGTTTCGTCATATTCCCCAAACGCATTGGGAAGGCCTGCATTGGGATGCGCTGAAACATGCGTGTCGCAAATGCGAGATAGTTCTGCAATATATTGACGTAATTCGGTAGCGCCTAATGCACAGTTAAATCCAAATGAAATCGGTTTAACGTGTTTAAGTGAATTCCAAAATGCACCTACTGTCTGACCCGATAATGTTCGACCTGAAGCGTCAGTAATCGTGCCTGAAATCATGACAGGTAAACTGTAGCCAAGAGAGTCAAATACATTTTCAACTGCAAATATCGCGGCTTTTGCATTGAGTGTGTCGAAAACAGTTTCGATTAAGATAATGTCTGCACCACCGTCAATAAGTCCTTTTGTTGCTTCAGTATAGGCAATGACTAAATCATCGAAGAAGATATTACGAAATCCTGGATCATTGACGTCAGGTGACATCGACGCCGTGCGATTTGTTGGGCCTAAAACCCCTGCGACAAAACGCGGTCTTTGCTGCGTTTCAAATTCATCGGCCACTTCACGCGCAATTTTTGCCGATGCAACGTTCATTTCATAGGCAAGAGATTCCATTTTATAATCTGCCATAGCGATGGTTGTTGAATTGAACGTGTTCGTTTCAACAATATCAGAGCCGGCAGCGAAATAAGCGCGATGAATGGCTTTAATAATATCGGGTTGCGTGAGGGAGAGCAGATCGTTATTGCCTTTTAAATCGACATCCCAGTTTGAGAAACGCTCACCACGATAATCTTTTTCATCGAGTTTATAACCTTGAATCATGGTGCCCATAGCGCCGTCAAGGAAAAGAATACGCTCAGCGAGTTGTTGTTTGAGTAAATCGGTTTTGTTCATGGAATTTGAGTATCTATTATCGCGGTGAATGAGTGAGAGTTTTGCTTATTTATGAAACAAATAAAGGCGCATCATATTGAAATGATGCGCCTTTTTTGAGATAAAGCGGTTATGCCACGCTGTTAAGTGGATGCGTTGTTAAGTGACCACGTCCGTCTTCCGTAAATTCATCATCGCTAATTTTAAAGTTATCGAGTTTCATGGTGAGATATTTATCGAAATAGGTGCGTAGATCTTTTTCAACGCCAGCATCAAAATTAGGTTTCACGATATGTGTTGTGCCCCATTTTGTATGTACGACTTTGCCATCAACCACCACAAGTTCACCGTCTTTAAATACATAATCAGGCTTTTCGAACATTTTTTGGCGATCAGCATTGTCCGTGTAAATCGTAATATCCGCCCAATTGCCTGCGCTAAGACCACCACGATTTTCAAGTCCAATGAGTTTTGCCGCGCCAGCGCGTGTCATAATGGCAATTTCTTGCAAGGTATATTCACGGTCAATCGAGGCGAGCGTGGTCATTTTTTGTGCCTCGGGATGAAGTGTTGAGAGAACGTCATTTCTAAACGTTCTGTCCATAAGCAAGCGAATCAAATGCGGGTAACTCGTAAATGGCGCCCCATTTGGATGATCGGTGGTTAAGAAAATTCGCCATGGATCATCAACAAGCAAAAAGGTTTCAAGACCAATTGCCCACTGCAACGCGTTGACAAAGTTTTGATCTTTGTATTTGAAGGGCACAACACCACAGCCAGAGTCACATTCAATATCCATCGTGACCCATTTTGCTGGGCTTGCGAATTTATTATTGGCGTGTTGGCGCATATTATCGCCTGACGCCGTCACGGTTTGACCAAATAAAATTTGCCCAACATCAATGGTAATATTTTTATTTTTATTGACGGCTTCAGCGATTTGCGCGGCACCCGAAGAAAATTTGAAATCGCCTTCTGTGCCGTAGCTGTGGAATTGAATATGCGTTAAGTGCATAGGCAGTCCACCAATCCCTTGAATCGTATCGAGGGTGGTTTCAATATTACCGGGAACGCCTAAATTACAGCCGTGAACATGTAGAGGTTTTGATATGCCAATTTCTTTTACTGCAGTGGCTAACACTTGCAAAATATCGCGTGGTGTGACGCCATAATGGCTATTTTGCTCATCTAAATCGAGTTTGCGTTGATTAAATTTAAACGCATTGATGCCACCGGGATTCACGACTTTAACGCCAATTGCTTTTGCGGCGTTCATTGTCCATGCAACGTAATCATTAATGGCTTTCTGATCTTTTTTAGCGGTAAGCATACGCAATAAATAGTCATCACTGCCAAGCATGACATAGCCACCTTTATCGAGAATAGGAATATCGCCCATTTCCATGTGTGCTTGACGCGCATTGATTGGCAGTACAGCGGGCTCAAATCCTGCGGTATAGCCCATTTCAGCGTAGCGATACCCTGTGATAAAGGTACTTGGTGCAACGTGACCACAACCTGAGCGACAAATATGGTTGCCAGCAACAGGATCGAGGCGATGGTCTTCGGGAAGGAGCATGCGTGCAATATTTCCTTTACCGCCACCAATATGCGTATGCATATCAATTGCACCTGACATAACCACTTTGCCTTTTAGATCGTATTCTTTATCAACCTGAAATTCACCTATGGGTTTATTGATAATTTTACCGTGTTGAATGTAAATATCTTGTTGTTTACCGTCAACGCCGCTCGCTGGATCATAAACAAGACCACCCGTTAATTTAATTAACATACTACTTCCTCGCGTAAATGTTGCTCAATCGCGTTTAAAACAGTCGCTGTACTCGGTAAATTCGAATCACGCAATTTTTTTAATCGAATAGCGACTACATTATCGAGTCGATAAGCGTGTCCAGTGTGGTCAATGCCGGGTGTACCAACAGGAATAAATACATCAGGTTCTTTTTCAAATGTCATGCCTGAGCGAGCGACAACAATGGTGGGTAAACTGGTTTTAGGTGGGGTTGCATTTGCGTTAAATGCTTGTACCCACACTAATGCGTCGGCTTCACCGTTTTCAAGTAACGTGTGTGTGTCGAGTAAAAATGGATCATACGCAGGATAGCCTTTTGCAAAGCTCACGCGTGCAGCGTAACCTGATGTCCAGCCACAAACTTGGTTTGCTGTTTGGTCGCCTTCTTTACCACCTAATGGAAAACCTGAGCAACGCGTGGTTTCGTTTAGATTTTTAATCATTTCACAAAGGGTTTGAACGGTCAATTCTGCGTGTGAATAATTTAGTGCGCCCGCTGTCCAAGTGATAACACCATATTTGGCTTCTTTGAGTTTTTGCGCGATAGCAGCTAAATCGCTGACCAAAATGCCTGCAACTGATGTGGCTAGAATTTGTTGGCCTTTCACTAAAGCGCGTAAAACGGCAATGACGTCGGGTAAGTTTTCAGTTGCACATTCAACTACTTGCGCGGCTTTTCCTGATGGCGATGTTGACGCAGTGCCTGAGGGCTTAGTGCCTAAATAAATAATATCGCGTTCGCTGGTGTTTTCTAAAAACATCGCCTCATTCCAGAGATATTTTTCAAAAAAACGTGGCGCGAAACTTTCCAAATCAGTACCAACAACCACTAAAACATCACAACGATTTTTGACTTCTGCGAGTGTCGTATTCATCCAGCCAGAATCTTGCAGTGCTAAAATATTTTTACGAGCGTTATTAAAATTAGCATTATCAACCACAGCGCCTGTGCGGTCAGCTAAAGCAAGCAGACCACGCATGCCGTTAACATCCGTAGCACAGCCACTAATGACGGGGAAATTTGTATTTTTCAATAAAGATGCTGCGTGCGCGACGGCTTCATCTAAGCTTACTTCTTTGCCGTGAATACGCGGTTTTATGTCAGTAATAGGATGTTCAAAAGCGGGAGTGTTAACCGCGCAACCATTTGACAACACTTTTACATTCTGGCCATTTACTTCTATTGTTAAATCATCAGTACCCATGCCACAAAATGGGCTGGGAACGTCTCTTATTTCAGTCATGAAACCGCCTAATCTTTTTTAATATATTTAAAACGAGGGTCATCGGGAGTCCCTTCAAAGAGTCCATGCGTATCTTGCGCTGCATCCCACATAACCACTTCTTCAATTTTTTTCGCTAAGGCAAAATCTTTTTCGGTAACACCTTTTGCATCGTGTGTGACTAATTTTACAATGACAAACGCATACGACACAGTTAAATCCGGATGATGCCATGCTTTTTCAGCTAAGTGTCCAACGGTATTGACGACCATTAAGGTGGCTTTCCATCCGCTAGTTTTAATTTTTCGGCGAATCCATCCCTTTTCATAAACCCAATGCGGTAATTCCTCTTTGAGTCGACTTTCAATTTCATCTTCGTTTAAAGCGGGGCAATGATGCTGGTTTTGTGACATGGTATTCTCCTGATTTTACGGACTATATTGCGCCATTGTAGCGCGAATTGTTCAAAATAAATCAACCTTAATGTGTAGCAGATAAGAATGTGGCTACATCTTCACGACTAAAAGTTTGCATTTCGCTACAAAATTCACAGGTCACTTCAATTTTTTCTTGCTCATCGAGAATAGAATGTAGCTCTTCTTCACCCATTGCGCGTAACGTTTTCTCAATGCGTTCGCGTGAGCAAGAGCATTCAAATGTGAGCGGTTGAGAATGAAATAAACGGACATCTTCTTCATGAAATAAACGATGCAATAATTCATGGCAATCCAAACTGAAAATTTCCGTTTCGGTTATGGTATTGGCAAAAATTTCGAGGGTATCCCATGCATCAGCTGTATTTTCATGTGAGGGGAGTGCTTGAAGTAGAAGACCTGCCGCGTGTGTATCGTTTGCAAATAGCCACAAACGCGTTTTAAGTTGCTCGGATTGTTCAAAATAAGCTTGTAGCGCTTGGGCTAAATTATCGCCTTGAAGAGGAACGATACCTTGATAAGGCTTTCCATTTCCCGTATCGATGCTCATGATAAGCTGACCTTGTCCAAATAACTCAGTAAGTGAGTTACTGTGAATATCAGATCGCGTTTTGACAATACCTCGAATCTTACCTTGATTACTCGCTTGTGCAACGAAAGTGGAAATCGCACCGTCACTTTGTGCTTGCAGTACCATCGCCCCTTCAAATTTGACTGTTGTCGAGAGCATAGCCGTTGCAGCAAGCGCCTGACCTAACGCACTCAGTGCGATGTCGGGTTGTTTTTGATGCTTTTTCGCGGCTTGCCAACTGCCAGTGAGCTGAACCCAAACACCGCGAATACCGTGTTCTTCAAATAAAAATCGTCGTAGACAATCGTGTTCTTGCATGTTTTTTTCCAAAAATCCTAGAAGTAATTAATTTATTTTCGCCAAAATTCAGGAACAAAGAGAATCACAATGGAAAAAATCTGAACGCGTCCAAGTAACATGGCAAACGTACAAATCATAGTTTGTGCGTCGCTTAAAACGGAATAATTTGAAGCAGGGCCGACTAAATTTAAACCTGGGCCCGCATTGTTGAAACAAGCAATGATAGCTGAAAACGAGGTCAGAAAGTCCAGTCCAGTTAATAAAAGCGAAAAAATCAAAATAACAATGCAAATGAAATAAAGAAAAATAAATCCCATTACTGAAGTAATAATGTTATTACTGATCACTGAGCCGCCAATTTTCATTGGGCGAATCGCAAAGGGATGAATAAATTTAAACATTTCAAGACGCGCTTGTTTAATCAGAATAATGGTTCTAATCATACGAATCCCACCACCTGTTGAACCTGATGATGCCGAAAGACAACTGAGAAATAACATCCAGATGGGTACAAAAATGGGCCATTGATTAAAGTCTTGGCTAGCAAATCCTGAGTCAGTAGCAATAGTGACAAGATTGAATGACGCATGACGCAAAGCAGTTAAATAATCTGGGTAGACGCCTTGATATTGCAGAACTCCTGCAGCGAAAAGACAGCTACTTAATACTAATGCAAGAAAACTTAACGCTTCCATGTCCCCCCAATAGGGTTTAAGTGACATTTTTCGTAGAGCAACAAAATGTGTCGCGAAGTTGATGGCTGCAATTAATTGGAATACCGTTAATACTACTTCAATGGGAACGGAGTCAAAAAAGCCAACGCTGTTATCGTGTGTTGAAAATCCCCCAAGACTCATTGCCGCAAATGCGTGGCAAATACTGTCAAACCAAGTCATTCCTGCAAGTTTTAGCGATAAAATGCACGCGATACTAACGCCAGCATAAACAATCCATAGCGCTTTCGCAGTTTGAGCAATACGTGGAGGTAAATCAGATTCTTTAACGGATCCTGGTGTTTCGGCTTTATAAAGCTGCATGCCTCCAATACCTAAAATAGGTAAAATCGCCACAGCAAAAATAATAATTCCCATGCCCGCAATCCAATTTAATTCATGACGCCATAAATTAATGGACATTGGTAAATTATCAAGGCCACTCAATACGGTGGCACCGGTGGTGGTTAAGCCTGACATGGTTTCAAAATAAGCATCCACAAGGCTTAAATTAGGCATAAAAATGATAAGTGGCAGGGTGCATAACATAGGGCTAAGCGACCATGTTAGCGCAACTAACAAGAAACCGGCTTGTCGTGAGATTTTTTTTTGTGTTTTGTAGGTGGATAAAAACATAACGGTACCAACGCAAAACGCTATAACCGTTGAATCCAAAAATGCTTGGGTGGCTCCGTCATGGTTAAAATACGAAGTGGCTAAACAGCTCGTCATCAGTCCACTAAACCCTAAAGCCACTAACCCAAGAACATGAACAAGTGTAAATATTGAACTCATCAACGCTCCTTAAATGCTAATAGGTTGAAAAGATTTTTCAATATGGGGAATGAGCTTTTTATTCATTGCAAACATAATGACATGATCATCTTCTTTGAAGATAGTGTCATGATGAACTTCAATGACTTCATTATTTCGAATTAATGCGCCCATCACAATTCCCGGCGGAAACTTAACAGAATCGACTTGTTTACCCACTACCGAATCTTCACGTCCATTATGATGCGCAATGGCTTCAATAGCTTCAGCGGTTCCTCCGCAAAGTGAGATAACTTGCGCTACGTCACCGCTACGAACATGCTTTAAAATGCTACCTAGCGTTTCTTGATTTGGAAGGATAACGGCATCGATACTGGTGCCAGGTATTAATTTTGTGTAAGACGCGTGATTGAGTAGACAAATGGTTTTTCTTGCGCCTAAACTTTTCGCAAGTGATGCGGAAATAATATTGACGCCATCATTATTGGTAATGGCGCAGAATAAATCAGTATCTTCAATGGATTCATCGAGTAATAATTTTTCATCAGAGCAATCGCCAAGAAGTACAACGGTTTTGTCTAAATCATTTGCAATCTTTTTGGCGCGATTGGGGTCGCGTTCAATAATTTTAACTTGATATTTATCCTCAAGTGCGAGAGCAAGACGTTTGCCAACATGCCCACCTCCAGCAATAATAATGCGTTTAATAGGTGCTTCTAATTTACCTAATTCTTCAAGTACACGGCGCACTTCTTTGCGCGGTGCGACAAAGAAGACTTCATCGCCGGTTTCAATGGTGGCATCACCGTTTACACCAAGCGGAAGGCCTTGTCTAAAAATAGCGACAACACGTGTTTTACCACTGACAAAACGCTCTTTGAGGGTTTTAATTTTCTTACCGGTTAAATCTCCATTTGCGACCACTTTAACAGAGAATAAACGCACTAAGCCGTTTGCAAACTCAGAAACTTGCTGAACCCCAGGGAATTCAATGAGATTGCGAATAGATTGCATCACAATTTGCTCAGGACTTATCACGATATCAACAGGAATACCTTTTGAGCTAAATAATCGTGGGTGCTTGAGATAATCAATAGCACGTACACGCGCAATGGTCCGCGGTTTACTATAAAGTGCGTTGATGATTAAGCAGGCTAACATATTGGTTTCATCACGATCGGTTACCGCAATAACCATATCCATATTGCTAATGCCTGCTTGTTCTAAGATACTTGGATGCGCCGCATTTCCCGCTACCGTTGCAATATCAAAACGTTCTTTTAGGGCCTCGAGCAAATCTACTTTAAAATCAACGACAACAATATCATTTTCTTCACCGGCAAGTGCTTCTGCAACAGATGCACCTGTTGATCCTGCGCCTAAAATTAGTATTTTCATAAGTAAATAACGTTAATTAATAGAGATAAAGCGAGAATTCTACTTAAATTTACCTATTTCTTCACTAACAATTACGAGTTTTTGCGTGGGTATGTGGTAGCAACGTCAGTGCAATGCTATGATTAGTCAACTTTAACATTCATTTTTCATCATGGCAGAAAGAAAGAGAACACCTAGTTCGCGTTACGATCAACCGCCACGCAAACGCAAAAAAAAGAAGAGAGGCTTTCCTTGGTTTACCAGTTTTTTTATGGTGGCATTGGGAGCTGGCGGTTTTGTCTTGTTTGGTTATCTGGGCATATTAGATCACAGCGTCCGTAAACAATTTGAGGGAAAACGCTGGGCCATTCCTGCACGTGTATACGCAAGTCCTGTTGAACTTTATACCGGCTACAACATGAGTGCGTCCAAATTTGAAGAATTGCTTCAAACATTGCATTATCGGCAAGATAGCAATTTAGTGGCCGAGGGCACTTATGTAAAACGTGCGCAGCAAATTACAATCAAAACACGACCCTTTGATTTTTGGGATCAGCCACAAGATAGTGGTTTATTTCGCTTAACCTTTACAGAATCAAATGTTGTCAATATTGTTGATTTAAATCAGAAACAAGACGTTGCTTTGCTGCGTATGGATCCCGCTCAAATTGGGAATTTATATCCCAATATCAAAGAAGATCGCGTATTAATTAAGCTTTCAGAAACCCCTAAAGCATTAATCGATGCATTGCTTGCCTCGGAAGATCGTGATTTTTACCATCATTTTGGTTTGTCACCTAGAGGCATTGCCCGTGCAATGCTTGCAAATATTCGTGCGGGTGGCATGGTTCAAGGTGGTAGCACGATTACGCAGCAATTAGTCAAAAACTTTTATCTGACTTCTGAGCGGAGTTTAACGCGAAAAGTGAATGAAGCGTTGATGGCGTTGATTTTGGAATATCGTTACAGTAAAGATGAAATTTTAGAAGCGTATTTAAATGAAATTTATTTAGGTCAAGACGGAAATAGCTCAGTGCACGGATTTGGACTGGCGAGTGAATTTTATTTTAACAGTACCCTTAAAGATTTGCCTTTGCATCAGTTGGTATCTTTGGTTGCCCTGGTGCGTGGCCCTTCATATTACGATCCACGTCGCGTGGCGGATCGAGCAGTGTCGCGTCGTAATTTAATTTTGGATGAAATGGCATCTGCGGAGCTACTAACAGAAAAGCAAGCCAACGACGCAAAAGCAAAGTCATTGGGTGTTATGGCGAATGCGCATCGCTCAGCAAATCGTTATCCGTATTTTATGGATTTAGTAAAGCGACAACTCACACAAGAATATCGTGAGGAAGATTTAACGTCTGAAGGGTTAAGTATTTTCACCACCATTGACACTCACATTCAAGATACACTTGAAAAAACAGTGAAAACGCAACTTGCACAGCTTGAAAAATTGCCGAATACGAAGGATTTGGAAGCTGCTGCGGTTGTGACGCGACGTGATAGCGGTGAAATTGCCGCATTGACAAGCGGGCGTGAAGTGGTGTCATCAGGCTTTAATCGTGCATTGGATGCGGTGCGTCCGATTGGCTCGTTAATTAAACCCGTTATCTATCTGACCGCGCTCAATAATCCCGAGAAGTATACGATTACCTCAATGGTAAGTGATAGCGAAATTGTCGTGCCAAACAAAGGCAGTGCAACGTGGATACCTAAAAATTACGATCATCGTGAGCATGGCATGGTGAGTTTACATAAGGCACTTGCCCATTCTTATAATTTGGCAACTGTTCGTGTTGGTATGGATGTGGGCGTGGATCATGTCATTGATACACTTAGGGAAATGGGTGTAACACGTGAGGTTGAAAGTTACCCTTCATTTCTTCTTGGCGCAGCGCAGCTCACGCCTATGGATGTGACGCAAATGTATCAAACGCTTGCGGGTGATGGCTTTTTAATGCATTTAAAGGGTATTCGTGCCGTTGTGGCGTCAGATGGTAAGCGTCTGCAGAGTTATCCGTTCGAGGTTAAGCAAGCTATTGATCCTTCCGTTACCTATATATTAAATACGATGCTCCAAGAAGTCATGACGGAGGGAACAGGTCATGCAGCCTACAACGTTTTTCCTAAAGAGTATGGATTAGTAGGTAAAACGGGTACAACAAATGATGCTAAAGACAGCTGGTTTGCAGGGTATTCGGGGGATTATTTATCTGTGGTTTGGGTTGGGCGCGACGATAATAAACCCGCAGGTTTGACTGGGGCAACAGGGGCATTGCCTGTTTGGCTGTCATTGATGAAGCAAATTTCTACTCAGCCAGTCAATTTGATTCCACCCGATAATATTACCATGGTCAATGTTGATGCAACCACTGGGCAACTGGCGAATGCAAGTTGTGGAGGTGCGCGTAGTTATCCTTATATTACCGGCTCGCAACCTAAAACAACGGCTGGTTGTGGTGGTGTTGGTGGGGCAGGTGGCGGTGGTTTTTATGTCCCACCAGAGTTGGGCAATGATATTTATACGCCCAATCCGATAAATGATGAGTTACCGACGAATTTTTAAATTATTTAATTCGATATAAATTCACGGATTTGTTTTGCGATTTCACGTTCTTCTTGAGCGTGAATGAGCAAAATACGTGACGCACTATTTTTTGCGCTGGCATCAATATTATGTTGTAACTTTTGTTCGTTGAGATTTTTATCTAACACAAATCCGAGTCCATCTAAATTGTCTAAAATGCGTTGACGAATACGTGGCGCATTTTCTCCAATCCCACCTGTGAAAATAAGGGCGTCCACTTTGCCATTTAATACTGCGAAATACGAGCCGATATATTTTTGAATTCGATAACAAAAAAGGCTTAGTGCAAGTTCGCACATAACATCACCTTGATTAGCGTTTTCTAAAATGGTGCGCATGTCACTTTCACCGCAAATACCTTTTAATCCACTTTGTTTATTGAGTAGTTGATTGATTTCCTCAAATGTCTTTCCTTCTTTTGCTAAGGTGAGGGCAATCATCGGATCAATATCACCACAGCGACTTGCCATAATGAGGCCTTCTGTTGGTGAGAACCCCATTGATGTATCAATGCTCACGCCATGTTTAACGGCTGTTGCACTTGCCCCGCCACCTAAATGCAGAATAATTAAATTCAGGTTCTCGGGCGATTGATTGAGAAGTTGCGCAGCCGCACTCACACTGTGTTTGCATGAAATACCATGAAAGCCGTAGCGATAAAAATCGACATTGGCTGATAATTTTTCCGCAATGGCATAGCGACCTGCGTACGTGGGGATATTTCGATGAAATGCGGTATCAAATACCGCGTATTGCGTTATATTCATAAAAAAACGCCCCGCCATCTCAATACCGAGGCGATTGAGTGGATTGTGTAGTGGCGCGTAGTTATCTAATGCTGCAATGGTATCTAAAACAGATGGCGTAATAAGAGTGATAGTTTGGAAATTCGCTCCACCATGCACGACACGGTGCCCGATGCCACAAAGGTGTATTTTGTGTTCATTTAACCAGTGTTGCCATGTTTCAAAGAGGAATGTCAGTGTGGCGTGTGCATGATGAATAGTTTCATCGTTATGTGAAAAAGGAATGTCATTAAGTGATGTCCCGAAAATTTTTAGACCGTCCTTTGCTCCATAATCTGCATTAAGTTCCGCTTTGCGTTGCAGGTCATTACCAAATAATTGTGTTTTAACGGATGTACTTCCAACATTAATGATCAGTGTAGACATGAATTTACCTATGGTCTAAAAAAGGGCATAAAAAAACGGTGATACTTTTGAAATATCACCGTTTTATGAATACATCGCATAGCGGATGAAAACGCGGTTTAAACTGCCGCTAATCCCATAATGTTATAGCCGCAATCAACATACATTAATTCACCTGTAATACCTGACGCTAAATCCGAACATAAAAAGGCAGCAGCGTTACCTACTTCCTCAATGGATACATTCTTTTTCAGTGGCGCAGCATCTGCTGCTTTGCTGAGCATGGCTTTGAAATCATTGATGCCTGACGCTGCAAGGGTTCTAATTGGCCCAGCTGAAATAGCGTTAACACGCGTTCCCTCAGCACCTAAAGAGACCGCCATATAGCGTACATTTGCTTCTAAACTCGCTTTTGCAACACCCATAACGTTGTAATTCGGGATGGCGCGTTCTGCTCCTAAATAACTTAAGGTTAATAAAGAACCATTGCGTCCAGTCATCATTGAGCGTCCTGCTTTTGCAAGTGCTGTAAAACTGTATGAACTAATATCGTGTGCGATACGGAAATTCTCGCGGGTGGTTGCATTGACATAATCACCGTCAAGCGCTTCACGTGGCGCGAACGCAACTGAATGGACGATACAATCTAAACCGTCCCATTGTTTGCCAAGTTCGCTGAAAACATGATCGATTTGCTCATCACTGCTCACGTCACATTCAATTGCAATTGAAGAGTCTAATTCAGCTGCCATCGTGGTGACACGATCTTTGAGTTTTTCATTCTGATAGGTAAAAGCAAGCTCTGCGCCTTCACGGTGCATTGCTTGTGCAATTCCCCATGCAATCGAGCGATTGCTAATTAAACCGACAATCAATACTCGTTTGCCTTGCATAAAAGCCATAAACGCTACTCCTAAAAATTAACGACTAGTGGTGGTGTCCGCCAGCGCCGTGAATATGGCCATGTTCAATTTCTTCAGCAGAAGCTGCGCGAATATCAATGACTTCGATTTCAAAAGTCAGTGGCATGCCGGCTAAAGGATGATTACCATCAATAGTAACATTGTCACCATCTACTGCAACAACGGTGACGATACCTGGGCCTTCGCTAACGTCTGCGTGGAATTGCATGCCCACTTCAATGTTTTCAATGCCATCGAACATTTCACGAGAAATGACTTGTACGCGATCGTCGAAAACAAGGCCGTATGCTTCTGAAGGTGGAATGTTTGCGGTAAATTTATCGCCAACTTGTCTGCCGTGCAGTGAATGCTCTAAACCGGAAATAATATTGCCTTGGCCATGTAAATAAACCAATGGCTCGCCACTTTCAACTGAACTATCAATGATTTCGCCAGCTTCGTTTGTGAGTGTGTAGTGAATAGAAACGGCGGTATTGTTGCTGATTTGCATGTTTAACCCTTTAAATTTTCAAATAAACGAGTCAATATGATAAAGGCTTAAACGCTTTTTGTCTGAAAAATATGACTTAAAAGGAATTTAATCGAGGTGATTTTGTATTTGAACGATATTGTTTTCGATGCGAACGGCATAAGATTCAACGCCTTCATACGCAGGAGGGGATTTTACATCGCCTGTTTTAATGCAAAATCTTGCACCATGTCGCGGGCAAATAATTTCGCCATTTTCTAAGTCGCCACTCGCAATTTCACCGCCATCATGCGAGCAGACATTTTCAATAGCAAAGAAATCATTATCAACTTTGAAAATAACCACTTCCGTGTCGTCAATATCAACGACACGGTGTTGACCATTCTCTATATCATCAACGGAAAAAACAGAAATCCATGTAGACATTTATACTAACCCTTGTGCGTGTTCATCAAAACCGTAATCTTTAACTGAGTTACTAAATGGACTCACGTTGCGTTTTGCGCTGCGTTGTGAATTAAGTAATGCAATAATTTCAGGACAAAAAGAAGGCGTCAAGCTCGCGCAATGCTCTTCATCAATAGTTAAATTGAAAACGTTAAAATAAGTTTCAAAATTCATGGTGATATTCCTTATATTAAAATAAAAGTCACTTCTTATTTATCGGCAGATCGGCCAAAAAATCAAGGTTAACTGATAGCTTAAAGTATTAATATTAACGATTTATGACGAGATAAATTTTAGGCAAAAAAAAGAGAGCAATGACGCTCTCTTTTTTGTTTAGAATCGGTTTTAAGCGATGCTTAGAAACCTAAACCTAAATAACCACCTGCTGTGATGCCGTCTGTATCAACGCCATCAACATCGTCTGCAGAGTAGTGGTAACGAACGTCTGCACCAACGTAAATGTCTTTCCAGACTTTATAGTCAGCACCCGCACCAAACATCATGCCTGGGTTAAGATATGTAACCGCACCTGATGGAGGACTAATAACACTTAATTCAAAACCAGCTGGAATTAACCAAGGACGGAAATCGTGACCTTTTAAAAATTTAATTTTTGGTGATGCCGCTAAAGTTAACTGGTTTGTTGTCACATTTTGGCCAGTTAAAACACTGTTTGTTTTATCTGAAAATTCTTTATAATCAAACATTAACTCTGCCGCCACTTCAGTGCCGTGCATCATGCCAAATAAATTGTCATTTAAGCTCCAGTCGAAACCTGCACCAAAGTACCACGCATCTTTGTCAGCTTTGTTTGCACCAACTAAAAGGTCACCATTTATACCGCCTGGAAAATTATTCACGGCTAAGTCACCGCCACGGTTGTCATTGCTATGTGCAAAACCGCCACGGAAGAATACCATGTTGTCTTTTGAGTCTTTGTGGTGATCTTCGTGTTTGACGCTGTTCATCCAATGATCTAATTCTTGAACTTTTGCTGTATCAGGATCCACTGCGTGATGATTTGCAGCCGCTTTTAATCCACGAATTTCAGATTGCATTGCTTGAAGTTGTGCTTCTAATGCGTCAACTTTTGCATTGCTTGAGTTTGAGTGTGAAAAAGAAGAAGTGTGTGTTTCAACTGTTTCAACATGTCCTGCATGTCCATGACCATGAACTGCGTGTTCTGCATGTTCTTCGTGTACTGCATGTTCCGCATGTGCTGCATTATGGTGATGGTGATGGTGGTGGTGTACTTCGTGTTCGTTTGCAGAAGCGTTGAATGCGAATAAAGTTGCAGCAACACCTAAAGCTATTTTTGTTTTTGTAAACATCATTTGGTTTGATCCTCGATTTAAAGCGTTGGGGTGGAAAATAAATTTGTTTTTATACAACAAAATTCATTTGTCATTTGCAATAATACCAGCAAAGTCTATTTGATACAAGTTTTAACCCGATTTTTTTATGGCTAAAAAAGTGTTATAAATCAATAATTAACTTGATTCAGTGAAAAATATTTTTAAGATGTCAATAAATTACAACAGATTTTACAGTTTATCTTGGATGCGACAATTGATTTTTTTATTCAGCAAAAACATCCGCGCCAGCAGGGGCTTTGAATTCGAATAGCTCGGGTTTAATGGGTTGATTGAGTTTCAAGTTGGAAAAGTAAATTCGTGTTAATTGACCAAAGTTGTCATTAAGTTGCATACCGCTTAAATTCCCTTTTTCAAGGCCAATGAGCACGTATTTAAATGTGCTGTCTTGGCTTTTAGGAATCAATTTAATCCAGTGCATATCGCCATCGGTACCTTGTTGCTCAATGGTGTAATTATCTTCAAGTGGAACATCACCACTAAGAAGGAGTGCAGGCGTTGATCCAACCGATTCATCGAGTTTTTTAACGGTCACTTGTTCCAAATCAGTGTCGTAAAACCATACTTTTCCGCTAGTTGAGATAATTTGTTGAAGAAAAGGTTTAGTATAATCCCAACGAAATTTCCCTGGACGTTGCAGATAGAATTGTCCGTAACTCGTTTGCAATGGATCGCCTGCTTCATTAATTAATACTTGCTTGAAATTAGCCGTAATCGATTTAGAGGCGCTTAAAAATGCTTTTAACTGCTTTACAGGAATCTCATCGCCAGCGTTAGTTATGATACTTACAAAACTTAAGATTGCGGCAAGTAGCCAACGTGTTTTTCTCATATCGTGTTCTCGTGATTGGTTGAGCGTAATTCTTCGGATTCGTTTGCTTTTGGCTCAGAAGTGTTTTGTTGTGACAGGAGTGTTCCCCCCACTATAAAGGTCATAAGGAGTAAATAAGCAATGGCTGCAACGCGCCGTGCTTTTTTGCTTTCGTGATAACTGTTCATGATTTTTCTCGTGTGATAATTATATAATTAGTTAATGTACATTAAGTTTATAGCGCAGGTAATTGAATAATAAACCCGGCACCTATTTTTCGGTTAGCATCGACCCAAATAGCGCCACCGTGTTCTTCAATAATTTTTTTCACAATGGCAAGGCCAAGTCCCGTGCCTTTAATTTTGGTGGTGACATAAGGCTCAAAAATTTGTTCAAGCTGTTGTTCTTTAATGCCGACACCATCATCATATAAAGCGATTTCAATGAAATCGGTATTGTTTTTTTGTACGCGATGCAAGTTGATATCAATTTGTCCTTTTTCTTCAATGGCTTCCAGCGCATTTTTAATTAAATTATGTAGCACTTGGCGAATGCTCACGGGATCGCCATGAATCATCAAATCGTAGCTTTCACTTTGAAAATTAAAATGTACGCCCGATTTCACCACATAAAGTGATAGCACTTCTTGCACTAATGCAGGCAAATCAATATTGACGGCTTGTTTTTTCGATGGCTTTGCGTATTCAGAAAAATCATCCACCATTTCTTTCATTGCTTCAACTTGCTGCACAATGGTTCTTGTTGAGCGTTGAAGCATATCGCTATCGTTTGAGTCGAGTAGTTTGTCGGCTAATTTGTGTTGCAAACGTTCGGCGGATAATTTAATCGGGGTTAATGGATTTTTAATTTCATGTGCTAAACGTCTTGCCACTTCCCCCCAAGCGGCATTTTTTTGCGCTTGAATTAAATCCGTCACATCATCAAAGACTACAACAGCACCGACTTTTCGACCATCTTGCGAAAATAAAGGCGTTCCGCGACAGAGTAATTCTTGTCGTCCATTTGAACCTAAAAACGCTAAACGTTGTTGCCAAATATCATCCGATTGCTCTAAAAATCGCTGAATGGATTTTAAGGGTTCAGCGAGTTCGGCATAATCTTGGGCAAGTTTTAATAGCGTTTCGCCTACAAATTGTGGCATGGGAACATGAAAAATTTTATAGGCAGCTTGATTGGCAGTTCGAATTTTATGATTGGCATCAAAGCTCATCACGCCAGCGGTTAAATTCGCTAAAATGGTTTCTAAGTAAGCGCGTTGATTTTCCACTTCAAAACTTGCGATGCGTGTTTCTTGGCTCGCTCGTGCAATACGCTGCGTCATTTCGTTAAAAGATTCAACTAAAAAACCTAAATCGTCTTGCGCCATGACGGGCAGTTGTTGGTCATATTTTCCAGACGCAACAGCTTGTGTGCCTTTTACCAGTTCTTTGACTGGCGCGATAATCATGCGAATACTAATGAATGCAATCCAAATCGCGGCGAGTAGACTCATTAATAATACTAAAGAGAGCGCGAGTGAAAAGGTCATTTTGAGCGAACCACGCAAAAAATTCATTTCTTGATAACGCACAAAGGCAAATTCGACGGAATCCGCTAAGTCAGCAATCCGCACTGGAACAGGGTACAGTGCTTGCAGATAGCGTGGGTCTTTTCCTTTGAGTGTTAAAATGACGCGAATGACTAGCTCTTCTTTGTGGACAGTGGCTAATGCGGCATATTCGCCATTTTGGCGGAGTTGTAGCCATGTATGTTCATCAGGCAAACTTGGTAAAATATCACTAGGATTGGTACTGCTCGATGCAATAATGCGATCTTGTCGAGAAAATAACGTCATTTCAGCGGCATGTGATAGTACTCGAAAGTTTTCTAGTTCGAGTCCTGCTTGTGATTCGGGAAGCTCTGCAATTTTTTCAGCTAACTGTTGTGTTTGCATTAAATTCCAACGAATACGTTGATCGAGTGAGGCTTGGCTGAGTTCAAGTGCATCTTCCATCGCTCTGTCCATTTCCACATTGAACCAGCTATCAATGCCTTGATGAAGAAACTGCATGGAAAAATAGAACACAATGCCCGCAGGTGAAAGTGCTAATACGACAAATAAGGTGACCATGCGAATGGTTAAACGCGAGCCTGCTTCGCGGCGTTTTAGTTGGCGCATGAGCGAATACAGATTGACGCCAACTAAACCCAATAAGGCAATTGTACCTGCGCCATTAATCCATAAAAGCCACGAATACATGGCGCTCAGTTCAGACGATTCTTGCGTGGCACTACTCATTAATTGAAGCGACAATAAAATCAAGCCGCATAAAATTATGATGGATAGCCCTGCAGGGAGTTTTAGTTTAAGAAATCGCATAATTCCTTTTAAGTATCCTTCGTCTTGTTTAGCTGACTTAATTTAAAGGTATAAATGGCTTTAGGAATTGCGTTTCGAAAAATCACGCACAAGAAATTCAGCTTGTTGCCACATTTTTGAGGTGTGTAATTGATCAAGATTATTACCTGTGAATTGACCACGCATTTTTTGCAATCGTCTTTCACGATCTGAGTTGTCTTGAATTGGCAATGAATCTAAAACGTCTTGCGCTGCGTTTGGATTATTGCAGACAAGAACCATGTCGCATCCTGCGTCTAATGCCAGTGTTGCGCGGTCTGCGAAACTGCCAACACTTGCAGCACCTTCCATGCTTAAGTCATCGCTAAATATCACGCCGTCAAAGCCTAATTCACCACGCAAAATGGTTTGCATCCAAAACGTTGAAAAACCCGCTGGCTGCGCATCAATTTGAGAATATAAAACATGCGCAGGCATAATCGCTTCTAATCCTTCGTTAATTAACTGACGAAAAGGTTGCAGATCGCTTTCTTTTAGTTCGTTTAATTCGCGCGTATCAACCGGAAGGGTCAAATGCGAATCGAGCGCAACAGCGCCGTGTCCAGGAAAATGTTTTCCCGTAGCGGCCATGCCGGCGAGATTCATGCCGCGTCTAAAGTTGCTGGCGAGTTGGGTGGCTTTTTGCGCATTTTGTGAAAAGG
>Ga0209033_1000268_pt1 | contig 29404 bp, 44 predicted proteins | sample LauGreFa1BDMLBDN_2_FD_188218 | JGI IMG/M metagenome (GOLD analysis project Ga0209033, IMG submission 188218) | Freshwater lake microbial communities from Lake Michigan, USA - Fa13.BD.MLB.DN (SPAdes) (version 2) | ecosystem: Environmental > Aquatic > Freshwater > Lake | place: Lake Michigan, USA...
CCAAACATGATATCGTAAGAAGCCATGTGAGCGCGGGTAGAGCGGGAATACCACACAGAGAGCAACACAGACAGACCATTGCTCAACTCAACAGTGCGCTGCTCAACAAACTCGCCAGCGATCATTCCAACCGGCAAGCCGCTCGCAATCGCGATAGCGTCCTGACCACAAACGAAGCCAGCAGTGTTAGCGATAGCACCAGTATAATCGTTTTGCTCCAAGATGTTCGCAAAGCCGAAATAGCCGTTGTTCAACGGACCATAACGCGAATCAGGGAACGGATTAGTTCCAGCGGCAGCAGTCAACTGACCGGAGAACATCAAACGGGCCAAGTGTCCACCGTCCAGCAGTAGCAACTTCTGGCGGTAATTCTTAGCCAGAGCCAAGATCGCGGGAAGATCGCTAGAATCAAAGTTGGCAGCAGTACCAATGACAGTACCAGCACCAAACAGCGCGGCAGTCATCTGAGCCGTGACCTTCTTGCTAATACCAAGAGCAAAGATCTCAGCAGAACCCTGAGCCAAGTCGCTGATAGCAAAACCCTGATTCAACTCCTGCTGAGTGACGGTAAAACTCTTGGTGATCTGATTAACAGTCACCGAGGTAGCAGCCAGCGTGGACTGGTTAGCCGCGCCATCTTCAAAGTTGGTAGCGTTATCAACAGTCGCATCACCAGTGGTGAACTTTTTGACCTGAACGGTAGCGCGGGGACGCAAGTTATCCAAGCCAACGTTGCGCGTAAAGCCAGCGATCATCGCGAGCTTAGTGGTAGCAACAGTGATAACCGCATCAGCGAGATAATCGACAACCAAGCCAGCCGCGAACGTGTTGGCGTTCTGAGGAGCGATCATTGCGGACTGACGCAGCAACTCACCATGATTCTCAATGAGGAAACTCTTACGCTCTGCACCAGCGCGGAGGCTCTTGTGCTTCTCCAACAGAGGATTACCCAAGTTCACGATCACGGGACGCACCGGATCAGGAGCGGGGGCGGCGGTGGGCGACTTAATGGAAGCCTCCAAAGCGGAAAGCTTAGCCATGATAGTAGCGAGATCAACGGAAGCGGCAGGAGCAGCCGCAGCCGTCACAGTAGTGGAATCGGACATATTTGTGTCGGGTTGTTGTGTTGGTTGCGGCGTGGAGTCCACGCCAGAATCGTTGATGGTTTTTTGACCATCAGTCGAAAGTGTTTTGTCTGTGTTGGTATCAGACGGCTCTTCTAGTTGAGCGAAAAGAGCAGAAAACCAATCGCGGCCAGCAGCACCTCCCCAGAGGTTAGCCGCTACGTCCGCAGGAGTATTAGGTTCTCCTTCTAGGAAACGCTCATTGCGTCCCCACCAAGCGTTAGCTTTGCGGATCTTGTTTTCGGTAGGAGCCTCTCCTGCAACCAGCGATTTAGCATCGGTAACAGTTGCTGGCTCTAAACCATCACCAGCAAGACCTTCCTCGTATTGCTCAAGACCTCGACGGAGGTTGTTCTTGACCGTCTCAGGAGCAGTCTTTGTGACAGCGCGAGGATGCCATTTAGCGGCCATTGCCAACTGCTTGATGGGTTTGTCCACCAAGCCAAAAGCCAGAGCCTCAGCAGTGGTAAACCAAGTTTCTGCTTTCATCGCAGCGCGGATAGACTCAGCAGAACGTCCGGTCTTCTTATTGTATACTCCAACCAACACCTCGGCGTGTTGATCAAGAGCCTCAGCCATCTTCCGCATATCCTCGGAAGTGCCAGAAGCCATACCTGACGGATCGTGGATCATCATTAGAGCAGCGTCAGCCATCTCTACGCGATCACCGGCAAGAGCGATAATGGAAGCGATAGAAGCCGCAATGCCAACGACGCGAGTGGTCACCGGAGCTTTGCGACCGCGCAACTGATTGTAAATCGACAAACCATCCCAGACGTTACCGCCGGGAGAGTTGATCTCTACGAGCAGCGGACCATTGCCAATCTCGTTGAGAACATCCGAAAACTGCTTTGCAGATAGACCGCTTCCACCGTACCAGTCTTCGCCAATCTGATCGAAGATCTGAACGGTAGCAGGATCACCGGCAGCGTTTGCCGGTGCGTAGTAAAGCCAATCTGACTTCTTGGTAAAACTCATTCGGTTTTCTTGGCTTTTGGTTTCCGAGTCTTCTTGACGGTAGCGGTAATCTCTTCCTGCTCTACAACAACAGGTTGCGACCCACCTTCTGACGGAGCAACTGGAGACGGAGATTCAGAAGAATCATCTTCAATGTCAATAGCAGTTGCAACACTAGTTGCTGGACGCTCTTTCTGAATCACCGAAATCTCAGATACATCAACGCCGTATTTCGCAGCAAGTTGACGTACAAACAAAGCTTGTTGAGCTTTAGACTCTAAAGCGGAACGCCAGTCGAGACCACGCGCACCGTAAACCTCGTCAAAGGTAACAACGCCAGCCTCTAGCTCTGCCAATTGAGCCGCAGAGTTACGGCCAACATCAACATTTGGGGAGCGCGGAGCGGTGATTGATACTTCGTACCAATCCGAGGGAGCGTCATTGAGTGTAGGATCGTTCTTGATCGCGTACTCCATCGCGTATTCGTAAATACGACGAGCCGCTGACGCCATGACTTGATGGCGAGACCGGAACCATACAGACGACATATCTAGCGCACCGCGATAGACAGTTCCCTGCATTGACTCTGGGTAAACCAGAACGTAAGGGATGCCAACACCAGCACAGACTTTCTCGGTCAATTGTCGCCAATACTCCCGCATATTTACACCGGGACGCTCGGTCGCGAACTGCTCGAAACTGTCACCGTTCTTGAGCACCTTAACGCCAGATCCAAAGACCTGTTCGTAATAGTTCTCGGCAGTGTTTACGCTCGCTCCAGCAGTACCAGCGCGGAGGTTGCTCGCTTGGACTTCACCAGCGTCAGTCTTAACAATCTGAGCGACAGACGCGCCAAGCTTGCAAGCTTCCATCTCCAGCTTTTGCAGATCATCTAGATCGTGGAGATCGTTGATAACCGCCGACACAAAAGGAAGACCTCGGAGTTGACCGGGACGATTCGGTTCGTAGATATGGACAACCGAGTCAGAAGGAATAGAGCGAACATCAGTCAGGTTACCCTGAGTCTTTTCCGCTCCGATAAAATAAGAAATAGCTCGTCCGGTACGAGGGTCAAACCGGATGCCATCAAACACAGTCTCGTCCGCTTGCATCCCTACTGGAGTAGCAATGGATTGAGCCTCAATTAGCTGCAATCGAGGTTTGCCGGTCTCTCCTTTGGTCAACAACAAGAACGACTCGCCGTCGTAGAACCAACCGCGAGCGGCTTGCCCCATCAGAGTGGAGAACGACTGCCGAGAACCAATATCGGGATATCTAGACCAGACATCAAACCACTTCTTCGCTTTAAGATTCCAAGCGGAATCACTAGAAGCTGGTTGAACCGAGAAGCTAGAGCCAACAGTGTAGCTTTCAAACAAGTCGCCAAGCCTATTAAGCACAGCGTTGTTTTGCTCAAAAAAGCGAGACTTGCGAACGATGGCTTGACGGGTCGAACTGGTAACGTCAAACCGCGCGGAAGTGTAAGACGTATCAAGATACGAACGACGCAAAGACTGACCGGCTCCTTCGTATTTGTTAACTGGAGCAGGGAACAGCTTGTTCGCTATGTTTTGAAGAAAGCCCATTAGCTCATTCGGGTTGTGGCTTCACGGCGGAATTGCGTGAAATCCCCATAATACCGAGTGGTTGAAACCAGAACTGCGGTCAGCATCTTGTTGTAAATCTGGAGATCGGTTGGACTAGCGATCCCATCACCAGAAAGAAGCGTTACAGCATAATCGTAATCCGTTAGCAGAGACTCCCACATTTGGAGCATCTCAATTGGTGCTGCGGTCCCCTTACCGGGTTCAGCGAATTCAACAGAAACGTCAGAGCTAGAAGTGCTACGGACCACATTTCCGCTCTCCATCGAGTTAGCCGAAACAGTCAGCTTTGCCGTCAAAGCTTCAAGCAATGTTAAAGCGGCTTTGCTCGCGTATGTGGTACGCAAGTAACTCCGCTTAGTTGCTACTGTGTATGTGAACACTTGCGCGGACTATCAACAGACCGCCAAGTTTGTCAACCACTAGAATTTTCCGAGGTACTGGAAGTTAGGTCTCCCCACAACATCACCATCGCCAACTGCATGATTTCACAGTCGTGCAAATGGTCAGGCCAACGAGTGTTTCTCTTGAACCACAAGTGTTTGATCCTACCGGAGCGGTTAGCTGTTGGCTTGAGAAGATGGCTGTCAAGATGCTTCCAATAGGTATCAGAATCGCTCGCAAACGCTCCTTCAGCGTCGAGTGGAGCGGGTAGGCTACAAACACTCCATTGATGCGTCTCGGTCCCTTTACGGAGCCGCTGGAGCACCTCGCGCATATGCTCTGTGTCAAAGACAAGCAACGGTTGTACAGCGTCAGTCCGCATCGAGGTGGAGGTTGTGATTCCAAAGGGATGTATGGAGCCGGTCTTGGACGTAAATCTAGCTCCAGTCTCGCGTCCTTTCATCGGTAGCCATCCGATCAGCATTGGCTTTCTAAGACCTCCCTCCGGCGGATATCGCAGACCGCAGGGATAGTTTATCGGGCTTGCACTACTCTGAGAAAACTCCGCACAAGCATCGTACACCGCTTGCGTGTTATAGCCGGAATCAACGCCAACATCCATATCGTGGACGTTGTACTGGAGTTGTATCCTACGGAGTGCGGCAAAATCATCAGCGTGACCGGCTCCAACAAGTCGAGAGTTCCCTTTGCTCCATTCTCGGCAGACCCACCACAAGAAAGGAGCCGCAGCTTGTACGTCAGCGGTCAGGTAGCGTCTAGCTTCAGGGATTCCCGCATCAGAAACAATCTCGACTCGGTCCTGTTGAGTCTCTTGATTTTCCCACGGTTCCGCGAGCATCCCGTTGATGAATCCCTGCAACCCCATCATCGAGGATTTGGCTTCCAAGAAAGCGACGGCAAGATTTCCCCAAGTACATTTGCGGTCTGGGGAATACAAAGACGACAGATGATAAGACCTTACGCTCGGGAGGCTGGCTTTATTCTCCGAGATCCACTTGCCATGCCGTAACCCTGCAACCTTTTGGCTGTCAGATATCTTTCCCTGACATAATTGGCAGACGTAATGGGCGGTGGTACGGATGCGCTGCCAGTCGGGTCTTCCGTCTTCCAGTTTCTCGTTTTCCCAAGTGACTTGTCGCCACTCCAGCTTGATATGCTCGCGGCAGTACGGACACGGGATGTAATACCTCCGCTGGTCCCCTCGCAGATATCTCTGCCAGATTCGTCCATCGGAGGTTGTCGGAGTCGAAGTGAAAAACGCTTTAGAGCTACTAAACGCTTTGAGTCGCTGCTCGGCAAGATCCAGAGCGTCAGCCTCTTTAGCCGTAGCATCAGCAAACTTGTCCACCTCATCTGCAACCAAGATTCTAACCGGACGAGACGCTAGATTTGCCGGTGAGTTGCTCCCCACAAAAGTCAAAGTGCATCGGTCAAATTGCTGCTCTAGGTTGGTGATCTGGTCTTTGTCTGTCGGGAACCGTGCAATCATTGCCGGTGAGTCTTCCAGCATTGGGAGCCAGCGAGATTTGCTGAAGCTACGAGCCAGATTCTCAGACGGCATCAGCCACAGCGCAGGAGACGGCTCTACGTCAACGGACCAAGCAAGACCAGCCATTAGCGTCGTTGTTTTGCTGGTCTGCGATCCCCAGCACAACGTGACCTCGGAGACCGCAGGATCTTTCCAACTCTCAAGCGGCTCTCTGCAATACGGTCTGACCGCAGTTGAAAATGGTCCGGGATGCTCGGTCTGTCGTTGGCTTAGAGTCAGATTGCTCTCGGCCCACTCAACCACAGATTGCCGTGGAGTCGGTCGCCATAACTGCCGTCGGAACTCTAGGATCTCTAGCTCTAGGTCTGTCATCAGAATAGTTGGTTCATCTTATATTGCGTAGCGGTCGCCATATTGATTAACGCCATGCGATCTTTTATTCCGTTAACCAGACGGTCCTCAACCTTATGGTTTGCCGCCCAAGACGCATTGCGGTTGAAGATCTCAACCATCATAACAATGTTGTCATCCAGCAAATGCAGCACTCCGTAGAACGGGAGCTTTGTGCGTCTGGTGACTTCTAGAGCCGCTTGGATTTTAGACCAACTGATCATCCATTCATTTCCAAATGTGGTCTGTAGCTTGTGCAAGCCATAGCTACGAGTCTTGACCTCATAGATTCCGGTGATGATTCCTTTAGCCGGATCAAATATGAAGCCATCAATGCGGGAAGGCTCTTGGTCTGATATCGAAAGGAACTCCAAGCCAGTTTGACGCTCGATAGCTTTCATCGCGATTCGGTTCTGGCGAAGCGATTCGATACCGGCTGGTTTCTGGCAATTTAAGATTTCCATTAAACCTTTTCCAGAACCGCTTTTTTGCCGGTGAATGCTTCCCAACGCTTGACAATTACGTCGCAGTAAACCGGATTTAATTCCATTGAATAGCAAACTCTTCCTGTTTTTTCTGCTCCCATAAGTGTGCTGCCAGTGCCTCCAAACGGCTCCACGCATAGGCCGCCAATTGGTAGACTTGATTTCATAATCCGCTCCATCATAGCCACAGGCTTTGGGGTAGCGTGTCCGTGACGTTCCACGCCGTTTACTCGCGAAAATTCCCACACGTCACGCATGGGTTCATGAGCGTTGTCAAAGTAAGAGCGTGTTTCTTGTTTAAGCTTTTCGTATTCTTGTTTAAGCTTTTCGTATTCTTGATTGAATGCTTTACCTTTTGCCGCAGATTGAATCTTTCTATATAGACCCTCCGTTGGAAACGACCATTGAGATTTTGTGACCCAATGGCTACCCATTGATGTATCGGTAGCTTTGTTGAGATCGCTTAATTTCCACCCAATTGACTTCATCTCCTGCTCTAGATATGAACGCATCGGTTCCCATCCTTCCCAATAATCAGCCGTGTTCATGTTGCCAACCAGCTGATTACCAAGCTGAAAAAATAAGCAGTGTTCAGAAGCAATCGGGTATTGATTAAGTTCAGCTGATCCCATTCCGGGGATCGCTTTCTTGTCCCACACGATCTGATTCCTTAATTCCAATTTCTCGCTGTTGCCAAGTCCTGTCTTGTACCAAAGCCGCCATAGCTCCGGCGCATTTCCCCATATGTACGCACTTGCGTTATTAAAAAGAAACGACCGTAACGTTGCCCACCATTCCATCTGAAAATTATCTAGATCCTCGTTGTAAAGATTGTCGTTAATAACGCCGTCGGATGCTTTTCCCATGCCGTATGGTGGATCGGCGTGCATAAGTGAAGCTTTTTGTCCTGCCATCAGACGCTCTACATGTGTGACAACAGTGCTATCGCCACACATGATTCGATGATTCCCTAGAATCCAAATGTCTCCGAGCTTAGTTATTGGCTCAACGGGAGGTTCTGGGATTTCATCTGGATCGGTTTGCCCCTCGATGATTTCTAAGTTCAAGAGAGCGTTAAGCTCGTCATCTGAGAATCCAGTCAGATCGGTGTTGAATCCTTCCTCTTGCAGGGTGAGTAATTCGGCTTTCAGCATCTCATCATCCCATCCAGCGTTGAGAGCCAACTTGTTGTCAGCGATCACGTAAGCCCTAATCTGTGATGGGCTTAAGTGTTCAAGACGCAGACACGGGACTTCCGCTAGTCCAACTTTCTTTGCAGCCATTACTCGACCGTGACCGGCAATGATGGTCCCGTTGGAATCGATGAGAACTGGATTGGTAAATCCAAACTCACGAATTGAGGCTGCGATTTGAGTTACTTGCTCGTCGGAGTGCGTTCTGGAGTTTCGAGCGTAAGGTATCAGATCGGATACTGGCAGTGATTCAATTTGATTCATTTCCAAGGATCGGTTAGGTGCAGAGTTTTGAGACATACTTCTTGAACCCAACGCTCTAGCTCGCGCTCGGCGTGTTCTGGGTCGTGGGGAGCAATTCGGCCAGCGAGTTGCTTGGGCATCGACTTCAGGAGTTGAGCAACCGCTCCATCGTGATCTTGCATCACCTTCTTGACCCAAGATCCAGAGACCATCGTTCGCTCCTTCTCGGCTAACGCGATTACATCTTGCCGCGCGTTGATCAGGTTCTTTGCGGCTGATGCGTGAACCGTGACCATCCGGCCAGCGTCCATTGTTTTGTTGCGTAAGGCTTGAACCGCCAAACCATACGACGCTCGCTCAATCTGTTTCTGCCGCTCGTAGGCTCCCGCTGGAGTGTCCAGAGTTACGAGTGATGCATTGACCGCAGTTGCTGCTTCAGGAGGTCTGTACGGCCCTTCAGTGATTGATTGCGCGGCTTCATTGAAGACAGCTTCCTGCTGATTGATTGCGGCCATCCGCTCAAGCGTCGATGGTCTACCGCCTATCCCTTTGCGCGATCCTCTCCAAGCGTCAGCCTCCTCGGGGGAGGTTAACGGCATCCCTGCTGCGGTTAGCTGAGAGACTCTTCCTTTGGTTAAACCGCTGTGCTTAACGTAGTCGGTTTGAGTCATCGCAATTGGATTGGGAGGTTCTCGGGCTTCATCTTGACCAGTTCTTCAAGACCTCGGGTCACAGTTTTGTAAACCGATTTCTTGGGATCGGGAGCGTAGAACACCGCGACTTGGTCAATGGTGAAAGATCCGCTTTTGATGCGGTCCAAATGCCACTTGAGCGTTGAGTGTCCAATGTTAAGGAGTAGGTAGTCGGTAGCTAGTGACATAGGGTTTGTACTGCAATAGCAAGTTCGCTCGCGCAAGGTCATCGGTCCCGCGCGATCACCTGCGTATTAGACATAGCTGGGAGCCTCCTAACATTATTGCATTAGGTAGGCAAAGCGTTATACTTAGTAGCATAAAACAATCTGTTGTACTGTTGTGTATCACTGCTTTGATTTGGTCTTGCTCTTAGCATTAGTGATATGCTCTTGTACTGTAGCTTTACTAGGGATACTAACAACAGTATGACCAAGTGATTTCATCTTACGTTGCAACACAATATTCTCACCGTGATGAAGGATGGCACTCACTCGATTCATACCGCAGCCCATTAGCTTACCGATTTCACGGTATGTCATGCCTTTAACTCTGTTGTGATAGGCTCTCTCGCAGTCGTAGGTATTAATCCACTTAGCAGTCTCTTCTTCCTCGGTAATAGTCTCAAGCTTATCGGGATACTTCATCCAGCCTTTAGCAATAGCACTAAGCACAAGTGATGGTGCTTGATTTAAAAGGCTTAGTTTGCTCTGTGATTCAAGCAGATCATCTTTGGAGATCTCACCGTCTTGGACTTGACGAGTAAGGTATTTCTGTACGCCTCCCATATTACTGTTGGTTCTTTTCTTCTATGGCTTCGATCTGGTTGAGCAGATCAACGATAGAGTTATTGGATTGGATTAGCTCCATCTCAAGCTTACGAGCTAATGCGAATACAACGGTTAACGTTAGTATCGGGTAATGCTTCCTAAGCTTCTCAATCTCAGCGTCACAGCGTGGAGTTGCTGACTTAGTATCTTCAAAGAACTCTGCGGTAGTTGTCATGGTGTTAAATGGTTTGCTGTATATCAAAAAGGAATGTCGTCTTCAGGTCCAAGAGGATCGTTCGCTGATACCTTCTTGGTTGCTTGCTTAGGCTCACGGTTGTCTGTCTCTACATAGTTACCGAGGATAGGGCCTTTATGTCCATCTTGTCTGGCTTGCTTAGATACAGACTGAACAATCATCCCGTCGTTACCATACTGGTCGCGGCCAGCCTTATTGGTAATAAGAGCAATGTCCAAATACGTTCCAGCCTTACCTTTGAAGAGATGGGTCTTGTCTACTTTAGTAACGTCAATCTTGCCGGTTATCATGGTGTTTATGTTGGACTTAGGTCCGGTGATAGGTTGGCAGACTTGTTTAGGGGAGTCAACCTGTCGTTAGGTTTTTAAACTTAGGTATCCATACCGCACTCAGAGAACCGGCAAAACTGCCCATCGTAGAAGAGTTTTACCAGTCCGCACTCACCATCTCGCTGCTTGGCGATCACAATGGTTGCTTCTCCTTTAGGCTCTCGGCGGTCTCGGTCTAAGAGCATGACACAGTCGGCATCACGCTCAATCTGACCGGAGTCAGCGAGATCGGTAAGTCTGGGTTGTCTCCCCTTATCCTTCTCGTTCTCGCGGTTCAACTGAGCAAGACACAACATCGCAACTCCAGTTTGGACGGCAATGTCTTTGAGCTTACCACTTACCTCTGCGACCTCGTAGGTGCGTTTCTCTGCTCGGTCTGCGGCTTTGATCTTTTGAAGGTAATCTATGATCACCAGCTTAACCCCATGCTTGCGTACTGCTCGACGTATGTTTGCGGTGATGGAGGCAATGCTTTGAGAGCTAGAACCATCGAGGAACCATAATGGACTGGACGCAATCTTTGCAGACGCTCCACTCATCGAGCGCATATCACCTTCGAAAAGATCACCGCTTTTTAGGTTTTGCATTGGCACTCCACCAATAGAAGCGACTGATCTTCGGAAGATTGATTCCTTACTCATCTCAAGCGATATGAATAAGGTTGGCACTCTTGCTTGTATTGCTGCGGCTTCTGCTATTGCAATGGCAATTGCAGTTTTACCGATAGAGGGACGAGCAGCAATGATTGCCATCTCTCGCAACTGCAAACCATCAGTCATCTGGTCCAGCCGATAGAATCCAGTCGTGATCCCGCTCAACGTACCTTTGCGAGCAAACCTCTCCTGCATTTGGTCAATAAACGTACCGGCAACTTGCTTTGAGGTTGAGAGAGTCTCACGGGATAGCTCAATGCTGAGTCCAGACTCGGCATTAGAGACGATTTGATCCGGCTGGAGTGTCAAGACAGCGGACTCGCGTATCAATCGGTCTCCGGTCAATCGTAGCTGGCGACGATGAGCGGCTTCGACAACACCTTTGACGTAGTTCGGGAGATTGGCTGGTGATGGGCAGAGTTCCATCGCTTTGTTCCAGTCTTCAAACGGGATCGGTTGATTGCCGTTAAGCTTCTTCCATTCCTTACCAAGCTCGGGTAATGATATTTGGCGGTTCTGTTGGCTTAGAGACCTGATTGTTTCGTATGTGTCTCTAAGCGTATTGGTCTCTATCCATTCGCTTTTAACTTCAGCGAATGCATCAGCGCAAGTGTCTAGGGTTCCGGTAAGACAAGCTCCAATTAGACCAAACTCGTCGTCTTGAGCGAAGAAAGCGTCGTTCATAGTGAATCCCTCCAGTCAATCTGCTTCTTGTGAGCAGATGCAATTGGAAGGGATGGTTGAGAGTCTTTCTTTGGGAAGATTCCCTTCCATCCAGAAGCGATTGAGTTCTCGACGACAGTCGGGAAGTCAGCAGAGGTAAACTCTCGGGACCACTTGGTCAGTGATGCTGCAAGTCCGGTCTTCTTGTAGCCTTCTCGCTTCTCGGCTTTGTATTGGAGCCAGAGCTTAACGGCTTGGAGACAGCTATCGGTTCGCAAGCTCTCCGGTAGCTCAACTCCGAAAGAAACCTCCCATGGCGACTTAGGAGCCGCTGTATCTTTCTTATTAGGAGTAGGAGAAGGAGATGGAGAGCTATCACTTCGCCATGCATTCGCCATTGGGGTTGCCATTGGGGTTGCTATAGCGACCCCATTAGGGTTGCCATCACATTTGGGCTTATCCCATCGCTTTTGCGCTCCAGTCTTGCCGGATGCGGCTTGTTTTAGCTTGTAGTCCGCTTGTTCTTGTCGGATCTGCTCTAGTCGGACGTTCTTCAACGTATCGCCATCGCATAGCGTGAACTTAGCGAGAACATAGCGAATCGATGGCGACCCCATTAGTCCCGCTATGCGAGCGGACCTATCTTCGTCTGATGGGATTCCGCCTTTAGACCACTGATGGCAGAGCAGTCTGATGTATCCACCAACCTCTTCCGCGCTCATGTCCGCTGTTCCAGCTAAGAAGTCGTCAGCGTAAAATTGAAACGCTGGAGCCTTACGGGTTTTCTTGTCTTCGTTCATGTAACAAATGGAAACCCCACTCAGCCCGTGGTGAGAACTCGCGCAAAACCAACGCGACGTACACGGGAAGAGTGGGGAGAAATTGGTTGAACATGGGTTTTGTTTGGATATCAACGCTCGCTTCTCACGGCTTGCGCTGACTGCTTACTTCTAAGTCTGGATCTGCGGTTCGTCCAGTTCAAACTTATCAAAAAACTCAGCCTTCGGTCTGACGTAAAAGATCTCCCCTCGTTGATAAATCACGCAGAGCCTCTTGGTCTCACCGATTCTAAGTTGTGCTTCGGCAACAAACTCAACCTCAACGGTTGGCTTAGTCTTTGACAGGTATTTCATCTATTGGCTTGTAGTGTGGTGTTGGGTAGTTGCCGCGAGTTTTAGTATCAATGCGAAACTTTTTGGTTTCCATCAATCCAAGTTTCACTGACTTGTTGAGTACGAGTCCAGCAGCGTTAGGGGACAGCTTCCAAAGATCAGACCATTGGTTAGCGGTCAACCATCCCTCTGGGACGCTCTCTGCTTGATGTTGGATTGCTGACCTCAGCCGCTTTAAAAGCTCGGCAGATGCCAATTCTGTTCGTTCTGAGGCCATTGGTGCAGGTATAGTTGCGCGGTTGTGTCGGTGTACTCTCCAAATACGATCCCGTGAGACCAAGCTAACGTTGATCGTCGTTTTCCTGCGTAATCCATTGAAGGAATGTCTGCCAACGTCCCAACACAAAAGCCAATTGGATTTGACTGGTTGCGACCAGTCGCTTGACCGGCTCGATGAGCATGAGCCACAACACAGTTACCAAATGTCTCGGCTGAATCACGAATGAAGTTTTCCCCATAGAGCACTCCATGTCCCCAACTAAAACCGCCCAATTTATAGAATGATCTTTGAAGACAATCATTGTGTTCAATAAACGTATGGCAGTGTTTGTTAATAGGCTCAACCATTCGTTCCCATACAGCCTCTGCAAATCCTCTTACAACAGCGTTATGATGATTGAGATACTTCTTAGCTCGTTCATCGTGATTTCCTAAAGTGAACACCGTTGGGCGTAACTCATTGAGGAACTTTACTCCCTCTTGGATATCATCAAGATAATCGTCCGCTTGATCCGAGTCGTTGGGGTTTTGGAGTGAGCCAGATCGCAATGAGGCAAGATCGAACGCGTCCCCTAAATGGATTATCTCGTCTGGCTTGAATTTCTCGCGGAACAAAAGCACCGCAGCGAGTGCATCTGGATTGGCTCGACTCCCATGACTGCAACCAATCGCCATAACTCGACGGTGGTGCTGAGTGATGTTCACAATGGGGAATAATCATAAAAGAAGAGCAAAATCAAGACGCACTCGCGTTGATTAGGTTAATTCAAGCGCAACTTATTGCTACGAACACTCCAAACCCAAAAGTAAGAAACACGATACTTAGCAGCTAACTGTTTGTTAGTCATGCTCTTGTCAGCTTGTCGCACCGCATCGACAATCTGCTGCGGTATCTTGAGTCCCTTTGGTCGTCCCCTTCCACGCTTAGGGCTGCGTTTGGGCTTAAGTGTTCTCAAGACTTCTTTGGTCTCCACCTTCTTGTGGACTCCGAGCAATCTGGAGATTCCGCTTTTGATTTCGTTAAGTATGTTCATTTTCTGGTCTTATTGTGTCTGATTTTGTGTATCCAACCTATGCTGACTGCGTAGTCTTCTTTTATTTGTCTGTATGTTCTGTTGTTCTTTATGTCTTCCAACACTTCTAACACTACTGCTTCGGGTATGTGTCCGCGCTTTGGTATGTATGACTCATTTTTTATCGTCATTCAATTTTGGATTTACTGTCTCTTATGTCCCATATGGTTGATGCTGATATGCCGTATTTCTTAGCCAACTCACGGCAAGTGTAGCTTGAATGCTCTCCGAGAATAGCTTTACGGATATCTGCGGGAACAGTTTCGTATCTCCGATAGCGTTTGATTTTAGTCTTTTTTAATGGAGCGACAGCACCAAGCATTTTCTCCATTGATTGCTTTGTGAGACCTAATTTTTCAAGCAAGCTCACGGTTTTGCCTCCCGCCACAACAGTAAGTCCGCTCGCATTGCGTCGTTCTCGGTTTCGAGTTGCTGGATGTAATCCATTTGCGCCGTTGCAAGTCGTTCTACTACCTCCAACATCTTGATGCGTTCTTTTAACCGCAGGTTCTCTTCATCCAACAATTGCTGCTGACGGATGATTGCGTTTGCTGCGTTGAGTTCGCGCTCAAGTGTGCGAACAAACCTAGACTCGCAAACGGGAGTCATGTCGTCCTGAATCCAATATACAAGTTTCTCCACTTGATCCGTCCTCGGTGTTTCACTCACGGCTTTGCCTCCTTGGCTTTGTTCCAATGCAACTCTCGGTCGAACAGGTTCGTTTTGTAAATCGCTTCATCGCCAGCCTCCTCCAGCCGCTTGATGCGCTCTTGTTGATCGCGGATCTTTATAGATTGAGCGTCGGCCATCCATGTTTTTCGCATGATCCGTAGCACCTCGGCTGCTGTCTCCGTAGGTTTCAGATGCTCGGCTGCTGTGATTGTTCCATCGTTGTGTATGGTTAGTAGAGCATCTCCGTTGTTCTTCACCTCAATTAGGTGATTGAATGATGCGTCGATGAAGAACTTGTGTGTTTGTTCGCTCATTTACATTCCTTATTCTTGCGATTCCTTGTCCAGTAACTGAACGCATAGTTCTTCACCTTCTTAGCCGCTTTGTGAATTTCTCCAGCCTCTTTCTTACTGATACTGTACACGCCGGTGCCGCCTTTAATAATGCTCTGTATTCTGTCGCTCATAGTGCCATCTCCTTATCTAGCCACTCCCTAATAATCTTATCGGTTAGGTGCTGGCTTTTAATTCCTTCCTTCTTGCAGTACTCTTTGAGTTTCTTGTGAGTGTCTTCTGATATTAGGATGGTTTTCTTCATAGATGCTTTTTGACTTTGTTCCAGTAACTGACAGTCGCTGACTTCCGGTGACCAGTAGGTCCACCGTTCCAAATCCGCGCGGCTTCCTCGTTAGTCTTACCGGCAGCGTACCGGCTGAGATAGATCTCGCAAACTCGACGAGCCGCAACTCGGTTTGTCATTTGTGCGTGAGTGTAGCTGGTGCCAGCAATCCGGTTGGCATCCACTACCACCGCTCGGTGGATCTGGAGCGCACCGATAGCCAGTCCTGCGTCTCCAACGGCTAGATCAGGGTTCCGGCAACCGCCGGTCTCCACGGTGATCAGAGCCGCAATCAAAGGTCCAAGATTCACTTGGTCCCTTTCATCCAAGCCGCTGCTTTGGCTTGGTAGAGTTCTTCCGCTGAGAGCAGTCGGCCAGAGTTGTCGGTGATGCCGATTAACTCCCGAGTATGGAGCCAGACCTCCCGCGCTCTAAGTGCCTCAAGGATGCTGCTGTGCTGGCTAAGTGACTTACTGTGACGATCTTTGCAATGATAACGCATGGTATTTGATGGGTTTTAATGGTTTTAGTTCACGATTTCACAAGCGGATAAACGCTTCTTTGATCCTACCTCGCGGCAGGAAATGCTATTGCCGTTGTAACGCTGGCGACTGGCTCCAGTACGGCTCATCTTAGACTTAGGAGAGTCTCCGTTGATCTCTAGCACTTCCACAACAACTGCCATCTTCTCAGATGTCTTGGTTGCGGTTGCTTTGATGGTGACTCCGCGCCAACCGGCTGGAGTGTAAACGGAAGCGGTGTATTTGATTTCGATGGTCATGGTATTTGATGGATTGAATTATGGTTTGTTGCGCGTTGGAGAGTCGCGCCCCTCTTGAGAGTTTCAGCCCCAGACAAATTGTCCGTCAATTTTGTACGGGTTTCTGGCTTGAGTTACCGCCTTCTTCCAATCCCAACCGGATTTGGTCAGCAAGTGGTTTGCGATTTCGTCCACTTCAAACATTCCCAACTTGTGGTCAAGGTTGCGGATTTCGACCACCACTTTTCGCATTTTTTGCTGCTTGCTCATCGTATTCTTTCCGTTTCTTCGTCGGCTTGATTGCCTTCGATGTGATGAGTTAAACCCATCGCTGGGTTATCTGCAACAGAAATCTGCAACTTTCTTCAGATTTATTTCAGAGGCTCTAAAATCAGCGAAATGCTTAGGAAATCGCGGTGTTTCGTGCGGTAACAACACCTGTCGCAGGATCTCCCTGCGTACCATGCCGCAATTTCTGAGAGGCTATTCAGCCGAGATACTTACACTGCATCCGACAGCGTTGAGCGCGTACGTTTTCGTAGCGGTGATCTCGCAGATTTGCGAGTCATCCAGCCAGACTCGCTGAGTGTCGGTGATCGCATCGGTGACGGCTTTGATGAGGTTGTCTAAGTCCGGCTTTTTGCAATGCCAGACTGGCGATTTTGGCTTCGGGACTCCGTGCTTGTCCAGATGCGCTTTTGGTCTTGTCAGGAAGAAGTCTAGCTGGATACGAACAACTCCCGCTATAATTGATTCTGGAGCGTTTGCGACGGCTTGTCGCCTAACCTCTTGCTTCCAAGCCTCCGCTCCATCTGGCGTGTAGACTCCAGCGTGACCTCCGCGAACGAAGGCTTTGACCCGAGGTTGCGCCTTCGGGATTCCGGCTGCGAAAAAGTTAAGATTCATAACCAGAGGGAATGATCTCGCTGATGCGTCCGGTGATCCGAGGGTTGGCATACCACCAGCCGGTGGAACTCTTATCCGCGACGGCATCGCAGTCACCGTCAAACATAACGTGAGTCCCCTCGGTGAGCAGAAGCACAGCATCCATATCCTCGGGATCAAACGAGCGAAAAGTGACCCGTTGAGCGTAGGCTTTGCCGTTGCCCAACGTGCGTTTCTCAAACTCGATAACGGCGATCAAAAACTGTTTGCCATCGTCTGTGGTTATGATTTCAGCGTCTGAGTGGAGCCGTCCAAATCCACGCGCCCATAAATGTCTCATCGAGTAAATCCCTCCAGTCGTGCGGGAGAGTAGCTTGGACTCTTTGCAATCTTGCCGTCACTCCTACGGACAATATGGCGGTTGTCCCCAACGCGAGTTGACCGGCAGTCAGCAGGGATGGAGTCAATCTCGTCGTCAGTCCAGACTTTGCTCATGTTACTCCGGTGGATCTCGCAAAACGCTGCATCGACTTGATGCGGACTGAATCCAGCGGCCAAAGCGGCTCCATATACGACGTAGAGAAGGTCTCCAACAGCGTCGAGGTATTCCTTCGCGTTCGTTGCTTCCGATAGCTCCTGAGCCTCCTCGTCGATGAGTCGATACCGGAGATTCTGCGTCACCGGATCGGGGAGGATCGGACGCTGCGGGACAAGTTGCTGGTAGGTCTTCATAAACTCGCGAACGAGTTCCATTGGATGGGTTTGATTCATTTGATTCGTGTAAGTATTGGTTGGGACATTTTGGACTCGGTGCATCCGTCGAGAAGCGCGGCCAGCTTGGCTTCTAGCTCGCGACCTTTAGTTTGAGTTGCGAGTTTGACTGCGTCTTTAAGCTTAGTCTTGTTGATCGTGATCGCAGAGCTTAGTTGCTCGTAGGTTCCTAGTCCCAAGAATCGAGACGCAACTATTTCAGGAGTCGTAATAGACTCGCGGACAGATCCGTCTTTAAGCGTCCATCCTTCGATGGTTTCCCCCTCACTCAGTCTGCGTCGAGCTTCAGACTTACAGGCTTCGATGACAGCCTCCGCTTGAGCCGCTCTGTCGAGGAATTGAGCCAGATGGATGGATGTCAGGGTTGAGGCAATCGCGTCCGGCGTAATGCCTTCTGGAGCGTTGGCGAGCGGTCCGGTGACCGCCAGTTCGCGAGCTTCGGAGCAGTAGGGTTTCCCCTTACAATACTTACAAGCGGACTCGCTCGGAGTGCGCGGTTGGTCCGGTTGCATGATCGCGCTCATCAGCGACTGCGACTCGCGCACCGCATCCATCAGGTCTCCTAACTCGTAGGACGCAACGCTTGGAGGTCCAGCTAGAGGCTGAATGATTGCGACCGTGATTGCCTCAAGCGTGAATCCGAAAGACTCATGCAGCAGAGCGACCAAGCAGCGCAACTGGAGGTTTTCCGCTGCGTTCTCGACTGATCCGCGACCGCTCTTGTAGTCGATGATTAGAGCGGAATTTCCTTCGACGTAGACGACATCTGGCTTGCCGCTCCAGAGCCGCTTGTCTTCTTCGCCAAGACCGTAGTTCTGAAGGCTCCACAATCGCTTTTCGCGGAACACTTGCGGCTCCTCGGTGGAGGTCGCAAACACCTGTTTGACTAACTCCAGTTCCTGCTCGCGGCAGCGATCAATTATGTAGGTCTCGTCTGTGGTTAGATCCGTTACCGGCTCCATCCCCAGAGCGGCGTGGATGCGGTTTCCGGTCGCAGCGTCAGCGGTTGACTCGGTCTCTAAGATCGTCTTCTCCAACTTCCAACTCCCCAAACAAGAAGCGTACCGGCTGGCTGCTGATGCGCTCGGGAGACCATTACGCTCGTCATTCATTAGACTTCCCTTCGTGCAAGATGGCTTCAGTGGGTTGGACCGTAGCGGTAGGGATTGGGTTGTTCTCCGGCAAGAACTCGTGCGGTTGCGGCTCCACCTTCGGCTCCAGTTTGCTGCGGAAGATTGGGCGCGACGGCGTGACGTTGACTTGCACCTGAGGGACAGCCTCCTCGTCGTCCACGATGCCAGAGAACCCGAATGCTACGCGAGCGCATTGGATTAGGGCTTTGTGTCGGAGCATTCGGCGAGGATTTACCTTCCACGGTTCGGTTGATCGGTTGCACTCCGAAAAGTATTCGGTGACCTCCACCGGATGAGACCGCTCTTTGTGGTGGATCGTAGCGGTTACGCTGAACGGCTTCCCGTCTTTGTCCTCGGTCTTGAACTCAATCCCATCAAACTGCGGATGCGAGTTCATCATTTTGATCCAGCCATCAACGCTGACCACCGGCTGGATTCCACCGTTTCTCGCAGGAAAAGCGTAGATTTCGCGAGTGAAAGGGTTCAGTCCGTACTGGTTGGCGACGACGACAAACGAGAGCATCTCCTCGTTTGTTGCTTTGGGCATCAGGGTCGAGCGAAGAGTCTCTAGCAGACGGGCTGGCTCAACGCTAAATTTGCTCGCCATTACGGCCAGCGCGGACTGTTTCTGACTCGGTATTAGTTCGTTTTTCATAGGTTTTCGGTCTACCTCCACGCTTTCCGTTTGTGCGGGATGCGGAGGCTTTTGCCGTTGATTTGGATGCTCCCAACTCCTTCGCGATCTCGCGGAGACTTGCGGCAAATATGCAGTTGCAGGAGGGACATTTCATCGACAGGGAGACCGTAAACCCAACGGTGGGTTTCTGTCAACCAACATCCAAGTCAACCAGTCGAATCGTCCGGTAGAGATCACCGTTAGTTACGTCAACGTAGCTGGCTCCAACAACCGTCTCGCCAAATCCGTAGGAGCGCATTTCTCTCCAGACTGTTGCCGGTGTAATTATTGCCTCAGATGCGCTGATGACTTGGTTTTTGCAATCAAAGTTGAACGATGTAAATCCTTTTGATCTACAATAAGTCGCAAGCTCTGTTTGGTTTACAACCCAATAGTATTGGGATAATGTAGTGTCATACAGTTTTTTAGCCTGAACACCATTTGCTAGAAACGAGTTGTATTGATTTTCATCGATAAAGAAACACGGTCCTTCTGATAGATCTAAACAAGTTGTGGTTGTGTCCTTTGGCATCAAGATTCCTAATCTAGACCCCTGTAAAAGTCCTGAAGCACCAAAACTATAGATAGGACACCAATCTTGACCGTGACCTAAAGGAACCGCTCGATTCCATCCGGCAACGTGAGCTTCTAACAAGTTCCAAAGGAAAGCGGATTTTGGAATCTTATGATAGAATTGACCGATTCCATCGTAATCATTAGCGTTTGCCGTTGAGCTATAAGGAAGATCAAAATAGGTGGATGATGTCCACCTTATGTCTGCAATATAGGCTTGCTCGGTTGATGTAACAGAAACTTGAGTGTACCAAGGAGCCAAACAAGCCATTGCAGGGTTGTTCCTGTCTTTAAATACATCATCAGCAACACCATTGCTTTGTACTGTCTTATTTGGTTGCCCAAGTATTCTGACAGAAGCATCAACACCGCCTTTGCCTCCCCACTTATTGATCCAGAAATCAGATCCGAATACATTGGTTATTGCCGGAACCAGCGGATCTGTGGTGAATACTCGCTCAAGATTAGAATCGTAGACGCTGCTTGAGAATCCCCACGGTCCACCAGCAGGAACATAAGCACAATTGACTGCCGGATAAGAGTTGGCACTTCCAATTGCGGTTCCAATCTGTGGGAAAACGTAACCATACATACCGCTGTAATTGCTCGGTTGAGCGATTATGTAGGTCTTCTTTGCTGATATGTATGGAGTGTCAATCCATGCACCAACGCCAAATCCTTTTGGCCTTAAATCTGTCCTCAACTCTATTACGTTTGCGGTTCGCTCGTAATTTGGTATATCGCTAAAAGCGTTGGCATCATAATTTTCAATTCCTCTAGCCGTTGAGGCTACTACTTGTAATCCAAGAGGAGTTAACCTGACAATCCCAACCTTTTCCTCTGGTATATCGGCTGCATCGTCATAATTGACAAGAAAACCTTCTTCTACCGCAATGCGTCTGCGGAGGTCTCGCATTGTCTCCATCCACGTTGGAATGTTGCCAGCTTGCCATTGAGTTGCTGCGTTCGGTGCTGCTACATCTTGAGTGTAATAGTATTCTGGATAACCGATTAAAATGTTAGTAGTTGTTGGATTGATCTGCCAATACGGATCAGATGCGCCAAAGAACACGTTGCAATCAATAGGATAGATCCTAATGACAGAAATTTGATCTTTAGTGTTCATCACTAAAACATCTCCGCTTACTTCTACGTTAATTCCTACACGATTAAGTTGCTCGGTAAATAGCGTAACACCGCTGAAAACTCTTATGTAATCTTCCGTTACATAATTGGTAAGACTGTTGTAGACCTGAATCCTAGCGCGTCCCCAAGTGAAGATGGCATCACCAATAAAAGTGTTAGCATCAGACGGGTCCGCATATTCTGGATACATTGTGCGGATATCGTGCATATATCGAGCATCTACCCAAGCTCCCATCGCTCGCATCCACTGGAGAGCAATAAATGGATTGGCAATGTTGTTAGCTTTAGCAGATCGCTCCATACAAACAGACAGCGATTCTGGTTGTCCGTACATTGGCGGACCACCGGCAAAATAGGGAACGTCTCCTGCGACGTAAGGGAAGAAGTAAACGCAGGGAGTAGCATCACGCCAAGTCGATAGCCAAGTACCGTCAGCGCGTCTCCTAAACGATCTACAGCCCATCGCAGGGACTGTCTTGCGTTCGGATGATTGGTCTGGTAACTGGAGGAAAACCGTAATATCTTTGCTGCTACAGTTGTGGACTCGCCAGCAATCAAACCGCTTGTAAGAATTGAGAATCTTAAAAGTCGAAATACCTTCAATCTTGATCTCAGCAACAGCGGTCTTGTGGTTGTGGATTCGACCGGGAGGTAATGATGGAACCGATCCAACTGAAGAAAAGTAAGACCTAACGTAAGAGAGATAACCAGAATCCCAATCGTCCCATCCTAAATGGACATCGTAATCAATACCATCAACAGTCCGTTTGTGTAACTCAAAAGATTTTTGAATTGCCGCAATGTTGCAATCATTGGAATTGAATGTGGTAACGTATTTATCAAGATAAACCTGACCACCTTCTTTATCTTGATATTTGACTTCTAAGCTGGAAAGCTCACTTGCAATCTGTGTTTGAGTCAGAGTACTTCCAGTTACATAGAAGCTTGTGTCGGGATCTCTTGAATAATCGTAACTAACACCGAGAGGTATTTTTGATGTAAGACCCAGAACATATGGAGTCTTACCGTCTAAAGTTCTGGCGCACTTATTGTCGAATCTCGCGTATAAATCATTGAGATTGCGAGCAGTCCACATCTTTTCGTTTCTATCAATTGCCAATGGCATATCAATAGAACCAAGATTCCTCCGCAGTGGTTGTTGTAACTGTCTTGCCGATTTGCTTTATCTTAAGCGTCGTTCCATTCGGAGTCTGCTCAATCGCTTGATCAGGTCCGGCTACAAGCTGGATCTTGCGGACAACGTCAATCAGTTGATTGATAGCGCGAGCGTGTTCTGCTTTGATACCACGCTCTGCAACCTTAGATGGAAGGGAGACAGCCATTAGATTTCGCAGAATTGAGCGAAGATTTTTACGCTTGATCCGCTTGTGACTGCTTTCAGATACAGGTTAGCATCAACTCGCGGAATAAGCATGAACTCTCCAGCAGGGATTTGGAACTGATAAGGAGTGGAAACCCCAACATAGACCGCATATTGCAAGTCTAGGTTCTTGATCAACACTTTGTACGGCAAAGAAAGATCGGCAGCAATCTCCAGCAATTCATCAGCAGCGGAACCGATATCTTGGGTATTTTGACCCATGTCGGTTCCAGTCATGTTTGATGTAGTGGTAAAAGTCTGCGAGTTGATTGATGCACCGTTTTTGGATGCGTACAACCTAGCGGACATTTCGATCTCGTTTGCCATAGGGTTGGTGCGTTAAATCTCGCAGAACGTCGCTTGGATGGTCACGGCAGAGGTATTTGCTAGGAGATACAACGTCGCGCTAACGTAGGGCATCAGCATCGTCTCACCAGCGGGAATACGCATCGTGTAAGTTCCAGAGACAAATCCAAGCTCAACATAGTTGGTATTGTCCAAGTTTGCGATCAGTAGCTTGTAAGGACTGGCTACATCAACCGGAACGTCTAGAGCTTCAACGGTGGTTCCAATCAATTGGGTTTGTGAACCCATATCGACTCCAGCCATTGTCGCGCTCTTGGTGTAGGTTACGCTCGGAAGAAACGCTCCACCTTTGGATGCGTACAAGCGAGCCGTCATTTGAATTTCGTCAGCCATGTTGTGTTAGGTTAGGTTATCTGAGTAAACTAGGGTCTACGTCGTAAGGATATGCGAAAAGATCCCAAGCTGCAAACGTCCAAGTCTCATTGCGCTCTACTTGGTTGGTCTTAATCATCAGCGAGGTTGAGTCGTTTGTTTTAAGCCAAGCCCAAGCTGTTCCAGATGGAGTCAGATTGGGATTCAACGGCGGTCTTGGCATTATGTTTCTTACTGACGCAGGAAACAGATTATTGTTTGCAAGAACAACTCCAGAATACACCGCCGATATAATCGGTGGAGTTGATGGCAATCCGTTTAGAGCAGAATAAGACGATATCCTAGTCAATGAACAGCGGGAGGTCTGAAAACTAGCCTGACCGCGAGCAAACTTTTTGATCAATTCATAAGCCAAAGGAAATTGGCTTTGTGACATTGGGAGCTTGTTGTTCTTGGGATCATCTCCAGAAGCTCTGACCGCTGAATAGTATTCTTCCTCTGAGATGTATGTTCTGGCCTCGGCCCTAACTTGCGGCAGTTCAAACAAAGAAGCATCAACGTATTCAGTCCTGAACTCGTAACGCTGAGACGGTTCTTCATCTCCTGCCGGTTGCAAAGCGGTAGGATTATTGGTGTTAAAGTTAGTCCCAGAAAAAGTAACCGTTGCTTCAGAGTACGGACCCTTTTCAATAATTTGGTATTTGCCTCCAGCAATAACCCAGTTAACTGAAGCATTACGCAAAGCGTCTTTGCTTCCGCGATATGTGTAAATTATCTGCCTACCAGTACCATCACCTCCGCTGTATTCGCGGGAAACTTCAATGTATGCAGTATCAACTGGAGTAATGACACTGGTTTTAATCGTAGCCATATCAATCTTCGGTGTTACTTGCGGTCTTACCAGTATTCTTCACAATCATCTTCAATTGAAGAGTTTGTTCAATGGCTTGTCTAATAACTGTATCTTGTGCGCCCTGAAATCCACTGAATCCACCAATGCGAGCAAGAGGGTCTTGAGAACCACCAAGCGAAAACTTGTCTCCTTTAACCCTTTCAAACTGCGGTGTTCCTATAGGAGGAGGATTAGCCGGACCACCTGTTGAGGTTTGCCTATCTGCCGCAATTCTCTGTTGAACTATTCTTGCCAACGCTTCATCTGGCATTCTGCTTTCATAGATAGATTTAACAGCTTTGTTAGTTCTTTCTAATCTCTGAATAAAATTTTCAGTTGGTTTTGTGCCACGTTTAAGAGCTTCAGCAGTTGCCGTGATGCCAGCCGCAATAACTGGTGATGCTAAGGCTTTAACAATTCTCAATTGTTCATCAAGAAGAGTGTTAGCTTTTGCTAATACGTCAATATCACTGTTAGAAATTAAAGTTCTTTGTGATGTAGTGTTGTAATCAGCAAGAGCAGAGGCTGCTGTTTTAAGCTTAAGACCATAAATCTCAATCATTGCAGCGGTTGTCTCCGCTGACTTTCCAGCATTCTTATGGGCTTCGGCAGCTTTAACCGCCCCATCGATTGTGGTCAATTGTATGTCGTACAATTGCTCTGTCGTAAAACCTAAAGATTGAAGTGTCTTAAGCGCATCTTGATCTCCAGATGTTGCCTTAAGCCTAACTTGTTCAAACTTTGCTAGAACAGAACCAAACTTATCAAAAGTTACTCCAGTTTCTCCAGCTAATATTTGAAGCCTTTGAATCTGGTCAGTCGTTAGATTGAGTTGTTCTGATAAATCTTGGATTTTATCTGCTGACTCAATTACGTTTTTTGTAAAAGCGGCAATCGCTGCAACTGAAAGAGCGGCTCCAAGTTTACTTGCAACCGCTCCTTTAAAAGTGGTTCCAAATCTTTCACCTAATCCCTGAGCGCGTTTGATCCCCATCTCAAATTGAGTGGAATCAATCCCAAGCTTTACCAACATCGAGAGAATACCCATATCAGTTATCTTGTTGGTTTTGCCAAATGGCTTCGCTTTGGTCGTCCCACAACTGAACTTGCCCCATCATCTCTGCGTGAGCTAGAATCAGCCTTTCTGCGTCACCGAGAGGCATCCTGACAGCGTCGTCTGGTCCAATGCCAATGTTGAGACAGCCGACAAGGACTCGCTCTGTCCACGGCATTGCGGGACGCTTTGATTTAGTTCCAGCTTCGATCAGCACCTCGGGAGCGGTTGACTGCTCCTTAAGCCACAGTTGGAATTTGTCGGACTCAACCATCAGATTCATTCGCTGAATCCGCTTCGACCACAACCATAGGAACAGATCCCTCCAGACTGATTTGATTGATCTAATGGACTCCAGAGGAGACTGTGAGCAAACAAGCACAGCCTCCGCTAGATCATTAGAGTTAATCTCACCACCTAGAACGTAAGGAGATCGTAGTCTTTGCAGCAATATCGCGTGACCTACAGTGTAGGGGACAAGTCGAACCCCAAGCACCACTGGTGCTGGAGGTCCGCTTTCTGCGAGTATTCTGGCAAGTTCTGACACAATTACAGAGTGATCGCTGCGGTAGCTCCGTTGATACCAGCGTATTTCACGCAAGGGAGGCTCAACATTGCCTTTCCAGACTGAGTAAACTTAAGGCTTCCGCCTCCAATGTAAATCCAGTCGCCATTAATAGAGTCGCTTCCTGTAGGGGGAGTTCCCGCAGTGAATGCTGCTCCGATAGATATTGAATCTGCCGACGTTACGTTTACCCGTCCGTTGCCATTGGGAATTATCGCAGCAAGCAAAGCGTTCGCTGATGTTGATCCGCTTGGTATAATGTTAAAGGTTGCGGATAAGCGATCCCCTGCACTTACATTTGCAACCACTTCGCCAGATGAGTTTTTCACCTGTTCGGTGTCACATTCATGCGTAATGTCCATACTCTCAAGAGTCGCAATTCCAGCGACCAAAGGGAGAAGGTTTGCGGAATCGTAGACTTTGACGGTAGCTTTAGTCCCGAATACTAGGGCTAGACCTTTTGATGTTGCCATTTTTGTGGGTTGTTAAATCGTGTTTGCTGCTGCGAAAATTGTCATGGATCGCGAGAAAGTTCTAGCTCTTTCGCTGATGTCGTTGATGCCAAAGTCAACTGGAACTGCGAATTGCGCGTTGAAGCCTCCCGAGGGATCGGTGTCGAGGGCGTCTAACTCCGCAATGTTCCCGTCAACGTAGAGGTATTGCAGGAGATTCTCAAAGATTTGAACAACCGCCAGAGCTTGAGCCTCCGAGGTATCGTCTGCGGACAACTGGAGCGTAGCGGTAATGTCTATCTCGCAAGTGCGTTCTGTAGGATGCACCGGAACCGCAGTCGATGCGCGGACAACAATGCGCGGGAAGCTCGGCATCTGATCCTCTAAGTCTGGATCGGCAAACGCACCGTGACCGTAGCTTGTCAGACAAGTCGGAGTGCCAATAGGAGACGCTGACCAATCTTCAGCGGCCAGCCAGTCAACTAGAGCGCGTTCTGTGCGTAGTGCTACAGCGTTCATGTAACTGTGATTCCTTTGGATTCAGACCCATCAAAAGCGGCTTGCAGTGCTGCGGCAATGTGGTTTTCAAGCTCACGCGCTTCGTCGTTGTAAGCTTGCTGCATGGCTTTGGAGTAGATTCCTTCGACGGTTCCAACCTGATTGTCGGCCAACCCAATGTTCATGCGGACATAACTCGATGGGTTGAATCCAGACTTGGCGTTGTAAGCATAGGCGGAAGATCCTCGGTGCATTGCCACGTTCTCCTGCGGCAAACCGTATTGGTTCGCGAGATTGATCAACGCAGCGTTTCCTGCTACGGACTTTACACCAGCAGATCCCTTCTTTGCGCGTCGAGTTCCGCCAAACTGTTGGAAGGATGGTGAAAGCTTTTTGATCGCTTTAGTCACGCATGACTTGAGGTATCCAACAGAACCAGCAGCGCGTCTGCGGAGCTTTCCCGCAGCGTCACGCATATCTTGACCGTAGAGACCGGGTTTTCCAGCCTTCGCGTTCTTGGCTTGCGCGATTAAGTGGACCACTCGTAGCTGTCGAGATTTACCCACTCGCTTGCCGGTCTTTTTGTCAAAGCGATCCGCTCCAACAGGTCTGTTGAAGTAGTCCAGAATCTTGTTGCGAGCCGCTTGCGGGGACTTAGGAGGCAACAAGCAGTACAGCCGCAGCATCAAATAGAACGTGCGAGCATTGACTGCATCAGCAAGAGATCGCTTGGTTTTGGGGAGGTACTCCTTCCAAGCCGCATCAAACCTCGACGTATCAACTGTAACGGTTGGAGTCATTTGGTTTTAGAGCCAAGTTCAAGCGCGTAATAAGCTCCAGATCCGTCTCGCTTGGCAGACATAATCCGCATCTGGCGACCGTCGTAAGTGAGGAGCCTTCCAACCACCGGAATCATCTTCCCGAAAGTCAGCAGCAAGCGGTCAGTGTTCTCTTGCAGTAGAAAGCTTCCGCTCTCTTGCAGGAGCCGATCACCGTTAGAACCAACGTCACAAGACCAGACCGCAGCGTCAACGGTTACGAGGGTTGAGTCAGCCAACCGCCAGTCGGAGAACTTAACCAGCACTCGCGCTTGAACGTTATCTTGAAACCCACCGGAGATAACCGAGTTAGCATCAGTAATTGCAGCGGGTAGACAGCGCACTAGCACTCCCTGCCACAAAAACGACGGGTTTCCCATCGCGCTCTGTAGCACAGACATCCCCAACTGGAGACTGGTTGCGATTAGATTCACGAAGTGAAGTAAGTGCCACTGACAATGAGTCGGGAGGTTGCTTGTAGGTGATCAGCAAGACTACTTGCGTCTCCATTCTCAAAATGCGAAAGCTCGCAATAGCTAGTGCCATTGATAGCTCTAGCGATCACAGCGGTCTTGGCTTGATTGGTCCCGTTATCAAGCCAGACAGAAAACGCTGCTTCGTACAAAACCGGATCAGGAAGAGTCAATCGAAGGTTGCCGGTAGCACTACCAGTAACGGAATTGATCGTCAGATCAACAGTAAACGTGCTGACAAAACCAATAGAAGTATGGCGAGCCGTGTTAGTAGTAAACGCAAACGTGCGACCACCACCGGAATCTGTGAGAGCGGGAGTCCACGCTGTTGGAGAAACCAACGGGAGCGCACTATACAACTCCGCAAAGTTGTCGTTCGCTTTGATCCAAGACCCGCGCAACGTATCACCGTTGTTGTCGTTTGCGGTTGATCCGACATTGATAACTTGTTGTGACATATCAGTCTTTGGGCAATGCGTACCAACCTTCTGGAAGCGTTATCCGGTTGCTAGAGCGAACAGATACACCGTCCGCTCCTTTGACCCATACTTTGGCTTTGACGCTCTCAGCAAGCCTTACCGGCTCACCGTGAGGCACCATAACCACGCGAGACCCACAACCGCAACTAGCGATCAGACTTAGCAATACGATCCAGCAACTTCTTTTTGAGGTTTGGATCTCGTTTTGCGTCTTCAACGGTGGGAGGTTTTTGAACGAAACTAGTCAGCCACTTGAGCAGAGCGGTTACGATCTGTTCGATAAAATTCACTCGGGCTTTTTGTCAGCGTCTTTTGCGGCGATCAACCCAAAGCCAATGGTCACAGCAGCAATAGTCGCAGCAAGATCAATGTTGGTCGTAGGATCACCGTCAAACAATGCTTTGAGCGCACCGCCGACAGCGACAAGGATTGCACCAACACCGGCAAGAGTAGTTTTCCAGTTCATTTTTTGAAGGTTTTATACAGACCGATTGATGCTGCAATAAAGGCTAAAACAGCGGCTCCAAGCTGGAACCACTGAGTTAGTTGAGGAATAAAAGAAACCGCACCAGCAGCGGCAGCGGTCGCTAGAGATATCCCAACTCCGCTGCTGTTGTTAGTGTCGGTTTGCATTACTCGGATTTAGGCTGTGCGGCTTAGAGGATGATGTCGGCCAAAGGAACGCCTACTTTAGCGTTCTGATAGCCACCGGCTTTGATGGCAATGTCGATGAGTTGGAGGAGGCTATTTACCTGCTCGGTGCTGAGTTCGATCTTGATCATGCGGCGGAAGTATCGGCAACCACCACAGGCTCCGCAACCACAACCGGAGGCGGCACCGGCACCCACGGCAACGGCAGCGTCACCACCGGAGGGCTGATCTGATTCTCGATCTGCTGCGTCACGTTCGCTTCGATAGCGGTCTTATCGACTCCATTGGCGTAGCACCAGTTCAAGACCTGTTCCTGCGTCAGATCCTCGTAAGGCGTGAACTCACCACTCGGCGGCTGGAATGAGCATGAGCCGTAGCAGGTTCCGCTGTATGTTTCGTCGGTGCCGTTGCAACGCCAGTCGGCGGTGATAACAACATCGGTAAGGGAGCCTTCGGTGGGCTTAACGAGAAGGCGTTCGATGATCCAAGAGATGGTCATGGTCGTTTAGATT
>Ga0209033_1000269_pt1 | contig 29381 bp, 28 predicted proteins | sample LauGreFa1BDMLBDN_2_FD_188218 | JGI IMG/M metagenome (GOLD analysis project Ga0209033, IMG submission 188218) | Freshwater lake microbial communities from Lake Michigan, USA - Fa13.BD.MLB.DN (SPAdes) (version 2) | ecosystem: Environmental > Aquatic > Freshwater > Lake | place: Lake Michigan, USA...
CGAGAAAGCCGATTGCAGCGACAACCAACACGGCATAAACCGCAATTCTCGCAACCCACTGGCGCGGCGTCATCCGGCGGACATAGGGCTCGGGAGGCTTAATCGCGGCGTTCATTGCGCATTTCCGAATAAAGATAGGGAACAATAATCGCCAGCAACGTACACAGCATCAGCACCGCACTGGCCGAACCCATGGCCATCTCGTTGCGTGTGAAGGTGAAATTATACATGAAGGTCGACGGCAATTCGGTCGCAAAGCCGGGACCGCCGCGCGTGAGCGCCACGACAAGATCATAGCTTTTGATCGCGAGATGCGCCTGAACAACAAAGGCGGTCAAGAATGCAGGCCGCAAGGTTGGCAACACGACGTAACGATAGGCTTGAAATCCCGATGCGCCATCAATTCGTGCAGCCGACAGGATCTCGGGGTTCAATCCCCTGAGAGCCGCCAGAAACAACGCCATCACAAATCCCGAAGCTTGCCAGACACCCGCGACAACGACGCAATAAATCGCCATCTGGTCATCTTTGATCCAGTTGAACCGGAAACTCTCCCATCCCCAGATATGGAATGCCTTTTCAAGGCCGAGATCCGGCGACATCAGCCATTGCCATGCAACGCCCGTTACAATGAACGAGAGCGCCATCGGGTAGAGATACACCGTGCGCAGAACGCCTTCACCGCGAATTTTCTGATCGAGCAAGATAGCCAGCACCAGACCGATCACTGATGACAGGAGAATATAAAGACCACTGAAAATAAAGAAATTATCGACGGCAACTTCCCAACGCGGGTTCTGCCAGAGCCGCTCATACTGCTCGAACCCGACGAATCGTGTCAGATTCGGGAACATTTTCGAGCCGGTGAACGAAAGTACCGTGGTGAAAAGGATAAACCCGTAAACCGTGATTGTGACGATCACAATGCTCGGCAACAGCACGAGCTGTGGTTGATAGCGGCTGAAAACGGATCGGAGCGATGCCATGCGCGCTATGTCCTGCCGGAAAAATCATTCAGAAACGAAGATCAGTCATCCCCGTCTTGCGAAGAAGGAGACGCCGGAGCCCGGCGCCTCCCGATCGTAAGCGTGTCGTGACGCGATAATCAACCAGCCTTCGCCGACTTGACCGCCGCCGCCAATGCCTTCACGGCGTCTTGCGACGACATGGTGGAATTGAAGTGCTGTGTGATCACGTCGATATAGGCCTTCTGGATCGCAGATGGCTGAGCATGGCCATGTGCAAGCGAACCGTAGAGGTGGTTTGCGCCCATGGCTTCCTTGAGATCAGCCATCGACTTCTTGCCGCAATCGTCAAACTTGTCGCCGGAAACGTCCGTCCGGGCAGGGATCGAACCCTTGGCAAGGTTGAAGGTTTCCTGGAAGTTTGGCGACATCGCAGCCGATGCCATTGCAAGCTGGGCCGGAACCTTGTCCGCACCAACCTTGAACATTGCAAAGAAGTCGGTGTTGAACAGGAACGAACCCTGCGTGCCCGGAGCAACCGAGCAGAGAATGTCGACGCCTGGCTTCAGCTTGGCAGCGATCACTTCGCCCTTCGCCCAGTCACCCATCAGCTGCATTCCGGCTTCGCCCTTGATGACCATTGCAGTCGCAAGGTTCCAGTCACGGCCTGCAAAGTTCGGATCGACATAGCCGCGGATTTTACGCATCTGGTCGAAAACCTTGATCATCGTATCAGATGTCATGGCCTTCTCGTCAGCTTCGATAATTGCCTTCTGGTAGAAGTCCGGTCCGCCAATGCCCAACAGCACGGCTTCCCAGGCGGTAGCTTCCTGCCAAGGCTGGCCACCCATTGCCACCGGAATAACACCCTTGGCCTTGAGCGCTTCTGCGGTCTTGTTGAACTCGTCCCATGTCTTTGGCGGCGTCAAGCCATTGTCCTTGAACACTTTCGCGTTCATCCAGACCCAATGCGGACGGTGCATGTTCACAGGAACAGCAACCCATTTGCCTTCATACTTGCCGAAACGCTGGACGGCTGGCGGAACAACCTTGTCCCAACCTTCTTTCGTGGCAACGTCATTGAGGTCGCCAAGAAAGCCTTCACGGGCCCAGTCGGTCACGGTCATGCCGAGCATCTGCGCTGCCGTTGGCGGATCGCCAGCGGTCGCACGGGCGCGGAGAGCGGTCATCGCGGCCTCGCCGCCGCCACCTGCAATCGCCATGTCTTTCCAGTTGACGCCCTTGCCCTCAAGATCCTTCTTGAGAACGGAAACGGCGGCACCTTCGCCACCAGATGTCCACCAATGCATCACTTCCACATCGGCAGCCTTCGCCGTAGCCATCGTGCCGAGCACGACAAGCGCGGCAATCGCACTACTTGTCTTTGTAAGCTTCATTCATGCCTCCCACGGTTACCGGCGCTTGCGCCGGATTGGAAATCGTTGGTGATTTCCAAATTGCTATTTGTTTGGTTTGAAAACACACTTATTATTGCTTTGTCAATTATGATGTTTATGGTCATCAAGTGGCTCGATACAGATACAAGACGCAAGTGGCACTCTTGTTCCGGATCAGATCAATTCCGGAAGAAGAGTGCCCGCTAGGTTGCAGGGGAACAAGGGAGTTTGAAGCGCTATGAGCATGCCCCGATCTGTTCGGCATATTAATGAAAGCCGTGTCCTCAGAGCATTGTTCGAGGATCGTGGCCTCAGCCGTGCTGACCTCGCGCGGAAACTTGGCCTCACAAGGTCAACAATTGGCAACATCGTCGCCACGCTCATGGCCGAGGGCTTCGTCTCCGAAAAAGATGACCCGAGTGGTGAAGATATCGAATCACGCTCCGGCAGACCCAGCCAGGGCCTCGATCTCAACAGCTCCGGCGCGTTCTTTGTTGGTGCCGACATCGGCGCTGACCGATTATGTGTTGTCGCGCTCGATCTCCGTGGTGATTTGGTTGTCGCGAAAACCGAAAATTTCGATCATCTGACATCAACTCCTCATCAAGCCATCGGGCGTCTCGCCGAAATGATCCGGTCACTGATCGCAACGCTTGTTAATGCCGATTCAGTTCGGGGAATTTGCCTCACGCTTCCGGGCGTTGTGGATAAGCAGGGCGTGCTCGTCCGCGCTCCGTCGCTGGATTGGAAGCACATCCCGGCCCGACAGATGCTGGTCAACGAGCTGGGAGAGCAAGGCACGCTCCTCGTCGAGAATGACGCGAATGCGTTCGCTGCCGGAGAACTTTACCGCTCCCGGGACTCCTCAACGCTGAACGCGCTGTGCGTTTTCATCGACACCGGCGTCGGCGGAGCCATTATTTCGGATGGCCGTGTCATGCGCGGCTACCGTGGTTATGCTGGCGAGGTCGGCCATATCTTTCTGGGCACCGATGGTTTCTCCTCGTTTTCATCCTTGCCCGGCACCTTTGAGAGCTTCGTCGGCATCAAGGCCCTGCTTGCGCGCTACGCCTTCCATGGCGGAGGCGGGCAAAACATCGAGGCAATTATTCAGGCGTTCAAAATGGGCGAGCAATCTGCCCGCAAGGCACTCGATGAATGGGCTTGGTGGCTTGGGCGTGGGCTCGCCGTTCTTACATCTGTTCTTGATCCGGAAAAAATCGTCATTGGCGGCGCCCTCGCCGAACTCTACCCCCATGTCGAGCAGGAGACGATCCGGTCTCTTCGCCAGCATTTGCTACCCGGGCATCCCCTTCCGCCAATCCTTGTATCAGGCCTCCGCGAGAATGCGGCAGCCATCGGTGGAGCAGCAATGCTGCACCATGATTTTCTGTCCATTAATCAAAGTGTTGTGTTCGAAGGTCTCGACCATTCGCCATCAAGAATGCGGACCGTTGCATAATCTGCCCCCCGCCCCTCGGAAGACGTTTACGTCGGGCACTCTCGCCATCAGGAACATTCTGATTGCCTCAAAATATGCGCCAGCCCTTCCATGGCCGAATCAAAAACGCTGATAATTTCAAAGGACGGGCGTAAATTCCATCCGGCTTAAAACGTCACGATCCCGATCAATCCCGGGCGCAACCTCGACGAGTGCCACGCCCTTTTGCGTTAGTTTGAACACGGCGCGCTCGGTCACATAAAGCACTGTCTGTCCATTCAGCAGGGCTTGTTTTCCGCTGAAGGTAATATGTTCGACCGACTTCACCAGCTTAGGCACCGTGCCGTGAGATGCGATGTGCAATTTGCCATCAGATGTGGTTTCAACATCGAGCCCTTTCGCTTCAAAAGCGCCGCAAAAAACGACTTTACGCGCTGTCTGCGTAATATCGACAAAACCACCCGGACCAACAAGGCGCCCGCCAATCTTCGAGACATTGACGTTGCCGTGCTCATCCATCTCCCCCATACCGAGAAAGGCGACATCAATTCCACCGCCGGAATAGAAATCAAACTGGTCGACTGACGGAATGATTGCATCAGGGTCGAAGGCCGCGCCGAACATCGGTCCGTCAATCATCGCGCCATTATGGATGCCTTGCTCCACCGAGCCCCAATAGCGAACGTCACCCGCCGCCTTGACAAGTGCCGGGATGCCGCCCGGAATGCCGAAGCCGAAATTCACCGATCGCGCATCACCCAACTCCTGCATTGCACGCTCTGCAATAATGCGGCGAATACCCGTCGGCAGGTCCGGATGATCCTCGCCCTGCCCGGGCGCAAGTGCGGCAGCCCCCGATACTCTCGGGTCATATCCCGGCAAATAGGTTTTGCGCGCGTCAGGGGCGAGAAGAATACCATCAATCAGAATACCGGGAATACGACTGAGTCTTGCGGGATGCGCGCGTCGTGTCACCATCCGCTCGACTTGTGCAAACACCTTGCCGCCTGAATTATGCGCTGCCAGTGCAGCGGCATGGGCATCGAGGTCCGTGGGCTCACGCAAGAGCGAGAGCGTTCCACGCTCATCCGAATCACTGGCACGGATTAAGGCAAAGTCGATTTTGAGTGGTTTATATCGCAGATAGTCCCTGCCATCGAAACTGACATGCTCGACAAGATCTTCCGCCGCCCTCTCATTGCACCGCCCGCCATCGACACGCGGGTCGGCAAAGGTCCCCAAACCGATCCGGGTGATCAATCCCGGGCGGCCCGCCCCGATTTCACGCAGAAGCGACGAAATCACCCCGCCCGGAAAAGAATAGGCCTCGATTTTGTTCTCGGCCGCCAATCTCTGCATCGCGGGTGACCAGCTCCAATGCCCGCCAATAACGCGCTTCACCATCCCCTCATGCGCAAAACGCCCGAGGCCCGTACCCTTGCCGTCGCCAATGCCGAGCGCATGAACAAGCGTCAGATCGCGCGGATGGCCCGTCTCCAGAAACGACGTTTCAAGCGCGGCATAAAGCGCGTCGGCTTCGAGGAAAATGCCCGAAGCCGCCAACGCGATGGTCGACCCATCGGGAATCATTTTTGCGAGGTTTTCGGCACTCAATACCGGCACAGGGCGTGTCATTCTGATTCTTTCTTCAGATGATGACGGCAGATGGAGCAGCTTGTGATGGGTAACAAAGGCAGGATATCCTTGACGAAAGCGTTACCTGAAACTAAATAACCAGATAGTTACATAACGGCTTTTTCTAATGCACGTTTTGATGTTCCGTCAATAAGTTCTGCACACCGCAGGTTATGCCAGAAAGCTATCAGATGGTAGTCCTTCCGAAAAATGATCCGCAAACCTATCGCGACATTGAGGCGATGACGCGGCGTTTTGCAACCGACGCTATTCGCCCGGAGGCGGAAATTCTTGATCGGGATGAACTTTTCCCTGACCATCTCTATAAGCAAATGGCGGAACTCGGCCTTTTTGGAATTACGGTGCCGGACGCACTTGGCGGAGCAGGGCTCGATTGCCTCGCCTACGCGATTGTGATGGAAGAGCTTGCGCATGGCTATTCTTCTGTTGCCGATCAATGCGGCCTCGTCGAACTGATTGGTACATTGCTCACGCGATATGGCTCTGCCACCCAGCAGAAGCGCTGGCTCGGCGAAGTCCTCTCGTTTCGCACCAAAGTCGCCTATTGCATTACCGAGGCGGAAGCAGGTTCGGATGTCTCGGGCATCAAAACAACCGCCGTCAAAACGGCATCAGGTTGGGTTTTGAACGGTAGTAAAATCTGGATTCACAATGCTCCAGTGGCCGATATCGGCTTCGTGCTCGCCCGCACAGATCCTGCTGCCGGCCATCGCGGCATGTCGATCTTCATCGTGCCGCTGGATGCAAAAGGGGTTTCACGTGGCCCCAAAGAGCACAAAATGGGTCAGCGTGCGAGCCAGGTCGGCGCATTGCATTTCGAGAATGTAACACTCGGCGATGACGCCCTGCTGGGTGAACTCGGCCGCGGCTTTCACATCATGATGAGCGTGTTGGAGAAAGGGCGGGTAGGTATTGCCGCCCTCGCCGTAGGCATTGCGCAAGCCGGGCTTGATGCCGCGCTCGACTACGCAAAGACACGGCGTCAATTTGGCGGCCCCATCATCGATAATCAGGGACTGCAATGGATGCTCGCCGATATGGCGAAGGAGATCGCCGCCGCAAGGGCGCTCGTGCATCACGCCGCACTCCTCATCGATAATGACCAACCCGCCAATGCAGCCTGCTCGATGGCAAAACTCTTCGCCGGCGATATGGTGGTTGCCCAGACCAGCAATGCGGTGCAGATTTTTGGGGGGTCCGGCTTTATCCGCGGATTTGAGGTCGAACGGCTTTATCGCGACGCCAAAATCTGCCAAATCTACGAGGGAACACAGCAGATCCAACGGACAGTGATTGCGCGCGAGCTGATCAAAAACGGGTCACGCCTCTAAAAGGACGACGAGCGACATGACAACGCAACCACATCGCGCAGCCCTCATCACCGGGTCGAGCCGGGGGATCGGCAAAGGAATTGCGCTGGCGCTCGCTTCCGTCGGCTATGCCGTCGGGATCAATGCACCGACTGCCGATAACGAAGTGGCAGAGACTGTGTCGGAACTGATTTCGCTTGGTGCCAAGGCCGTCGCTATCCCCGGTGATGTCGCTGACATTTCTGAACATGCGGCCCTACTTGATCGCGCGGAGGCGGCACTTGGTCCGCTCACAACCCTCGTCAACAATGCCGGCGTCGGCGTCTTGTCACGCGGTGATTTGCTTGATGTCACACCGGAAAGTTATGATCGGTGCCTCGCGATCAACACCCGCGCACCGTTTTTTCTCACGCAAGCTTGGGCGAAGCGCGTTTTACAGCGTGAGCGTCCAGCCGATGTCCATCATTGCGTGATCACGATTTCGTCGGCAAATGCGGAAGCGGTCGCAGTCGCCCGAGGCGAATATTGCGTGTCGAAAGCCGGTGCCGCGATGGTCGCAAAAGTGTTCGCCGTGCGTCTCGGCGGAGAGGAGATCGGCTCATACGATATTCGCCCGGGCCTCATCGAAACGCCGATGACGGCTATTGTTCAAGACCATTACCGCAAGCGCATCAAAGAGGGCTTGACCGTTATCCAACGGATGGGACAACCAAAAGATATCGGCGACATCACCATCGCCCTTGCGACAGGCCAATTGGCATTTTGCACCGGGCAAGTCCTCTCCGCCGATGGCGGCCTTGTCATCCCGAGATTTTGAACATTCAGACATCGGAACCGACCATGACCTCGATTTCGCTCCCAGATACAAAGGGTCACCTCACCCGCTACACCTTGACCGGCGTCCCGATTGAAACGCCCAAAGGCCCGCATGACTTCAGCCGCATCGCATTTTCGGCGGCCCATATTGTTGCGGATCCCTTCTCTGTCCGTGAGCCGAGTATCGGCCCGGCAATTGAGTGGGACGCAACCCTTGCCTATCGCCGTCATTTGCTGAATCTAGGGCTTGGTATTGCCGAAGCGATGGATACCGCACAACGCGGCGGCGGCCTCGACTGGCCGGGCGCACTCGAGCTGATTACCCATTCGCTGCAAGCAGCGAAGCCGGAAGAGCGCGACCGGATTTTCTCAGGAATCGGCACGGATCATTTGTCGCCCAACGATGCCCGCTCGATTGATGACGTGATCCGCGCCTATCTTGAACAGGTCGAGGCTGTCCAGAAACGCGGTGGCCGGATGATTATGATGGCGAGCCGCGCCTTGGCCCGGATCGCGAAATCCGCAAAAGAGTATGAAACCGTCTATGCCAAGGTTCTGGCCGCATGCGACAAGCCTGTCATCCTGCATTGGCTCGGCGATATGTTCGATCCGCAGCTGAAAAACTATTGGGGCGCTGACACGTTCGAGACAGCACTTGAAACCTCTTTGCGTGTCATCGAAGCCAATGCCGCAAAAATTGACGGTATCAAAATATCGCTGCTGGACGATCAAAAAGAAATTATCATGCGCCGCCGCCTTCCCCATGGCGTCAAAATGTATACCGGCGACGATTTCAACTACCCCGAATTGATCAAGGGGGACGCGCAGGGGTTCAGCCACGCTTTGCTTGGCATTTTCGATGCAATTGCCCCTGCTGCATCGGCAGCACTTGCCGCGCTCAAAGCAGGCAATAATGCCGCCTATGACCGGATTTTTGCACCAACCGTGCCGCTTTCCCGCCTCATCTTCCGCAGCCCGACGCAATATTACAAAACCGGCATTGTGTTTCTTGCCTATCTTAACGGCTTTCAGCCGCATTTCACCATGATTGGCGGCGCGCAATCCATGCGACCGCTACCCTATTTCACGGAACTTTTCACGCTTGCAGACAAAGCAGGATTGCTCGCCAACCCCGATGACGCCGCTCACAGGATGAAGCGTTTCCTCGCACTCTACGGCGTCGCTTCGTGATGCGTGATCTCGCGAACCGTCTAGATCTCTGTTCGATCAACACAGCGACACTGGGTCATCGCGAAAAAATCAGCACGGTGATCGACGCCGTCGCACGACACGGCTATGGCGCGATCTGCCCATGGCGTCGCGATCTTCAAGATGAGAACGTCGCAGCCATTGCCCGCCAGATCCGTGATGCCCAATTGACTGTTTCGGGCTATTGCCGCTCCACCTATTTCCCAGCGCTCACGCGGCAGGAATTAGAGGCGAATATCGCTGACAATATCAAAGCGGTCACCGATGCAGCCACTCTTGGCGCTGCGTGCTTTGTGCTGGTCGTCGGCTCTCTGCCTGAAGGCTCGCGTGATTTGACTACCGCGCGCGCTCAGGTCGAAGATGGTGTTTCGCGCCTGCTCGAGCACGCAAAAAAGGTCGGCATTCGTCTCGCTCTCGAGCCTTTGCATCCGATGTATGCCGGAGATCGTTCCTGCCTCAACACGCTGCAACAAGCACTCGATCTGGCAGAAAAGATCGAACCGGACTCATCGTCCCCCCCGTCGCTCGGCGTTGCAGTTGATGTCTACCATGTCTGGTGGGATCCCGATCTCGCCAGAGAAATCGCACGCGCGGGCAAAGCAAACCGGCTTTTTGGCTATCATGTGTGCGACTGGCTTGTGCCGACGCGCGATCTGTTGACGGATCGCGGCATGATGGGTGATGGCGTCATTGACCTGCGCATGATCCGCGCACTCATGGAATCAGCAAACTATAACGGCCCCGTCGAGGTTGAGATATTTTCATCCCTCGATTGGTGGAAACGCCCGATGGATGATGTTCTGGCGATGTGCAGCGAGCGGTTACAGACCGTCTGTTGAACCTGCTCAATCGCGGAAATTGGGCTTCCGCTTTTCTTTGAAACTCGCAACACCTTCCGCCTTGTCGGATGAGGCAGCGATCAATGCACCCGATAAACTGTCAAGTGCTGCCGCTGTTCCCTCACCATTGGCAGCATTCAGCACGAGCTTCGTCGCCTCCAAGGCCCGTGGCGACAGGGTTGCGATCCGCTCGGCAACCGCCAGTGCCGCTGCCATCGGATCCGGTGAAATCTCGTTGAGAAATCCCACCTGATGCATCCGCTCGGCTGAGATGCGCGAACCAGCCAGTGCCATTTCCCGAAGCACAGCCTGCGGCACGAGCGCCGCGAGACGTTGCGCGCCCGACCAACCCGGAACGATTCCGATTGTTGTTTCCGGCAGCGCGAACTGGGCATGCGGCGCGGCAATTCTGAGATCGCTTGTCGCCAGCAATTCCAACCCGCCGCCAAACGCCATGCCGTTCATCGCCGCAATCAGTGGCACCGGCAATCGTGCAAGGCGATCAAACAAGCGGTGCCCTTTCGGCACCCATTCCCGCGAGAATTGTGCAGCATCCAGCGCCGACCATTCATTGATATCCGCACCCGTACAGAACGCCTTTTCCCCGGCACCCGTGATCACAACGGCCCGGATCGTGCGGTCGCGTTCAATAGTAATCGCACAGTCCTCGAGCGCATCAAGCATCCCGAGCGTCAGCGCATTGCCTTTGGCTGGATTATCAATCGTGACAATCAGCGTTGCACCGCGCCTCTCCTGTCCGATCATGCCGCTCATTTGGAAGTGAGACCCAAAGCGGCAAGTGCCGTCTCCGCGCATTCGGCATCCTCATGTCCGGCTGCGCCCGAAACGCCGATCCCGCCGATAATCGTTCCATCCTCGACAATGGGTACACCGCCCTGCCATGTGATCAGACGCGGACGGTTGGCCATGCCCATGGTCAAATCAGGCGCGCTTCCCATCCGCTCGGCGAGCGCCTTCGTCGTCCGGCGGAGCGAGGCCGCCGTATAGGCTTTGTCCAGCGCGATATCACCGGTGATCGCATTCACGCCATCCATTCGCGCCGAAGCGACGGTCGCACCAGCCGAATCGACAACAAAAACAGCGATCTTCCAGTTACGGGACTGCGCGTGTTTGATCGCTTCAGTGGTTAACCGGAGCGCGGATGCCAGTGCAACCGACTGGATGGTGATGGAATGGGTCATGCAAATCCTGAAATCGAGCGTACGCTTTTCAGCGTCTCCATGTACTGATTTTGCACCTTCTGAGTTCTGCTTACAATCCGGTTACCAGCAAAAATTTGTCCTGCACGCAAAAAACCCGCCGACTACTTTGATGTAGTCGGCGGGGTGAAAAACGTCACGCTATTGACGCGGTTCAGCCAACCATTTGCGGGCGGAAATCCTTCGGATCAATGCCTGCCACTTCCACCGGCTTCTTCATCGCATCGCGGCGGAAAGGCTCGCCAAGTTCCTGATTAAGGATGATCTCGACAAAAGTCGTCACACCCTTCTTCTGCGCCTCGCACGCCTCTTTCAAAGCCGCCGTAATCTCGGCTTGCGTTTTCACGGTAACGCCCTTCAGGCCGCATCCTTCAGCCACACGCGCATAGGAGAGATGCGGGTCAAGTTCGGTGCCAACGAAATTATCATCGTACCAGAGCGTCGAATTGCGCTTTTCCGCGCCCCACTGGTAATTGCGGAAAATCACCATCGTGATCGCTGGCCATTCCTCGCGGCCGATCGAGCTCATCTCCGACATCGAGATGCCGAACGCACCATCACCGGCAAAGCCTACGACAGGAATATCCGGATTGCCGATTTTCGCGCCGATAATCGACGGGAACCCGTAACCGCAAGGCCCGAACAGGCCGGGGGCCAGATATTTCCGGCCTTCCTCGAAGGTCGGATACGCATTGCCGATCGCGCAATTATTCCCGATATCGGATGAAATGATCGCCTCTTTCGGCAATGCCGCCTGAATGGCCCGCCATGCCTGACGGGGCGACAAACGCTCCGGATTGGCCTTCCGCGCACGCTCGTTCCACGTTGTGCCCGGATCATCATCCTCGTGATCCATCGATGAAAGCTGCTGCAACCAGGCTGATTTGGTCTGATGGATCAGCGCCTTGCGGGAATCACGTCCGTCATTTCCTGCACTCGGTGCAAGCTGCGCGAGGATCTGCTGGGCGACCTGCTTCGCATCACCGCAAATGCCAACCGTCACAGGCTTTGTCAGCCCGATTCGGTCTGGGTTGATATCAACCTGAATGATCTTCGCCATCTTCGGCCAGTAATCAATGCCATACCCCGGCAATGTCGAAAACGGATTCAGCCGTGTTCCGAGCGCGAGCACGACATCCGCTTTCGCAATCAGTTCCATCGCGGCCTTCGAGCCATTATAGCCGAGCGGACCCGCCGCCAGACGATGGCTGCCGGGAAAGCTGTCATTGTGCTGGTAATTGCTGCAAACCGGAGCATCAAGCCGCTCAGCGAGCGCCGCGCAATCCGGAATAGCGTTACCGAGCACAACGCCCGCGCCCGATAAAATCACCGGGAATTTTGCTTCGGAGAGCAGTTTCGCTGCTTCCGCAATCGCGTGTGCGCCGCCCGCAGGGCGCTCGAATTCGAGGATCGACGGCAAATTAATGTCAATCACCTGCGTCCAGTAATCGCGCGGAATGTTGATTTGGGCCGGGGCAGAAAGCCGCTTCGCTTTTAAAATCACACGATTTAAGACTTCAGCCACGCGGGACGGATCACGCACCTCTTCCTGATAGCAGACCATGTCGCGGAACATCGCCATCTGCTCGACTTCCTGAAACCCGCCCATGCCGATAGTCTTGTTCGCCGCTTGCGGGGTGACGAGCAGCATCGGGGTATGGTTCCAGTACGCCGTCTTCACAGCGGTCACGAAGCCGGTAACACCGGGCCCGTTCTGCGCAATCGCCATCGCGATCTTGCCCGTCGTGCGGGTATATCCGTCGCAGATCAGACCGCCATTGGTTTCCTGCGCAACATCCCAGAAATGGATCCCTGCTTTGGGAAACAGATCCGAAATCGGCATGAAGGCCGATCCGATAATGCCAAAGGCATGCTCGATACCGTGCATTTGCAGCACTTTCACGAAGGCTTCTTCAGTGGTCATTTTCATGGCGGTTCGTCTCCTGTGGAATTTTTGGTCTCAAGTCCTGCATACGCTGCGATGATGGCATAAAACCGAAGCGAATGGGTGTCGACACTTAAACGTGCGTCTTTACGCACCACAAGCGTGATCGTGCTTTGAACCAGCCATCCTTTAATCGGTAGAGCCAGACGATTTAGCAGCATTGGGCCAAGCATAATGCATCGTGCTCGAAGTGCACCGGAGCCGTCGAGCGGAACGCAGAAGGAGGTTCCTGTTTCCCCGATTGTCCACAGCCTGTCACGAACTTGTCATTGAAGCGCTTTAGGGGTCGTCGAAGAACAGGAGGATGAACGATGCTGACATTGAACAGTTTAAGTAAAACCTTTGGTCAGACGAAAGCAGTCGACTCGGTATCTCTCACCATTGAGCGTGGCAGTTTCGTCGGCGTCATCGGGCGTTCTGGTGCAGGCAAATCCACCCTGCTACGCATGATCAACCGCCTGAACGAACCAACATCGGGCAGCATCGTTTTCGAAGGCAGCAATATCGCCGAATTGAGCGGAACCGAACTTCGCGAGTGGCGTCGCCGCTGCGCCATGATCTTCCAGCAATTCAACCTCGTCGGCCGTCTCGACGTTCTGACAAATGTTCTCATGGGTCGCCTCGCCACAACACCGTCATGGCGTTCCATGCTCCGTCTTTGGGGCGAAGATGATCGGACCATCGCACTCGCGGCTCTTGATCAGTTTGATATTGCAAGTCTTGCGGCCCAGCGCGCCGATCAGCTTTCCGGCGGCCAGCAACAACGCGTCGCAATCTGCCGGGCCCTGGTTCAGGAGCCGGATATCATTCTGGCGGACGAGCCGATTGCCTCGCTCGACCCGCGCAATACCAAGATCGTGATGGATGCGCTGCTTCGCATCAACAAGCATTTCGGCATCACGGTGATTTGCAATCTCCACTCGCTCGATATTGCCCGCACCTATTGCGACCGTCTGGTCGGCATGGCTAGCGGCAAAGTCGCGTTTGATGATGTTCCCGAAGCGCTCACGGATACGATTTCCCGTGAGCTCTACGGTCTCGAGGCTGGCGATGTCATGGGGACGAGCCAGCCTGCTCCAGACTTCATCGGTCAACCGCTCTCAGCGGTCGCCTGAGAAGCTGAATTTTCTAAAAACCACCCTGAAACCTGAGGAGAGAGAGAATGATTGATCGTCGTTCAGTATTGCTGGCTGTTGCCGCAAGCACCATGATTGCGTCCGTTGGCGTTGCAAATGCGTCTAACTGGAAAGCGAAATATCCGGAATTGGTTTTTGCTATTGTGCCATCCGAAAATGCCTCGAGCGTAAATGATCGCTACGGCCCGATGATGGAGTATCTCTCCAAGCAACTGGGCGTGAAAGTGACGCTTCGTATCGCGGCTGACTACGCAGCAGTTATTGAAGGTCAACGCGCCGGACAAATTCACATCGGCTATTATGGCCCTGCTGCGTTTGCACGTGGTTTGATGATCGGTGCGAAGGTTGAAGCATTCGCTCAGGATGTCAACGCGGACGGCACCAAGGGTTACTACTCGGTGCTTTGGGTTAAAAAAGACAACCCTGCTTCGAAGATCGAGGATTTGAAAGGCAAGAACCTTTGCCTCGTCGATCCAAATTCGGCCTCTGGCAATAATGTTCCTCGTTATTCAATGGACAAGGCAGGCATTGATCCTGAAAAATTCTTCTCAAAGACTGTCTACGCAGGAAGTCACGAAAATGCGATCATCGGTGTCCAGCAGGGTACATGCGATGCAGCCTTCAATTGGTACAATGATGAAAATGAGTCGTTGCTCATGCGAATGGACCGCAAGGGCATGGCAAAGTATACCGACTTCAAAATGATCTTCAAATCGGCCATGATCGTGAATTCGCCGATGGCTGTCCTCGCCGATATGCCGGCAGATCTCAAGCTGGCGATTAAAGACGCTATTCTCAACGTTTCAAAAAACGATCCGAAAGCATTTGAAAAAGCAACGGACGGAAAATCAAAGCCTTGGGAAAGTGTCGATAACAAAGCTTATGACACGATAATCGAACTCAACAAGTTCGTCGACCAGCTCAAGAAGAAGTCATCCTGATAAACTGAAGTGATGAGGGGGATGGCGCAAACATCCCCCTTTTCTATGGATCAAAACAACATGGCCAGTGCAATCCAGATTTCCAGTGAACGGTCAAAGATCCTCCTGAGGAATTATCAGGACGCGATCTCGGAAAAACGTCGCCAGACGATGCTGTTCCTTGCTGTCATGATTCTGGTCATCATCATTTCATGCATTGTCGCAGAAGTGAGACCTGCCTTATTTTGGAAAAATGTCGGTAACTTCACCGATTATTTTGGTAGGCTCCTGTTTCTCGATAACGGACAGAACGTATTGAGTGACCCCGCCGAATGGTTTTGGGGGTTAAAAAAATGGTCCATGAGTCTCTTTGAAACCTTGCTGATGGCCTATGTGGGCACATTGCTCGGTGCTACCGGTGCCTTTCTGCTCTGCTTCGCGGCAAGCAAAAACATAACCCGCTCATTCTGGGTTGTTGCGATGACGCGACGCCTTCTGGAATTTTCACGGACTGTGCCGGAAATCGTGTTTGCTCTAATCTTTGTGGTCGCCTTCGGGCTGGGCCCGGTCGCGGGTGTGCTTGCGATTGTGATCCACACAATGGGGGCGCTCGGCAAATTGTTCGCCGAAGTCGTTGAAAATATCGATATGAAGCCCGTTGAGGGCGTCTCCGCATCAGGCGGCGGGTGGCTCGCACGCGTCCGCTTCGGCGCATTGCCGCAAATCTGGTCGAACTTCGTCAGCTATGGCCTGCTCCGCTTTGAAATAAACGTGCGGGGAGCAGCTGTCATGGGCTTTGTCGGTGCCGGTGGTATTGGGCAGACTCTTCTGGAATCCATCCGGAAATTTTATTACTCGGATGTCAGCGCCATCATTCTGATGATCATCATCTCTGTCATGCTGATTGATGCCATCACGGAACGTGTCAGACATCAATTGATCGGCGAGGAGTCACGGTGATGAACAAAACGCGCTCACGCTTCGCCAATAGTGATACCGTTCGGGAAAAATATGCCGGGGCGCTTTCGGTTGATTGGGTAAGCCGGTCACGAACAATCGCACTTGTCCTTGCAGCATTCGCATTGCTGGTGTTCGGCCTCATCCACCTCGAATTTTCACCCGCACGGATGATCGAAGGCGTCGGAAAACTCGGGACGATCGCCTATCTGATGTTGCCCCCGAACCCGGAAACATGGGCCAAGGTCATGTCCTATGCCATCTCCATGGGCGAGACCTTGGCCATCGCCATTCTCGGCACATTGCTGGCTGTCGTCATTGCGTTTCCCTTGAGCTTTCTGGCTGCACGCAACGTCATAACAAGCCGCATTCTCCAACTCCTGTCCCGACGCTTTTTCGACTCGATCCGCGGTGTTGACACTCTTGTATGGGCGCTCATCTGGATCAACGTCGTTGGCCTTGGCCCGTTCGCCGGTGTGCTCGCCATTATGACATCCGATATTGGCGCATTCGGAAAATTATTCTCGGAAGCAGCAGAAGCGGCAGACCGGCGCCCCGTCGAAGGTATCAAATCAACCGGTGGGTCGCACATCCAGTCGGTGCGCTTCGGATTGATTCCACAAATTTTGCCCGTCATCGCCAGTCAGGTTCTCTATTATATTGAGTCCAATACGCGCTCTGCGACCATTATCGGCATCGTCGGTGCCGGTGGGATCGGGATGCACCTGTCCGAGCAGATCAGAATGCTCGAATGGCAGCAAACCTCCTTCATCATTCTGATGATTTTGGTGACCGTCGCCATGATCGACTTTGTCTCCACCCGCATCCGGTTTTCAATCATCGGGCCAACGGCACGCTGATCGCCAGACAATCAGGTTATGCGGCCGTCAACGCATCAGGCTCGATCACAAACTCGACGCGTTCCGGAGCGAACGCCGATATGACGAGATGAATGGGCTCGCCACCCGCCAACCCGTCAAGCCCCTCCGATGTCAAAACCGGCGCCCCCTCCGAAATTGCCAAGAGTTCACACTCTGTAGGCGTCGCCAATCGGGCCGAAAGGCGGGTCGCCAACCTTTGATAGTGATCAATGCCGAACACCTTGAGCGCCGCCGAAACAGATGAGCTTTCCCGACGCAGGACAGTGGCAAAGTCCGGGAAACGCTCAACCTCGAGATAATGCATTGCCGTCGAGATGGGCAGTCCGGCTGCCAGATTAAACGTCCGGATCGCCCAAACCAAAGTTCCCTCCGGAACGAGAATCGCTCGCGCCACAAGCTCCCCCGCCTCCACCACCTCGGACGCAATCACTTGCCCCGACGTTTCAATACCCGCCGCGGCAAAATTCTGCCGGAAACTGACCTGCCGCCCGATCCGATACGGAAACGGCTTTCCCGTTACAAATGTGCCCCGTCCTTGCTCCACGGAAACAAGACCAAGATCCTGCAAATGCCGAAACGCCTGCCGCGCCGTATGTCGATGAACACCATAGCGGGATGCCAATTCAAGCGCTGTCGGCAGCGATGCACCAATCGCAAAATCGCCACGCTGGATTGAGGCCGCAAGGTCATCCGCGATCCGCCGCCAGGCTGTTCCCGTTGTGCTCATTATCATTCCCGATTTTCCGCAAAAAAAGCGAACCGCGTCATTCAATCGTCACATGAAAGGTATAGACCTTTTATGGCATTCAGATGAATGCCCCGATTTGTCAAATATTGTCACTTGAGGAGCGCGGATTGACCGTCAATCCACATACCGAATCAAAAACACCACGGCAGCACTGGATGTCCGTTCTGGCCCGTGCCTCGCTGAAAGATCTGGAGCAAGCCATTGCTTCTCTCGGCCCAACGCCGGCCTATGACGTGATGAAGCCTGCCGAAACGGGCACGATCATGCTCGAGGGGCGCGCTGGTGGCGCTGGCCGCCGGTTCAATATCGGCGAAGCAACCATGACGCGCTGTGTCGTCCGCCTGAAGGACGGCACGATGGGCTTCTCCTATGCCCTCGGTCGCGACAAACGGAAGGCGCAGCTGGCAGCCCTTCTCGACGGGATGCTTCAACTGCCGACGCACGCCGCGATCTTGCACAATTCCGTGATCGGCCCGCTCGCCGAGCAGCAGGCTTCGAAGAAGATCGACGCCTCGCGGAAGGCGGCTGCGACAAAAGTAGACTTTTTTACGCTCGTTCGGGGAGATGGTTGATGAATGTTCCCTTTGTCATGGGTCGCGGCTTTTCCGACCCTATCTTTCAGTCACAAGCCATATTCCGCCTGATTTTGCAGGCGCTTTCCACTCCCGGGGTATTGCTCAGAGTTGATACTTCATCGTTTGAAGCGCCGCAGGGCCTCTCGTCAGCCGCTGCCGCCACCTTGCTTGCTTTGGCGGATTACGAAACGCCGGTCTGGCTTCCGGATCATTTGGTCAAGGGTCCGATGCGCGACTGGCTCGTGTTTCACACAGGCGCCCCGATCAGCGAACGCCCTGAGCACGCTCTCTTTGCGATCATTGACGCCGGGTCACCCGATCCCGCTCTCGCGCGCTTCGCAACTGGCGAAGACCGTTACCCCGACCGCTCCGCAACCTTGATCGTGCTGTGTTCATCTTTGGAAAATGGCACGCCGTTGCGGGTCACCGGTCCCGGCATTGAATCGTCGGTGAATTTTGCTCCGCAAGGGATCCGCAACGGATTTTGGGACGAGTTTGCCGCCAATCACGAGCGGTTCCCGCTTGGTGTCGATCTCCTTCTTGTTTCGGGCGATAAAATTGTCGGCTTGCCCCGAACTTCAAAGGTCACTCCTCTCGACGGAGCAGCATAATGTATGTCGCAGTCAAAGGCGGCGAAGCTGCCATTCTCGCCACCCATGATCTGATCGCCGAAGAACGCCGCGGCGACCCGTCAACTCCTGAACTCTCTGTCGCGCAAATTCGCGAGCAAATGGCGTTGTCCGTCGCACGCGTCATGAATGAGGGCTCACTCTATGACAGGGATCTCGGCGCACTGGCATTGAAACAGGCGCAGGGCGACGTCATCGAAGCCGCCTTTCTGATGCGCGCTTACCGCACGACCCTGCCGCGCTTCGGCTCCTCCGTGCCGTTGGATACCGCGGCAATGGCGATCCGCCGACGCATTTCGGCAACCTACAAGGATTTGCCCGGCGGGCAGGTGCTTGGACCAACCTATGACTACACCCATCGCTTGTTCGATTTTGCCTTGATGGCAGAAGCTGGTTCAGAGCCCGAGGCACAGGTGGCTGTCAGTCCGCTGGATAACACAATGCCGCGCGTGCCGGACATTCTCGGCGATGAAGGCTTGATGGAAGCGGAATCCCCACCCGCTGATGATCCCCGTCCCTTTGATCTGACACGTGATCCGATCGAATTCCCCGCCGACCGTGACGTCCGTCTGCAAACCATGGCACGCGGCGATGAAGGGTTTCTGCTGGGTCTGGCCTATTCAGTTCAGCGCGGTTTTGGCGGCAATCATCCCTTCGCGGGCGAAATCCGGCTGGGCGAGGTTTCTGTCGAATTCATCCCCGAAGAACTCGGCTTCGCCATTGATCTTGGCGATGTAACCTTGACCGAGTGCCAGATGGTCAACCAGTTTCAGGGCGGCAAAGACATTCCACCCCAATTCACGCGCGGCTATGGCCTCGCCTTCGGACATTCCGAACGCAAAGCCATGTCGATGGCGATCATCGACCGTTCCCTGAAAGCACGGTCCTTCGGAGAGGCCGCGGAATATCCCGCGCAGCAAGAGGAATTCGTCCTCTATCACTGCGACAATGTCGAGGCCGCGGGCTTCGTCGAGCATTTGAAGCTGCCCCATTACGTCGATTTTCAGGGTGAGTTGGAGCTTCTCCGCAAGATCCGCCGCGAACAGGAAGAGCGCGCCGCGCAAGCAGCGCAGTTGGAGGCCGCAGAATGAGCATCGCCCAAGAGACCACCGCCCAAGAGACCACCGCCCAAGAGACCCCCGCGCATCACACGCACGACCCCGACTATAATTACGGCTATCTCGACGAGCAGACGAAACGTATGATCCGTCGTGCCCTCTTGAAAGCCGTCGCCATCCCCGGATATCAAGTGCCGTTCGGTTCACGAGAAATGCCGCTTGCGCGCGGCTGGGGCACAGGCGGCATCCAGATCACCGCCTCCCTCATTGGCCCCGATGATACGCTGAAAGTCATCGATCAAGGCGCTGACGACACAACCAATGCCGTCTCGATCCGCCGCTTTTTCGAGCGCGTTGCGGGTGCAAAGCCCACCGAAGAAACGGACGAGGCGACGATCATTCAAACGCGCCATCGCATTCCCGAAAAGCCCCTGAATGCCGATCAGATCCTCGTCTACCAAGTGCCGCAACCCGAGCCGCTCCGTAAACTCGAACCCTCGGAGGCCGAAACGCGAAAAATGCACGCCTGGGCCGAATACGGCCCGATGCATGTGCGCCTCTACGAAGATATCGCCCGCTTCGGCCATGTTGCAACCACCTATTCCTACCCAGTTCTCGTCAATGATCGCTACGTCATGTCGCCAACCCCGATCCCCAAATTCGACAATCCGAAAATGGATCAAATGCCCGCTTTGCAACTCTTCGGCGCGGGCCGTGAAAAGCGCATCTATGCAATCCCGCCCTTCACCAGCGTGAAAAGCCTCGATTTCGAGGACCACCCCTTCACTATCCAGCGTTGGAGCGAACCATGCGCCCTGTGCGACGCTGGCGATTCGTATCTCGATGAAGTGATCACCGATGACAAAGGCGGGCGGATGTTCGTCTGCTCGGACAGTAATTACTGCGAAACGAGACGCGCCGACGGCCATGTCGGCAAAGAACTCGCGACCGCGGAACACCTCAACTACGTGACCAAAAAAATAGGGGATCAGGCATGACCCTCGTCCAACCCATGACAAATTTCGCCATTGAACCCGAACCGCTTTTGCTCTCCAAATCGGTCTCTAAAATGTATGGCGATCGCGTCGGATGCCTTGATGTATCGTTCAATCTGTGGCCCGGCGAAGTGCTTGGCATTGTCGGCGAGTCCGGCTCGGGCAAGTCGACACTCTTGCGATGCCTCGCGGGCATCGACACCCCGACAGCAGGTGAAGTGCTCTTTCGGCATGGTGCCGATCCCGTCAATATTTTCGACCTTCCCGAACCGACCCGTCGCAAGATGATGCGGACCGAATGGGGAATTGTGCATCAAAACCCGCGTGACGGGTTGAGAATGGATGTTTCCGCTGGCGGCAATGTCGGCGAACGGCTCATGGATCGCGGCGACCGCCACTATGGCAAGATCCGGGATGCCGCACTCGATTGGCTCGGGCGCGTCGAGATCGACGGCAACCGGATTGACGACCGCCCGCGCCAATTCTCCGGCGGCATGCAACAGCGTCTGCAAATCGCTCGTGTCCTCGTCCCCGAACCGCGCCTTGTCTTCATGGACGAGCCAACGGGCGGGCTGGATGTCTCGGTGCAGGCGCGCCTCCTCGATCTTCTCCGTGTGCTCGTACGCGATCTCGGCATCGCGGCCATTATCGTCACCCATGATCTTGCCGTTGCACGCCTTCTCACCGACCGTCTGATGGTGATGAAGGACGGGCGTGTTGTTGAAGAGGGACTAACGGATCAGGTCCTCGACGATCCCCATCATGCCTATACCCAGCTTCTGACGTCCGCCGTCCTGAGTGCCTGACACAGATGTCGCGAAACTGTCATCGACCGGGACTAGGACGACAAAAGAAAGACAATCATCATGACAACAATGCTCCGCGCTGAAGGCCTCTCCAAGCAATTTCTTCTGCACACGCAGAACAGCGTGTCGTTGCCTGTTTTCGCGCAGGTCGATTTCACAGTGAAGAAGGGCGAAGCCGTCATTCTCCATGGCGCGTCCGGCGTCGGAAAATCGACCCTTCTCCGCATTCTCTACGGCAATTATCGTCCCTCGGCAGGCCATGTCCATGTACTTCATGGCAGCCAGTTTGTCGACATCGTCACCGCGACCCCACGGCGTGTTCTCGAAGTCAGACGGCGCACGCTCAGTTTTGTCAGCCAGTTTCTGCGCGTCATTCCACGCGTCTCGACAATCGATATTGTAAAGGACCCCATGCTGGCACGCGGCATCGACCCGTCGGAAGCCACGCGCCGTGCGGGCGATATGCTTGCGCGCCTAAACCTTCCGGAACGCCTCTGGACGCTCGCGCCATCCACCTTTTCGGGCGGCGAGCAACAACGCGTCAACATTGCCCGCAGCTTTGTTGACCCCACAGCGATAATGCTGCTCGACGAACCCACCGCCTCGCTTGATGCCGCCAATCGTGACGTTGTCGTCCACCTGATCGACGAAGCGCGCAACAATGGCGCAGCCATTATCGGTATTTTCCACGATGAGGCCGTACGCGACCGCATCGCAACCCGCAGACTTGACCTCACAGCTTACAGGGCAGCAGCATGACCAGAACAATCCTCACAAATGCCAAGCTCGTGCTTGAAGACGAAGTCGTGACTGGCACACTCACATTCGACCATGACGGCATCGTCGCCGTCGACACAGGCCTCTCGCACCTGCCGACCGCGATCAATGTTGAGGGTGATTACGTCACACCCGGTATCGTCGAGATGCATACCGACAATATGGAAAAACATTTCGTTCCGAGGCCCGGCGTGTTCTGGCCAAATGGCCTCGCCGCCGCCCTCGCGCACGACGCCCAGATGGCCGCCGCAGGCGTGACAACGGTCTACGACTCGATCTGCGCCGGTTCCGTTTTTGGCCAAAAAGACTATCGCCGTGAAATTTTCCCGCAAGTGATCCGCGCGATCGAAGAAGGCATCCACGCCAATGCTTTCCGGATTGATCACAAGTTCACATCCGCTGCGAATTGACGGGCGACGAGCTGGTGGACGACGTCTCACCCTTCGCGGATAACCCGCTTGTCTGCCTTGTTTCACTGATGGATCACACGCCCGGCAAGCGCCAGTGGCGGAATCTGGATCATCTCAAACGCTACAATATTGGCTCCGGCGAAAAGACCGAATCCCAGCATGATGAGGATGTTGCCATACGTATGGACGTAGGGCCGAAAAACATGGAGCGGAATTGGCCTTTGATCGTCGAGATGTTCGGATCGCGCGGCGTCCCTCTGGCAACCCATGATGACACGACGGAAGACGATGTCGACGCTGGCGTCCGCTCGGGCGCAGTCATCTCGGAGTTCCCCACCACCGTCGTTGCGGCACGTGAGGCAAAGCGGCGCGGCCTTGCAACAATTGCGGGTGCGCCAAATGTCGTGCGTGGTGGCTCTCATTCTGGCGGCGTCGCCGCTGCCGAACTTGCGACGCTTGGCCTGCTCGACGGGCTGTCATCAGATTATGTTCCGGCAAGCCTTCTCCAGGCGGTCTTGAAGCTCAACACCAATCATGGAATTGCCTTCCCCGACGCCATGGCGATGGTCACGTGGAAGGTCGCGGACATGGTCGGCCTCAAGGATCGTGGCCATTTGAAGCAGGGATTGCGGGCCGATATTCTTCGCTTCCGCGCAGCAGGCTCGACCCCGATCGTGCGGGGCCTATGGTCGAACGGCCGCGTGGCATTCTGATCATGACGGAGGAGAGCCCCCGCTACGCACTCTATTTCGCGCCCGACCCGTCATCGCCGCTCTGGCGTTTCGGCTCGTCGGTTATCGGCTATGACGCCGCAAGCGGAGAGCTGGTTGAGCCGCTACTCCAACCGGACACAATGTTGTCCCGTTCATGGTCGGACCTGACCGAGGAGCCACGCCGCTACGGCTTTCATGCCACGCTGAAAGCGCCCTTCCGGCTGGCGCAAGGCACCGACGAAGCCAAGCTGATCGCAGCGATGCATCGATTTGCAACCGATGCACAGTCTGTCCCGATTGCCGGGCTTTCGGCGACCTCGATCGGCCCCTTCATCGCGCTCACGCCGATGGGCGATGAAACCGCCCTCAACGCACTCGCCAGTCGCATCGTCAAAGATTTCGATATATTTCGCGCGCCACTCTCGGATGCCGATATTGCACGTCGCCTGAAATCTCCGCTAACGCCGCGCCAACATGAATACCTTATGCAGTTCGGCTATCCTCATGTTCACGAGGAATTCCGGTTCCACATGACATTGACCGGTCCGCTTCATGAGGATGATCGCGAGGTCGCCTTGGCGCACCTGAAAGCGGCATTCGCCCGGGAAGTCCCCGAACCTGTGACGACGATTGATCGTATCTGTCTATTTCGGCAAGCTCATGCGGCGGACAAATTCAAGCGCGTTGACTGTGCCCCGCTTCGCTGAGCACTGCGCTCTCCCGGATTGCAGCCAAAAACGGCTCCAGCGCGTCCTGCATCGTCGTCTCGTTGCGGATTTCAACCAGCTTGGCGTTCGAGACCGACAACGGGACTTCTCGTCTCAGTCGAGCTTCGATCTCGTCGGCCGTCTCGCGGCCACGGCCTGCAATTCTCCGGGCCAGAAGCGCCGGATCACACACAATCGACAACACGGTGACCTGATCAAATCCCGCTTCCGCCATCGAAATCACCGCGCGCGAAACATTCACAATCGCTGTCTCACCCCGCGTAATTCCCGCGAGGCACGATTTCCGGATCCCGTAACGCAAACCGTGCGCACCCCAACTCAGCGCAAACTGGCCCGCGGCCTCGGCACGCTCGAAATCCGCTACGTCCATCGTGTCATGATCTTCCGCATCAATCTGCGCGATCCGGGTGATCACGCGGCGCGGAAACACATACTGCGCATCAGCTTTGAGCTGCTCTCGCGCCAACCCGATCAGCGTGTCTTTGCCACTGCCCGAAGGCCCGACAACCAGCACCAAGGCACCGCAACTGCTCATATTTTTCTGCATAATGGAGGATGAAATGACTGACAAGAAACTCGGCTCCGTGCCCCTGATCGATGCGACGGCGTCTGTGAAGCGATCAACACTTGGCCGCTACACGGAAGTTGGCGCACGCACATCGCTCGTCGAGACGATGATGGATGATTATTCCTACATCGTGAACGATGGAAATGTCATTTATACGACAATCGGAAAATTTTGTTCGATTGCCGCCATGGTCCGGATCAATCCCGGCAATCATCCGATGCACCGGGCGACGCAGGCGCATTTCACCTATCGGGCGAGCGCCTATTTCGATGACGCCGACGATGAAGCGGAATTTTTCGAGTGGCGTCGCTCGACACCTGTCACAATCGGCCATGATGTCTGGATTGGTCATGGCGCGATCATTCTGCCCGGCCGGACAATCGGCAACGGAGCCGTCATCGCAGCAGGCGCTGTTGTCACGAAGGATGTCGCTCCCTACACCATCGTCGCAGGTGTGCCCGCAAAGCCGGTCAGACGCCGGTTTTCAGAGAAAATCGCGGACGACCTTCAAACCCTAGCTTGGTGGGACTGGCCTCATTCCCGGCTTCGCGAGGCACTCGACGATTTCCGTCAGCTTGAAATCGAGGCCTTCATCGAGAAATACGCGGCGGGAGCACCGCTGTAATTTCTGGCAATGACAAAAATGCCGCTGTCGGATAACAAATAGGGCAGACATGGCTGATCCCGATCATGGTATGGTCGGCGTATCGCCTCTTCCTGTTGTTGGAACGCAGACCGAATGAAAACGCACGCCGCAAAGCCAGACCTGAAGACGCACCCGTCCGGAGGCGATCAGGCCACAAAAACATCACTTCCGGCGGTGACCAGACCAACCCATCCCCGCAATGCCGGAACGGAATTGCACATGGACTGGTTCGAGACAGTTCAGGTCAATCTCTCGGCAACCGAACGGCGCACCGCAACGCTTGGCGGCCGCCGGACGGTGAAGAAAACCTATCAGGCCGCCTGGCTCGTCAAGGCGCTGCAATGCATTGATCTGACAACCTTGGCGGGTGACGATACACCGGGACGCGTCCACCGGCTCGCTGCCAAAGCGCGCCGCCCGCTCCGTGCCGATATTGTCGACGCGCTCGGCCTTTCCGATACACCCCCCAAGGTTGGTGCGGTCTGCGTCTATCCGACCATGGTTGCGCCAGCGGTGAAAGCGCTCGAAGGCTCCGGCATTCCGGTTGCTTCCGTCGCCACCGGCTTTCCGACAGGCCTGACACCTTTGCCCCAACGCCTCGCCGAGATCCGCTATGCCGTGGATATGGGCGCGGATGAGATCGACATCGTCATCAATCGCGCTCAGGTTCTCCGGCAAGAATGGACGGCGCTGTACGACGAGATTTGCGCCATGCGTGAGGCTTGCGGCAACGCGCACCTGAAGGCCATTCTGGGAACAGGCGATCTCCGGACGCTGCGCAATGTGTACAAAGCCAGCATGGTCGCAATGATGGCCGGCGCCGATTTCATCAAGACATCCACCGGAAAGGAAGAGGTCAATGCGACCCTGCCGGTCAGTCTGGTCATGCTGCGCGCCCTGCGGGATTACGGCGATCGTACCGGAATGAAAGTTGGCTTCAAACCGGCCGGAGGCATCAGGACCGCCAAGGATGCCATGAGCTGGCTCATCTTGATGAAAGAAGAGCTTGGCCGCGAATGGCTCGAGCCTGATCTCTTCCGGATCGGTGCCAGCGCGATGCTCGCCGACATCGAACGACAGCTCGAACATTTTGTCACCGGCCGCTATGCGTCGGCTTCCCACCACGCACTCGCCTGAGGATAACACCAGTGCCCACCGTCAAAGAGATTTTGAACACAATGGAGTATGGCCCTGCTCCGGAAGCCGATTCGCCCGTGCGGGAATGGCTCGAACACCATCGGGACGGCTTCCGTCACTATATTGGTGGCGCCTTTGTGCAATCGTCGGAAGGCGGCACGTTTCGCGTCATGAACCCCGCACGCGATGAACCGCTTGCCAACGTCGCCGAAGGCACCGCTCGTGATATCGACGCCGCCGTCAGCGCCGCCACGTCGGCCTTCCCGGCATGGTCCACACTGCCCGGCCATGCCCGTGCGCGTTATCTCTACGCGATTGCCCGGCACATCCAGAAGCGCGAACGCTTCCTTTCGGTGCTCGAAACACTCGATAACGGGAAGCCGATCCGCGAGACCCGCGACATTGATATCCCGCTCGTCGCCCGGCATTTCTATCACCATGCCGGTTGGGCTGAATTGATTGAAACCGATATTCCGGAACACGGCCCGGTCGGTGTCTGCGGCCAGATCATCCCTTGGAATTTCCCGCTGCTCATGCTCGCATGGAAAATTGCCCCGGCCCTCGCCGCGGGCAATACCGTGGTGCTCAAACCTGCGGAATATACGCCGCTGACGGCATTGGCTTTCGCCGAAATATGCAGCGAAGTCGGTCTTCCCCCCGGCGTCGTCAACATTGTCACCGGCGACGGAGCGACGGGCGCCGCCCTTGTCGCGCATGCGGGCGTCAGCAAAATCGCCTTCACCGGCTCCACCGAGGTCGGCCGGATCATCCGTAAAGCCACCGCGGGCAGCGGCAAGAAGCTATCCCTTGAACTGGGCGGCAAATCGCCCTTCATCGTCTTCGAGGATGCCGATCTGGATGGCGCCGTCGAGGGCGTCGTTGATGCAATCTTCTTCAATCAGGGACAGGTCTGCTGCGCCGGTTCGCGCCTCCTGATCCAGGAAGGCATCAGCGACCGTTTCCTCGACAAGCTTCGGCGACGCATGGCGACATTGCGGGTTGGCGACCCGCTCGACAAATCCATTGATATGGGTGCCATTGTCGACCCTGCCCAGCTGGCCCGCATTGAAAGTCTCGTTCAACAAGGTGTCACCGAGGGCGGCACGCTCTGGCAGTCGGACTGCGAACTCCCCGCGTGCGGCAGCTTCTATCCCCCGTCCGTTTTCGTCAATGCCGAACCGGCATCAACCATAGCCGAGGTCGAAATCTTCGGCCCGGTCGCGGTTGCCATGACCTTTCGCACGCCGGAAGAGGCTGTGCAGCTCGCCAATAATACACGGTTCGGCTTGGCCGCTTCGATCTGGTCGGAGAATATTGATCTCGCCCTCGATACCGCCTCGCAAATCAAGGCGGGCGTGCTCTGGATCAACTCGACCAATCTCTTTGATGCCGCTGCCGGCTTCGGGGGCTATCGCGAGAGCGGCTTTGGTCGCGAGGGCGGCCGCGAAGGCTTGCTCGAATACCTCGTTCCGACGATCGAAAAATCGCTCCTGCCTGCCGCTCCCCGCACAGTGGCAAAGCTCGATGCGTCCCCCCATGGCGGCCTGAAGACGGCAAAACTTCCTGAAATTGATCGAACGGCAAAGCTTTATATCGGCGGCAAACAAGCCCGCCCCGATGGCGGCCATAGCTGGACAGTGACAGCACCCGACGGCACAGCTCTGGGAGAAGCCGGTATCGGTAACCGCAAGGACATTCGCAATGCCATGGAAACAGCGGTCAAAGCCAAGGGCTGGAGCGGACAGGCGGGGCACAACCGCGCGCAAGTGCTCTATTTCATGGCAGAAAACCTGTCTGCCCGCGCAGGCGAGTTTGCCGACCGGCTGCGGTCGTCCGGTCACTCCGGCGAGGCGGCGGCAAATGAAGTTGAAGCCACGATCCGGCGCATCTTCTATTACGCTGCGTGGGCGGACAAATTCGACGGTCGGGTTCACGCCACCCGCTCCCGCCACCTCACCATCGGTCTTCACGAACCATTCGGCGTCATCGGGCTCGTCTGTCCGGATGAAGCTCCCCTTCTCGGTATGATCTCGTTGATCTTGCCGGCCATCGCCATGGGTAACCGTGTCGTGGTTGTGCCATCCCCGGTCCAGCCTCTGTCAGCCACCGATTTCTATCAGGTTCTTGATACATCCGACGTGCCGGGCGGCGTTGTCAGCATCGTCACAGGAGCACGTGCAGAACTGTCGAAAACGCTGGCCGATCACGACGAGGTCGATGCGCTCTGGTACTCCGCGCCGCGCTCCGAGTGGGCCGCGGTCGAATTGGCCTCCGCAGGAAATCTCAAACCCGTCTGGACGCTCGAAGGTGACCGGACCGATTGGCATGCCACAACAACCGGCCAAGGCCCCCGCTTCCTGCGACACGCCACACAACTCAAAACAATCTGGGTGCCATATGGCGAGTGAAAGGACGGGAGCCGTTCCGCGCCCACGACCCGCAAAGGCACCGCCATACCCCGAACCTCGTCGCCACAACCATGAGCAACAGAACAGGGCAATTAAATTGGCGCACCCGACACGATTCGAACGTGTGACCTTTGCCTTCGGAGGGCAACGCTCTATCCAGCTGAGCTACGGGTGCCTGTTGGCCGCACAAACGACCGACCATGCAATAATGCTACAAGCACTTCTTTAATCGGTCAAACATGAATCGGCAACTGGAATGCGGCACCATAGGTGTTCCGCGCGCACTCCGTACCAAGAATTTCTTGTGAATAATACTCCAAGTTAAAAATCTAAATTTGGTATAAAGATATCTATTTTTAATATAACAGATCATTTTTGTTATTTTATATTTCAGTTTATTTTTAAATAAAATACCTATTCGGACATCCATATTTCTTAATAAAAAGTAACTATTTCAATCAATACTACCCCACCCCTCCGAACTATAAAAT
>Ga0209033_1000271_pt1 | contig 29311 bp, 20 predicted proteins | sample LauGreFa1BDMLBDN_2_FD_188218 | JGI IMG/M metagenome (GOLD analysis project Ga0209033, IMG submission 188218) | Freshwater lake microbial communities from Lake Michigan, USA - Fa13.BD.MLB.DN (SPAdes) (version 2) | ecosystem: Environmental > Aquatic > Freshwater > Lake | place: Lake Michigan, USA...
GTTGATAATAAATACACAAATCTATCTAATGATATTACTTGGCTGTTAACTAAGTATTGAAAAGCTAATCCAATACATGTTTCTATTCCAGTGATTCCATTTGCTGCAATTGCTAGCTCGCAATTTTTTTCATGTATTGCATGAGGAGCATGATCTGTAGCAATTGCATCAATTGTTCCATCTTGCAAGCCTTTTAATATTGCTTCTATATCAGATTGCTCTCTTAATGGAGGATTCATCTTTGCATGGGTTCCATACTCAAGCACGGCTTTATCGGTTAAGATAAAATGATGTGGAGTGACTTCGCAACTAATGCGTTGTCCTTTTGCTTTAGCTTCTCTCACCAATTGCACACTGCCTTCTGTGCTTAAATGTGATACATGATAACGTCTATTGCCGCAATAAGCTGCCAATTGAATATCTCTAGATACGATAATTTCTTCTGCTACAGTTGGATATCCTTTTACTCCTAAATCTGCTGATACTGTTCCTTCATGGATAACAAAGTTTTTTGTAAGACTATGTTCTTCACAATGTTGGGTTAATAATGCATCAAATGGCGCTGCATAATTAAATGCAATTCTCATCATTTCTGCATTCTCAATGCAAGAACCATCATCAGAAAACATGATCGCTCCAGCATCTATTAAATCAATCATAGGTGATAATAGTTTTCCTTCTCTTCCTATAGTAGTAGCTGCACAAATATGTACATTTACTATATTATCCTTTGCCCTATTTTTAACATATTCAAGGTTAATTTTACTATCTAAAGCTGGGAGCGTATTAGGCATACATACAATATCCGTAAATCCTCCATTAGCTGCTGCTAATGTTCCTGATTCTATTGTTTCTTTATATTCTTGGCCTGGCTCTCTTAAATGAACATGCATATCTACAAAGCCAGGTGCAGCAATTAGATGTGATGCTTCAATGTGGATTGTATCTTGAGGTATTTCAATATGTTCAACAGATGAATGAAGTATCATTCCTTGTTCAATCAATATATTTCTATGTTCATGTATTCCCCTATGTGGGTCAATCACTAATATATTTTCAAAGAAATATCGCATGTATTAAAGTATTCGTGATAAAAATGTATCTCTGTGATATGGTGTTGCACCTAATTCTTGCAAAGCTTTGCGATGTGCCAATGTTCCATATCCTTTATTTTTTGCAAAATAATAAAGTGAATCGACATGATTATCTATTTCCATCATTATTTTATCTCTTTCTACTTTTGCTAAAATTGATGCAGCTGCTATAGAATAACAATGGTAATCCCCTTTAATGATAGTTGTAGAAGGAATTGTGGGATGTTCAAAATAATTACCATCAATTAATGCATGATGAGGATTTATATTTAAGTCTTTCAATGCCAAATGCATTGCTTTTAATGTAGCTTTTCTAATATTAATCTTATCAATTTCATGATGATCAACTATCCCAAATGAATATGTTAAAGCCCTTTGTTTTAGTATTTCAGATATTTTCTCTCTTTCTTTAACGGATAAAAGCTTAGAATCAATACAACCTATATCATTAGTAGAACCTATAGGTAAAATGATTGCACAAGCTACTACTGGTCCAGCTAATGCTCCCCTTCCAACTTCATCAATTCCAGCAACTAGCAAAGAATCTTTCCAGAATGGAATTTCATAGATATGTGATGGAATTTCTTTTTTTACCATTATCAATCTAATAAATTCAAGAATTCATTTCTAAGTGAAAAATCTTCTCTTAATCCTCCACGCATAACTGAAGTTACCATTTCAGCTCTTTCCTCAGATTCTGATACTCCTCTGGCAATCATACAATAATGCTTTGATTTTATGACAACACCCAATGCTTTTGGATGAATTGTTTCAGTTATAAAATCTGCAATTTGTTCTCCCAATTCTTCTTGAATTTGACCTCTTCTAGAAAACCACTCAACAATTCTCGTCAATTTTGATAATCCTAAAACAAAGTCTCCAGGGATATACCCTATAGAGCATGTTCCTGCAATTGGCTGCCAATGATGAGAACAAACGCTCATTACTGTAATATTTTTGCTGATAATCAATTCGTCTACATTTTTCCGATTTGGGAAAACCGTGATTTTAGGAGCTGCATTGAATCTTCCAGCAAATAATTCATTCACCCACATTTTTGCTAATCTATGAGGTGTATTGGTACTATTAGGATCATTTCTGTCTATTCTTAGTATATCAAAAACCTCTGAGAACTTTTCTTTTAGCTGAATAATCATCTCTTCTTTTTCTTCAGATGAAACTGACGAATTACCATTTGCATCAAATAAAGGATATCCCTTGCTATTAATTTTAGGAAAAATCTTTTTACTAAATTCATTAATTAAAGGATGATGTTCGATCATCATATCTTCTATATCATTTGGCATAGACAATGAAGATAAGATCTTATTATTTGCTGTTTTTTTCATTGTTAATCTACCCTATGTTTTTCATATATTATAAACGGGAATTTCTATTGGATCACCCAAATATTCAACAAAGTTTTGATCTGATTCAAATAATTTGATTGAATGAAGTTTCCCTTGTACGATTTGTGGATCTAATATTCTCCAAAAGCTCACTGCAATGTTTTCTGCTGTAGGTATGATGCCTTTTAAAAAGTCTACATCATAATTTAAATGCTTGTGATCTACTTTATCAATAATATGTTCGTCAATCAAATCGCGCAAGTATTTTAAGTCAATTACATAGCCAGTTTCTGGGTCTGGTAGACCTTTAACAGTAACTTCTAAAGTGTAATTGTGTCCATGACCATTAAGATTATTACATTTGTCAAATATTAGATTATTTTTCTCTGGTTCAAATGTTGGATTATATAATCTATGCGATGCAGAGAAATGCATTTTTCTTGTTACATATACCATTTGTGGTTTCTCGTATAATATTCTAATGTTTCAGTTAACAGTGATAAATTTACTATAGTTTCATTTATTTTTAATTGTCAAAAATAATCAATAGACTGAACCGACACTCTACCAACTAAAGATTACTTATACGGATACTATTATGAAACAATATACTTTCACAGTTTTTTGTGTATTCTCACTCTATGTGATGATTCCTTTTTCTATGTTTAGTTCTACTGATAATTCATCATCAATGTTGCTTCAAGATATGATGAATACAAGGAATACAGAATTAAAAAGCATCGAGATGAATGCTGACTTAACTGTAACAATGCAAGGACAATCAAATAATGCACAATGTGAATTTATAATGCTAGGTAAAGATTCCTTAAGTATGCATATTACAGGGCCATTTGGATTTAGTGTAGCTAAATTATTTGCTAGTTCAGGGTATTTCTTGTTTTTAGACAATTTACAAGGACGTGCAATTGAAGGAATACCAAATGCAGATAATTTATCAAAAGTGACATTTATTCCTTTGTCATTTACCGATTATTTATCGCTTCTTAGAGCTGAAATTCCAGGTAATCCATCAGAATATATTCGCGTTTCAGATTATGCTGATACTAATTCTATTTTGTATAAAAGACCACATTCACTTGGTGGCATAGAATTTGTTCTGTGCACCAAAAGTGATGGATTAATAAAACAATATCAAAGAAAAAATGCCGAAGGTATCACAGAAATTTCTGTTTTGTATAGTGGATATCAACAATATGATTCAATTATGATACCCAAAAATGTAACTCTTTCTGTTCCTACCAAGGAAATTATTATGAAAATTGAAGCCCAAGATATAAAAGTCAATAATAAGATTTCTACTGCAATGAGATTTAATGTGCCTTCTTCTATCAATATCTTAAAAATGGAGTAATCATTAGATAGATGATTATTCGCTTACAATCATATTTCATTGTTAGTGTTTTTTTTCTTTTAGCTTGGATGCTTAACAATAGCATGCAGGCTTTTCCTGTATTTGTAGATTCTATCAAACAGATTCAAGACACCTTACTACTCTCTGCACCACCACAGCAATCTAAAGGGATCGATACAACTGTAAGCTATTCTGCTAGGGACAGCGTTGTACTTTTGATTAAAAAAAAGAAAATGAATCTTAATGGAGACGCTGAAATCTCTTTAAAAAAACAAGAATTAAAAGCAGAACATATAGAATTAGATTTTAATCTGTCTCTTCTTAAAGCAGAAGGCTTAAAAGATTCTACAGGAAAAGCGTATGGTTTTCCAAAGTTCAATGATAATGGAGAAGAGTTTATAGGAGAAAAGATTTTATTTAATCTTGAGACTAAAAAAGGTACTATTACTATGGGCGAAACTAAAGCTGATGAAGGTGGATTTTTCTTTGGTTCTAAAGTAAAAAAGATGTCAGAAAATACACTATTCATTCAAAATGGATGCTATACTACATGTACTAAACCTCATCCTCATTTTTATTTTGGATCTCCTTCTATGAAAGTTGTTGTGAATGATAAAATTTTCATGGATCCAATCATGCTCTATGTTGAAGACGTTCCTGTTTTTGTTATTCCCTTTGGTTTATATTTTCCTAATAAAACAGGAAGATCATCTGGTGTTTTAGTGAATCCTCCATATTTTTCAACTGTCGACGGTGTAGTATTCCAAAACTTAGGGTATTACTTTGCATTAAGTGATTATTTCGACACGCAACTAACTGCAGACTTATTTAGTAAAACTGGTTTTTTGATTAGAAATTCTTGGCGATATAATGTTTCAAACCAGTTAACTGGATCTTTATCATTAGAATATGGTCGTAGAAGGCTAAATCAAGATTCTCCTCTTACAGATAATTGGCGAATAATTGGAAATCATAATCATATTCTAAGTCCGCAAACACGCATAAATGCCTCCGTAAATATTGCTACACAGTCGTTTAATAATCGTTTTGCAACAGATTTAAATCAAAGAATTCAACAATCATTATTTTCAAATGCTGGTTATTCAACTAGCTTTGATAATGGTAGCAGTGTAGGTATTGATATTTCTAGTACTCAAAATATCGTGACGAAGGAATACAGTATCAATCCAAATTTTAGTTATAATGTACCAACCTTTTTTCCAGTAAAAAAACTGATCTCAGGGAATTCTTGGTTGTCTGATATTGGTATTTCTTACTTTGTAAGAGGTGCATTAACCCAAAATCACAGCAGAAATATCATTGCTGCAACATCTGATACCAGTTTTTCTGATTTTTCTACTGCAGTTATCAGGCATAATCCTTCTATCAGTATATCTCCAAAACTTGGGTATTTTTCTATTACGCCAAGTATTTCTTATAGTGAAAATTGGTTCTTTAGAAAACTAAATCGAACAATGAATCCTATTGATTCTTCTATAGAAGATAGTTTTACTTCTAGTATAGCTCCTCTTAGAGAGTTTTCTTATCAACTTGCACTTGGGATTAGTACCAGACTTTTTGGTATTGTAAAGCCAAATATCGCTGGAATAAATGCATTTAGACATACATTAACACCCTCTTTTAGTATTTCATTTTCACCTGAATATTCTTCTTCAACTTCTGAAAACATAAAAAGTTATTTCGATTATACCAGAAACAGACAAATAGAATATTCTCTTTATGAAAAAGATGGTGGTAGAGCTCCTAATATTGCTTCTACCCTATTAAATTACAGTTTAAGTAATCGATTTGAAGCTAAAATTGCCCAAGGTGATTCTGCTGAAAAGAATATAGATCTGCTCCAATTGGATATTCAAGGAAATTATAATCCACAATTGGATTCTTTACATTTTAGCACTATCAATACTTCATTCAGAACTGTTTCATTAGGCAAATTTAATCTTAATGGCAGTGCTGGTTTTACCCTATACGATGATGCTATTAATTCCCAGGGTATCAAAGTACCATCTAGTAAATTTCTTCAAGAATCTGGAAAAGGGGTAATTAGGCTCACATATTTTACAGCAAATATTTCAACTAATTTTTCATCTGGGACATTTTCACAAGAAATGTCACAGAACGATAGCTCTGATATAGTGCAAGATAATGTAGGTGATAGATTCTCTAGAAGAATAAATGAAGTAAAAAGTGATTTTGATTATTATGGAGAACATGGACGAGGATATACACCTATTTCTATACCTTGGACTTTAAATGGTAGCTTAACCTACAATTATAATGAACCTGTGCAAGGCCAGATTATAGAAAGATGTGATATTCGAGCAGATTTTAGTATTAACCTAACACCAACTTGGACGATAAAGAGTGCTTTGAATTATGATGTTATTTATAATAATGTAATTGCACCAAGTATCTCTATTACCAAAGACTTAGATTGTTGGGAATTATCTGCTAATTGGTTTCCTTCTGGATATAATCAGGGTTTTATTCTACGATTTGGAGCTAAAGCTTCACAATTAAGGGATATGGCAATTACAAAAAGAAATCTTCCTGCTTATAGATAATTATATAAAAAAAAGCCCCCAAAAGTGTCTATCTTTTTGGGGGCTTTGCATATGTAGATGTGACTTATTTAGCAAATGCTGTTTTAAGAATTTGTTGTTTTTGATATTCATGTTTTTTAGCAAAACCTGTTGCAGGGCTAGCACCTTCTTCCCTACCAGCATAACTTAAGCGTTGATTAATAGATAAAAGCTCAATTAATCTAGGAGCAACAAAAAACCAAGCACCTTGATTTTTAGGTTCTTCTTGTGCCCATACGACAGATGTTGCTGCATGATATTTAGACATAATCTCTTGGATCATCTGCTGATGAAATGGATAAATCTGTTCAATTCTTATAATTGCAACTGTAGAATCTGCACCTATTCTTGTCCGTTCAGCAACTAAATCATAATACACTTTACCTGAACAGAATATAATTCTTTGAATATGCTCAGGTTGTTTGATAGAAGTATCATCTAATATTTCCTTGAAGCAAGGAGTCATAAAATCTGATAAAACAGATATAGGCTTTCTTAATATCTCTTTAGGAGACATTACAATTAAAGGCTTACGATATGGAGCAATAACTTGTCTACGCAAAGCATGAAAATACTGTGCAGGCGTAGTAAAATTACAAACGAACATATTGTTTTCGGCACATAACTGTAAGAATCTCTCTAATCGAGCACTTGAGTGCTCGGGTCCTTGCCCTTCGTATCCATGCGGTAATAATAAAGTTAGATTCGAGTGTTGTCCCCACTTAGCTTCTGCACTAGATATAAATTGATCTATGATAACTTGCGCTCCATTAACAAAGTCGCCAAATTGAGCTTCCCACAATGTTAAGCCATCTGCTAATATCGTAGAATATCCAAATTCAAAGCCAAGTACTGCAACTTCCGACAAAGGACTATTAAAAATGCGGAGATGACCTTGCCCATCTTTGAGATGATCTAATAGAACAATCTGCTCTTCTGTCTGAAAATCTTTCAAAATTGCATGTCTATGGCTAAATGTACCACGACCACAATCTTGTCCAGACATACGAATGGAATGTCCTGCTAATAATAATGATCCAAATGCCAATGCTTCACCCATTGCCCAATCGATTGATGGAGATTCTGAATCAAGCATTTTTGATCTTTTTGACAATAAATCTACAACTTTTGGATTAGCCGTAAATCCTGGAGGAATATGAGATATTTTATCTACAATTTCTTGAAGAATAGATGTAGATACTTCGGTATTAACTGGAGCAAAAATATCAATACCTTCATTTACATTATACGGTTTTGGACCAGCTGCTGTTCGCTCTGCAAATGCAGCATTTAAAGAGGTTTTTACATCTGATACAATTAACTCTAATTCGTCCGATGTAAATACTTTTTCTTCAATTAATCGCATTCTGTACAGATGTCTTACAGGTACTTGAGCTTTAATCTTTTTATATAATAATGGTTGAGTATAACTTGGTTCATCAGTTTCATTATGTCCATATTTTCGATAGCAGAAAATATCTACAATCACATCATCACCAAATTTTTGTCTATACTCAAAAGCAAAAATTGCTGATAATCTTACTGCTTCTGGGTCATCTCCATTTACATGGATAATTGGCACTTGAAGCATCTTAGCAATATCACTTGAATAAGGAGTAGATCTACCTTCATCAGGGGAAGTAGTAAACCCTATTTGATTATTTATGATAACATGGATTGTTCCACCAGTTTTATAGCCTGGTAATCTAGAAAGATTTAATGTTTCGGGTACAATGCCTTGTCCAGCAAAAGCTGCATCCCCATGCACCAAGATTGGTAAATGACTTGAACACATTGTATCATTACTGATATCATTTAATGCTCTGGCAATACCTTCTACAACAGGGTTTACAGCTTCTAAATGACTAGGATTTGGAGCTAGAATCGCACTAACATAATGTCCGCTTCTAGAAGTAAATATACCTGTTGCACCTAGATGATATTTCACATCGCCAGAACCGTCAAATGAATTTGGATCATAATTGCCTTCAAATTCATCAAAGATTTTATCATAGGGTTTATGTAAAATATTAGCAAGAACATTTAACCTTCCCCTATGAGCCATTCCTAAAACTACACCTTTAACACCATTATCTGCAGCCATTTCTAGAGTTTTTTCTAAGAAGGTAATTGTTGTTTCTCCGCCTTCTAAAGAAAATCTCTTAGATCCTAAATACTTAGTATGTAGATATTGCTCAAATTGTTCAGCTTGAGTAAGATGCTTATATGTATGAAGTCTTTCTTCTTTGGTAAAAGGATATGAAAATCTAGTAGGTTCTACCCAATTTTGAATATATTTTTCTTTTAATGGATCTTGTACATGCATATATTCGATACCTAGCTTTCCGCAATAGGTATCTCTTAACATATCGATAATTGTACGAAGTGGAGCTCGATTTATTCCTCCAATTCCTCCAGTATCAAACTCTCTATCTAAATCCCAGATTGTAAATCCATACGATGCTGGATCTAATTCAGGATAATAATAACTTTGAAGTCCAAGTGGATTTATATCCGCTAAAAAATGACCTCTTACCCTGTAAGCATGAATCATCTGTGCTACACATGCTTCTTTATCTAATTTTTCGAATTCATCCTGTGACATAAAAGGATTGATTCGATTATCTTTAGCCCAACGTACTGGTTCAAAAGGAATATGTAATTGTGCAAAGATTTGATCATAAAAGTATTCTTCTCCAATCATCAATTTGTGAAGATAAGCCAAAAATTCACCGGATTCTGCACCCTGAATGATTCTATGATCATATGTACTAGTTACAGTCACCACTTTGCTAATAGCCAGAGTGGATAATACATCAGGCATTACAGCTTGGAATTCTGCTGGATAATCAATAGATCCAGCCGCAATGATGAGTCCTTGTCCTTCCATCAATCTAGGTACAGAAGATATTGTTCCTATAGTACCTGGATTTGTTAATGAAACAGTTGCACCTGTCATTTCATCAACACTTAACTTATTATTGCGAGCTTTAGATATTAATGAATCATATTCAGCACAAAATTCACTAAATGAAAGATTTTGAGCATGTTTTATACTTGGTACAACAAGCATTCTCATACCATCTTTGCGTGTAATATCTACTGCTAAACCAATATTAATTGATGCATGCTTAATTCTATGTGGTATACCATCTTTCATGGTAAATGCATCATTCATATGCGGATATTTAACCAAGCCTTTAACAATTGCCCAAGCTAAAATATGCGTATAACTAATCTTACGTTTTAGATTACGTTCAAGATGTCTATTAATTAAACGACGATTTTCTTCTAAAGCTTTTACTGGTAATACGCGGAATGAAGTTGCTGTTGGTACATGTAATGAATTAGACATATTAGCAGCAATCTTTGCAGATATTCCAGAGAGTATTTCTGGTGTATCATTAGATCCTAATGATATATTAGTGTCATTACTTTGAGTAGGTATGCTGTGTGAAGACTGTACAGATTGTGAAGGAGATATACTAGTACTAGAAGATATATCTGTATGTGAAGATAATTCAGAAGTTGGAATAGAAACTTTTTGTGTTGGAGAAGTTCTTTCCATTACCCCACTTTCTTCCCTATTTTTAATTGATTGGAAATACTCTCGCCAATCTTCGCCTACTGAATGTGGATCATGTAAAAAATCCGCATATAAACCATCAATATAAGCACTATTAGGGCTAAGCATAAACGATTACATCAAATTGAAACATAAGAACTGATTGAAACAATGCCAGAAATCTACAATAGTAACATCATGAGTAATTAGTAAATTTTCTAACAAAAAGGAAGGAGATTGTTTCATAAGGTTTATTCACTACATGAATAATGCCAAAAAAACTGTCCGCAAGAATATTTTATCAGTTGGTTCTGCTGCTTTACACCAAAAGGAATGAGAAATTGAATCTCGAAAATATTCTGAATGCATATACATTTGCCGAAACAACGGCTAAAACTAAAAGGGTGTGCCCGGGGCGGGACTCGAACCCGCACGTACGTTGCCATACTCAGGATTTTAAGTCCTGTGCGTCTGCCATTTCGCCACCCGGGCAATTAGGAGACGCAAAATTAAACATTTTTATGAAAATTACAATTAATGAAAAAAGATATTTTTTTTGAGTTTGAGAGAAGCAGCTTTTCTGCTATGTTTGAGCCAGATAAAAAGTGTTATGTTAACGATATATTTTAATTTGAAGCTATTATGATTAAGCAAGTACATATAATTGGAATTCCTATGGATTTAGGATCTGGGAGGCGCGGGGTTGATATGGGGCCTTCGGCTTTAAGAATTGCTGGAATTGCAGATAAACTTCACAGTTTAGGGTATTCAACAATCGATGAAGGAGATATTACAGTTGCAAATCAAGAAACGCAAAGTGTTCAAGATAATACATTAAAATATTTACCACAAATAACAGAAGCATGTACTTCTTTAGCTATAAAAGTGAAAACTGTATTAGACAATGGTGGTTTTCCATTAATTCTTGGTGGAGATCATGCTTTAAGCATTGGTTCGATAGCTGGAATTGCTGCTCATTGCAAAGAACATAATAAAACATTAGGAGTATTATGGATTGATGCTCATGCGGATATGAACACTCCTGAAACCACGCCCTCTGGTAATATACATGGTATGCCACTTGCAGTTTCACTAGGATTTGGAGCAGAAGAATTAACTTCAATATTATATCCAGAGCCAAAATTAAAAGCAGAACACCTTGTTCTTATTGGGCCAAGATCAATAGATCCAGGTGAAAGAGAATTTATCAAAAGTAATGGCATTACTACTCATACAATGTTTAGTATTGATAAACATGGGATTTATGATATTACTTTAAGGGCATTAGAACGGATGAGGTCTAGCGTAGATCATCTACATATTAGTTTTGATGTAGATAGTGCTGACCCAAGCATTGCAAAAGGGGTTGGCACTCCAGTTCCAGGCGGATTATCGTATAGAGAAACTCATTTGATTATGGAAATGGCAGCAGAAAGTGGATTAGTATCTTCTTTCGAAATTGCAGAAACAAATCCAATTTTGGATGATATGAATGCAAGTGCAGTATTTGCATCAGATGTTCTTGCATCATGTATGGGTAAAAGAATTTTATAGTATTATTTTAAAGGTTTGTTATGAATATCACCATCACTTCAAGGCATTTTAAGGCATCACCAGAATTACATGATTTAGCAACAAAGGCAGCACATCATTTTGAAAAGATATATTCTTCGATCAAAAGAACCGAGATCATTCTTGATGATGAACATGAAAAAGTAGTTGAATTTATTGTACATGTTAATCATCACATTCTAAGTTCAAAAGATCATTCATATAATTTTGAGCAAAGCATTCATGCCGCATCCGATAAAATGATTGCACAATTGAGAAAGTTAAAAGAAAAGCAATCAGATAGTCGAAAAGAATAGTTAATAGAGCCTATTTATTACCAAATCAAGATTATTATGAGCATGTTAGAAAAAATTAAAGCAATTTCTAAAGAAGAAATAAATGTCGAGATATTAATGAAATCCCCAGTTCAATTAACTCCTCTTACTGGGAATATTGGATTGGAAAACATCATTTCAGACAAAAATCTCCATAGGCCTCAACTTGCTCTTGCTGGCTTTGTTGAGCTTTTTACATTTCATAGAGTTCAAATATTTGGTAATACAGAATTATATTATTTGCAATCATTACAATTAGAAGACAGAATCAGTGCTTTCGAAAATATTTCTCGATTTTCTATTCCTTGTATAATCATCACAAATAATCATCAAATTGATAATTCACTTATTGAAATTGCAGTTAAACAAAATATTGCAGTATTTGTTACTCCATTTGAAACAACAAAAACTATTGCACTATTATCTGATTTTCTTGATGATCAATTTGCAGACCAAGCAGTTGTTCATGGCTCTTTTGTTGATGTTTATGGTGTTGGCGTTTTATTGGTTGGAAGAAGTGGCATTGGCAAAAGTGAAATTGCTTTAGATTTAATTGAAAGAGGCCACAGATTAGTTGCAGATGATATTATCATGTTTACAAAAAAACGTGAGAATATTCTTATGGGTACCGGTACATCCCTGGTTAAGCATTTTATGGAAATCCGTGGTTTAGGTATCATAAATGTTCAGAAAATGTTTGGAATAAGGGCTATTCGATATCAAAAAAGATTAGAGATAATCGTTGAATTAGAAGAATGGAATAAAGATAAAGATTATACAAGAACTGGATTAGATGAAGTACCTTCTACCTTACTTAATGTGCCTGTTTCAACCGTAAAACTCCCCATCTTTGCAGGAAAGAATGTAACAGTTATAACAGAAGTGATTGCGCTGAATTATTTGCTTAAAACATATGGATATAATGCAGCAGGTGTTTTTGCTGAAAAGCTCCAAGAAGAAATTTATAGCAAGCAAAGTAAAGGTAAATCAGCATATGATCAACGCCTTATTTCATATTTCCAAAGCGATGATGAATAGAATATAAATTGTTCTTATTTTATCACATAGATAAAATCTAAATTTTGATTGAAAATTTCTGCAGTCTACCCCATGAACTGTTTGATATCCCTTTTATGCTGTATTAGCATACTATCAGTGTATTCATTGCAGGCGCAACCAGCTTGTGATAAAGATAAGCAATGCATAGGCAGAGCCGTTCAAATGACAGAAACATATGGACGAGGAGCTCATTTCATAGAGGTGAGTAATTTTGGTGTAAGAGATAAAAATCAAACAGCTTTAACTGTTGAAATGTGGGCTAAATTAACAAGAGTAAATAATACAAGACAATATCTAGGTGGAATTTGGGGGCCAGCAACAGACAATAATGATGTATGGCAATTATTCATAGACCAAAATAATGACTTGGTTTTTGAAATCAATGGTGATGGTACTAAACTTAAATCTGTTGATAATACTATTTTGAGAACTCCATTTTCTCAGTATTTTGGAATATGGACACATATAGCAGCAGTTTTTGATGGTAATTCTTCTACAATTTCATTATTTATTAATGGAGAATTAGTTGCTGGCCCTTTCAAAAATGATGCATATCCAGCTTCTTATTTAAGACCTACTGAAAAATCTAGCTTAAAATTACTATTTGGAAGTATTAATGGTCTTTCTGATAATACATCAATCAATAGAACTTTTAAAGGACAATTAGATGAAATTCGGATGTGGAATCGAGTAGTTCCCCCATTAGAATTATTGTGTAATAGTAATAAAGCACTTGCATTTAACGAGCCTGGTTTGCAGCTATATTATAGATGTAATGAAGCCGCAAATATTATCAATTTATGTGATGCATCCGGCAAAGGTAATACAGGCATAATGTTAAGTGGAACTTCATGTCAACCGTCGGATAGAAAAAAGAAACAATTTATTACAGTTTCTCCAAATTCAATAACCGAAGATATTCGATGCGAATTTAGAAAATCATATCAATTTACAATTACCGATACATCGAGATGTGGAAGTAATGTAAGTTTTCGTATGGAAAACATAGATAAAAGTGCTTTTACTGTATCCCCTACTTCGGCTAAATTAGATCCCAATTCTCCTATTACAATTACAGTAACTGTACAAACTGCCATTGTTGGGCCAATTACTGCAGATTTACATATTCTACCTGGTAATGACTGTGGCCAAACCATTGTTGTACCATTACGATTTAATAGAAAAACTCAATTGTCTTATGCTCGGGCTGCTATTAATTTAGACACTCTATATGCTGGATGTGCTGAACAAAAGTATAAGGATACTGTTATCAAAATTTGTAATTCTAGTGATTCTTTAGGAAGCCCTGAAAATGTTACTCTTACGAATTTTATTACAGGTATTCCCGGTGTTTTCAAAGTAATTTCTCCAGCTTTACCTTATACTATAAAACCAGGCGAATGCAAAGATATTGTCCTTAGATTTACAGCAACCGACACATCAGCAGCATTCTTTGATACATTAAAAGTTATATCTACAGATAAATGTGTTGGTGGCATTGTAATTCCTTTACGAGGCATTGTAAGAGAGATAGTAACAATAACTGATCAAAGCGGAAAGAAAAAAATAGATTCTACAATTTTTGGAACCGAATGTATTGGTACATTATCAAATCCAATTATGTGGGTATGGAAAAACTTAACATCTAGGCCTGTTTTTGTAGACTCAGTAAAAATCCCCAATGGCTTTACAGCTAGAAAACTTACATATCCTCTACGTTTAGACCCAAATACTGGATATTCTGCCAATTATTTTAGATTTTTTCCCAATAAATCTGGGTTTTACAATGATTCTATCATATTCTATTTTAGAATACAAGGTGTAAATTGTACCTATCAGAAGAAAATCTATACGAAGGGCAGAGGATATGAAGCAAAAGTTAAGTGGACTGTCCGTATGGTAGATGTAGGTAATGCTATTGTTGGACAACAGAAACAATTAATTGCAAGTATAAAAAATGAAGCTCCAGATACTCTATATATTTCATATTATTTAGAAGTTGGTGAAGTATTCTTTTTTCCTGGAGGAAAATCTACAAGGATAGCACCTGGGCAAACTGTTAATGTTCCTATAGACTTTAAACCCCTAAAAGATTCTCAATATATAGATAGATTATGTCTTTTTGAACAAAGATGCTATACCAATGATTGTATAGAAATTACTGGAAAAGGCATATTAGAAACCTTTGAATTCGACCCAATATTTATGCGAACAGAAAATGTTTTGGGTTGTGGTGACAGAGATGATACATTGGATATCATAAATATTTCTGGAAGCACACAAAGGCTTACCAATTTTACGCTATCAGGTGGTTCAGGAAAATATACTGTTAAATCTCCAATACCATTGCCGACAGATACTACATTCGAAAAAGATCAAAAGTTACGTTTTATATTTAACTATATGCCAAATGACCCAGTTACAGACAGGGCTGACAGAGCATATCTTAATTTTTCTTCTACTAATGTAAAATGGACAGCGCCTCTGTATGGAACTTCGGCTACCCCAAAAATATATGTAACTCCTCTGACTGTTTTTGGAACTCTTGAAGTTGGAGATTCAGTAGAACAAAAAATCTTAATCGAAAATGTGTCTTTTTTACCAGTAAGAATTGATTCTGTACTTATTCCAAAAGGGTTTACTCTAATATCTATTTCTAGATCTTTACCGGATACTTTAAATCCTAGAGATTCGATTATGATGACTGTACGATTTAAGCCTGACACTGCAAAAACATATGATGAAAAGCTATCCGTATATTCGCAATATCCTTGTCCAATTATTCAAAAAGCAAGTGTACGCGGCAGAGGTATAATTGTTCCATTAGAAGCCCCAATTTCTCTAATGAATTGGAGTTATGTGCGCCCATGTGATTGTATAACTAGAAATCTCCCTTTGGTTAATCAATCATTAGTACATGACATGATAGTTGATTCATTGTATATTGATAGCGTAGGTATAACTAATGGAACTCCTCAGTTTTGGAATTGGACATCTACATATTCGCCCAAAGGAACAATTCCTTATAGTATTCCAAAAGAAAGTACTGATACCGTACGCCTTACATTTTGTCCAAGAACCCCAGCCGAAGATAAATACATTGTATGCGCTGCAAATCTTAAAATTAAAGCGCATGGAAGTGGATGGCAAAGAAACAATTATATGGTATCTTTAGCAGGAAAAAGAGCCTTAACGTATAAACCTGAGCCTATAGCTCTTAATTTCCCTCCTACTCCTGTAGATACTTCGTTAAACCCTTTATTTATTAAAGTTACAATACCTTCAATAGATAAAAATCCAGAGCAATATAATATTGTTATCGATTCAATTTCATTTGTTCCAGATGAAAGAGTGTTTACTTATACTAATGCAAATGGATCTCCTTTTGTGAGAGATACAATCTTTCCTGGTGATACAACTTTTTATCGCATTAATTTTAAGCCAAGAGCCCCTAGGAATTATTCAGCTAGAGTAAATCTTCATCTAAGTAAACCATGCAGTGATATAGATACGACAACATTTATCACTGGAAATGGACAAGCCAATCCTTTTGGCCTTTCCCTATCATTTGATTCTGCGCGAGTTTCACTAAATTCATTTACGGGATTTTCTTGTGATACCATAAGAATTCCGATTCAATCTTCTAGGGATATTCCAGCGGAATTAATTGATATTACCTGTAGAATTGGGCATGACAATAATGAATTGTTATTTGCTGGAATTGAATCTCCATACCTTTCAAATACATGTTTTCAGCAGTTTCCACCAAGTTATTCTTCTAAAATTGCTCCAACAGGTGGCACGCAAATAACTGTGAAAAATTTCTGTAAAGTTGATTCTGCATTCCCATTTATGATTGCAAAATTTGTTTCAAAAACAGGAAACAGAGTTACTTTACCTATAACTGTTGATAGTATTTCATTCGATACAGAAAAAATTATTTTGTATAGAATTTATGCTGAACCAGATAATGCAACCGTAAAAGTACTTCAACCAGAAATATCAATTCTTAATCCTGTCAATTTTGATAGTGTACGAATCTTAGATTGTACTGATAGAACTTTTATGGTTAAGAATATTGGTGATATGCCAGTAAAAGCAGATAAGCTTATAAATCTGAATAAGGATATTCAATATATAAGCTCGGTCCCATCTAAAGATTCTTTATTAGCAGTTGGCGATACTCTATTGTACACTATTCGATATTGTCCTACTTCAAAGCAGAATGTATTTACATCTGCAATGGTACAAACAACATATCCTTGTCAGATAATAGATTCTTCTATTGTGCAAGGTATTGGTTATGCCCCCGATATTCCAATTGGATTTAGTATTGGTAATACTCTATCAGTACCAGATACAATTAAGGGAAGTTTGAATGATACAATATCGATTCCTTTAATGATAGAGGATGATATGTCTGTTAACTATAAAGGAATTACACACTTCTTAAAATCAGTTTCTATGAATGCAACTCTGAAATATAATGCCAGAGCTTTAAAATTCATAGATGCATCATCAACAATTTATCCTTCTTTTACTTATGGTAATTTTCCTGGGATTTTAGATTTATTTATGTCTAAAGCAGATTCTATGAAAAAAGGACAATTTGCCAATGTAAGATTTGTAGTTACAGTACCTGATTCAGTTAGCACAATTATGCATCTTTATGTATATTCTGTGTCTACAGATTCCCTTCCATTTATGGAAGTAGTTCCATTAGTTGGATCCAGCCCTTGTATCATTACAGGTGAATGTTTGATTTCTACTTTGAGATATTCAAACATATTACCAACATTATCACATGTTTCGCCAAATCCAGTTTCAGGAAAAGCCTCTATTGCTTATTCATTCCAAGAAACAACACCATATACCTTAACATTATATTCTTCTGATGGTAAATTGATCAAAGTATTGGCTTCTTCAATTTCTCCTATTGCTGGAGGTAATTTTACATATCAGTTAGATGCAGAAGAATTTTCACCTGGTGTGTATTATTATGTTTTAGAAGCAGGAATTTATCGAACGGCAAAAAAGGTATTGATAGTTAGATAATTCACTAAGGACTTCTTTGATATAGAAGTCCTTTTTTTTCTTATGCAAGTTGATATATACAATACCTTTTCATCTGTAGAAACTAATTGTCTATTTTTGTTTATAACATTTTACACAGAACCAGTATTAATCCATGCTTCAAGTTGTTCAATATCAAAAAAATGGTGAGATGTCTATTGCAGATGTTCCTGCACCTACATGTAAACCCGGTGGGATATTAGTAAAAACTTTTGCTTCTTTAATTAGTGCTGGAACAGAAAAAACATCTGTTGTTGGTGGCCAATCTTCTCTTTTAGAAAGGGCAAGAAAACAACCAGATCAAGTTAAACAAGTTCTTGATACAGTAAAAAAAGAAGGTCTTATTTCTACTTTAGGCCGCATTCAATCTAAATTAGAATCTTATAAAACACTTGGTTATAGTGCAGCTGGAATTGTTATTGAATCAAGATGCGAGGAGTTTTCTCCGGGAGATAGGGTTGCTTGTGCTGGGGCTCAATATGCGCATCACGCAGAATTTATCAGTATTCCAAAAAATTTAGCGGTACATTTACCAGATAATGTAAGCTTTGATGAAGCGGCATATACTACCTTGGGCGCTATTGCTTTACAAGGAGTTAGGCAAGCACATTGTAATTTAGGTGAAACAGTTGCAGTCATTGGTTTAGGCCTTCTAGGACAATTAACTATTCAATTATTGAAAGCCTCTGGCTGTAAAGTGATTGGGATGGATATTAATCCTAGTATGTTGCATATAGCGTCAGAACTTGGTTGTGATCTTGTATTGCCTAGTTCTAAGGAACATATTTCTAGTATAATGTCTTTTACTCGAAATGTAGGAACAGATGCAGTTATTATAACAGCAAGTACGCAATCTGAAGAACCTATACAATTAGCGCTAGAAATTTCTAGAAAAAAAAGCCCAATTGTCATCGTTGGAGCTGTTCCAATGAACATACCTCGCTCCCCTTTTTATGAAAAAGAATTAGAATTACGCATTTCTTGTAGCTATGGTCCTGGACGTTATGATACTCTCTATGAAGAACATGGTATAGATTATCCAGTTGGTTATGTACGGTGGACAGAAAACAGAAATATGAGTGCATTTATCGATCTTATTTCATCTGGACAATTAGCAATAAAACCATTAACAACGCATCATTTTGACATTGATAAAGCATTAGATGCTTATGATTTAATTACTGGAGAAAAAAAAGAGCCTTATTTAGGGATTATACTTCATTATTCTCAATCTGAACATACTCCAATTCATTCGGTTTCAACCAAGCACTATAAGCCTTCATTAAAACAACAAATAGGCATTGGATTTATTGGTGCAGGAAATTTTGCTCAAGCTCAATTATTGCCTCCTTTGGCTTCATTGAAAGTTCATTTTGCTGGAGTATCTACTTCTAGTCCTGCAAATGCATTATCTGTTGCAAATCAATATGGTTTTGGAATTTCCAGTACTTCATCAAAAGATATCATTGAATTACCTGATACTGATATTGTTTTTTGTGCTACCAGACATGATACACATGCTCATTATGTACTCTCTTCTTTAAAACAAGGTAAACCTATTTTTGTAGAAAAACCATTATGTGTTCATCCCGATGAACTTGCTGAAATATCCACTGTGATAGCTGAAACAAATGGTAGAGTTATGGTTGGTTTCAATAGACGTTTTTCGGCACCTTTTGTAGATATTAAGAAATTTTTCGAGAAAAGATCTGCTCCTATGTCTATGATGTATCGAGTTAATGCAGGTTCTATTCCTTTAAGTAGCTGGATTCAAGATCCATTACAAGGTGGACGCATTATCGGCGAGGGATGTCATTTTATCGATTGCATGGTATTTTTAACTGGATCTTTACCTATAAGTGTTCATGCAGTACAATTACCCAGTGCCAATAGGTCTATTGGGCATCATGATTGTTCTCATATTGTTATTACTTTTGCAGATGGTAGCATTGGTACACTTTTATACTTAGCAAATGGTGATAGTTCTATAGACAAAGAATATTGCGAAGTGTTTTGCGAAGGTAAAACAGCAATCATGAATAATTTTTCCTCTGTAGTGTTTGGTTCTGGAAAAAAATCAAAGACAGTATCATATAATGGCAAAAAAGGCCATAAACAAGAAGTAGAAGCTACAATTCTAGCAGTCAAGAATGGTACTTCAATGCCAATTTCATTCCAAGAAATTTATGCCATAACGCAAGCAACATTCGCTGCTGAGGAATCTATGAATACTGGATTGACAATTCAATTACATACTCACAAATAATATATAGCTCATGGCTAAGAAAACTATAAAAAAATCAGAAGATACACCTACGCGGTTTCAAGAATATACTTCAACATCATTATCAGATTCTCAAAGAGTAGATATAATAAAGAATATGCTTTATGCCAGAGAATTTGATTTGGCGATGCAACGATTAAATAGACAAGGAAGAGCTTTTGGGGGTGTGTACTCTCAAACGGGAAATGAGGCTGTTTCTGTTGGATCTGCGTATGCATTAGGTCCAAAAGATGTATTGTTTCCTATGCATCGTAATATTGGCGGACACTTTGTAATGGGTCAAACACTGGAAAACCTAATGCTCACTTTTCTTGCTAAGGAAGGAAGTCTGATGCGTGGTACCGATGGAACCGGACATTATGCAGATGTTTCAAGAAGGATTTATGGAAATATTTCTCATTTAGGCGCTATGATCCCTGTAGCTGCAGGCTTTACATTAGCATCAAGATTAAAAGGTGAGTATTCTGCAGCAATGACATACATCGGTGATGGAGGTTCACAAACAGGTGAATTTCATGAAGCACTTAATTTTGCATCTGTGCAAAAATTACCATTGATACTTATTATAGAGAATAATCAATATGCTTATTCATCACCAAATCATATTGAATTTGCCTGTAAGAATTTGTCTGACAGAGCATTAGGCTATGGATGTTATGGCATCACTATAGATGGTACCAATCCAGAATTAGTATTTGATACATGTAAGGCAGCATTGGAAAGAGCCGAACAAGGACAAGGGCCATCTATTATTGAAACAATTACTATGCGAATGAGAGGCCATGCTGAGCATGATGACTTTAGTTATGTACCAAAAGAACTACTTGCATATTGGCAGAGTAAAGATCCAGTTGATACATATTCTGCCAAATTAGTAGCTACACATGTGTGTACAGAACAGGAACTACTCAGTATAAGAAAACAAATCATTGAAGAAATTCGATCTTCGATAGATGCAGTTATTGATAAACCATTTCCTCCTGCTGAAGAAGCATTTAAAAATGTATTTATTGACTAGTTTAAACTTTTACTCCATTTATTGTTGAAATGTGATGTCAATTAAAAAAATCATGGTTCTTGGCTCTGGTGAATTAGGTAAAGAATTCATTATAAGTGCTAAACGCTTAGGTAATTATGTAATAGCTGTAGATTCTTATGAGAATGCCCCAGGAATGCAAGTTGCTGATACATATGAAATTATATCTATGCTTGATGGTAATGCATTAGATTCTATTGTTAAGAAGCATTCTCCAGATATTATTGTTCCTGAAATTGAAGCAATAAGAACTGAACGATTCTATGACTATGAATCTCATGGTATTCAAGTTGTGCCCAGCGCCAAAGCAGCTAATTTTACAATGAATAGAAAATCTATTAGAGATTTAGCCGCATTAGAATTAGGGGTAAAAACTGCTGGATTTAGATATGCAATATCTATGGAACAAGTAGAAGAAGCTGCCCACATATTAGGATTTCCTTGCATCATTAAACCATTAATGTCTTCATCTGGAAAAGGACAATCCATCATTAGAAAAAAAGAAGATATCTCTTCTTGTTGGCAATATGCAACAACTGGTGGTCGGGGTGATTATACAGAAGTAATTATAGAAGAGTTTATTCCATTTGACTATGAAATTACATTATTAACAGTTACACAAAAGAATGGTCCAACGCTATTTTGTCCACCAATTGGCCATAGACAAGAACGTGGCGACTATCAAGAAAGTTGGCAACCTTGTGCAATGAATGTGGAAGCACTTAAAAAAGCCCAAGACATTGCTCATAAAGTAACTTCGGCTTTAAAAGGTGCTGGTTTATGGGGCGTAGAGTTTTTTATAAAGGGAAATGAAGTCTATTTTTCTGAACTAAGCCCAAGACCACATGATACAGGTATGGTTACTTTAGCTGGTACTCAGAATTTTTCTGAATTTGAACTTCATTGTAGAGCAGTATTAGGATTACCGATTCCATCTATCACATTAGAAAGAGCCGCTGCAAGTTCTGTAATTTTATATTATGGAAATGAAACAGTGTCTCCACAGTACTTTGGACTAGAAAAAGCTCTTGAAGATCATAATACAGATATTAGAATTTTTGGTAAACCAATCACAAGAACATTCAGAAGAATGGGTGTGGCCTTAGCCTGGAACACACCAGAATCCGATATTCAACAGCTAAGAAATAAAGCACATTCTATAGCAAATAAAATCACTATAAGTCATTGATAAATTAGTTATTTACATTTATATATAAAGTATGGCACAATTAACATTTCTAGAAGCAATTGCAGATGCATTAAAGATACAAATGCGTACAGACGAATCAGTTTTTATGATTGGAGAAGATATAGGAACATATGGAGGGGCCTTTAAGCTAACAAAAGGTTTTTTAGATGAATTTGGCTCTAAACGAATTATAGATGCACCAATTTCTGAAGCAGCTATCATTGGTGCTGCAATAGGCGCAGCTATTAATGGCATGCGCCCCGTTGTAGAAATGCAGTTTATGGATTTTATTACCTGTGGTTTTAATCAATTAGTAAATGTTGCTGGAACAACTGCTTATCGCTGGGGAATGGGAGTACCCTTAGTTGTTAGGGGGCCTTCAGGAGGTGGAGTTGGAGCGAATCCATTTCATTCTAGAAATTCAGAAGCATGGTTTGTTCAAGCAACTGGAATCAAAGTTGTATGTCCATCTTCTCCAGCAGATGCCAAAGGACTATTAACAGCATCGATACTAGATAATAATCCTGTAGTCTTTTATGAACATAAGGGCTTATATAGAAAAATCAAAGAAGAAGTACCTGAAGGATTGTATTCTATACCGCTAGGTAAAGCAAATATTGTGAAACAAGGTAATGATGCTAGTATTATTACTTATGGTAGCACGGTTCATATGGCATTAGAAGCAGCCGAAAAATTAGAAGCAAGAGGTATTTCGATAGAGATTATAGATATTAGAACTTTAGTGCCATTTGATGAAGAAACAGTATTAGCTTCAGTAAAAAAAACCAATAGAGTGTTAATTACACATGAAGCGACTTTGACGGGAGGTTTTGCTGGAGAAATAGCGGCAAGAATTTCAGAAAAGGCATTTGAATATTTAGATGCACCTATAATTAGAATTGCAGCATTTGATGCACCTACACCATTTGCACCAACACTAGAAAAAGCAATGTTACCAAATACAGAAAAAATCATTGCCGGATTAGAAAAATTGTTGTCGTATTAATGATTCTAATCTTCATACTAAAAACAGAATAATGAATGATAAAAAGTAGACAACATACTTTTTTAAATTTCTCACATCTTATTGTTTAAGCATGTGATTACAATAATATGGCATATACTTTGCTCCTTAAAAATATCATATCAATGTTTTTAACAAAGGTATATTCTCAATTGAATAAAAAAATATTTCTTGTTGTATATACTTTGTGTCTTTCAATAGTTGGAGGATTATGTTCAAATGTGCAAGCACAAGATACAAGTAATAATCATCCATTTTCAATACCAAGGATAGGAATTCCAGATACAATGATGGTTTTTTCACCATCTAAGCCTTTATTTTCTGATACAATGTCAAGTACATTATATACACATGTTTGGGGAGTAGAATTATTATTTTCCGGCAATGGATTTGGTGCTGGTTTTATGTATCAGAAATTGTTTTCAAAAAAAGTATCTGGATTTATCCATGTAGGAGTTTCAGGTGCAAGAAATACAGATGAAATTGAATATATAGATCCATATACAGGGTATCCATTTATACCCGGAAAAGTTAATCGATTGTTTTGTGCCCCGCTTACTGTGGGACTTCAATATAGATTATTCACTAATAGCATTTCAGAAACGTTCAGGCCTTTTTTAAGTTGTGGTATTGGGCCTGCATTAATAGTTCAAGCAAAATATGATGACCCGTATTTTGCTTCAATAAGCAATGCAACATTGCATGGACGCCCAGCAGGGTTTTTAGGATTTGGCGCTGGAATAGGTAATGAAGCAAAAAGTATGTTATCTATTCAGGGAAGATATTATTATATACCTTTTGGTGACAAAGGATTAGAGAGTATTAAGGATATTCCGATTACAGATTTTGGTGGTTTTTTTATAGCATTGCAATTATTATTTAGCAAATAATTTTAGAGAGTTTTACAGTGAATAGGTTTGGTATTATCAGAGATATGCATATTCAACAAACGATAATGTGCTTCATCATTTTATCTGCATTTATTGGGGTTTCATGTGGGAATACACCGGAATCAAAACCAGTACTTACACTTACAAAACAACAAAAAGATTCTATCTTAAAAGTTAAGGAAGATGCCAAGCTAGCAGCTATTCAAGCACAAATACCTAAAATCACGTATCAAAAAATGGTGATACAAAATAGTAAACATCTAGATTCTATCAGAAAAGCATATAAAAAGGGTGATAGTCTAAATAGAATACCATATAGAGCATTTACAACTGTTAATAGAAAAGACTTACATTATTTCAGAGTTGGTGATACGGTAATTATCCCCAGCCTTCTATCCTCTAATCTTACTGATTATTCGGTATTCCCAGCTGTATATCCAGCAGCAGACACAATTCCTAAAATCATTATCGTTTCAAATCATTGGCAAAGTTATGCATGTTATGAATATGGGAAATTGGTTCGATTTGCAGCCTGTAATACTGGTGAAGAAAGAAAAGCAACATTTCCTGGAAGATATGCACTTAATTGGCGACATATTTTACGCCATTCTTCTCTAAATTATAATTGGGTTTTGCCATATACATGGAATTTTCATTTACAGGCTGGCTCTGCATTTCATCAATTTGATATGCCAGGTAGGCCTGTTTCCCATTCGTGTATTCGCCAGTTTATGGATGATGCTAAATGGTTGTTTTATTGGGGCCAAGGTGCAAAGATAATGCCAGGCACAAGAAGATATATCCCCCTTTCAGGAACACCTGTTATTATTATGGATATGTTCGACTTCAGAAGGAAAAAAGGAGGTCCTTGGTGGGATATTCCGGATAATTCAATAAAAATAATATTGCCAGACAATCCACTTAATTTTGAAGAAGCGTTAATACCTATTTCTCAAATTCCAGTTGCTTCACGAGGTAGTTTAAGCAATAAAGAGCGTTATATTACTGCGGAGGATACCCTTAGAGCACGCGGTACAATTAGAGCTGATATTAAGTTAAGGCCATCAATTCAGTATAATAAAAGAAAAAAACCAAATGTGAATGGGACAGCTCCTACTATTCCACAAGCAACAAGTTCTATTCAAACACCTAAGTAATGATTTTTTGTTATGAAAAGGAAACATACAGAATACTTCGTAAGTTTGTATGAAGTTTTCTCTTTCTCTGGTTCACATTCTACCTATGAATTTTTCTACATTTGATGCTATTCTTAATTCTGTTTTTCCATCAGAAACCGCATGGAAAGAAGATAATATTGGAATTCACATAGATATCTATCCTAAAGATGCATCAATAGTCAAAGTACTTATTGCTTATGAAATTAATGATGAAGTTGTAGAAGAAGCGAAGCTTCACAATGTTCAGCTAATTTGTGCTTTTCATCCATTAATATTTAATCCCCTTTCTACGATTATAATCAATGATCGAATAGGAAAATTAGTTCATACTTTGATACAGTCACACATTGGTGTCTATATTGTACATACTAATTTTGATGCTCACCCTAGGGGAACAAATGTTTTGGCAGCCGAGGCATTAGGAATATCTAGTAATTCATTAACGATGTTAGTACCAGATAAAAAACATGATTCATTTGGGATGGGAATTATTGGAAACATTGAAAAACCCATGCCAGTAATTGATTTTGTCCAATATTGTTCTCACATTTTTTCATCTCCAATTTCTTATACAATTGGTAAAAACGAAACAATTTCTCGAATTGCCATGGTATGTGGTAGTGGAATGATGTATTTCAATGAAGCAATATCGAGTGGAGCAGACTGTTTTATAACTGCTGACATAAAATATCATCAATTTCATGAAGCAAAAGGTAAAATTACATTAATAGATCCAGGTCATGCACAAATGGAACAGTTTGTGGCACGAGGTTTGTTAAATATACTTACTTCAATTCCAGACTTATCTGATATTGAATTTATTGTTTCGGAAGTACATACTTCTCCGGTTTCTTACATAAAACACCAAGATTAATTTATTTATTTTAATGAGTTGAGTATCACATGAGTTCTCTTTCCGCAGCCATTTCTGATTTATCCGCTATCGATATTATTTTAGATGAATTAAAAGAAGATTTGGGAGATTTACCCCAACAGGTTGCAAGTGCCGAAGAAGGAGTTCGCGAGCGCACATTTACAATAGAAGCAACAGAAAATACTTTGAAAGAATTAGAGCATTTTAAAAGCAATTCACATATTCGTTTACAAGAGATAAAAGATAAAGAAGATATCTTAGCAGCTCAGCAGTTTAATGTGAGAAATAATAGAGAATTTGATGCAATTACACATGAAATTGAAGCACTAAGATCTGAGCGAACCAAAATCTTTGATGAACAAAGAACGGTAGGTGTAAAAGAAGAAAATCTTCGATCCATGATTGCTGAACAGCAAAGTGAATTAGATGAAGCAAAAGAACTTCTTAATGAGAAAGAACTACAATTATCTGCTATAACTCATGGCCATAATGATGAAATTTTAACACAAACTAGAAAAAGAATTTCTCTTATTTCCTCGATGCCTGAACAAGCAATAGCAGACTATGAAAGGATACGTACTTTTCACAAAGATGCTGCAGTAAAAGTAAGAAAAAACAGTTGTTCAGGATGCTTCAATGCAGTACCTCCACAAAAGATAGTAGAAATGAGAAATAAGCCAGATCAAATGTTTTTGTGTGAACATTGTGGACGTATACTCTTAACAGAATAACCTTATAAGAAAAGATAATCAAATCGGGGCTGTCGGAGAAGCGCGCCATAACTATGGTGAGGAAAGTCCGAACTCCACAGAGCAGCGTGCTTTGTAACACAAAGGCGATAATACATTTCCCTTTGGGAACTGGGTAGTCGACGGAAAGTGCAACAGAAAATATACCGCCTTAATCAATAAGGTAAGGTTGAAATGGCGAGGTAAGAGCTCACCGCAAAGAAAGTGATTTCTTTGGCAAGGTAAACCCCACGCGGAGCAAGGCAAATAAGGAAAAAGTGTTCTAAACAGTTTTGCTGCTCGCAAAACCCTCTGGATTTTTCCGGGTATGCTGCAAAGAAATTTATGGCAACATAAATTCAAGATAAATGCTTCTCATTCCCTTACAGGAATACAGAATTCGGCTTATAGACAGCTTCGTTATTGATTTTTTTAGTTGATTTTCTGATCCTTTTATGTTATGCTTACATATACCTTCTCATCCAGAATGGATAATCAATGCATCAAATAATATTCATTCTATTCTTATTGACCACGCTCACTGTGAAAAAAAAGCAGCAGCAAATGCTTTGCATTTGATTCAAAACTATCCTCAATATCCAGAATTAGTTCAAGAAATGATTGCCATTGTAAAAGAAGAATGGGAACATTTTGAACAAGTATATGCTATCATTTTGGAACAAAATATCCAGTTTACAAAAGATACTGGAGACACTTATGCCCAGCAATTAAGCAAGAATATCAGAAAATCTGAAGATGTTAAATTATTAGACTTATTATTGGTAGATGCAATTATCGAAGCCAGATCGTGTGAACGTTTTTCTATCTTATCTAAAAGTATGTCAATCCCCTCTTATCTTAGAGATTTTTATTCTACTTTACTAGCTTCTGAAGCTGGACATTATGTTACTTTTATTGATCTTGCTAAAAAGTTTTATCCAGATGAAACTGTAAAATCTAGGCTACAACAATTAGCTGCTATTGAAGCAAAAATTGTCCAACAATTGCATAATCAACCTGCTATACATGGTTAAGAATAATCCACATATAGTATTCATGGGTACTCCTGAATTTGCAATTCCTTCTATGCTTGCAATTCATCACAAATATGGTTTAAAAGCTGTTGTAACATTACCAGATAAACCCGCCGGTAGAGGCCAAAACTTGCGTCCAACTCCTGTGAAAGTAGCCGCATTACAGAATAATATACCAGTATTAACTCCACAATCTCTTAAAGACCCTTCTTTCATTCAAGAATTACAGAATCTGCAACCCGATATTATCATTGTAGTAGCATTTAGAATATTACCAAAGTCAGTATATGAAATAGCCTCGATAGGTACTTTTAATATTCATGGAAGTTTATTACCCAAATATAGAGGAGCAGCTCCAATTCAGTGGTCTTTAATACATGGTGATGAAGAAACTGGACTAACTACCTTTTTATTAAATGATACTGTCGACACAGGTAATATTTTACTTCAAAAACAATATAGTATTCCAGAGAATACTACATATGGTGAGCTATATCAACAACTTATGACATTAAGTGTCTCTATAGCTTTAGAAACTTGTGATGGATTATTACACAATACTATCATCCCAAAAGTACAAGATGAAAAGGCTTCAAGCCCGGCACCCAAGATTTTCAAAGACCATTGTCATATTTCCTGTGAACAAGCAGCGAAGGATATTAAAAACCTTATTCATGGATTAAATCCAATACCTGGTGCTTTTGTATGTATTGACAATAAACAAGTAAAATTACTAAGAGCTCAGTATTATACAGGAAATGAACATGTACATTGTGGACATTTCCTCTTCAATACTTCTGAGTTTTTATTGGGATGTGCAGATGGTATTTTGTCTATAAATGAATTACAAATAGAAGGAAAACCAAAAATGAAAACAACTGATTTTTTACGTGGATATCGTGGCATCACACATGGAATAGTTACTTAATATGGAACCATTAGAATTTTGGACAATTTGTAATAGCAATGGAATATTACTTTCTCATGAGCAAGTAGATCGTTTTGAACGGTTTTATAAAGAACTTCTCTATTGGAATGAAAAAGTAAATTTGATATCAAGAAAAGATATGGAT
>Ga0209033_1000277_pt1 | contig 29056 bp, 28 predicted proteins | sample LauGreFa1BDMLBDN_2_FD_188218 | JGI IMG/M metagenome (GOLD analysis project Ga0209033, IMG submission 188218) | Freshwater lake microbial communities from Lake Michigan, USA - Fa13.BD.MLB.DN (SPAdes) (version 2) | ecosystem: Environmental > Aquatic > Freshwater > Lake | place: Lake Michigan, USA...
TTGGAATCTAGCAATCGATTCCTCTTCTTATCATGTGCCAGGTTTTGCTCTGATTCACGCTTTTCTGTGTGCACTTGGGCTTCCCCGCTTTTTGTTATGCGCACTGAGTAAGCCTCGTGCGTGCTTTCCACGGTGATGTTTGCATAACCACTATCTAATAGCTGATCCACGGCAACCTGTTGTGGCAAAAGATTCTTTGTCGTAGTGGCTCGTCCATCATTTTGCATTAACTGCAGATTGAGGACACCTTTAATCTCAACTAGTCGAATATCAATACGCTCAAACTCAACCTGCATGTTGCGGCGACGGCCAGATAAAACAGCCCGAACAAAGGTGGTTGTATCAAGAATCTTTGAACTGGCAGCAGCCAGGGCTTCTTCGCGAGATATTTGCATAGTCTTAGCGAGGAGAAATAATCGCTGTGCCCTTTTCATGATCAAGAATGGTTAGCTCATGATTTGGTAGGGCCTTTGCAAAGTCTTCAGCTAATTTTCTTTCACCTTCGCGATTCACATCATCAATAACCACGATTGCCGATGGTGACAGTTTGTCCTTGAATTGTTGCAGAGCTGGATATCGTGCTTCAGGATTTTTTGATCCTGGCGGGCCGTCAACAATCAGAAGATCGATTTTCTTAAGGTCTTTTATCGCGTCCAAGTCATACCACTCAGATCCATTGGCATATGGGCGCAATGGGGCAATGCGAACATCAACGCCGCGTACCTTGTGCTCCTTTAGCAATGCAACCGTTTTAGCACCCCAAGCATCTGAGTTATCAATGCTGACGATCTTTCGTGCACCTGATTTGGCAGTAACAAGTGTTGAAATACCAGAACCTAATTCAACTACTAATCCAGGTCTGTTTTTCTTAACAATCTCAGAGATGGTTAGTAGTAAATCAGGTGAGGCAGCCCAGCTGCGAGTAGCAGGAATTGCGGCCTTGAAATCTAAAAGGTTGGTGAGCTGATTGAAGGCTTCCGTTTGTCGGTATGCAATCATCGAATTCTTTTTGTTCTCTACAGATAATTTCTGGATGTCTCGGGTAATTGCAGCAGAGGTCTTGCTCACCTTTGAGTGAAGTGATCGCAGCAACTTGGCGCAATATGTCACGCCTAACAGAATTAGGAAAAGTAGAGCGCTATAAAGAATCTCCATGTGTTAAGTGTATCGTCTGAGCATTTCCTACTATTTGAGCGGTAATTGCCACCTTCTGCGAAAACGTTATAAAAGCGCAACCTTGAAGCAGGTATTACACCCTTTTTACATTGTCTCCATATTGCCCGATCCGTAGCCTTTCACCATGAAGTCATCGCCGTGGTGGAAAGAAGCAACGATCTATCAGATCTACCCCCGGTCATTTTTTGATAGCAATGGCGATGGCGAGGGCGATCTCCCAGGAATAACTTCCAAGCTTGAATATGTGAAAGCGCTAGGCGTTGATGCAATTTGGCTAAGCCCTTTTTACACCTCCCCAAATAAAGATGGTGGATATGACGTCGCTGATCCACGTGATGTGGATCCACGTTTTGGAAATTTAGCTGATGCTAAGAAAATGATTGATGTCGCACATTCACTGGAGCTACGAGTATTAGTTGACGTTGTGCCCAACCATTTCTCAGATCAGCATGTCTGGTTTCAGGCAGCGCTTAAGGCAGGACGCGGTTCAGTAGAGCGTTCACGTTTTCACTTCTATGATGCCAATCCAGATGGAACCCCACCAAATAACTGGATCTCACTTTTTGGTGGACCGTCATGGACGCAAGTAGAAGATGGACAGTTCTACTTACATTTATTTGATTCATCTCAACCTGATCTAAATTGGGAAAATCCAGAAGTGTTTGCAGACTATGAAAAAACTTTGCGCTTTTGGTTAGATCTTGGTGTTGATGGTTTCCGCATCGATGTTGCACACGGCCTAGTAAAAGAGGATGTACTCACAGATCACCCAGATCCCCAAGGGTTAAGTGATGCGCTGCGTCTTGATGTTTCAATGGATGTGGAAAAGCGTTACGCATTACTTCAAACAGTTCCTTACTTTGATCGCCAAGGAGTCCACGAAATTTATCGCAAGTGGCGCAAGCTATTTGATTCATATGGTGATCGAGATGTCATGGCAGTTGCAGAGGCTTGGGTTCAACCACCTGTTAATGCAACCCGTTACGTGCGCCCAGATGAGCTTCACCAAGTATTCAACTTTGATCTCTTAGATGCACCATTTCATGCTGCTCACCTCTACGAAGTAATTAATCGAGCAATTGATTTAATGAAAACTGTCGATGCCCTTCCAACATGGGCATTGAGTAACCACGATTCACCTCGCGTTGCCTCTCGCATGGGAGAACCGCAAGCTCGCGCACTTGCTCTCTTTGTTTTTGGATTGCCTGGCTCTACCTATGTCTATGCCGGCCAAGAATTAGGACTGCCAGATGGAGTTATTCCAGATGAGTCTCGACAAGATCCAATTTACATTCGCACAAAGGGAGGCCAAAAAGGTCGAGATGGGGCACGTGTTCCTTTGCCGTGGAGTGGAGAGAGCGCACCATTTGGATTTACATCAGGAACTCCTTGGCTACCGATGCAGGATAGTTGGAAAGATTTAACTGTTGAAAAGCAATCTTCTGAACCAAAGAGTTCACTCAATCTTTATCGCAATGCATTAAATCTGCGAGCAGAGCATCTTGTAAACAATGGTGAGATTGAATGGATTGAATCACCAGCACACGGGTCAATGAATCCATCATTACTTGCCTACCGACGTGGCAATGTCTCGATTTATATGAATCTAGGCGAATTGGCGATTGAGGTTGAAATCACTGGCAAAGTACTCATTGTGAGCGCTGGAACACCAGATGGGCGCGATGGAAAGATAACGATTCCACCGGTTTCAACTCTCTGGGTCCATCACTAACTGGCACAATACCGCCATGGAATCTACGACTGTATGGCTAGTAACACTAGGCGGATTATCTGCTGTAATCATCTTTGACTTAGTTCTTGCGGTTTTGCGTCGCAATAAAGAGACAAGCATGACCGAAGCAGGAATTTGGACTGTTATCTATGTTGCCGCCGCTCTTGTTTTTGGTTACTTCATGCCTAACTGGACATCAGATCCCAATGCGCAAAAAGAGTTCTTTGCAGGCTGGTTAACTGAGTACGCCTTATCTGTCGACAACATCTTCGTCTTTGTAATTATTTTAAGTCGCTTACAAGTTGAAAAGACTAAGCAACAGCTTGTGCTGCTTTTAGGAATCATTATTGCTCTCGTGCTTCGTGGAGGATTTATTGCAGCAGGAAGTGCCATTCTTGAAAAATTCTCAGGTGCCTTCTTCATCTTTGGCGCATTCTTAATCTTTACCGCCTACAAACTCTTGTCAGAACATGACGAAGAGGAATGGAAAGAGGATCGCCTCATAACCTTCTTGCGCAAGAAGGGTGCGACAACCTTCACAATCGCTTTAGTTTCTCTTGGCTTCACAGACCTAGTCTTTGCCCTTGATTCAATCCCTGCGATCTTCGGAATTACACGCGATCCATACATCGTTGTGTGCGCAAACATCTTTGCGTTGATGGGGCTTCGCCAGCTGTACTTCTTGTTACAGGGATTACTACAGCGTCTGATCTATCTATCCAAGGGTCTCTCATTTATCTTGGCCTTTATCGGCTTCAAGATGATCATCGAAGCCTTCCATGGCATCGGTATTCATGAGCTAGCTGGAATCAAACTTCCACACGTTGCAATTGAAGTGAGCCTGGGAGTAATTGTTGCAACCTTGATTGTTACGGCGGTAGCAAGTCTTACAGCCACACGTAAGGATGGAACTGAGATCGTTTAAAGATCCGTTTTCATCTTTCGCAAGGTTTCACGATCATGATCTTTTGTCCGCTCATGGATCTTTCGGATCTGTAAGGCAAAAGCTTTAATCGCGGTATCAAAAGCTGCTAAGTCGTTGAACTCTGCTGCCTCTGCGCGAATTAGTGGGCCCGAACCATGTGTTGTGAGTACAACTTTATGTGCATGTTTTCCCTGTTGGGGATTTGCCTCGTGAAGGACTTCAACTTCGACGCGATCGATTACTACGCTAAATCGCTCCATGCTGATTAGTTTTTCTTTAGCGATTGTTTTGAAATCTTCTGCTAAATCTGCGTGACGGGTATGAATTAGAATCTTCATACTTAGAAGGGTAGTACTAATACCACCGCTGTCGCTATGGATGCGAGTAAAAAAGATTTACCCAGGATTTTTAGTGCTGTCGCTCTATCGGCAGCCCGATCTTCCTTGCTTGTGACTCGCTTGATGTCTCCCATTTTGCCCACATTAAAGGTCCCTGCAAATCCATAGGCTAAACAAAACTTGCTACGGGATTGCACAAAACCAACGGAAGCAACCATCAAAGGAAAGAAAATACCTAAGCGAATTGATGTGGGAGCATCAACAGTATTAAAGGTTAAAAGAGTGGAGATTGAAAAGAACAAACCGACAAGTGCAACCATTTGCCTGCGGCGGATTTCACCTTTGCCAATATTGCAGCTTCCGGGAATGTATTCGATATCAGGCATCTTCAAATTCATCTTCGTCGACCCAAGTGTCGGCAACAGTATCTTCTTGATGTTCTACCCAAGAAAGAAATGAACCGACAGCGCGAAAGGCCAAGATGGCTACGGTCGCTGCTGCGAAAATTCGACGAACTGCTTTGAACATGAGTTAAAAATACAGCCTTTCGCTGAAAATTTCTTTATAGGGCGGTTAACGCTTGCTGAATGTCTGCCCACAAGTCATCAACATGCTCACAACCAACTGAAAGGCGAATTAATTGCTCTGGCACGGAAAGGCTTTCAAGTGCCCAACGACGACGTCGCTCCCACAGTGATTCGATCCCACCAAGACTTGTTGCATGGGTTATTAGCTTTGATGACTCACAGACCTTCTCTGCATCGTCTGCTGTGCCATCAACTTCAAAGGAGATAACTGCGCCAAAGCCTGGGTAGCGAACCTTGGTAATTTTTGGATGCCCAGATAAGCGAGTTACTAACTCCTTGGCATTACTTTCGGCTGCTCTAAAGCGAATTGGAAATGATCTGATTCCACGTAGTGCGAGCCAGGCTTCAAAAGGACCCGGGATCGAGCCATTGAATCGTCTGGATTCTTCTAACCGCTTATAGAGCGCATCATCCTTGGTTGAAAGTGAACCCAACACAACATCGCTGTGGCCAGCTAAGAACTTAGTAACAGAGTGCATAACAATGTCTGCCCCCATTGTTAAAGGCTTTTGAACAAGCGGAGTAGCAAAAGTGTTATCAACTCCAACTCCAATACCTAACTTCTTGGCAGCTGCGATTAATGCTGGCAAATCTGCAACATCTAGACATGGATTTGTTGGAGATTCAAGCCATACCAATGCTGCACCCTTCATTGCTGCAATTACTTCTTCAGTGTTTGTGATTTCAACAAAGCGAACCTCTAAACGTCCCGTTGCATGATGTTGATTAAGCAAACCCATGGTGCCGCTATAACCTTGATTAGATGCAACAACTGGCGCACCGATTGGCAGGATAGAAAAGACTGCACTGATCGCAGCCATGCCTGATGAAAATGAAAGTGTTGCTCCTTCTTCTAGTTCACCAATAGCAGCTTCTAGCGCGCTCCAACTTTCATTGCCGTATCGTCCATAACCAACTGGACCTCCTGCATGATATGTAGAAGAAAAAATTAATGGAGGATTCAATGAAGCATCAGGGGCAGCATCAGGACGACCAGCTGTGATTGCAGATGTTTCAGGGTGAAGACTCATGGAATAAGTCTAATTGTTAGAAAGCACAGCCATGGCCGCATTATGACCAGGAATCCCGCTTACTCCCCCGCCACGTATCGCCCCTGCGCCACATATAAAGATGCGAGGGTCATCTGTTTCGACGCCCCACGAAGGAGCTGTTCCATCTTCACGAAATGGCATAGAAAGATCTTTGTGGAAGATGTTTCCTCTAGGTAGCGCGATTGCATCTTCAAGATCAAGTGGTGTTTTAACTTCAATCGCAGCAATTACATCTTCGATGGGCTCTGCCAAATACTCATTGATCGATGAAAGTGCCGAAACTAGTGCCTCTTCGCGAGCACCATCGTTGTCTGCATCAAATAATGATGCGGGGGTGTGGAGTCCAAAGAGAGTGAGCGTTTGATAACCGGCGGCTTGTAAATCTGGGCCCAAAATCGATGGATCAGACAAGGTGTGGCAATACATTTCAATTGGCATCTTGGCTGGCATCACACCTGATTTAGCATCCTTATATGTCTGTTCTAACTGTGAAAAACTTTCATTGGCATGGAATGTTCCAGCAAAGGCAAGTCGTGGATCTATTCCTGATTTTAACTTAGGCAAACGCTTTAACAAGATATTGATTTTCATCTGTGAGCCATCTAATGATTTTGGCTTAGCTTTTCCGCGAAGTTTTGCTAACACGGCAGGTGCGGCATTAGATAGCAAGTAATCAGATTGATACACATCGCCAGCTTCTGTTCTTACAGCAACACCTGATTGATCGCTAACAATTGAATTGACCTTTGAATTGACTTTGATGTCAACGCCTAAATCAGTTGAAGCACGAATGAGCTCTTTAACAAGTGCGCCCATTCCTCCCACTGGAACTTTCCACTCTCCAGTCCCATTACCCATAAGATGATAGAGAAAACAAATATTTGCTTGTAGATCATAGGCAGATGCAAATGTTCCAATTAAGGCATCTGTTAAAACTACACCTTTGACCAAATCGTTCTTAAAACGTTTATCTATTTCAACACCAATTGGTTCCTCAACCAGGTAATCCCAAATGTGTGGCAGATCAATTTCATTCTTCAATTCACTTCTGGTCTTAAGCGGTTTCAAAAGAGTTGAGGCAATCCTTTGGGCAAACTCTGCTACTTCACCATAAAACTCTTGCCAGGCTTTTGCTTCTGCCCCAGTCGGATCTAATTCATTAAATGAAGCCGATGTCTTTTCATCCCATAGCCTTGAAACGTAGAGGCCCTTGTCTGCATATGGGGTGTAGCTAGACACCTCACGAGAGATACATTCAAATGAAAGACCAAGGTCTGTCACTATTTTGTCGGGTAGGAGCGATACGAGGTATGAATATCGTGAGAGATAAGCATCAAATCCTTCAAAGGCTTGAACACTTTGCGTGGCCCCACCTATTTCAGGGTTTGCTTCAAGAATTACAACTGACTTTCCGGCTTTTGCTAAATAGGTTGCAGCAACTAAGCCATTATGCCCACCACCAATAATGGTGACATCGTATTTCTTGGCTTCCATTTAAACTGCTCGCGCAATCCGATCAATAGCTTCAGTGATAATTTCTGGACTTGTTGCAAAGTTTAAGCGCACATATTGATCGCATTGCTTACCAAATGCGTGTCCAGGGTTAAAGGCCACTCGTCCCTTTTCTATTAGGGTGACTGATGGATCAACTCCCAGGTTCAAAGATTCCACATCAAGCCATGCCAAATAACTATTTTGTGGGATGTGATATCGGACCGTTGGAAGTTTTTCTGCCAAAAGATCTTTTATCAAATGACGGTTGTGATCTAGTTGTGCAATTACGGTATCTAGCCAAACTCCGCCTTCAGCAAATGCAACAGCGGTAGCAAATCCACCAAGTAATGATGCGCGGTAATGCATAGCAGGTGCCAGTTTGGACAATTTAGAATTCATTTCGGCATTTTGAGAGACGATAATGGCACACTTTAATCCTGCAATGTTCCAGCCCTTAGATGCTGCTGTGACACAGACAGACACTGATTCGGCATCGCTACCTAAATCTAGAATTGGAACAAAGGTCTCACCTGGAAAAGTAAGTGGGGCATGGATCTCATCGCTAATGACTAGAACACTGTGCTTCTTTGCCAATGCAACAATTCTGAGTAAATCTTGCTTGGTATAGATAAAGCCAAGTGGATTATGCGGACTACACAACAAGTGCACCTTAATTCCAGATGCATATGCTTTTTCAATTGATTCCCAATTAATTACCCAAGGATTTGTTGCCTCATCTCCGGTGCGTTCAAAGGGAGCATCGACAAGAGTCAGTTTTGTTTCATTAATCCAGGTATAGAAGTTGTGATAAACCGGCGAGCTAATAAGAATTGAGTCACCGGGTTGTGTAAACACACGCAAAATTTCTACAACAGCTACACCTACATCAGTAGCAACGTGAACTTGTTTTTCATCAACAGTCCAGTTCCATCGCTCTGCAGCAAATTTCTTGAAACCTAATCCAAGTTCTGGAATTGGACCAAGGTAGCCAAGATCTGAGTGTGCAACCATCTCGGCAAGGACCGCTCTGATTGGTTCTGCTACGGGAAAATCCATTTCGGCAACTGGTAAAGGCAATACATCCTGAGGGAATCCGCGCCACTTTTCACTGCGGTGAGTGTGTAGCTCTGCAAGATTGTGCGCCGAAAACTGATGATCGCTCATGCCTGCAAGGCTACCTCAGAACGCTTGTTCTTCGGGAGTTAATCGTCGGGTTGAATTTCGCACAACAAGTGTTGTTGGAAGCACCAAAGACGGTGGATCGATAGCAGGCTTGCGAAGTCTTTCCATAATTGACCACGCTGCCATCTCGCCCATGAGCGTGACGGGTTGTTCGATCGTTGTGAGTTCAGAAAATTCAGCCATTTCGTGGCCATCAAAACCGATGATTGAAATGTCATCTGGCGCTTTTAATCCATGGCGCCGCAAAGCTTGCATTGCGCCAATAGCCATTTCATCTGACTCACAAAAGATTGCAGTTGGTCTGTTTGGACGAGCCAATAAATCATCCATCGCACGTGATGCGGTATGCATGGTGAAGTCACCATGTACTTCACGTGAAGGTAGCCATTCCAAGCCACTTTCAGCTAAGGCTTGCATGAACCCTTTACGGCGATCTTGCGGAACACTGAAATTAAATGGATCATCAGGTCGACCTGACATCAAGCCAATCTTCTTGTGACCTTGGTTTACAAGGTGTTGAGTAGCGGTTTTTGCCGCTGCAACATCATCAATTTTAATTGACGCACAGTTTGCGTGATCCATTCCAACGAGTGCGATTGGCACACCGAGGCTAAGAATCGAATCAAACTCTTCTTCTGTCGGCGGCAAAGAAATAACAATCAGCGCATCAACTCGACCCTTTAGTAACTGGTGCTGGAAAAGGCGCTCGCGGCCCTTCATCTGCGAAAAGTTATAGAGCAGTAAATCTAAGCCAGCCTCGCGTAGTGCTTGCTCAGCACCACTAATGACTTGGGAGAAATACCAGCGCGAAATGTAGGGGGCGACCACACCAACAGCATTAGTCCGCCCACCAACTACGTTTTGGCGCTCTGACGCTAATGGGTAGTTCAGCTTTTCAGCTGCAGCAATAATCTTCTCGCGGGTTTGCTGATTCACATGGTGAAGACCGCGCAGAGCGCGTGAGACTGTTGCAGTTGATACTCCTGCTTCTTCTGCAACTTCTTTAATTCCAGCCATGTGATCCCCTCCTTCAGCAAGTAAATACTGCAAAAATTTCTGCAACAACTGCAAAAGTATGACAAGAAACCTGCAATAAGCAATTTTGTGCGTGAAATAGGGGTACATTGGTCAGCATGAGCAACCAAATTGAAACCCAGATCGATGTAACCCTGACCGAGCGCAATCGTGTGACAGCACTATTTCGCATCATCCTTGTCGTTCCGATGGCGATCTTTGTGGCTTCCTTTGCGCCTTCCTGGTCGACCAATACCGAAAGCTGGACTGTTGGGTTTTTGATCCTGCCAGTCGCCCTAGCTTTAGTTTTCCGCCAGATCTACCCAAGCTATTTGTTGAGCTTTAATGAAGCTCTCCTGTCACTACAGACCCGTGTTGATGCCTACGTCCTACTGCTTACAGATGAATATCCATCAATTGAAGAAAACGATGTCGTTAGTGTGACTTTTCCAGAAGTAGATGCCAAAGCGCTAAACCGTTGGTTGCCACTTATCAAGTGGTTCCTTGCCATTCCTTTGTATCTGGTCGGTATTGCTTACATTATCTACGGTGCATTTTTAACTCTATTTGCTTGGTTCAGCATTTTGTTTACTGGCAATTTCCCAGAGTTCTGCGCTGAAGGCATTGTGGGAGTTATTGCCTACTGGAACCGAGTTGTTGGTTATGCACTAGTACTCGTGACAGATGAGTACCCAACTTTTTCTCTGTAATTAGGCTGGGTAAGCAATTCCTGTACTTGAATGACAGTCATATCCGTTGGGATTTTTCTGTAAGTACTTTTGGTGATATTCCTCTGCTGCAAAATACTCAACACCATCTGCGCTGAGTATCTCTGTGCAGATTTGATCCAAACCAGCAGGTGTTAAGACGCTTTGATAAGCAGTGCGTGATGCGAGCGCGGTTTCTAGCTGTTGCGGACTGGTTGTGAAAATAGCGCTTCGATACTGAGTTCCAATATCTCCGCCCTGTCGATTTAATGAGGTTGGATCATGCATCGTCCAAAACTCTTCTAATAAGCGTTGGTAAGACACAACTGATTCATCAAATACAACCTTGACCATTTCAGCATGGCCAGTAACCCCAGTGCACACCTGTTCATATGATGGATTAGGACGAGTTCCACCCATATATCCAACGCTTGTTTCAAGGACTCCATCCATCTGCCAGAAACGTCGTTCTGCTCCCCAGAAACATCCTGTTGCAAAGTAAGCCGTTGATCTCATGCGTGAATTCTTGCAGTATGCAGACATATTCGCACCCGCTGATAACCTTGCGCTTAAACCCACGAGCCCCCGTAGCTCAGGGGATAGAGCACTGCCCTCCGGAGGCAGGTGCACAGGTTCGATTCCTGTCGGGGGCACACTTGAGGTACATCACTCATATTTTCAAAAACTCTTTGCTTACATCCTTGTATAACAAGGCTTGAGCATGGACAATTAAGACCTTGCACGCACAACTGTGTGTATTAACACCACTTAACTCTTGAAAAAGTTGTACTTCCCTAAGGAGACAAGCAATGGATTGGCGACATCAATCAGCCTGCCGCGATGAGGATCCGGAGCTTTTCTTCCCTGTTGGAAATACGGGTCCAGCCCTTACTCAAATCGAAGAGGCAAAAAAGGTTTGTAATCGTTGCATCGTGAAAGAGCCTTGCTTGGCATGGGCTCTTGAGAGCGGTCAAGATGCTGGCGTGTGGGGCGGCTTATCTGAAGATGAACGTCGTGCACTTAAGCGCCGTGCAGCACGTAACCGTGCCCGTCTAATGGAGCAGCAAAACCATATTTAAATCGGGAAGCGCAGTTTTGCTTGCGTTCCTTGCTGTGTAGATTCCAATTTCAGTTCACCCTTTAATTCATTTTCAATAAGCGTGCGCACAATTTGTAGACCTAGATTTGAAGACGTTGAAAGATCAAACCCCTCTGGCAAACCCACTCCATCATCTGAAATTGTGATGAGTCCTTCATTGCTATAGCGCTGGAGTTCGATTGTTAAACGAGTTCCAGATTCATGTAACCCATGCTCCAAGGCGTTATGCATTAATTCTGTTACAACTAATGACAGGGGTGTGGCAATTCTTGATTCAAGGGATCCAAGTTTACCCTTGCGTTCAATGCTTAATTGCCCCATGCGAGGACTTAGCTCTAATGCATGCGTTACTAGTGAGGTCAGAACCTCATCAAAGGCAACTGTGTTTTCAGTGCTATTTGAAAGTGTTTCGTGGACAAGGGCAATCGAGGCAATACGTCGCACAGCTTCATCTAATGCTGCAGCAGCAGCTGGGTCATCAATGCGGCGGGACTGTAATCGAAGGAGGGCAGAGACGGTTTGTAGATTGTTTTTCACGCGGTGGTGAATTTCCCGAATAGTTGCATCTTTGGTTACTAGCTCGCGATCTCGCCGACGAAGTTCCGTAACATTTTGCAATAGAACAATTGAACCTATTCGATCTAATCCTTGAATCATCGGTAAGACCAAAAGATCAATTGTTGCGCCTTGGTTATCAATTTCTACCCGGCGCATTGTCTTCCCATTTAAACGAGTACGAACACCTTCCTCATGTGCATTTGGAGAAGCGGTAACAACTTGTTCTGCCACTTCACCAAGATTGCGGCCTTGCAATTCACCGTTCCAACCCATGCGAGAAAAAGCTGACTTTGCGTTAGGGCTAGCAAATGAAATAGCACCATTAACATCAAGTCGAATCAAGCCATCTCCCACGCGAGGAACAGGTTCAAATAAAGAGCCTGCAGATTGATAAGGGAAATTTCCTTCTGCAACCATTTGATACAAGTGGTTAGCGATTTCTCGATAATTCAACTCTAGTTTTCCAGGAGAACGCATGTGTTCAGCATTGCGGTGACGAGAAATCACGGCAATAACCTGACCTTGAAAGAAAACAGGAATTGTCTCTTCCTTTATCAAAATCTCTCCAACCCGTTCAGGTTCGGTCGTTCGGATGATGTCACCAGTTGAAAGTGCTTCATCAATGTTTGGACGTGCACCCCACAGCACCTCATCACCAATAACATCATTGCTAAAAACAGTTGATGATGTTGTTGGACGAATATGAGCAACTGCGATGTGTCCGGTTGGCCATAGTTTGATGTCTTTACGGATTGGAACCCATAAAATCAAATCTGCAAAAGAAAGATCAGATAAAAGCTGCCAGTCTGCTACAAGTTCTCGTAACCGGTGGGATTGATCAATCGTCACTGTAGTTCGGCCACCAAGCAAATTATCTAGCTGAAACATTCTTACTTCCACTCCGCCAGGTGTAGTTCAATTTCCTGGGTAGCAAACCAGATCAATTCGTCATCGCCTTGAAAAGCAAGTAATGCGCACTGAACTTGTTCCCACTGTAATGTAGAAACAAGAGTTATAGATTGGGCGTAGTGCTCACCAATCTGTTCCTTTTCAACTTCAAGTGCTATAACAATTCCTGGTGCTTTTTCAGAGAGGCGAAGCTCTAGTGCTTCTTCACCTGCAGCAACTGAAAGTAAATACTCAAGCTCTTCTTCATCGCAATCTGGGTTTTCAACTTCAAAATGAATAGTTGGTGCATAAAGTTCATCGACCTCAAGGCTTTTGCTCAGTACAAAGCTCTCGAGATCCTTATGACTAATTGGTAGATATGCACGCATTGGGCAATAGTAATAGATCTCAACTTTTTAATTCACGGGCCAGATCAGCAATGGATTTGCGCAGATTTGAGCGCTCATTAATCTCTACCAAGGTGGAATGCTCATCTTCGGCGGCCATCACAGCGCGAGAGTCCTTAGCGATGCTCCTGATTCTTATCGGCTTTAGAGCTGTCGTACTGCTCAAGAATTTTGCTTCCTCGCTCTCACCTCGCTTCCCAGGAGATTTCATGTTCAAGACAAAACTTAACTTGGCTCGAATGGAAGTGCTCTGCAAAAGTGCTATGACTTGCGCCAATCGATGTGCACCTAACTGATCTGCCCTAGAAACAATCATTAACTCATCTGCTTGATCACAGCACCAGGTTGTCATCGTAGAAGTCCATCTGCGATCGGTTAGGCGATTTGATAACCCTGAAATTGAACCTAGATCAACAATAATGAATTCAAACTCCGCAGCTGCACGATCCATAAATTCATCAACAGAACCTGCCTGCTCTTGATCAATCTCAGTAAGGGATAAATGAGGTACAATCGTTTTCCACGGTGCATCGCTATTGATATTTCGCATAGCCAAATAAGCTGCAATCGAAGGAGCCCGATAATTTCCTTCAATCAACAAAGTTGCTTTTTCTAGAATGCTTAGTTCCATAGCTAAATTCATAGCCAAGGTTGTGCAGCCTGTATAACTGCCTGCTGAGCCAACTGCGATTACACTGGCTTTTCGTGCCGCACGTTGTGGTGCGTTAAGTCCTCGCACCATAGGGGCGCGCACAAAACCTCTTACCAGGCTCACTAGATCAGTCGTCGATTTTGGTACTTCGTGCAACTGATTCAGATCACTGGGCTGTTGTTGCCCAATAGAAAAACCGATTGTCTGACGAATCTTTACTCCAATTGAATCAACTTTGGCTTTTGAAATGCCTGGCAGATCTGAACCAAACAAGAGAAGTGCTCCATGGGCTGCTTCGGGATTTGTATTTACATATCGCTCCAGAGATTCCCAATCTATTGCCCGAAAAACAACACTCCACCCTTGGGCAAATAGCGTTCCGGCAATAAATCCTTCAGTTTCAGAGGAAGCAATTGCGGTAATTACTGTGGGCATCTCTAACTCAGACATGTGATCTGATCACTACTAAGCGGCCAAGTGTTGTGGCACTTAACAGTCTCAGTACCTGTGTCTCTTCAACGGCAACAGATAATCCAACATCACTTCCGAAATTCTTGCCACCATCGTCATAACTGAGCAGTGTCACTCCCCCAAGAATTAACACAGGATCCAAAACATCTTCGCCGTTTTGAGTATCAAAAACCCAATAGATATCAACATCTTCGCCAATATTTAAGCCAGTTGCTACATCAACGGATCGAACGCTAAGGGGTACCGCACTAGTCGACATGGCATCGATGGCAGAGGTTAAATCGTTGCTACCAATAATTTCTCCCGAATGCATGATTCGTGTGGCAACCATTCCGATAGGTTCGACTCCAACGCTCATATAGAACTGCGCGCTTGCATCTAAATTTAGATGCGCAATTGCAACATCAGATGCTGAGATTTGATGTCCTGGCGATATCGGGACATTAATCACCCAATAATCAGCTCCCTTATTGGAAAATGTTGCAATCAGAAAGGCTGATACAAATGCGGCAACAATCAGGGTCACTGCCAATGGAAGCCGTGCTGAGTGAGTTTTCTTATGTAGTGTCATGGGAGTACCCAAACCGCAAGAGGGACATCTGCCGACTCTTAATCCACAGTGGTACTTAAGTACTAGAGCAATCCACCCTTAAGTCTGAGGTATGTGCACGAGTACAGAGCAATTGTCAGTCCATGACAACAAAACTCGAATACAGCCAGCAACCTTCCTTCTCAACTATTGATTTAGCACCTATTTCAAGTGATCCAGATGAAGATTGGCAACATCTGGTACTTGAAATGTTTCGACCTGAAACTCCTGTACAACCTATACAAAAACCTCGTCTTTACTTAACCCCTTCAACATTTGGCGAAGAGTACGACGCAGATTTTGCACCAAAGCCAACGTCAGCAACCGAGCTGCCAGAGATCAATGAATTAACTTTTCAATTTATTCACAATGTTGTTGAAATATGGGCTGGACGCCGATCTGCCTCACAAGTCCAAGCAATGTGCCATCACCTCATTTTTGCTGATTTACAGCGCAAAGCAGGACAGCAAAAAATTGTTGGGAGAATAAGAAAGGTGAAAGTTACTCAACCTCTAGATGGCATCAGCGAGTCAACAGTGACGGTTCGTTACGGAGATAGATTGCGCGTTGTTGCAATCAGGTTTGAAGGACTAGATGGACGTTGGCTTTGTACTGCTTTAACTTTGATTTAAGTTAAGCAGCTCCGCCATGACAACGCTTGTACTTCTTGCCTGAGCCACATGGGCAAGGAGCGTTTCTAGAAACATCACCGGTTGTACGAACACCAGACTCATCTGCTGCTGTGTACTGCAATCCAGCAGCTGGAAGCTGCTTCGCCTCAAGTCCTGGTGCAACCACCTGATTACTTGAGCTTTCAACTGTAACTTCGATGTTAAACAAGAATCCGGCAATCTCTTCTTTGATTGCATCCATCATCGCAGCGAATAAATCAAAGCCCTCTTTTTGATACTCAACAAGAGGATCGCGCTGTGCCATTGCACGCAGACCAATACCTTCTTGTAGGTAATCCATCTCGTATAGGTGCTCGCGCCACTTACGATCTAGAACAGATAGCAAAACCTTGCGCTCGAGTTCGCGCATGACTTCTTCGCCAAGTGCCTCTTCACGCTTTGCGTATGCTGCCTTGCAATCGTCAACAACACGAGCTGCTAAATACTCTGCATCTAACCCTGCGCGAGAACCAACCTCTGCATCTAGCTGTTCGATAGTAAATGAGATTGGGTAAATCGTCTTTAGCGCGGTGAAGAGAGTTTCTAAATCCCAATCTTCTGCATATCCATTAGCAGTTGCTGCCTGCACATATGCGGTCAACGTGTCGGAAACAAATCCCGCAACCTGATCCTTAATGTCAGCACCTTCTAGAACCATGCGGCGCTCCCCGTAAACAACGGTGCGCTGGCGGTTCATAACGTCGTCATACTTCAAAACATTCTTACGCATTTCAAAGTTTTGAGCTTCAACCTGTGTTTGTGCAGAACGAATTGCGTTTGAAACCATCTTTGACTCGATAGGTGCGTCCTCAGGAAGTCCTGCTGCAGTTAAGAAGCGCTCGACCATTCCTGAATTAAAACGACGCATCAAATCATCTTGAAGTGAGAGATAGAAACGAGATTCTCCTGGGTCACCTTGGCGACCTGAACGACCACGCAACTGGTTATCAATACGGCGTGATTCGTGGCGCTCTGTTCCTAGAACATACAAACCACCAAGTGCAATTACCTCTTCATGACCTTTTTCAACTGCCGCTTTCTGACGTGCAATTTCTGCTGGCCATTCTTTTTCATACTCTTCGGCATTATCTACTGGAGAAATTCCACGACGTTGTAACTCAAAGTCAGCCATGAACTCAGGGTTTCCACCAAGCATGATGTCAGTACCGCGTCCAGCCATGTTGGTAGCAACTGTTACTGCGCCTCTCACACCAGCTCGTGCAATGATCGCTGCTTCACGTTCGTGATGCTTAGCGTTAAGCACTTCATGAGGAACACCAGATTTACGCAAAAACGCTGAAAGCTCTTCAGATTTTTCAACGCTGACGGTACCAACCAAAACTGGCTGACCCTTGCGATGGCGTTCAACGATGTCTGCAGTTACTGCAGCAAACTTTCCAACCTCTGTCTTGTATACCAAGTCAGCCGAATCAATACGCTGCATTTCGCGGTTAGTAGGAATTGGAACAACGCCGAGTTTATAAATCTGGTGGAATTCAGATGCCTCTGTTGAAGCCGTACCTGTCATACCTGAAATCTTTGAATACAAACGGAAGTAGTTCTGCAATGTAATCGTGGCAAGAGTCTGGTTTTCATCCTTAATTTCAATGCGTTCTTTAGCTTCAAGTGCCTGATGTAGACCTTCGCTGTAGCGGCGACCAGCCAACATGCGGCCAGTGTGCTCATCGACAATTAAGAGTTCGCCATTCATTACAACATAATCTTTATCGCGCTTAAATAGCTCCTTCGCGCGAATAGCGTTGTTTAGGTAGCCAATCATTGGCGTATTTGCTGATTCGTAAAGATTGCCGATTTGCAGCATTTCTTCAACTTTTGTTACGCCTTCTTCAATAATTCCACAAGTCTTTTTCTTTTCATCTACTTCATAGTGAACATCGCGCTGCAATTTATTCACAAGATTTGCAAACTCCACGTACCACTTTGTTGCTTTGTCAGCGGGTCCACTGATGATCAAAGGTGTTCGTGCCTCATCAATCAAAATTGAGTCAACTTCATCGACTACTGCAAAGAAGTGTTCGCGCTGTACGCACTCTTCAAGCGACCACGCCATGTTGTCGCGAAGGTAATCAAAACCAAATTCATTATTTGTTCCGTATGTAATGTCGGCTAGGTATGCCTGACGACGCTCTGCTGGGGTCATGTTTGCAAGAATTACATCGACCTTTAAACCAAGAAAGCGGTGAACGCGACCCATCCACTCGCTATCGCGCTCTGCTAAATAATCATTCGTAGTTACAACGTGCACGCCGCGACCTGCAAGAGCATTCAGGTATGAAGGCAGAGTTGAAACCAAAGTCTTACCTTCACCAGTACGCATTTCTGCAATGTTGCCCTTGTGAAGTGCTGCTCCACCCATGATCTGAACGTCATAGTGACGCTGGCCAAGTGTGCGCTTGGCCGCTTCACGAACAACTGCAAATGCTTCTGGCAGTAAATCATCGAGTGATTCACCTTTTGCATAACGGTCTTGGAAAATTCCTGTTTGGCTGCGAAGGTCAGAATCAGACATCGCGACAAAGCGAGCCTCTTGAGCATTAACTAAGGCAACGACCTTGGTCAGATCGCGAAGGATTCGTCCTTCGCCTGCACGCAAAATCTTGTCTACAAATGCTGGCATTAATTCTTACCTCTCATCGCGGCTCCCCTAGGGCGCCTTTTCACCCCCTTATCGTAGAGGTTGAGCAACACAGGCGGTAACCGCACAAACTGAGCCAAAGGCATGAAAACCCTGCGAATTCAGGGCCCTGGACGCTTCTTGCAGGGTCGCACCCGTTGTAACCACATCATCAATCACAATTGCATCACCTCGAAGAATTGAACCTGGCTTTAAAGAAAAGGCTCCCTGCATATTAGCTATTCGCTGAACTCGATTGAGTCCGCTTTGATCAGAAACTCGACGAGATACCTGAAGGCAATCATTTACTGCGATACCAGTCTGTTTTGAAATTGTCTTTGTTAAATCGACTATAAAGCTACGACCACGACCTCGCTGAGATTGTTTATTTGATGGAACTGGAACGAGTGTGAAATAACCTTTGTCTAATCGAGCCTTATCTAGAACATGAATAATTGCATCTATTAGTAAATCATCTGCTCCAAGCAAACCATTTTCCTTTGCAGCAACAACAATCTTTGATGCAGTTGGTGTGTAAATTAAAGCTGAGTGAACACTAAGTGCGTTCAAATTGGTCTTGTAATAGTGCGGTATCCATTCACGACGACATGTTGTACAGATACTTACGCCCAATGCGTTACACCCATAACATCTAGTTGGGAAGACCAACTGTGAGAGTTCGGAGAGAATGCGCATCAGCACATAGTGCCTACTAAAGCGGTCTTTATTTATAACTACAGAAGTTATGTGGAAACTAAGCTGTGTAGTCTTCCGGTTGTAGTGAAATTAGGCGTTGATCGATTGACTCCCAAGTTTTGCGGGGCAGAGTGACAACAAAATGGGCTCCTCGCCCAGGACGTCCCCACGCTTCCAATTCGCCATTATGCAAACGGGCATCTTCTAATGCGATGGACAAACCAAGTCCTGTGCCACCACGTGTTCGTGCTCGAGAAGGATCTGCGCGCCAGAAGCGATCAAAAACTCGAGTTAGCGAGTTCTCATCGAGACCAATTCCGTAATCTCGAACACCAATTGCGACATCACGATCACTTGCTTTTATCTGCACATCAATCTGCACTTCTTCCGAGTGATCGATGGCATTGGCCAAAAGATTGCGTAAAATGCGCTCTACGCGGCGAATATCAGCCTTAATCATGATCTCTGGCTCTGCAGACTTAACAAATATCTCTGTCTTTCTTTCTTTTGCAACAAGTGCCAGGTCATCTGCGCAACGATTCACCAACTGCACAATGTCAAAATCCACCGCTTCAAGTACGGCAACTTCAGCATCAAAACGTGAGACTTCAAGCAAGTCTTCAAGTAGTCGCTCAAAGCGATCTAGTTGTGCGACTAACAACTCAGTGCTGCGTGCAACTGTTGGGTCGAAACTATCCCTGGAAGCTGCAATGACCTCTGATGCCATACGCAGGGTTGTAAGTGGTGTGCGCAATTCATGAGAAACATCGGACACAAAACGCTGCTGTACGCGAGACAAGTTCTCTAATCTGGCAATTTGTTGCTCGAGAGATTCCGCCATCTCATTAAAGGCGTGGCCCAGGGTGGAAATTTCATCCTGCGAATACACCTTCATTCGCTGCCTAAAATCTCCCGAAGTAAACTCAGTTGCGATTCGAGCTGCTTCGCGCACAGGTTTAACTACTTGTCTTACTACAACCCATGTAATCAATGTAATTAAAATAATTAAGATGAGACCGGCAATGAGCAAGTAGGTGTTAATTAAGATTAATGTTTTTTCTTCGTTTGCAAGTGAAAATACAATATACATCTCATATTGACCAGCATTTGGAATCTGTACCTTTTGACCAATAGCTAATCCCGGAGCACTTGTACCCTGCAAATATCGCATAGTGACGTACTGCCACGTGATGTCACTAGATTCACGGACTCGCTCACTTAAGGATTTCGGAATTGTTGCTGGATCTAGCAAATTAGAAGCAATCTCATAATTTATTGCTCGTGTGTTGCCCGGGCTGCGAGCAAATACTACTTCACGTGTATTTTCATTTGAAGTAATTGTTGTTGCAGAGCTAATAACATCGTCAACAACTTTTTGAACGACTGAATCCTTTTCCCCTTGAGCAAGTAAGAAACGGTAATCAGCGGTAAAGATGGTCGAGCGTGCCTCAACTATTGCAGAGTTCAGATTTACTTCTCTAATTCCACTCGAAAGACGTGAATTTAGGGCTGAGCCAGTAATCCAGACAACACCAAGTGAAAGGATTACCGTTGAAATAATTACCTTGAAAGCAAGGGAGTTACGTACTTTCCAGAAAAAACGGTTCATGGTTAGGAACCGCCCATGACTCCTGCTTTGTAGCCAACACCGCGAATTGTGATGACGATTTCAGGGTGTTCGGCATCGTGTTCAATCTTGGAACGTAAACGTTGAACGTGAACATTTACTAAACGGGTATCTGTTGAATGGCGATAGCCCCATACCTCACTGAGTAAAGCGTCGCGAGTAAATACGCGGCCTGGTTCTTTTGCTAATGCAACCAGTAAATCAAATTCAAGACGAGTTAAAGCTATTTGCTTGCCAGCACGCAAAACCTGGTGAGCCTGAACATCAATTGCTAAATCACCAATTGTTAAGAGGCCTGAAATATCTGAATTAGTACGACGCAAACGAGTCTTAATACGCGCGATTAACTCAGATGGGTGGCGAAATGGTTTAACCATGTAATCATCGGCACCAGCTTCTAGTCCTTTAACAACATCTTGCGTATCACCTTTAGCTGAAAGCATGACGATTGGAACCATAGATTCTGCACGGATTAACTTGCATACTTCGATTCCATCAAGGCCCGGCAACATAACATCCAACAGAACTAAATCTGGTGGATTGTTACGAAAAACATCCATGACCTCATCGCCACGACTTACTAGATCCACGTCGATGCCGGCACCTGTTAAAACGATGCCAAGCATCTCCGCAAGATCCTGGTCGTCATCGACGACCATAACTAAAGTCATTAGCTACCGTGCTCCCAAGAGTTCAGGTACATATCTTGTGCAGGAGTTAGAACGTCAATGCGACCACCCATGCTAATTAACTTAAGTGCTGCAACTTCCTTGTCGATGTATGTAGGAACTTCATGAACACCAGGCTTTAGGTTCTTTGCTTCCTTAACAAGGTACTCAGCTGTTAGTGCCTGATCTGAGAATGACATATCCATTACTGATGCAGGGTGTCCTTCTGCCGCACCTAGGTTTACAAGGCGACCTTCTGCAAGAAGTAGCAAGCGACGTCCATCTGCCAATACATACTCATCAGTCTGGTGGCGCATCTTTGCGTTCTTCTTCTTTGAATTCTGTTCTAGCCATGCAACATCGATTTCGATGTCGAAGTGGCCTGAGTTAGCCATGATTGCGCCATCCTTCATTACTGCAAAGTGCTCGTCGCGCAATACATCGCGGTTACCAGTAACAGTAATAAACACATCACCAAGCTTTGCTGCATCTAGCATCGGCATTACGCGGAAGCCTTGCATCATTGCATCTAGTGCCTTTGTTGGATCAATTTCAGTCACGATTACATCAGCGCCCATACCCTTTGCGCGTTCTGCAACACCCTTGCCGCAATATCCAAATCCAGCTACAACTACCACGCGACCTGCAAGCAAGAAGTTAGTTGCGCGGAATACAGCATCAAGAGTTGATTGACCTGTTCCGTAACGGTTATCAAACATGTGCTTTGTATCGGTGTCGTTGACTGCGATCATTGGGAACTGAAGAGCACCATCTTTTGCCATTTGGTTAAGGCGGATTACACCTGTTGTTGTTTCTTCGCAACCACCAGAGATACCTGGAATTAATTCCTTACGTGTTGTGTGAAGAGTATTTACTAGGTCGCAACCATCATCAAACACTTGGTGAGGTGCGATATCAAGTGCCGCGTTAATGTGCTTGTAGTAACCATCACGGTCAACTGCGTTACGAGCAAATACTGAAATTCCGTATTCGTGTACTAATGCTGCTGCTGTGTCATCCTGAGTCGACAATGGGTTCGATGCACAAAGAGCAATCTCTGCTCCGCCAGCCTTTAGCACGCGCATCAAGTTAGCTGTCTCAGTTGTTACGTGCATACATGCAGAAATACGCACACCTGCAAATGGTTGTGACTTTTCGAAGCGCTCACGAATCTGCGCTAGGACAGGCATGTTTCGCTCTGCCCATTCAATTTTCTTTCGACCTTCTGCAGCAAGTGAAGCATCTGCAATGTCATGTGCTGGAAGAGTTGCTGTTACTGGAACGTTCACGTATTTCTCCTTAAGTGGTATTCACCGAATTGTTTGGGTACCTAAGGCGTAGGGCTCTACAGTGCTAGGCGACTATAGGCAAAGATTACCGCCACACGCTTAAACTCTCTAATGGAAAACGGGAGTTAACTGCGAATAAGTGAGAGAACCGCATCACGCACGGTCTCCATTTGAGCCTGAGTCGAAGCCTCAACATTGAGTCGAAGTAAAGGCTCTGTGTTTGAAGGCCGAAGGTTAAACCACCAGGTATCCCCATTAACGGTTAGTCCATCGAGATGATCAATAGTGACCTGGCCGGATGAATAAGTTTTTTCAACCAGTTCTGTTGCTGATTTAGTATCTGCAACCTTTGAATTTATTTCACCACTTATGACATATCGGTTATATGGAGCAAGCAATTCTGACATCGTTGTGTTGGATTCACCTAGAGCCGCGATTGCATGCAAAGCAGCAAGAGCTCCAGAATCTGCTCTCCAAAACTCTTTAAAGTAGAAATGTCCAGAATGCTCGCCACCAAAGATCGCTCCGCTTTCAGACATCATTTTTTTAATGTATGAATGACCAACACGACTTCGCAATCCGACTCCGCCGTTCTCATCAATAACTTCCTGAACAGTGCGGGAGGAAATCAAGTTATAGATGATTGAAGATCCAGGGCGCTTTATCAATTCACGGTGGGCAATTAATGAGGTGAGCGCTGAAGGATTCACTGCAACTCCTCGCTCATCAACTAAGAAGCAGCGATCTGCGTCCCCATCAAATGCCAAACCAAGATCTGCTTTCTGATCTTTCATTGCTTGCTTGAGATCCGTCAACGTTGATTCATCTAGTGGGTTGGCTTCATGGTTAGGAAATGTTCCATCTAGTTCAAAGTACATTGGAATCACTTCACAATTTAACCGAGCAAAGATCGCTGGGGCGGTGTGGCCGGCCATACCGTTACCAGCATCAACAATTATTTTAAGAGGGCGGATATTTTTAATGTCCACAAGGGTCAATAGGTGATCTACATACTCTTCAAGCATGTCACGATGCTTTTCTACGCCAGCACCACCTATTGCAATCGGTGATCCCTCACGAACAAATTTCTCGATCGTAACTAGACCAGATTCTTTGCCAATTGGACGAGCATTACTTAGACAAAGCTTTATTCCATTGTATTCAGCAGGATTATGGCTTGCAGTAAACATCGCACCAGGTAATCCCAACTTTCCAGATGCGAAATACAGCATGTCAGTTGAAGCTAACCCAATACGAATAACATCCATTCCTAAAGATGTTGCACCTGCAGAAAATGCCTCAGCTAATAATGGTGAGGATGGACGCATATCTTCCCCGATAACAATCGTTCCGGGTTCTCTTTCGATCTGCAAAAATCGTGCAAAGGCAACACCTGTTGCAAATGCAAAATCAACATCTATTTCAACATCGACAAGGCCACGAATGTCGTATGCCTTAAATATATGCGCGAACTCGTCCACTAAATTTTCCTAAGAAGGAACAGCGCGTAAATGTCCGCGACGGCCAATTTGTTGTTGCGCCGATGAACTCTCTACGGGGACTTCTTCTGGAGTTTCCTTCAGGGCAACTTCGCGCACTGCATCTGCGATCGCCATCAAATCATCATCTGTTGGACCTTGTGCTTGACCATCAAGTTCTTGCTTAATGACATTCCACCCATGAGGAACTTTTAGTCGGGCTCCGTGAACTTCGCATAGGTCATATGCATGAGGTTCAGAAAATGTCGCTAGCGGTCCAACAACGGCAGTTGATTCGGAGTACACATAAGTAAGTGTCATGGTTGCCTGTGATCGGCAACCTGCACGTGAACACCCACGTCCACCAACTGTTCTCATGTGAGCAACATTAGTGGGAAGTAGGTAAAAAACTTGGGATTGTCAGGGATTCAGGACACGGATATTTGAATCCGGTAATTCAATCTTTGTTAAAAGGCTGCCAGGAGAGATTGGAAAGTATCCATATCCATTTACCGAAGATACAAGAGCGCCTGCGAAGGTGTCAGGGCCAACTTTTGTAATCGTAAATGAACGAGCTGTCTCCGGTGCGCGCCAGGTGGCAATATCGCTACCCTTAACAGTTTTCCTTACGATTTTTCCATTATTCAAAGTGACATCGAGTGAAACGTTAATGCGTTCACCCACAAATGAAACGAGTGGCGTTAAACCAGAGATTGCAATTGTCAAAGGCTCCAGTGCAGGAGCAGATGTGCTCCATACAAAGTCTTTTCTTCCACCTACGGTGACCGTGGATTTGATAGCCGCTACTACCGGCTCCGTAGAGGTAATTCGAACACCCAATACAGTCGAAGTAATCTTTGGAGAGAATTGGAACTCAGTGACGATCCCAGAACTTACTGAACGAGAAGTTAAGCCGACCGGAACGAAAACACCATCACTTGATAAAACTTCGGCCGTAACACTTGCATCCACGTCACCAGGTGTGAGGACTCTTAATGTGTGAGGCAAAGCCGAATTGTTCTTAATTTGATTTGGAATTGCAGGAATCATTACCGATTTGCTGGCATTTGGCGCAAAGTTAACAAGATCTCCACCAAGTGATTTCAACCCCGCGCCCTGCTCATCAATCATAAATGCGTTAATACGTCCAGAGCGAGGTGCCACATGTACTGTCAAATATTTATCACCGGGTGCCAGAGAATCTATTGGAATTACTAGGTAGTTTTTTGAGACTACGGAAATCGTGCGAAGCGGCTGTTTTCCATTCTCAGTAAAACTTTGCACATCAACTAGTGCATCACTAAGCCCGCTATTGATAATGATTAGACGGCCTCGAGTTGTGATGTCAGCTGTGCCACCAACAAACCATTGAGATGTTGCAGGACCTGTACAAATTGCACCACCTGCCCAACTAGATGCCTTGCTTTGCCAAACAACAGGAGTAACGCCTTCAGTATTAAACAACAAGGAATCCTTATTCACAGGTAAACGCAAAACCTTCACTGGCGCTGTTTTTGTGGTGCGGTTCTGAAGTCGCTGAAAAGGAGTCTTTTTCGAAGACAATGAAATTTGCGAATTAAGTCCTGCCAGCGTTGGAGGACACACAACAGCTGGGTAGCTTTCGGAATAACTCTTTGTGGTTACCGCAACAGAAAGTAAACCGCCAATACACAAGGCGCTTACTAGCGCAGCTAAGAATCCAAGTGATCTACCAAATTTCATGCTAACTCCTCTTCGGAGATTTCACTCTTTCGACGACCAGCAGGAAGTGCCATTACAAGCACCACAACTAAGAAAATGAATTGCAACGATAACCAGCCACGACGAACTGTTCCATCATGTAGTAATGAAATTTCACCAGATTCTGTGACTGTGAAGGTAGGCAATCCAAGTTCATTGTTAGTGCGATCTAACCGATAACCATTTTGCAACACTTGCCATGACCTGTTCGCAGTTTCTGTGAGTATCAAAGTTCCGGGACCTGGCACAAATGTTCGAGCACCAAACTCTCCAGCTTCAAGAACTGAACGCTCACCGCTTTCGGAAACAAACAAAAGTCGACCTGTTGTCTGGCTGACTTTCCAGACTACACCGAGTGAAGTTGCAGAGGTTCTCGTAAATCCTCCTAGTCCATCAATTGATCTGATGATCTCTTTCTTAAATGGATTCTTCACATAAACGTATTTGATTCCATAGTCAGCCAAAGTCTTACTACTAGTAATTCCCGTTCCATCAACAAGTGATCTAGCTGCCTGAGCAATGTTGGCATTTTGTCGTGGAGCTACGTCAGGCTCACCTAGCGAAATATCTCGTCCCCTAGAAATGTAGTACTGGATTTTCTTGTCATCTTGAGTTCCAACTTCGCGCAATACCAAAATCTTGGTATCGCTTTCAACGCTCAAGAACGCTGGCATCACAGTTGCCCGACTTGCTTGTACAGCAGAATCAGCTCCTGCAGATATGGAGTATCCAATAGTCAATGCTGCATATGTTGCAGTTATAAATAGCAAAGTTGCTGACAAGTAATGTCGGTAGTGAATGTGACTTAAAATCAAAGTTTGTCGCAAGCTATCTAGCAAAACTGTTCCTGCTGCCACAGCAGCCAAGGTGACAATTGAAAGCACGGGACCGGCCCAAACTTTTGCTGCACCTTCGTTTCCGCGAGTAGAAATTGAAAGTGATCCCACAAATACGGCTAAAGACAAAGCTCCAATTCCATATTCAGCGATTCGTCGTGCATGTGTTGTGGAGAACAAAGAAACCATTAACACCAAGACAATTGGACTGATCAGCCACAGTGGCACTGAACCAATGCCACCCGGATTTCCAGAAAGAACAGCAAGTGCTCCTCCACCAGGGATGCGCAAACCAGGTTCTGTTAAGAAACGGCTGGGATTAACAATCGCCTCGAAGGAATATGGTGCGTTCACCAAGAATGGAACAAAAACAAGAGCCGATCTCTTAGTTAATCGCTCAAACCACACAATCTTATCTTTGGTCGAAACATACTCGTTGAAGTTATCTATCGAAATAACTATCGCCGCTACTAATGCAATCACAAAGCTCATTAACGTAAATGAATACAGTAAAGAAAACAGAAGCGAAACGGCAAAAATCTTGCGCCAAGAGTAATTCTCTATCGCCCACCAATCATGAAGGGTAAGGGCAACAAACGGCACGAAGATTAGCAATACGAGTGTTCCTACGTGCCCCGAACTAACGGCGGCAATAGTTACCGGTGATATTGCATATAAGAATGCTGCTGGTACTGAAATCCAGTTGTTGGAAGTTAATTTCTTTAGGAGAGTAAAGCATGACCACATAATTAAAATAGGTGCGAGCAAGAAAAATGCCGTAATAAAGAATTGAACTTTTCCTAACATCGCAAGAGATGCAATTGCTGTAACAGCTACCCAGGGTGGGGTTGCAAGCGAAGAACCCATACCGACCTGATGCCAGGATTCAAAGTAAGTTCTCCATAAATCTGTTGCGCCAGAAGGTGAAATTGGAAGCGCTCCGCCTACTAGCGCTCCAAAACGATTTCGAGAATTAGCTAGGGAGACAATTGCTAAGGCCAGAAAGCCAAGAACTTCGGGACGCTTGAAGATGGACAGCCAGTTATTTGTATTTACTGGTGTTAATAAATCCTCATCTTCTAGGGACTCCAGAATGGATGTGGGAGCAGAGTTATTATCTGGAAAAACTCTTGCTCGTATTGTCTCGACTAAACGCTCAGTCCCTAAACGTAGCTGTGACCAACGAGGGGGAATGTATTGCGCAACAACGCGTGCACTAACAAATCTTTGCTTTTTGCGAACTTTACGCGCTTCAAGAATCTTTCCCGGACGAAGAATGAGTGTTGTAAAGGCCAAAATTTCATCGGATGCGTAACCCGGTAACTTTGCCAACAAGTATCCAAGCGCGCGTGCAATTGCAGAACCAAACAGTTGTGCTGCAATCCACGGAATCATCCACCATGATGAATTTGCAAGCAGAACATATGCGGCATTTCGACGATCTAAAAGTAAAGGTCGATGCAAGAGTGCACCTTCAACATCAATTCTTCGGCGCTCTGTTGCTGAAGCTTGCGCGTGAAATGCAACTGCGCTGGTGGCGGCAATAATCGAGTGTCCTGCTGTGCGGGCTCGCCAACCAAAATCAACATCATCTCGAAATAGAGCAAGGTTATGGTCAAGTCCACCAAGTTCTTCAAACACATCTCGGCGAATTAGCGCACCGGCTGTACTTACGGAGAGCACATCATGGATTCCATCATGTTGGCCTTGGTCATACTCCAAGGGTTCAAGGCCGGTCCATCGGGCACCATTGCCGGCAATACTGATGCCAGCTTCTAATAAATGTGTTCGATCATGCCAACCAAGTAACTTAGGGCCAACCATTACAACCTGTGGGCGATCTTCAACTGCATTTAATAACTCTGCGAGCGCAGTTGGAGCAGGCGCGCAATCATCATGGATTAACCAAATCCATTCGTGTTCAATTGCTTTTGGTAATTTATCAACGGCAAGTGAAACCGCTTGTCCAAAACCAGTTTCGCGATCTGTTGAAAAAAATGGAATTCGTGCGGCTTTTAATAATTTGGTGGATGTGTCTTCGGATCCCGTATCGACCGCTGTTATTAAATCAATTGGTCGAGTTTGAGAAGTCAGCGCTGCAACAACTTCGGGTAACCACAGTGCTCCATTGTGAGAAACAAGGACGGCAGTTACGCGATGCTTATCTACATCGGCTAGGGAAGCCATAAGAACAACTCGCTATCTCCTAAGAGATGCAAGAACCTTAAGCGGTGCGACGCTTTAAGCGACGGCGTTCGCGCTCTGATAATCCGCCCCAAATTCCAAAGCGTTCATCGTGTGCAAGTGCGTATTCCAAACATTCTGCGCGAACATCGCATGAAAGACATACGCGCTTTGCTTCGCGAGTAGAGCCGCCTTTTTCTGGAAAGAACGCCTCTGGGTCAGTTTGCGCGCATAGTGCGCGCTCCTGCCAAGAGAGTTCCATGTTCTCACCTGATGCGAGTGTGACTGTTGGTCCTGAAGTGGGGATTGGGGAGTTCTGGGCTGCGGGTTGAATCGGCATAACGTCGATGCTCCATTAGCT
>Ga0209033_1000285_pt1 | contig 28716 bp, 24 predicted proteins | sample LauGreFa1BDMLBDN_2_FD_188218 | JGI IMG/M metagenome (GOLD analysis project Ga0209033, IMG submission 188218) | Freshwater lake microbial communities from Lake Michigan, USA - Fa13.BD.MLB.DN (SPAdes) (version 2) | ecosystem: Environmental > Aquatic > Freshwater > Lake | place: Lake Michigan, USA...
CCATTTGCACCATCCTTGGATTTGGATGATCGCAACCCACTCATCGCGGTCATTACACGCGCCACCATCAAACCCAGTAAACTCATTCCATTTTGGCGATACGTGCCCACCTCTCAACGACCCATTCAAGCGGGTTGCCCCGGTTTGATTTACACCAAGGGCATCGGAGAGGCCCCACTCATACAGATGGCAACCTTCAGCATTTGGGAGAGCTTAGACGCACTCAAGCACTTCGCCTACAACAGCCCCGAACACAAAGAAGCCATCAAACGAACCCATCGCATCGATTGGTACAAAGAAGAGATGTTCGCGCGGTTTCAACCGTATAAGTCCACCGGTTTGTGGGGCGGGGTAAATCCGCTGTCCAGTTACTTGGGTTCTTAAATCGGTTTAATTGGCCTTGGACGGGGTAGCCACAACCGTCATAAATCCCATGGATTTTACCTTTTGCAGTTTGTAGAAGGGCCACCACCACATCATGCCCATCACGAATTTCACAAATCTATCTTCCATCGAAGCCGTCCAATCAATCTGTTGTTGCTCCATTTTGCTCATCCAATGCAAGGTGTATGGATCCAGCGTGCCGTGGGTTTGAATCGAGTTGACCGTCCAACCGCTGTTTTCTAACAATAAGGCGATGTTGTTGGGGGAATAGAGTGCCGTATGTCGAGGCGTGTGATAGCCCGACCAGTTTTTGCCAAATCGGCGGCGGGTATAGCTATCGAAATTGGGCACTTCCACAATCAGTTTTGTGTTGCTGTGAGCGACTTTCAAAAGCTGCCTCAGGTGTTTTTGGGGGTTGTAGTCGTGCTCCAAATAATGCCACATGGTGATGACATCCATGGCTTTGTCATCGGTTAAATCGCCAATTTCTCCGGTTCGCAATTCCAAGTTTGCATAGGCATGCGCATCGTTCATCCAGCCTTCAGCGCTAAAATCCAATCCAATGAAATGGGCATTACAGGTTTTGCTCAGGCTAGCGAGGAAAGTGGGTTTGCCGCAACCTACGTCAAGAATTCGGCTATTGGCGGATATGGGGTGATTGCGCTGCACCAGTTTTACGCGGGCGTTATCGATGTTTTGCTGATCTTTTTTCACAAACGATGCGTAACGTCCCCAAGCTTCTTCGATGCGATAGGGTAGGTAACTTTCGGTATAGAAGTGGGATAACTCAGATTCGGCAACCCTTGGGTTCAGAAACACTAGGCCACAATCGTTGCACCGGTCGAAATTGTATTGAATAGCCGATGGCGCCGACATCATTGCATGGGTATGGATGTAATGGCCAAAATGCTGCGATTGGCAGGCCAAGCAATGACTGAGGGTTTCGGATTCCATCATGATGAATTGAATGTGTGTGCGAAAGTAGTGAATAGGATGTCAATAGTTTTGGGCGATGGTGTATCCCGAAGAATAATCTATGGGATCAATTATCTTTGATGAATATGCAAACCTGGGAATTGTTGGACAATCAACTGAAAAAGACTTTTGAATTCAAATCGTTCGAAGCCGCGATGGATTTTATGCAGCGGGCGAGTAGGGTGATTGGGGAATTGGACCATCATCCCGAATGGACGAACGTATACAACCGAGTAGCGGTATCGCTGTGCACCCATGATGCAGGCAATGTGGTTACCCAAAAGGATTATGCGCTAGCCGAAGCACTGGATGCTGTATTTTTGGATGCGTAGTTTGTTGTAAATCAATATATTTGAATATGGGAGATTCGAATCCATTTGTTGCATTGATCATTTTGGCCATCTATGCTTTGATTTGGCTGGCGCCTTTACTCATTATTTCAAAATCGTCCAAAACTACGGGCACCGAGAAACTCGCATGGATCATTGCCATGTTGTTTGTGTCTTGGGGTGCGTTCGTCTTTTACTTGCTTTTGGCGCCGCTGAAGAAGCGGTGATTCTCGACTATTGAAAGACAAGGTAAGTCATTACGGGATAGTGGTCTGAGAGATACAATCCCGGTCCGCGGGTGGTGCGATCCACCCAATAGGTGTCAACGTTGAGATTTTTCACAAAAATGTAGTCGATGGTGGGTCCCGCTTGTTCGGCGTTTTTGGCAAACCCATTGAAAGTGCCTTTGTTGGGGGATGAGGGTTTGATGTCTATCTGCACATGGGTTGCGCTGTAGGCAGCGTTCATGAAATGGTCCAACAGAAATTTTATGGGTTTTGATGTGTCTTGGCAGTTGAAATCGCCCATGATGATGGCGGGATCGGTCTTTGTTTGTTTCTCTACCAATTCTTTGATGATCATGGCACTCTGATATCGGGCGGTATGGCCCATGTGGTCGAAGTGGGTGTTGAAAATCCAAAGGTATCTGCCCGATGATTTTTCTTGGAATTTTGCGAATGTTACGATACGCGTCAGTGCGGCATCCCAGTCTTTAGAGGGTTTGCTGGGTGTGGTCGATAGCCATTGGGTGTAACTGGTGTCGTTGACCAGGACGAACTTCTGTTGGTTATAGAAAATCGCACAGTGTTCGCCGCGTTGATCACCCGAGTCCCTACCGATGCCCACCCAACGATAGGTGTCGCCCAAGGCTTGTTGTAGGTCGAGCAGTTGCCCATGCAAACCTTCTTGAACGCCCAAAAAATCGAAATTGGAATTTTTTAGTTGCTTTTTGATGGCCGGCAATCGCTTGGGCCAGGCATTGGCACTGTCGCGCGGGGTGTTGTAGCGAATGTTGTAGGTGATGGCGGTGATCTGTGCTTGCGATGAGATTGCGGATAGGCAGAAAATCAAGAATACCAGGGCACGAGACATACTACGAAGATGGCGATTAGGTTTGGTTTGTGCAAAACAAAAAGGCCTCGTCACAGACGAGGCCTTTCTTTTGCGGTGAGGGGGGGATTCGAACCCCCGGAACAGTTTCCCGTTCGTCAGTTTAGCAAACTGGTGGTTTAAGCCACTCACCCACCTCACCAATGGGGCTGCAAATATAGCAATCGAAATTATCTCTTACAAGTTCACGTCCAAAAGAATTTTGTAAAAAACGCAAATCTTTCTCCCTCCAAATCCCAAATCCTTTCAGTATTTTTGCCACCTTGTTTATTATCAAACGCAATGCAAATTAACATAACCTTTCCAGACGGTGCCGTCAGAAGCTACCCCTCAGGATCCTCAGCCATGGATGTGGCACTGTCGATCTCTGAAGGTTTGGCCCGTAACGTGCTCGCCGCCAAAGTCGATAAGGAGGTTTGGGATGCCAACCGCCCAATTCATCAAGATGTTACATTGCAGTTGTTGACGTGGAAGGACAAAGAAGGACAGCAAACCTATTGGCATTCCAGCGCACACTTGATGGCGGAAGCCCTCGAAGCATTGTTTCCCGGTGTGAAGTTGGCCATCGGTCCGCCGGTTGAACAAGGCTTTTATTACGATGTAGACTTTGGCGACACTCATTTTTCCTCTGAGGCCTTTGATGCCTTGGAAAAGAAGATGCTTGAACTCGCCAAAAGTAACAGTCCTTTCGTTCGCAAAGAAGTTTCGAAAACAGACGCCATTGCCTACTTCACGGAAAAGGGCGATCCATACAAATTAGAATTGTTGCAAGACTTGCAAGATGGAAGTATTACCTTCTACGAGCAAGGCAATTTTACCGATTTGTGTCGCGGTCCCCACATTCCCCATACCGGACATATCAAAGCGGTTAAGTTGCTCAACACAGCCGGTGCATACTGGCGTGGTAATGAGAAGAACAAACAGTTGACAAGGATCTATGGTGTAACATTCCCCAAGAAATCCGAGTTGGATGAACATCTAGAGCGTATCGAAGAAGCGAAGAAACGCGATCACCGCAAGTTGGGAAAGGAATTGGAAATTTATACGTTTGACGATGATGTGGGACCAGGATTGCCATTGTGGTTGCCAAACGGTGGTATCATCATAGAAGCTTTGGAGGCATATGCCAAAAAAACAGAAAATGAAGCCGGCTACCAGCGTGTGAAATCGCCACACATTGCCAAAGAAAGCATGTACCTGAAAAGCGGTCACTTGCCTTATTACGCAGACAGTATGTTCCCTCCGATGGAAATTGATGGAGAGAAATATTACTTAAAGGCAATGAACTGCCCCCACCACCACAAGATTTTCAAAGCCCTTCCGCATACATACAAGGAATTGCCTTTGCGCTTTGCTGAATATGGTACTTGTTATCGCTATGAGCAGAGTGGTGAGTTGTTTGGTTTGATGCGCGTGCGCAGTTTGCAAATGAACGATGCACACATTTACTGTACCGAAGAACAGTTTGAGCAAGAATTCAAAGGGGTGAATGCACTCTATTTGAAGTATTTCGAGAAGTTTGGTATCGATAAGTATGTGATGCGATTCTCCAAACACAATCCTGAGAAGTTGGGACAGAAATACATCGATATGCCCGAGTTGTGGGAGAAGACTGAAAACATGGTTCGCAAAGTGCTACAAAGCATGGGTGTGAGCTATGTAGAGGTTGAAGATGAAGCCGCGTTTTACGGTCCCAAAATCGACATTCAAGTATGGAGTGCGATAGGTAGGGAGTTTACTTTGGCAACAAACCAAGTAGATTTTGCCCAGGCAGAGCGCTTCGATTTGAGTTATATCAATGAAAAGAACGAGAAGGAGAGACCCATTATTATTCATAGAGCGCCGTTGAGCACGCATGAGCGATTCATCGGGTTCCTGTTGGAGCATTATGCGGGTAATTTCCCAACGTGGTTGGCCCCCAAACAAGTTGTGGTGTTGCCGATTAGCGATAAATACATAGAATACGCTGAAAGTGTTGTTAATTTCTTAAAAAAGCACGATATTCGCGCCTCCTTGGACACTCGGGCCGAGAAAACGGGTAAGAAAATCCGTGACGCCGAAATTGCCAAAATCCCCTACATGTTGATTGTAGGAGAGAAGGAAGCCAACGAACAACTAGTATCTGTTCGGAAGCACGGCGGTCTCGATTTGGGTGCAATGGGAATTCAGCAATTGGCTGATATATTGATAGATGAAACCAGGATATAGTAGAAGACCGTTCGTCAAAAAGGAAGCTCTCCACAAGATCAATGAGCTCATTACTGCCCCCATGGTGCGGGTGGTAGGAGAATATATGCCTGTGGATGTGTACCCCACGGCAAAAGCTTTGGAGGTTGCTTATGAATTGGGTTTCGACCTGGTAGAAATTTCACCCAATGCCGATCCTCCGGTTTGTAAAATTGTTGATTACAAGAAATTCTTGTATGAGCAAAAGAAAAAGCAGAAGGAAATCAAAGCCAATGCGGTGAAACAGGAAATCAAAGAAATTCGATTCGGACCAAATACCGATGAGCATGACGTTGATTTTAAAATCAAGCATTCCAAGCATTTCTTGGAGCAGGGACACAAAGTAAGGGCCTATGTTTTCTTCCGTGGAAGAAGCATTATCTACAAACAGCGTGGAATTGATTTGTTGATGGGATACGCCAACGTATTGATCGATGAAGGATATGCCAAGTTGGAGTCAGAGCCCAAAGAAGAAGGAAAAAAGGTTGCCATCATGTTGGCGCCAAAAGTGAAAAAATAAAAAAGAAAAATTAAGAATTCAGGATATGCCTAAAATGAAAACCAATTCCAGCGCCAAGAAAAGGTTCACAGTAACCGGTACTGGAAAAGTAAAGAGAGCCAAAGCATTCAAAAATCACATTTTGACCAAGAAATCAACCAAGCGTAAACGCGCCTTGGGTCACGATGCCATTGTGGATGAAACCAACATGAGCAATGTGAAATTTATGCTTCGCCTCGGAAAATAAACTTAAAAACAAACCTGGCCGGAGCACAAAAGCGCCTTTGAAATAGATAGCCGCTCAAGCCATTAAACTAAAATACTATGCCAAGATCAGTCAATCACGTTGCGAGTAAAGCTCGCCGCAAAAAGACCCTCAAACTCGCCAAAGGTTACTTTGGTCGTCGTAAAAACGTTTGGACCGTTGCCAAGAACGCCGTAGAAAAAGGTTTAACCTATGCCTACCGCGATCGTCGCGCGAAAAAGCGCGAATTCCGCTCCTTGTGGATCGTGCGTATCAATGCCGCTTGCCGTTTGAACGGAGTTAGCTACAGCCAATTCATGGGCAAGCTCAACACAAGCGCATTGGAAATCAACCGTAAAGTTCTTGCCGATTTGGCCATGAATGATCCTGCTGGCTTCAAAGCCATCTTCGATCAAATCATGAACGGTTAATCCCTCCTGAATTTCAAATAAAAAGCCCCTCGTTCTATACGAGGGGCTTTTTTTGTGCCCAGTGCACCAATATCGCTGAACACCGCTATAACCAACGATGCATTCCCACCGGTGGAATTCTCTCAGTCTATTTCCTATCCCATAAAGAGTAGGTTCTGATGTTACCCCGCGATTGGAAATTGATTGCCAATACATCCGAGAAGATCACGCGCGACATGACCTTTTGCAACAAATTGTACTGATACTCTACCTCGTTGTTTAATCCCACTCGCTGAATCTCTGTAATGGGCTGTGTGCCGTCGCTTGCCGCCAAAGCATACTCGTTGCACTCCGCCAATAAAATGGGTTTTTCATGCACCCCCGCAGCATTCTTCGTTAAAAATTTCACTGAATTTTTGGTGCCTGGCAAGCGCTCCGTAATCAAATTGCCCTGTAAATAGATGTCTTCACCACTAAAAGGAGACCGAACCGGTTTGATACGGATGTACTCGCCATCTTCCCTGATAGAATCGTCGCTCAGTTCAAACAAATACATCAAGTCCTCCATGGCCAAACGACGCATGATCTTCTCATTATTCATCTTCACCCGCTGAATGTCGAATTCCTCGGATGTAATGATTTTGTTTTGTGCTTGGACCGACATCGACGTCATCATTGCATCGCGATGCACTCTCCAGTTTGATAATTCCTCCACTGCACCGCGCTCGTTGAAGCGAATTTCAAAAGGCAGTGTCTGCAATCCATTGGCGCGAATCCAAGGCTTGGCGCCATACTCATCGGCGGAGTAGACCATCTTGAACATGCGTTCGCCCTCCATGGCCGTAAAAATCAAAAAGCATGTATCCAATTTGATATCCAAGAAATAGTCATTCTCGTTGGTGATGTATTCTTGGGTAATCAACTGATAGACAAACCTGCGATCCTTTACCAAATTTGAGGTAGGGTAGAGGGTGTCTGGTTTCAGCCCGTCTGGGGTTAAGGTTGGATTTATTTTTGATGTAATTGGGTCTGCAGGCTGAGCCATGGGTTTGGGCGCAGGTTTGGTCTGTGCCATTGCCATTGGAATTCCCGAGAGCACAATCAATAATAAAGCAACGAGTGAATGAGCGGAAATTCGGGTTGGTTTCATGGTTGTCAAGACGAACGAACTATGCAAATCGTTTGCCAAAGATTGCGAATTGCGCAAATCTGTGTAGGTTTATGTTTATGTCTCAGTAGGTTCTGCCTTTTGGCATTGGTTCGCTTATGCACCCCCGAAAGTCAATTGGGATCCGTCCAAATCGATGTGCACCCTGCCATGGTTAGAGAGCTTGCCCATCAATATTTGCTTACTCAATTCGTCCAAAACCCTTTTTTGTATAACACGCTTCAACGGTCTCGCACCGAATTGTGGATCGTAGCCCAACTGCGACAACCAATCAATCGCCGCGTTGCTCACTGTCAAATCAATGCCGTTCTGTTTCAATCGCACAACCATCATCTGCATTTGCAATTCCACGATTTGGTGTATTTCATCTCTACCCAACGGCTCGAACATGACCACCTCATCGATGCGATTCAGAAACTCGGGACGGATGCTCCGTTTGAGCAATTCAAATACATCGCTCTTGGCACCGGCAACAATTGCATCGCGGTCACCGCTGTCGATGTGTTCGAAACGTTCGCGAATGATATCAGATCCCAAATTGCTTGTCATGATGATGATGGTGTTCCTGAAATTCGCTGTTCGGCCTTTGTTATCGGTCAGTCTTCCATCGTCTAGTACTTGCAATAAGATGTTGAACACATCGGGATGCGCCTTTTCAATCTCATCCAATAACACCACACTGTATGGTTTGCGTCGAATGGCCTCCGTTAACTGTCCGCCTTCATCATAGCCCACATAGCCCGGAGGGGCGCCTACCAAGCGACTAACGGTATGCTTCTCTTGATACTCGCTCATATCAATCCGAACCATCGCTTGGTCTGTGTTGAATAGGAATTCGGCCAATGCTTTGGCAACTTCGGTTTTACCCACACCCGTGGTGCCCAGGAAAATGAAACTACCAATGGGTTTTTTCGGATCTTGCAATCCGGCCCTGCTTCTGCGAATGGCATTGGATAGGGCAGCGATGGCCTCTTCTTGTCCCACCACACGCTTGTGCAGCTCTTGTTCTAGGGTAAGCAGCTTTTCGCGCTCGCTTTGTAGCATTCGGTTCACGGGTATGCCTGTCCATCTGCTCACTACCTCCGCGATATCCTCCGCATCCACCTCTTGCTTCACCATCAACTGACCACTTCGGGCATCGCCCAATTTCAAACTGAGCGAGAAAAGGTCCTCTTCGTTCTTTTTGATCAGTCCGTAGCGAATTTCAGCCACACGACCATAGTTACCGTCGCGTTCCGCTTGATCCGCTTCTATTTTCAGCGCCTCAATGGTGGCTTTTTTCTGTTGGATTTGCGATAGAACCCCTTTTTCATTTTCCCATTGGGCATTGAGCGCGTTTCGTTTTTCAATCAAATTGGCGATTTCTTCGTTCAATTTGGCGAGTTTGGCAGTATCGCTTTCCCGTTTGATGGCTTCCCGCTCGATTTCCAACTGCATGATTTTACGGTTCATTTCGTCGAGTTCCTCAGGAACAGAGTCCATTTCTAAGCGCAGTTTTGATGCGGCCTCATCGAGCAAATCGATGGCCTTATCGGGTAGGAAACGATCATTGATGTATCGCTGACTCATTTCTACCGCCGAGATAATGGCTTCGTCCTTGATGCGCACTTTGTGGTGAACTTCATATCGCTCCTTCAAGCCGCGCAAGATGGAGATGGCTTCTTGCGTATCGGGTTCTTCTACCAAGACCTTTTGGAAACGCCGCTCCAGGGCTTTGTCGGTTTCAATATATTTCTGATATTCTGCCAAGGTTGTAGCTCCGATGGCCCTCAATTCGCCCCTGGCCAATGCGGGTTTCAAGATGTTGGCAGCGTCCATGGCGCCATCGCTTCTACCAGCACCCACCAATGTATGGATTTCGTCAATGAATAAAACCACTTCGCCGGCAGCATCCGTCACCTCTTTGACCACCGCTTTCAATCGCTCTTCAAATTCGCCTTTGTATTTCGCGCCTGCCACCAATGCACCCAAATCGAGGCTGTAAATGACCTTGGATTTCAAATTTTCCGGAACATCCCCCCGAATAATGCGCATTGCCAACCCCTCTGCAATGGCCGTTTTACCCACGCCGGGTTCGCCAATCAATACCGGGTTGTTCTTGGTTCTACGCGATAAAATTTGCAATACCCTCCTGATTTCTTCGTCCCTACCAATCACTGGGTCCAACTTGCCCTCCCTGGCCATTTGGTTTAGGTTCATCGCAAACTTCTTCAGTGAATTGAATTGGTTTTCATCGGTCTGCGAACTCACCTTCGCACCGCCCCGCAAGGCGATAATGGCTTTGAGCAAATCGCCACGCTTGATGCCGGAATCTTTCAATACATTGGCTGCTATGTCCTTTCCTTCAAGAATCCCCACCAACAAATGTTCATTGGTAACGAACTCGTCCTTCATTTCCGACATGACTTTTTCAGCAGCAACGGTTACAGCATTCAAAGCCTGAGATAAATATACCTGTCCACCTTCAACTTTGGGCAACGATTGCAATTGTGCTTGTGCAGCTTGCTCTATTCGGGAGAGGTTCGCACCCAATTTCCCGGCGATAAACTGCAAAGTCTCGTCATCCTCCGATATCATGGCCAGCAATAAATGCGTGGGCTCCATCGCTTGGTGCTTGTTTGCGATGGCCAGTTGCTGGGCCTTTGACAACGTGTCCTGTGCTTTGATGGTAAATTGTTGTAAATTCATGATGCTTGCATGTGCTCAAATTGGATTCCATTAAGGCAATTGTGAACAATCGCGTCAAATTGTCGGTGAAATTCCACGCAAATCGAATTTCTATGTGTCAAAAAGGCGGGCCTACCTCCGTGATCGATCGTCAATCACATCCATGCCTTCTTCGATGGCTTCCAAGGGTATTTCTGTTTCTTCGGCTTCATCATCGAGTGGGTTTTCGATGTCTTCGCGTTTTTTGGCCGGACCTTTCAATCGATTCCAGGCATCCGGATGAATACACACTTGAAAAACAGCGGTATCGATACTCCCTGAATCCTTGGCCAATAAGCGATTTTTTAGGGCCCTGAAATGGCCATTGTTGCTTTTTACGCAGCCGTTGGAATCCAGGAACCAGCGCACTTTTTTGGGCATTGGAATGATGCTGGCCAAAAAGGTACATTCGCCCAACGTAAGTTCGCTTGGGTGTTTGTGGAAGTAGAATCGTGCGGCTTCCGTAGCACCAAAAATACCCGGACCCCATTCGATCACATTCAAGTAAACTTCCATCATACGGTTTTTGCTCACCAAAGACCTGCGCTCCATCAACCAAGTAAGTAAAATTTCTTCCACTTTCCGGGCGATGGTTTTTCTGCGTCCCAAGAACACATTTTTCACCAACTGCATCGAAATGGTAGAGCCACCGCGGGCGAATCGCTTTTGACGATAATTTTGAGCAATACTGGAACGGAAAGCATCCATGTAAAATCCTTGGTGGTGAAAGAAATCAGGGTCTTCACTGCGAAGAACACATCGTACCAAATCTTGACTTATCGATTCTAAGGGGGTGAAATTGCCATTCTCACCGCCTACTTCAAACCTCGCAACTGGCTCGCCTTTGTCCCAATAGGTGTAGGTGAAAGAGCCATTCATGAGGCGTGGATCCACATTGCCCCATTGAACAATGGTAAAATCAGTACTCGGCCACATTCGGCTTTCCAAAACACAATCGCGGGGTTTCTCGTGTTCCATGGCAAACTGAAAGCGATATTCCAATGTCCCGGTGGCTTTGGGAATGCCGATGTTTCGAAACAATCCCTCAGGTAAGCTAGAGAAAAACGCATTGGCCGACAATCGAGGCATGTATAAGCCCAAGGCATATTTTGGGTTGTTTCCCCCTTGGTACTGGGCGAAAATATTGGCTGAAATTTGGTTAACGCGAACGGTACTTTGACTGTCGAGCTCGAAAAATCCATCTTTAACATCGCAAACGAATCTACCGTGGGCCGAATCGATTTGTACCAACGTGTCAGAAATGCGTTCGTCATCAACCTGCAAACCCATAAATCCACCTTGTAAATCGGCATGGATCGCGCCGAATGATTCACCCAGCTCTGATACTTCGAACTCGGCCTTTTGGAATCCCAACCCATTCAACACCAAAGGGATGCTTACGTATTTCTCCTTGTTGGCCGGTGTAATGCTTACATGTCCAGTTAGATCGTCTTTGTCCAAATCGCCCTGCATCACAAATTCGATTTGCTTGCGATTTACAGCCGGTAGGGTATCACTGTCGCTTTTGCGTCTACGTCGGAGTTCTTTGCGCTCAGCGTCGGTCACCACCTTTTCAGAGATTGCCTTCAATTGCAGACTGATGGCTTCATTTCTGTAAAGCGTATTGGGAAGCTCCAACGCGATTTTCCCGGTGGTATCGGTCAGGGAAAGGCGGGTGCCAAACATTTCCAAATGATTTGGGGCTTTGCCAATCCAGTTTTCTAACTGTCTAAACAAGCTCACTACGGGATCTCGTTGTGGAGTTTGGGTATCTGTTGCCTTTTCATCGGTGCCCAGTAAATCGCAATAGTTGCAATAATTGGGGAGGTTTACCAAGTCCAATGAGAGGTTTTTGGTTTCAAAGCCCGATAAACCAATATCCCAAAACTTCCAAACATTCAATCCAACGGCCAGCTCTTTGCAAGCAAACAAGGTTTTGCCTGGGAGTGTATCAATGTGCTTTTTGTGGGTAAGCGATAGGCCCTGTAATTGTACGCCGAACAAGTAGGTGAATCCTTTGTCCTCACACTGCAGGGTGTATCCTTTGCGATCCAGTTTGGCAACGGCTTTGTCGAAGGCCCAGTTCAACAAAAATCCACGCAAAGCAATCCACACCACCAATAAAATAGTGAGGGTAATGCCCCCAATCCAGGCGGTTTTCTTGGCGATGCGTTTGCCCCGGCTTTCTTCCAACCAAGCCCGACGAACCCAATTAATCCAAGTTTGGATGCGTGCCAGTATAGTTGTAAGGGGTGATTTGTCTGAGTTCATTTTTAACAGAATCTGATACGTTCAGTTCGGTGATGAATGTGGCAATGCTAGATTCGGTGATTTTTGCGTTGGTGCGGGTTAGGTCTTTTAGGGCCTCGTAAGGGTTGGGATAGCCTTCTCTGCGCAGAATGGTTTGAATGGCCTCGGCCACAACAGCCCAGTTGTTCCCCAAATCAGCTCGCACCGCCTCTTCGTTCAAAAGCAATTTGTTCAATCCTTTTTCTAAGCTGTTCAGTGCGATGAGCGTATGGGCAAACGGAACGCCCAAATTTCTGAGTACTGTGCTATCGGTTAAATCGCGCTGTAAACGAGAAATCGGGAGTTTGGCCGACAAATGCTCGAACAAAGCATTGGCGATACCCAAGTTTCCTTCAGCGTTTTCGAAATCAATGGGGTTGACTTTGTGGGGCATCGCACTCGAGCCTACTTCGCCTTCCTTAATCCTTTGCTTGAAGTATTCCATGCTCACATAAGCCCAAACATCTCTGCTGAAATCAATCAAAATGTTGTTGATTCGTTTCCAATTATCGAACTGAGCCGCCATGAAATCGTAGGGCTCGATCTGTGTGGTAAATGATACCCGATACAGTCCCAAATCCTCGCCCACAAAGCGGTCACCAAATTCAAGCCAATTGATTTGCGGGAAAGCCACTTGGTGTGCATTATAGTTGCCCGTTGCACCACCAAATTTTGCGGAAAAGGGAAGGGTTGCCAGTAAATTCAATTGAGATTCAAGTCGGGCCACAAACACATACCACTCTTTACCCAAACGGGTGGGAGAGGCTGGCTGTCCGTGCGTCTTGGCCAACAATGGAATGTCTTTCCAATCTTGGGCTTGTCGCTTCATGATGTTGACAATATTCTGTAGGGCGGGCAACATAACCTCTGTGCTAGCGTCTTTGAAGCTCAGCGGAATGGCCGTATTGTTGATGTCCTGTGAGGTAAGTCCGAAATGCACCCACTCTTTGTAGGCTTGCAATCCCAATTCATCCAGTTTCTCTTTGATGCAATATTCCACGGCTTTCACGTCGTGGTTGGTGGTCTTTTCGATGGTTTTTACCCGTTCGATATCACTCAATGGCAATGAGGCGCTCCAATTTGTGAGTGTTTCTTGAGCGGCAATCAGGGCCGACCAATCTACAGTGGGGATGACTTTTGCCAACGCAAAAAGGTAGGCAACCTCAACACGAATGCGGTATTGGATCAATCCGGCTTCTGAATAGAAGGACTTTAATGTTTGGGTCCCAGCGGCATAACGACCGTCTACGGGGGAGATTGCGTGCAATGGGCTAGCGTCCATACTGCAAAAATACGATGGAATCGCGGTTTTCTTCGTTTTTTTCTCTGTTTTGATGCAAGGAATCAACGGCATTTTGAACAAAAGACCTCGCTTTATCTCCGGTAAACGCCCATCGCCATCGCTAAATGGACCTAAAATCAAGAATTAAGTTCCAATTTTAGGAATCGCCCGGTGTGTGAGGCCTCAAATTCTGCCACCTGCTCGGGCGTGCCAACGGTAAGGATATGTCCGCCACCGCTGCCGCCTTCGGGTCCAATGTCAATCACCCAATCCGCTACTTTGATCACATCCATGTTGTGTTCAATCACCACCACCGTGTTGCCCTTTTCAACCAAAATATTCAATACCCCCAACAACTGTTTGATGTCGTTGAAATGCAATCCCGTTGTGGGCTCATCCAAAATATACAGCGTTTTACCTGTATCGCGTTTGCTCAATTCGGTCGATAACTTTACCCGCTGCGCTTCTCCGCCACTGATGGTGGTGCTCGACTGTCCTAGTGTTAAGTAACCCAATCCCACATCCTGCATGGTCTTCACCTTCCTGTAAATCAACGGAATGTGCTCGAAAAACTCCACGGCAGTATCAATCGACATCTCCAAAACATCGTTGATGCTCTTACCCTTGTACCGCACTTCCAACGTTTCGCGGTTATAGCGTTTGCCCTGGCACTCATCGCACAGCACTTCTACATCTGGCAAGAAATTCATTTCGATGACTTTTCTGCCACCGCCACCACATGCTTCGCACCGTCCGCCTTTTACGTTGAAACTAAATCGACCGGGTTTGTATCCGCGGATTTTTGCCTCCGGAAGATTGGTGAATAGGTTGCGAATCTCTTGAAAAACACCCACATACGTAGCAGGATTGCTCCTTGGCGTACGTCCGATCGGCGTTTGGTCAATCCGAATGACTTTATCAATAAACTCGAGCCCCTGAATGCTGGCAAAGGGCAAAGGTTTATAACTTGAACCATATACTTTGTTGTGCGCAGCAGGGTAGAGGGTCTCGTTGATCAAACTCGATTTTCCGCTGCCACTCACGCCGGTAATAGCCACAAACAATCCAATGGGTACTTCCAAGTTTACTTTTTGCAGATTATGGCCGGTACAACCCTTCAAAATCAACTTTTCTTTGGTCGTTTTTCTGCGTTGCGATGGCACAGGAATGCTATCCTCACCGCGTAAATACCTGCCGGTGATGGCGTCTGAGGCCATGAAATCTTTTACTTCGCCACTGGCAACGATCTGTCCGCCATGCACGCCGGCGTTCGGACCAATTTCAACCAACCAATCACTGGCAAGCATCATGTCTTTGTCGTGCTCTACCACCAACACCGTATTCCCCATGTCGCGCAAATCGCGCAAACTTTGGATCAATCGTTCGTTATCGCGTTGATGCAAACCAATGCTGGGCTCGTCCAAAATGTACAGCACATTCATCAATTTACTGCCAATTTGGGTCGCCAATCGAATACGCTGCGCTTCACCACCCGAGAGGGTTCTGGCTGGACTGTTCAACGTTAAATATCCCAATCCCACACCCACCAAAAAATCGAGACGTGCCCGAATTTCCTTGATCAATTCCGTGGCGATGGTGGTCTGTCGTTCCGTCAATTTCTCACCAACCGTATCAAACCAAGCCTTCAATACATCGATGTTCATGCCGCCCAACTCAGAAATGTTCTTTTCGGCAATCATGAAATGCAACGACTCTTTTTTCAAACGCGCGCCATGACAAACATCACAAGTTTTTTGGTGCATAAACTCTTCGGCCCACTGACGTAGTTTGTCGTCCTCGGATTCGAAATAGTTCTCGGTGATGTAGTGCACTACGCCTTTGTATTGGCTTTCGTATGTCTTTTTTTGTCCCTGATGGTTTACATGGGTTACCATGATGGTTTCATCATAGCCGTACAAAATGCACTCAATCTGTTGCTCGGAGAGTTTGGAAATGGAATCGGCCAGGCTAAAATCGAGCACTTTGCTCAAGGCCCTGAGTTGACTGAACGTCCAATTCTCGCGCAATTCTCCGATGGGAACAATGCCACCGCGGTTGATTGATTTGGTGCGATCGGGAATGATGAATTCAACATTCACCTCGGCAGTTTCGCCCATGCCTTCGCAATTCGGACAGGCACCATAGGGAGAGTTGAATGAAAAGGAGTTGGGTTGGGGTTCGTCGTAGCTGAGACCAGAAATTGGATCCATCAAAAAACGAGAGAATGGAACCACTTTTTCATCGGCATCTTGAACCATCATGTTGCCACCACCCATTTTCATCGCGATTTTTACACTCTCGCTGAGCCTGCCGGTGGATACACCCTGTACTTGCAAACGATCTATCACCACTTCAATGTCGTGGATTTTGTATCGATCCACCTGCATACTGCCTGTGATATCAGTAACATGGCCATCAATGCGGACCTTGTTATAACCTTTTTTCTTGATTTGTTCGAAGAGTTCGCGATAGTGGCCTTTACGTCCTTTCACCACGGGTGCGAGGATGGCAACTTTCTGTCCTTCAAATTTGTTGACCATGGCATCAATGATCTGCTGTTCGGTGAGTTTGACCATTTTTTCGCCACTGAGGTAGCTGATGGCATCGCCGGCGCGGGCAAACAACAAACGGAGAAAATCGTATACTTCGGTCACCGTACCCACCGTACTGCGGGGGTTTTTGCTAACGGTTTTCTGTTCGATACTAATAACGGGACTCAGCCCTTTGACTTTGTCTACATCCGGACGTTTCATATCGCCGATGAACTGACGGGCGTAGGCTGAGAAACTCTCAAGGTAGCGACGCTGTCCTTCAGCAAAAAGGGTATCAAACGCCAACGAGCTTTTACCGGATCCTGAAAGGCCGGTGAAGACCACCAATTTGTTGCGTGGGATGACCAAATCCACGGACTTTAAATTGTGTTCACGGGCACCCAAAATCTCGATGCGAGGTTCGTTTGCATCGGGCTGATGAATGTGCTTAGAAAGTCCGTTTTTCATGGAATTTGCAAAGGTACAAAACAATCCATCGGAAAGAAAGGTGAATTGGTATTTTGCAATGATTTACCAGCTTCCGCCAGCACCACCACCGTTGAAGCCGCCGCCGCCGCCAAAACCGCCCCAATCGCTAGAGCCGCCTCCGCCGAATCCTCCAGAGGACCCTCCGCCAAAACCGCGACCCAAACTGCTGCCTAGAGCTGCCCAAAGGAAGGGATTACTGCCCATGCCGCCATGGTAATGTCCGTTGCGTGAATATCCGCCACCGCCGCCGCCTCGGCCGCTGCGTGCAATCAGACGTAGGATGACAAGCGCTGCGAAAATGGCCCATACGCCACCGCCTTTTTTGCCTTTTTTAGTGGCTCGGCCCTTGAATTTATTCCGAATGGCTTCTTCGTACGCCATCGCAGTTTGGTCTATCGCCAATGCATAATTGCCATTACGCATGTTGGGTACCAAATAGTCGTTGTGAATCTGTCCGATTCTGCTTGCACTCAAACGGTCTTGCAATTGGTCCGCCGTAACGGTATGGAATTTCCGATCATCGATGGCGATATACAAAAGCATACCGTTGTTTTTGCCTTTAACCCCAACCTCCCAGCCGCGGGCCAAAAACATGGCTCGATCTACAGCCGCATAGCCATTGGCTGATTTTTCCAAGACCACCGCAATTTGTACCGAGGTGGAATCTTCAAACTGATACAATCGCTCTTCCAAGGCCTTGACTTCATCGGGCTTTAAAACCCCCGCAAAGTCGTTGATGTGGCCTTTGTATTTTGGCAATACTTGCTCAGCCTGGGCCGAAGAATAGGGAATTATGGCCAATGCGATAAGCAGCAATGACATCGCCCATGAGCGATGTAAAATAATGGTTGTCATTGGGCTACGCATCGGTCGATACTTGGTTGCTGAGTTCGTTGGGGTTGCTATCAGTGGGTGGGAAATGGGTCGCCAAAATCTCGCCGATTTCCTGAATGCCGAGGATCACGCCCCCTTTGAAGTTTTGATTTCTGAATTTCGCCTGCATGTTGTCGCGAATGCCATCCCAATCGGTTGGAGCCATTTTTGCATTGATTCCAGCATCGCCAAAGATGGCAAATTGCTTTGTGTTGGGAACCAAATAGATAAGAATGCCGTTGCGTTCAATGGTCTTTTGCATACCCAATTTGGCAAAGGTTGTAGAAGCCGCAGCCACGATATCATCGCCTTTGAACTTGTGGCTGATGTGCACGCGAATTTCTGCTGAAGTGGTTACTTCCGCTTGGGCGATTGCCGATACAATTTCTGCCGATTCTGCTTCGGTAAACAGGGCTTCTTTGCGATGAAATCCCAACAAAATGGCTACACGGGAAATCACCAAAGCGAAAGGTCCAAGCATGTTATTCGCTAAACGCACCCTTCACATCAACACGCTTTTCAGCACCTTTGTCGGCCGCAAAGCCCGATTTTTTCTCAAATCCAAAAATGCCTGCAAAAATGTTGCTTGGGAATTTGCGCACGTTCAAGTTGTAGGTTTGAACAGCAGCGTTGTAATCATTTCTCGCGGTTCGAATCATGTTTTCCGTTTCAGAAATTTCAAATTGTACGTTTTCAAAGCCTTTGGTAGATTTCAAATCTGGGTAGCGCTCCATCACAACCATCAATCGACTCAAAGCAGATTGTTGTGTCATGGCAATTTTATCAATGCTTTCCGGCGTGAGCTGTTCATTACCCACTTTGATCTGACCAACGCTGGCACGGGCATTGGTGATTTCAGTCAAGGTGCTTTTTTCAAATTTGGCTTCAGCGCTAACGGTTTCGATAAGTTGAATAATTTTATCGGCGCGGGTTTGGTAGGCCACTTCTACGTTGTTCCAAGAGGTGGTGAGTTTTTCATCGTTATCAACCAAGGTGTTGTAACTGCCTTTGATCCACAAAAATGTGATCAATAAAACGCCTACGATAATCAGGGTACGGATGGTTTTGCTGTTCATGATATAAATTCTAATCCAAAGATACTTGCAAAATGCTTGCCCATTTTTTCTTTTACTTCGAATATGTCAATTTTTCCGCCCAATTCCATTTCCATACTCGTGACACCTTTGTCTACGATCCCGCAAGGCACGATGTGATTGAACATAGCGAGGTCGGTATTGACATTGAGGGCAAGGCCATGCATACTGACAAAACGGCTGCATTTGATTCCTATGGCCGCAATTTTTCGCTCATTGGGTTGGTTGATGTCGATCCACACACCAATGCGATCAGGGATGGTACCCGCCGTGATACCATAATCAGCCAATGTTTGGATGATACAATGTTCAATGTTCTGAACGAATGTCTTTATACCCATGCCCAACGCTTCCAAGTCAAAAATGGGGTAAACCACCAACTGGCCGGGACCGTGATAGGTGATATCGCCGCCGCGTTCGATGTCGTATACCTTGGCTTCCATGTTGTTCAATGCATCATCAGAGGCGAGAAGGTTTTCGCGATCAGCACTTTTTCCAAACGTATACACGTGGGGGTGCTCAATCATGATTAAATGTAAGGGGGTTGTATTTTCCTTGGCCGATTTTTGGGCAATCATGGTATTGAATAGCCCCTTTTGAAAATCCCAGGTTTGATCATAGGGTTCGTTTTGCAATAAATGCAATTGGCAAGGTAACATTTTGCAAATTTAGCCAATTTATAAGGGTGTAGTTGTGGCAGTTGTTTTTTGGATGAAACTTTGCAGCATGCATGTGGACAGAGGGAAGACCATCGCACAAAACATTGGTAACAAAGGTGAGGCGATGGCAGCAGAATGGCTTTGGTTAAAAGGGTTTCAAATTATAGAGAAAAACAGAAAGGTGGGTCGATTTGAAATTGACTTGGTGTGTAAGGACAAGCAAGATTGGGTCTTTGTAGAGGTGAAAACGCGACATGAGGGTGGAATGAATGCCCCAGAAATTGCCGTGGATTACCGAAAGAGGCATAAAATTCAACAAGCCGCGCAACGATATTTACGTGAATCAGGAGATAAATCGATTCCGCGAATCGACCTCGTTGCCGTTTCCATGTTGCCCTACGGAGCGCAGATGATGTATTTTCAAGGGAAATAATATCAGGGCTGAGCAACCCTTCCCAGAAAATTGATGTCATTGATTTTACAAGTTAATGCCTTAAACCAAAAAACTTTCAATTTAATTTGCGGAACGAAAATGAGACTAAGTAAGATATGTGTGGCCCTTGGGCTAGGATTTATTGGGATTATTCAAGGTGTGAACGCCCAACATAAATGTGGTTCGGATCAATATCACCAGCATTTGAAGCAATCAGATCCTCAAATATCTATGGCAGAAGCAGAAATCAATGCCTTGTTAAAGGAGAATACGTTGGAATCTCGCGCGGCAATCTATACCATTCCCGTAGTGTTTCATGTGATTCATACCAACGGACCGGAGAATATTTCTCGCGAACAAATACTCGATCAATTGCGCGTACTAAACAATGATTTCAACCTGCTCAATGGCAATAGAACCAAATTGCGCGCTGCTTTCTCTGGCTTGGCGGCTGATTGTCAGATCAAATTCGAATTGGCGAAAATCGACCCCAATGGAAACTGTACAGAAGGGATCAATCGTGTATACTCTTCTGCCGGTGTGCAGATGAGCATGTCCACCGAAAAGGTAAAGTCTTTGATCAATTGGAACTACAAGAAATACTTGAATATTTGGGTAGTATCATCCATTTCAGGTGGCGTGGACGGTGGCGAAGTGCTAGGTTATGCAGTTTTTCCTTGGGCCACGAATGCTACCCGCGACGGAATCGTAATGAAATCGGATCGTGTTGGAACCATCGGAACTGCGGTAGCTTCAGACAGTGGTAGAACCCTCACACACGAAGTTGGACATTGGTTGGGATTGTATCACACGTTCCAAGATGGATGCGATGGTGGTGACCAAATCGATGATACCCCTCCAGTGAATGGAACCTTCGTCAATGCTTCTTGTCCTTCAAGTGGAAACAGTTGTACCAATGAATTTCCCGATTTGCCAGATATGTGGGAAAACTACATGGATTATTCCAATGGTGGTTGTCAGACCTTGTTTACGTTAAAACAAAAAACCCGGATGCACAATGTGTTGAAGAATACAAGCTATCCGCGAGCCGCTGTTGTTGCATCCGCCAATTTGATTGCAACAGGGGTTGTGCCAGGTTCGGTAGCACCGGTGGCGTCTTTTACATCGAGCAGCACGGTGATTTGTGCCGGTCAATCGGTCAAGTTTTATGATTTAACATGTAAATCTGCCCCTAGTGCTTGGTCTTGGAGTTTTGCGGGTTCTAGTCAGCCGAGTTCTTCCGTGCAAAACCCAACGATAACTTACCAAACGCCAGGAACCTACAGCGTTTCCTTGACGGTACAAAATACCAAGGGGAGCAATTCAACCACGAAAACCAATTATATCACCGTGTTGAAGGCGGTTGCGGTAAACAAGGCAAACTTTGAACAGAGTTTTGAGAAGGGTGATCCAACAACGTTTACCACCGATGAGAAGTTTGTTCATTCATCTCCCGCAGGATCTCGATTTGTTTTGGAAAATACCACCAGCTACCTTGGAGCCAATTGCTACAAAGCCCCTGTGACCACTGGGTCCAATATTGGAAATACCTATAGCGTAACCCTTCCCAGTGTTGATATTTCAAACATGGGAGCACTCACACCCAAATTTACATTCATGGCATCTTACTGCCAGCCAAGCGCTGACATAACAGATGTGCTACGTGTCTTTGTGTCCACAGATTGCGGTGCATCATACAAGCAAATCATGGAGCGTTCTGGTCCTGCACTGGGTTATTCTGGCCAAGTTTACACGAACAACTTCAAACCAACCAAAACAGCCCAGTGGAAAGTGATGGGTCTTCCTAGTTTGTCTTCCATCGGCTTGGGTCTCAATACCAACCTTACCTTTAGAATCGATTTTGCGAGTGAAGGTGGTAACCCTATCTACATCGACAATATCAACTTAGGTCAATACATGGCTGGCTTAAATACCTTGGGTGAAGAACTTCAAATCATGGAAATTAGTCCCAATCCCGTAGAAGCCAATTCGAAAATTGTGATTCGCAATACCAAACCAAATGAGTTTGTGGTTGTTGAACTGCTCGATATGCAAGGAAGAAAGGTAGCGAATATCTATGAAGGCAAACTTGCAGAATCTACAAATACCATTTTTATGTCGGATTTATCTTTGCCCACGCAAGGCTTATATATCATGAGCTTGCGCAGCAGCGGAGGTCAAATTCAAAAACCAGTCATTTTCGGAAAATAATTCATGTCAATCAAGAACCTAGTCATTGTAGAGTCACCCGCCAAAGCCAAAACCATCGAGAAGTATCTCGGTGAAGGTTTTATTGTAAAATCTAGCATGGGCCACATCCGCGACTTATCGTCCGGAGATTCAGCCATCGATATCAAAAATGGATTCGCCCCCAAATATGAGGTGCCCGATGAAAAGAAGAAGCTCGTTGCAGAATTAAAGAAATACGCCAAGGATGCCGAAACGGTATGGTTGGCATCGGACGAAGACCGGGAAGGAGAGGCCATTAGTTGGCATTTGTTTGAGGTTTTGGGTTTAAAAGCTGAGAATACCAAGCGAATTGTATTCAATGAAATTACCAAAACAGCTATTTTGAATGCCATTGAGCATCCAAGAACCATCGATAAGTGTTTGGTGGATGCTCAACAAGCGCGTCGTGTTTTGGATCGTTTGGTGGGCTTCGAATTGTCGCCCATTTTATGGCGCAAAGTACAACCCAAATTGAGTGCCGGTCGAGTACAATCGGTCGCTGTAAAATTGGTTGTAGAGCGCGAACGTGAGATCAATGAATTTGATGCCAAATCCGATTTTCGCGTACAAGGTCAGTTCAAAACAAAAGAAGGTAAGACCCTGACCGCCGACAACGTGAAGAAGCCAAGCAATGCATCGGATGCCAAAGCGTTTTTGGAGTCTTTGGTAGACGAGGATTTTCAGGTGACTGGGTTGGAAGTAAAACCCACTTTCAGAAATCCTGCGCCACCGTTTACAACATCCACCTTGCAGCAGGAAGCTTCCAGGAAATTGGGTTATGACGTGACAACTACCATGCGTATCGCGCAGAAATTGTACGAAAACGGACACATTACCTACATGCGTACCGATTCCGTCAATTTAAGCAAAATGGCCATGGGCGCCGCCAAAGAAGAGATTGAAAAATCGTTTGGCGAAAAATATTCACAAGTAAGAAATTACACCACCAAAAACGAATCAGCGCAAGAGGCTCACGAAGCCATCCGCCCTACCAATTTTGGGGTTCAGTTTGCCGGTGACGATAACCGTGAGAAGAAGCTCTATTCTTTAATTTGGAAGCGTTCTATCGCCTCGCAAATGGCCAAAGCCGAAATGGAAAAAACGGTGATCACCTTGGAAGATGGTAGTAAGAAATCCAAATTTCAAGCAGAAGGTGAAGTCATTCGATTTGATGGTTTTTTGAAAGTTTACATTGAATCCAAGGACGACGAGGAAGAAGATGGCGAAAATGATGGTTTGTTGCCAGCAGTAACTGTGGGTGATGCCATTGAGCGTTTAAAGTTGACTGCACTGGAACGCTATGCCAGACCGGCACCGCGTTATTCAGAAGCGTCGTTGGTGAAAAAATTGGAAGAATTGGGCATCGGCCGCCCATCAACCTACGCGCCAACCATTACCACAATACAAAAAAGACAATATGTAACGACCGAAACCAGAGAAGGCAAACAACGTAAAATTGCTGAAATTACTTTGGAGGGTGTTAATATTAAGGAAGTTGTAAAAACCGAGAATTTCGGTGCGGAAAAAAACAAGTTGTTTCCCTCCGATATGGGCATGTTGGTTACAGACTTTTTGTCGGCCAATTTCGATGCCATCATGGATTACGGATTTACGGCCTCTGTTGAAAAACAATTCGATGAGATTGCGGCAGGGAATCAGGCATGGCAAGACATGTTAACTGGTTTTTATGGTCCATTTCATGCGGCGGTAGATACCACCATGGAATCGGCGGAAAGGGTCACTGGCGAGCGGATTCTAGGTGTTCACCCAACCAACGGAAGGCAAGTTAGTGTGCGAATGGGTAAGTTTGGTCCTTTTGTTCAAATTGGGATGAAAGACGACGAGGAAAAATTGCTGTATGCCAGTTTGCAACAAGGACAAACCATTGAAACAGTTGATATGCAAACTGCATTGAAGTTGTTTGAACTTCCAAGAGAAGTTATGGTGTACAATGGTGAGCCGGTTATTGCAGGAATTGGTCGTTACGGACCGTATTTGAAGCGTGGCGAAAAGTACTTCAATGTGGATAAAGGAACAGATTTGATTGAGATGACACCAGAACAGTGCACAGCCATCTTGGATGAGGCGCTACAAGGTGTTCAGTTTCCATTGGCGATAGGCGATTATAACGGAGTAACTTTGGAAGTGAGTAAAGGGCGTTTCGGACCGTATATCAAATATCAAGGGCAGTTTGTGAGTATTCCAAAGGGACAGGCACCAGAAACGGTGACTCTTGATCAGGCAATAGCTTTGGTGGAGGCCAAAACAGCGGGCGACAAGGCCGCCGTGTTAAAGGCGTTTACTGAAGATGCGAACATACAAATTTTGAATGGTCGTTATGGTCCATATATCAAGAGCGGTAAAGACAATGTGCCTATACCCAAGGACAAACAGTGGGATGCGCTGACGTTCGCTGAAGTGGCAGATTTGTGCAAGAGTTTTGTTAAGAAACCCAAAGCGGGTGGATTCAAAAAGAAGAAATAAATCAGAGAACCCTGTTTATAACAACCAATTACCGGTAGTCATGGATGTGTCGACCCTCAAAGCGATGATTCGATTGCTTGATGACCCCGATGAGGCGGTGGTTGAGGCCTTGGAAACGCGTTTCATGGAAGAGGGGGAAGCGCTCATTGATGAATTGGAGGCCATTTGGTTGGCCAACGAGTTTCCGTCAGTTTCTTCGCACATCGAATTGCTCATCAAGCGCATTCAAAAGCGTGGATTGCACAGGCGATTTAAGAATTGGTTTGAACAAGAACAACCAGATTTGATTGAAGGTTGGTTTTTGGTGACCCAAGTTCAGTATCCGGGTTTGAAAATTGATGATGTTCGAAGGACGCTCAGCGATATCAAGTTAGACGTTTGGCTGATGATGGGAAATGTGGAGAATGACTTAGACAAAATTCAAATCCTCAATCATGTTTTCTTTGATCAGCAAGGGTTTCATGGCGATAATAGTCAATACCACTATACCGATAATTCTTTTATTAATAGGGTGTTAGAGCGGAAGTCTGGCAACCCAATTAGTCTGTCGGTGGTGTACATGACGGTGGCTCAAAGTTTGGGATTGCCCGTGTTTGGGGTGAATTTGCCTCAGCATTTTGTGGTGGGATTTTGCCAGTTAAAGGAAGGATTAGAGGGTGTTAAGAATATGAAAATTGTTGGGGTGGAGGATATCGAAAAGACTTTGTTTTATATCAATCCATATAGCAAAGGACAGATATTCACCAAGGAAAATGTGGATGCATTTTTGAAAGTGGTGAATGTGAGTCCCCAAAAACAGTTTTATCATCCTTGTGGAGTGAAAGAGATCGTGAAGCGGATGCTGAGAAATTTGCATTTTTCTTATGGAGAGATACAAGAGCTTGAAAAACAGCAAGAAGTATTGCAGATGATGAAGTTGGCAGGGATGTGGGATGAGTTAGAGGGTAAGTAAAGTGAGAATTTTATCCCAAAAAAGGGAATTTAAGCGGTCATTTTGTGAGTTTCGGTGCAGTAGTTTGGCGGTGAACTGAAAAATGCCGATTTTTGTGGTCAATTTTTATGGCAGAAAAACCCATTGTAATGCCCAAAATGGGCGAGAGCATCGCGGAAGCGACCATTATTCGTTGGTTAAAAAATGAAGGCGATCGTGTAGAAAAGGACGAACCCATCGTAGAGATTGCCACCGATAAGGTTGATAGTGAAATTCCGAGCACTGAGGCGGGCATTCTGGTAAAACAGATGTACAAGGATGGAGACGTGGTAAAGGTTGGAGAACCTGTGGCCATGATCAACACCGAAGGAGGGGCCTCCGCTGTCGCTCCGGCCCCCACTGCAGCGCCAGCAACTACCCCTGTAGTAGAAACGCCCGTTGCCGTAGAAGCCGCTGTTACAGCCATTGAAAACCAAATCCAAGCCGCACAACCCGCTGCTGAACCCCTGAGCAATGCCGATGGTTCTCGATTCTATTCTCCGTTGGTCCTGAACATCGCCCGCACCGAAGGTGTAAGCATGTCCGAACTCGAAACGGTGCCCGGCAACGGAAAAGAGGGTAGAGTAACCAAATCCGATATCCTGGCTTATGTGGCCAACCGCGGAAACGCGCAGCCTACGGCTGCGGCTGCTTCAGTGAGCGCAATGCCCGTTGCACCGGTCGCAACGACACCCGTTATATCAACACAAACACCCGCCAAAGTTGAAGTGAAATCGCACATTTTACTGAATCCTGGCGACGAACTGATTGAGATGGATCGTGTACGCAAACTCATCGCCGACCACATGGTGATGAGCAAACATACATCGCCCCACGTAACCAGCTTCGTGGAAGCCGATGTAACCAACCTCGTGAATTGGAGAAACCGCGTGAAAGATTCGTTCAAAAAGCGCGAAGGGGAGAACATTACCTTTACACCCATCTTCATTGAAGCAGTAGCCAAAGCCATTAAAGATTTCCCAATGATCAATGTGAGCGTAGATGGAACCACCATCATCAAACGCAAGAATATCAATGTTGGGATGGCCGTTGCTCAGCAAAATGGTAACCTCATCGTTCCGGTAATTAAGAATGCCGATACCATGAACCTTCTCGGTTTAACCCGCGCCGTTAATGAACTCGCCAACCGTGCCCGCATCGGCAAATTAACCCCCGATGAAATCCAAGGCGGTACCTACACCCTCACCAACGTAGGTAGCTTCGGAAACGTGCTCGGAACCCCTGTAATCAACCAACCCCAAGTTGCCATAATGGCCGTGGGTGCAATTCGCAAGAAACCCGCCGTCCTCGAAACAGAGTATGGGGATGTGATTGCGATCCGACATATGATGTACCTTTCTCATAGTTACGATCACCGTGTGGTGGATGGTGCCCTGGGTGGTATGTTCGTGCGTCGCGTGGCCGATTATTTGGAGCAGTGGGACGTTAACCGCGAGATCTAACATCGCTCAACACGCTTTTACCTAACTTTGGCGTAGTGGAACGCAAAATCCTTCTATTCGCCAAACTCATGAGCCTCTGCTTTGCAGGAATGGGATTGTTTTCCCTGTGTGATCTTGTTCTAACACCCAAATCGCAAATCCAATATGTGCTTGCACATGAAACGGAAACTGGATATCGCTCAACCAGCAAATACGGGGCACAAAATTTCCGTGATAATTACTTGCATTGTGTCTCTTTCCGAAGCCATGTGCCATACCGCCTCAGGCCTGGTTATGAGATTGATACCTTGCTCCTTTATCAAACCCCTGAAATTCGGACCCAAGAAGCCAAGGACTATCTTTTGGCTCAAAAGATGAATCAAGCCCGAAGTACAGCAAAATCAGGTACTCAAGCATCGCTCAATATTTCGGATGAAACGGAGGATTTCCTTGTGAGCAAAGTGCCTGTGGATCTCAAAACTTACTACGACCTCGAAGATGGCGATTCTATTCGTTTGTTTGTGAGTCCGCTGCGATCGAAAATTGTTGGCTACACCCAGTTTCATTGGCACGATTGGCTCAATATGAGCGAAAAACAAATGCAAGCATCGATGAATGTGATCAATCCGGATCTCAAACAGTGGCTGTTAACCACCCAAGTGTTTTCTTTGATTGCCCTGGTACTTTGTGGTATTACCTGGATGGTAAAGCAATTTCACATATCCGTAGGACTGTTTGTATTTAACTGCGTGATAACCGCCATGTTGCATTGGGTGTATTAAAACGATAAAACAATGAAGATTTTGGTCATTTCCGATAATCATGGCTGGATGGATGATGGGATTCTACACCACGCCGCTTGGGCCGATGAAATATGGCATGCCGGTGATTGGCTCAATACGAAAATGCATGATGCCATCGCCGCGATTGGAAAACCCATTGTTGGTGTTCATGGCAATATCGATGGTATGGATGTGAAAGTGGAATATCCCGACCTTCAGTTGTTCGATCGGGAAGGGTTCCGAATTTTCATGACGCACATTGGCGGAAAACCCGGAAGATATCCCGCCCAAGTCAAAGAAATCCTACAAAAAACCAAGCCCGATATCTATGTGTGCGGCCATTCCCATATGCTGCAAGTACAAAGAGATCCGAAGATGAACAACCTATTATTTCTCAATCCCGGAGCCTGTGGATTGCACGGATTTCACAAAGTGCGCACCGCACTGCGCTTTGAATTGGAACCGCAAAAGATTCATTCCATGGAAGTTGTAGAATGGCCCAAAAATATTATCAAATAATCTTGGGGTAATATTTGAAATTGTGCGAAAAAATGGTAATTTTGCATCCCGTTCTGAAAAGAATACATGCCCAGGTGGCGGAATTGGTAGACGCGCTGGTCTCAAACACCTGTGGGTTCACCCCCGTACCGGTTCGACTCCGGTCCTGGGCACCAAATTGTGAAAAACAATAAAAATTTTCAGATCAAAACAATCGACGGCCAAATGGCCGTCGATTTGTTTTTGCCCCCAACCGAAGGTCCGCATCCTGTGTTGGTGTACTGCCATGGCTTCAAAGGATTTAAGCAATGGGGGCATGTCCCTTTTATTCATGAATATTTTGCCACTGGCGAATACGCTGTCATTACCTTTAACCATTCACACAACGGCGTCATTGGTGATGCTGAGGATTTTCAAGCGCTAGACTTGTTTGCCTTGAATACCGTGAGCAAAGAGCAAAACGACCTAGAGTCACTCGCCAAATGGATTAGAGAAAATGGCAAAGACCTAGATCTCAACGTTGAACGCATATCTTGGTTGGGACATTCTCGCGGTGGTGCCAACGTCATTGTATTCGCAGCCCGTTGTCAAGATTACGTTGAAAAAGTCA
>Ga0209033_1000287_pt1 | contig 28668 bp, 19 predicted proteins | sample LauGreFa1BDMLBDN_2_FD_188218 | JGI IMG/M metagenome (GOLD analysis project Ga0209033, IMG submission 188218) | Freshwater lake microbial communities from Lake Michigan, USA - Fa13.BD.MLB.DN (SPAdes) (version 2) | ecosystem: Environmental > Aquatic > Freshwater > Lake | place: Lake Michigan, USA...
GGAAAAAGAGTCTGTTCCCACACAGGAAAAATCAGGCGATGAAGGTCCTGTTAAGTTGAAAAAGAAGAAAGCTATGCCTGCGGAACCTCAGGAAAAACCAAAAGATTCTGCGATTGTTCCAAGTGATAAAAACAAACCCGAGTCTAACCCTGAAAAGAAAAAAGATAAGGGAACTCCACCATCAAAAGAAATGGATCAACCGAAAGATAATCTTGAAGAGGAAGAGATTTTTGGACGAATCGGGAAAAATCTTAAGGATGTTGACGACAGATTAGGAAACCTTGAGTTAGGGGAAGCGACTCTGCAAAAGCAGCGCGATATTCTTGAAGATATTGATAAGCTGCTCAAAAAGAATCAAAGCAATCAATCCCAGTCCAATCAGTCCCAATCTAAATCTTCATCGAAAAGCGAAAGCTCAAATAAACAACCAAAAGGCTCGCCTGATAACCAAGATTCCAACGCTAATGATTCTGATAAAGGGCAGGATAAACAGAAACAGGGCGGGCCGAAGCAAGGGCAGCAGGGCGCAGAGAGCGGGAAACAACAAAAACAGGGCGGCCAAGCCAAAGCTGATCCCGATGGAAAACCCAATGCAGGGAAAGGGCAGCCTAAAGATATGCAGGGTAAAGGCGACAAAGGGTCATCTGAAAAATCAGAGGTTGCGAATCAGGGTAAAGGTGATGACAAAAATTCTAAGTCTGGGGATGGAGGCAAAAGCGATCCTTCTAAAGATAAGGTGAATCCTGCTGCCGATGTTTTTAAAGAGGCTTGGGGGCATTTGCCCGAAACATTGCGGGCAGAGCTTAATGCTTATGGTGTGCCCAACCAATTTATGGATCGTTATGATGAAATGATTCGAAAGTATTATGCTAAAGTTGCTGAAAAAGGTGCCAGAAAAAAATGACGCCACTGATTATCCAGCGCAGAGAATGTTTGCTTTCAGGGCTTGGTTTGCTAACCATTCCCTATTCTTCTTTTGGCTTTCAGGAACCAAAAATTAAAAAAGGCCCTAATCTGCCTGATGGTTCTCAGGCCAAGGGCATGATGACTCCCCAGTTGGATAAAGCTGTGGAAAAAGGACTCGAATTTCTTGCTACCCGGAGAAGGCCAGATGGTTCTTTTGGTACTGGCGCCTACACTGGTAATGTTGCAATCACCAGTCTTGCAGCACTTGCATTCATGGCTGGGGGCAATCAGCCCCAACGAGGTAGGTTCGGGAAAATAGTTACCGATGCCCTGAAATATATTCTTACTCAGGAAAATAGGGAAGGTGGTTACCCAGGCTTTTTCCATAACCCACGATCTTCCCCTCATGGCCCCATGTATGGACATGGTTTTGCCACTTTGTTTCTTGCGGAAGTTCATGGAATGATTCCTGATAAGGAACTTAGAACACAGACACATGATGCACTTGAACGCGCTATTAAATGCATCTTAGATAGCCAGACTCAGGAAGGTGGATGGCGCTATAATCCAACGCCCAAAGATGCGGATATTAGCGTGACGATTTGCCAAATCATGGCTTTAAGGTCTGCGCGAAATTCAGGGATTCTTGTTCCTAAATCCCGTGTTGATCGATGTGTTGAATATGTCAAACGCTGTCAGGATAAACGCGAAGGTTGGTTCAGGTATATGGCACAATCGGGTGGTGGCGGGCAGATGGGATTTGCACGCACTGCTGCAGGTGTTGTGGCTTTATACAGTGCAGGTGTTTACGAAGGACCAGAGATAGAAGCTGGATTGCAATTTTTAGTGCAATCCAAACCTCAAGGATTGAATCTTCAGCGCACGGAAATGCATTATTTTTATGGCCATTATTATGCTGTTCAGGCAATGTATACTGCGGGTGGGAAATACTGGGCTGAATGGTTTCCCTATATTCGCGATGAATTAATTGCTAGGCAGCGCCCCGATGGTTCCTGGTTTGATCAGGTGTGCGGTCATTATGCAACCGCAATGGCGTGCTTAGTTCTTCAAACTCCAAACAACTATCTTCCCATTTTTCAAAAATGAAATTACACTTTTTGACAGCAGTGCTTCTTTCTTTTTGGGCGACTTTTGTAAGCGCTCAAGACCCAATATTTATTGTGCGTGACAGATTAGGAACGGTCAAAGAAGGCAGTATTCAGCGAATACCTTCAACCACCAGTTTAGAAATGCTTTCCGCTGATGGGAAAAGTTTTACGATTGCCAATCCTGTTTATCTCACTCGTAAAAACACGGTTAGCCCGCGGTTTCCCCAATCTAGAGCGTTATGGCTTTTGAATGATGATTGCATTAAGTTTCAAGATTTGTTGATGAAGGACGATAGCTTTGAATTTGAAAGTTCAGATTTTGTTTCTGATAGTAAAACTCTAGTTCCTCTTCTAGATACCAAGATGATATGGCTGAAAAACCCTCTGGGTATTCTTGACCCTGTTTCCTATCGCAACAAAATACTTGATGAAATTCGGGCCAAAGATTTCGTTGTTTTGAATAATGCAGAACGTGTTGAGGGGGTTCTTGAGAGTTTAGGTGCAAAAAATGCTGTGCTGGATTCCGGAACCGCCAAGTCTGAATATAAAATTGATTCCATCGCACTTATTGGCTTAAGCTCTGATGATAATTCTAAAAAAGAGAAAGCGATAGAAGCGGTAAGTTTGGTTTTGGATTCTGGTACAAGGTTAACGCTTTCGGAGTTCAATCTTTCGATGGGAATTCTTGAAGGTAAAACGATGCAGGGTATAAAGGTTCGCATTCCCATTACCAAAATTCAGCAAGCGGTATTTTTGGGAAAGAGTGGTGTAAGAATTCAAGAAATTAAGAACATTAAGCTGAGACAAGTACCGTTTTTCGAAACTCCGATGGAAGCCAAAGGTGTTAAAGCCACCAAGAATGCTGACTTTTTCATTTCCGGTTCATCCTATTCCAATGGTTTTTCAACCATGGGAAGCACCTCGATCACTTTTTTACTAGAGGGTAAGTACCAAAAGTTATGCGGTTATTTTGGTTTTGACGATATTGATGGGAGGCGGGGCAGGGCGGATATCAAGCTTCTTGCGGATGGAAAAGTAATAGCAAGTTGGGTTGATCGAACTTGGAAAGATGGCCTTGGATACTTGGATTTACCCTTAGCAGGCACAAAAGAGCTATCCTTGGTTATTGAGGCATCTGTTGGTTCAAAAATCAACTGGTGCGAATGCCTGTTCTTTCAGGCAGATTAAAACATGGATCCTCAAAGTTTTTATTGGTTTCTTTATTTTCATAGGTTATATTAAACCATTGACTGTTTAGCTCGCTCTTTGGATTAAAAATGCTGCAATATCGTTCTTTTGTAATAGTGATGTGCCTTTTTTTTGGCTTTGGTTGTTCAGAATCGAGTGGCAAATTGATTGTCAAGGGTGCAGTGACTTTTAAAGGTTCAAAGCTTCCTAATGGGAACATTCAATTTTTTCCGTTGGAAGTTGGTAAAGCTGAATCAGCAGGAACCATGATTAAGGATGGTAGCTACGAAATCCCTAGTGTTCATGGCCTAATTCCGGGGAAATACAAGGTTGTTATTAGTTGTGCTGAAGAAGTTAAAAACCCGCCCATAAATTTTAAAGGAAGTAGCCCACCAACTGAGGAAAAGCTTCCTCCTCAATTCAGCTCTTTTGAGAAAACTTTGCAGGTTGTTGAAGTAACAGCTCAGGGTAAGAACTTTTTTGAATTTATAATTCCCTAATTGGATTTAATGGCGATGCAAAAATTGATTCGAATTGGTTTCACTCTAATTGAATTGCTGGTGGTAATCGCAATCATTGCAATTTTGATTGGGTTGTTGCTGCCCGCAGTTCAAAAAGTCCGTGAAGCTGCAAGCCGGCTTCAATGTCAAAGCAGCATCAAACAGATTGCTCTAGGGATGCATAATTATCACGATGCCAATACCGTGCTTCCTGAAGGGGTAAGTGCCAATGGAGGTTATGGTCATGGTACTTGGGCCATTTTGGTCCTGCCTTACCTAGAACAGGCTGATTTGGCGAAGCTTTATGTTGATTATGGTTTGACCAATGGTCGGAATTACTGGGACCCCGCCAACTTACCAGTTACTACCAGAAGAATTCCTGTGCTTACCTGCAAATCGGATATTCCTTCAGAACCCAACGAAACATGGAATGGGGTTTCCTATCACAATTATGCAATCAATTTTGGTAATACCGCGGTGGGTGAGGGGGGCGGTTCAGGCACAGATGTCTACCCGGTAACTACTTACAATGGTGTTACTTTTGGTGAGGCACCTTTTTATCAAGGGAAGCCTCAGAAAATTGCAAATATAACAGATGGTTCCAGCAACACCCTCATGGTTTCCGAAATGATCCAGGGGCATAAGCAGGATGTGCGTGGTCTGCTCTGGTGGGGTTCTGGTGCGGGCGTCATGACCTATCTTCGGCCAAACGATTCCAACCCCGATGTTACTTGGTCCTCTTTGCGTCCTTGGTGTAACCCAGATCTGCCTAATCCACCATGTACCACCTACCAAGGCGGCACTAACTGGCGCACTTTTGCTGCTCGCAGCAGGCACACAGGCGGCGTTAATGTTGCAATGTGTGATGGAAGTGTGCGTTTTGTAGAGAACCAAATCAGTTCGACCGTATGGCAGGCATTGGGTACTGCCCGAGGTTCAGAACCTTAAAATACTTTTGCCAAGCTATTCTTTTTATAATTGTTTTTTGAACTTAGTTAAGTTGAGTTCTGTTCTCATTGCGAATTTGGCAAGCGACTGTTTCATTACCCAGCCATGCATCCCAGGCACCATGATCTCCTACATCAATCCCATCTGCTACCGCTTTTTTCTGCAGTAATGATTGCAAATCGCTTAAAAAATCTGCGTCCATCAATTCGATGTGTGTTGCGAGATTCTTATGAAGAATCCGGTAAACAAGTTTGAGTTCATTCACGGAATATTGATTCATGTTCGACCTTTCAACTAAAATTGCCTAACATCATTCTAAGGAACCCAAGGCAAAGAGTATTACTAATATGAAAATTTTACTGACGAACGATGATGGAGTGGATGCTCCAGGTATTCTGGCGTTTGAAAAAGCAATTGCAGGTTTTGGCTTAGTCACTGTAGTTGCCCCTTCGGGGGCGTTATCGGGATGCGGGCATCGCGTGACTACAGATGAAGCTTTAAAGGTGAAGCAGGTAAGGCCCGGAATTATGTCCGTTGATGGCACGCCTGCCGATTGTGTGCGTGTTGCAATGCATTCGTTGCTGCCCAAGGTTGATTGGGTGGTTTCTGGAATAAACGCTGGGGGTAATCTCGGGGTAGATATTTTTATTTCTGGAACTGTGGCAGCGGTAAGGGAAGCTGCATTTCATGGGATTCCGGGTATTGCAATATCGCAATATCGCAGGCGTGGGACGCCCATGGACTGGGCCCGTTCAGAAAAGTTTGCCCGTTCTATCGTTACGCATTTGATTGAAAAACCGATCAAGCCTGGAACTTATTGGAATGTGAACCTTCCTCATCTGGAAGAATCAGACCCGGATCCAGAGTTTGTTTTTTGCAAACCAAATACATCCCCGTTGCCTTTGGCGTTTAGGGTAGAGGGTGATTCTTTTAAATATGCTGGAGATTACCATTCAAGGCATGCAGAGCTAGGCACCGATGTAGATGTATGCTTTTCGGGCAAGATTGCCATCAGCCTTTTGGGTATTTTTTAAGCAAGGAATAGGCTTAGTTCGATAGGCTTTGCATAACTAACGCTGCATTCTGCCCGCCAAACCCAAAGCTGGTGCTAAGCGCTGTACGCACTTTTTTATCCCGCGCACTATTGGGAACATAATCAAGATCGCATTTTGGATCGAAGTTGGTTTGATTGATAGTTGGTGGCAGTACACCCTGCTTAAGGGTTAATGCCATTGCGACAGCTTCGACTGCCCCAGCAGCGCCTATCAAATGACCAATCATGGATTTGATTGAGGATAGTGGCAGCTTTTTAGCTTTTTCGCCAAACACTTGTTTGATGGCCATGGTTTCCATTTGATCATTCAAACGGGTGCTGGTGCCATGTGCATTGATATAGTCAACATCATCGGTATCAAGTTTTGCTTCACGAAGTGCCCACTTGATTGCACGAGAAGCGCCGCCTGCTTCGGGGTCGGGTTTGGTTACTGCATAAGCATCAAAGCTGCTGCCTAAGCCGGTAACTTCTGCGTAAATGGTGGCGCCTCGTTTTCGGGCATGTTCATATTCTTCAAGTAAAAGAACGCCAGCCCCTTCGCCTAGTACAAACCCATCGCGTTGTCCGTCAAAGGGTCGTGAAACTTCTGAAGCTTCGCGGTTGGCGGGGCTAAGAGCGCCGATGGAGGAGTATGCGAGAAAAAGAAGAGGGTCGATTCTGCTATCTGCGCCCCCTGCCAATACAAAGTCTGCATCGTCTCTTGCAATTAGTCTGAAAGCTTCGCCAACGGCTTGAGTTCCTGCAGCGCATGCAGTGGTGATGGTATTATTGGGGCCTTTTGCGCCATGAATCAGAGAAATATGAGCAGCTACCATGTTGGGGAGATATTTTAATATCCAAAGGGGAAATAAAGCGCCCGACCCTTGTTTACCTAAGTGTTCGGGTCTGAACCCGCTTCCATTGCATGCTTCTGCAAGTAAGGGGGCGATATCGGGAAGATCCATGGGGACAAGGCCCGTGCCCATGATAACGCCAAGTCGTTCAGGGTCAATTCGGCCAAGATCGAGCCCGCTGTCGGTAATTGCCATGCCTGAAGCAGCAACGCCAAACTTTGCGGCACGGCCCATGATTTTGATACTTTTACGGTGTTCGTGGGGGATGTAGGAGTCGAGGTTAAAATCAGGAACTTCTGCAGCTATTTTTACAGGGTGGGAAGAGGCATCGAAAGTTTTAATAGGGCCAACGCCACTAACTCCTTCAACGCAATTTTTCCAGAATGCATCTTTGCCAATACCGTTTGGAGCAACAACTCCTAAACCTGTAACAACAACTCTTCGCATGATAGAAACGCCCAACGAAAAACGCTGGACGAGCCTCCCTGAAACAAAAGTGCCTAAACAAAACGCCTATTCTTGCCAAGCTTCCTAAGCTCAACCATACTGCGTGTCTTCATTCAACCTATATTACCCATGTTGAAAAGTAATGTGCAATAGTTTTGTGAAGCCTGTTTGCTTAACAAATGTTAAATTTTTTGAAGTTAGCCTATTTGTCTGAATAATCGTTACAATCCCTACGGTTTTAAAAAGCTAAGTGCATGCTTTAAGTGCAAATAGCCTTTGTTTTTCTTTTCACTTTAAAGCCAGAAAGTGCTATTAATTTTATTATTAGCTTGGACCTATTAAATCGTGCCAACTTTTATTTCCAAGGATTCGAAATGAACATGAAATGGTTTTCACGCGGAGACTGGAACGCCTTTTTTGGTTTGTCCATCGATAACCTCGCAGTCATGATTTCTCTGTTTAGCCTTTTGACATTTGCTGGTATTCCCAATGGGTATACTCCTGAATTTGTACTGACTCGTATGCTGCCCGGAACTGCACTAGGCGTGCTTATTGGCGATATTGCCTTTACATGGATGGCATGGGGGCTTGCAAAAAAACTTAAGAGCGACACCATCACCGCAATGCCCTTGGGTTTGGATACACCCAGTACCTTCGGGATGGCATTTTTGGTGCTTTTGCCTGCACTTGCAAAAGGCAACGAACTATATCCTCAGGACCACCACCAAGCCATGACCTTTGGCTGGAATGTTGGTCTGGGAGTTTTGATTCTTACTGGATTAATAAAAGCTTTTTTCTCACCCTTTGGAAATCTTGTAAGGCAATGGGTGCCTCGTGCAGGGTTACTAGGTTCTTTAGCTGCAATCGCTTTGACTCTGATTTCATTTATGCCTTTACGCGAAGATATCGCAGGTATGCCAGTGGTTGGTTTGCCCTGTCTTTTGGTGATACTCGTATGCCTTTTGGCCCATCGGATATTGCCCTTTAGATTTCCTGGGGCGTTGTTTTCGGTGTTGCTTGGGTTGGCCCTTTATACGATTTCGATATTCGCAGGAAAAATTTTTGGCATTAGTATCGTTGCAGAGATCAAGCCTTTTGAATTCATGGGGCATTTTGGGTTTCAGGTGCCATGGGCATTTTCTGAGGGTGATTCGCAGTGGTGGAACACCGTTTTTTACGAGGTGTTGGGCCGAATGCCCATGATTTTTCCATTTGCCTTGGCAACTATAATTGGGGGCATCGATTGTACCGAAAGTGCTGCTTCTGCAGGGGATGAGTACGATACAAGATCGGTGCTTTTTGTGGAAGCAATCTCTTCATTAGTAGCGGGGTTAGCCGGGGGTGTAATTCAAACCACGCCTTATATTGGCCAACCAGCCTACAAGAAAATGGGCGCACGGGCAGGGTATACTCTCCTTACCGCTTTGTTTATTGGGTTGGCAGGATTCATGGGCGGCTTGACCGTTCTTTTTCATCTGCTACCCAAAGTTGTGCTTTTCCCGATCCTTATTTTTGTTGGACTTGAGATTACTTCCCAGACTTTCCGGGTGGTTAATCCTAAGCATTACCCCGCACTCGCTCTAGCTATTCTTCCCTCGCTTGCCTACCTTGGCATGCTGTTGATTAAAAGTATTTATGGCCCTGTTTTGCCCGGAAACCCCGAAGCTATCAATGCTATTCAAACGCTTCGATGCCTTGCCAACGGGTTTCTTATTTCCGGTATGTTGTGGGCTGCAATGATGGTTTCGATTCTGGATGACAAGATGTCCAAAGCCAGTTGTTATTGTTTTGTGGCTGCTCTCTTGGCGTTTATTGGAGTGATACACTCTCCATTGGCGGACGAAACCGTTGGATTTCCTTGGGCCGTAATCGCTTCGATTGACAAGCCTTTTCTTGAAGCGGTTAAAGTGCAATCACCCTATCATTGGGCTAGTGGGTATTTGATCTGCGCTGGGTTATTGCTGGTGTTATCGAAGTATGGCAAAGCTGCAGATGAAGAGTCGGCACCTGGAGAAGAATTTCAATCAAATGCTTCCGGGAAGATATAATAAGAAATATGAAACATCCCATGGGTATTCTCATGAAGTTCAGCTTTGGATTAAAATCTCTTGGATTAACCATCTGTGATTTTTTTACTTCGTTGCTGTTTATTATTACCTTTCTTTTCTATGGGTCGGATGCAATTGCAAACGTTCCTTTCCCTGCGATTGTAATACCGGTAACCACGCCTTTTGAAAGCGAAGGCTCTAAAAGGATTCGCAATCTAGCTCTCGAAGCTTTGGATAAATTCATTCTTGAGACCAAAGGTATTCCCGCTGCGGAACGGCCTGTTTTCAAATTGATCATTGATTTTAATCCTGAGGGCAAAGCCTTCACTTCTGAGTTTGGCCCTGCTTACGATCTCGCACAATCCTTGCGCCTGTTAAAAAATAGGGGCAGCTTGAGTATTTTTGGTTGGGTACATGGTGAGGTGCAAAGGCATGCAGTGCTTCCTTTGCTTGCCTGCGATAATATTTATTATTCTAAAGATGCGTTAGTGGGGGGAGTGATTGGCGAGAGTGGGGAATTTTTGAGTAACACCATTCGAACAGCCTACGACGAAATAACTGCGGGAAGATTTGCTAAGGTGGTGATTCGAAAAATGTACTCGCCAGACTTGGTGATAGTTAAAGCCACCAACCCCAAAGGCAGAGAAATTTTTGTCGAGCGGGCGGAAGATCCGCAGGGTGAGATTGTCATGCAGGCGGGAAAAGAGGGGCGCTACGATTTCTCCACCGCTAAAGCTCTTGGCATATCTGAGCAGGAACCAGCGGATGATCTTGGTGCACTTGCTGCAATTCTTCGACTTTCTGCAAAAAGCCTGGGTGATGCCACTGCCTCTAGTCGGGAGTTGGTGCCTTGGAGGATTGTTTTGACGGGTCCGATTAATCCGGAGTTGTTTGAGCGTTTCAAGCGCAGGGTAAGTAGGGCGGTAGGGCAGGGCGCCAACTGTCTGATTTTGCAGTTTGAGTGTGGCCAAGGAAAGGCGGAGTCTGCGCTTGAAATCGCTAGCTTTATTCGTGATCTGGAAAAATCGTCCCGTGTTAATCCAATTAAAACCATCGCTTTTCATACCATCCGGGCAAGGGATTTATCACTGATTATGTCGCTTGCTTGTTCGAAAATTATTATGGAGGAGGGAGCCTCGCTTGGATCGATCGAGGAAGGGTTGATTATCAACCCGGAAACCAGACTACGGGTGCGTGCCCAACTGGAGGAGTTGCTGAAGGATAAAATGGGTGAAAAACCTGAAGTGAAATTACTTGCAGAGGCGTTTCTAAACACATCAAGCAGAATAGCGTTGGTGGTTCAAAAGATTACTGGCGAAGTCAAGCTAATCGATTCTGAAGATCTGGTTAATCAGCCTGCGTTTAAACTTGAATTACAAATCAAGCCGTTTGATAAGGAAGATGAAAACAAGCCATTGCGACTTCGGGCAGAGCAGGCGGTAGATTCAAGAATAGGGGTAGCAAATACCGTAGCTAAGGATATCGAAAGTGCATTGATTTCTGAAAACTTTAAGCCGGAAAGTGTGCCTATTTCTGGGACTGATTGGCTGGACGAGTTGGCGGAGTTTCTTACCCATCCTTGGACCCGTGTGGTTCTTATCATGCTTGCGATCACTTGTCTAATACTTGAAGTTAAGATGCCAGGTATCAGCCTGCCTGGGGTTTTATCCGCGTTTTTCTTTGTCTTGTTTTTCTGGTCGCACTCGCAGTTTTCGGGTCAGATTTTCTGGCTCGCAATCTTTCTGTTTTTCTTGGGTATGATTCTTATTGGTGTAGAAATCTTTGTTCTTCCTGGATTTGGGATAACTGGAATTGCTGGAATTTTATTGGTTTTAGGAAGCCTTGGATTGGTTGCGTATGGTCATTGGCCCAAAAACCCTGATGAATGGGTTGGTTTGGGGAAATCAATGGCTCCTTATGGCATTAGTTGCATGGGCGCTTTGGTTGCTGTCGTTTTTATTGCGCAGTTTTTGCCTTCTATGCCGATGACTAGCAAACTTTTTCTTAAACCACCCGATAACGATGATCAGCCTTTGTTTGCAGAAGATGAGTTGCATCAAGGGTTGGCAGGTTTATTAGGTTCGATTGGTGTTGCAGAGACTAACTTGCATCCTTCGGGGAAGGCAAGGATTGGGGATCATTGGTTGGATGTGGTTTCGGATGGCGGCTTCATCATTCAGGGCGCTAAAATAAAAGTATGTCAGATTGAAGGTGGTAAAATTGTTGTTAGTGAAGTTTTATGATCGCATTCTTTGAAAAGGTGTTTGTTGCACGAATTGTAAAAAGGAAATGAAGTACTCATGGATTCATCGAACTTAACTTTTGCTATTTTTTTGGTGTCGACTGGGTTTGTCCTGTTTGGGTTGGAATTGTTTCTTCCCACAGGAGGCATCCTTGGCATGCTTGCTCTTTCGAGCATGATTGTGGGTATTACTTTTGCATTTAAACAGGGTTTGCTTCAGGGGGCGTTTTTCCTAACTATTTCCGGGGTTGGGGTTCCTGTTGCTTTAAAATTGTTCTTTTGGGTCTGGCCTCGTACCAGCATGGGCAAAAAAATGACCGTGCGAAGTGCTGCTGCAGAAGAAACCATAGGAAACATGGCTTCGCATCAAGCTCTAGATCTATTAGTCGGGAAAACAGGTAAAACGCTTTCAGAATTGCGCCCATCTGGTATAGTGGACTTCGAAGGTCGCAGGATTGATGCAATTAGTGAGGGAATATTGATTGCTGAAGGCTTACCTGTTTTGTGCATTTCAGCTCAAGGTGGGCATGTGGTGGTCAAACCATTTGTTGTTACCGGGTTTGAGGATGAGCAAATCTCTAACATGGATTTAAATTAGTTTAAATGCAAGATTTATTTGAATAAAGGGAGAGTTTAATGTTTGGTGAAATTCTAGCTGCTTCTGATTCGATTAATACCGTTTATATTGTCGGCGGTGCTATCGGATTTGTCATATTTCTTCTTGTAGCATTCTTTCTCTTGAACTTCGTGGGCCTTTGGGTTCAGTCGTTTCTAACGGGAGCAGGAATTGGGTTTGTAGATATGTTGCGAATGAAGTTATGCGGGCTTGATTACGCAACGATAGTGAAACAAAAAATTGCATTGGTACAAGCTGGCGTCAAGGATGTGAGCCCTCAAGATATGGAAGCACATGCTCTTTCCCGAGGTAATTTGCAAAAAGTGGTGAGTGCTGTTATCGCAGCCCACAAAGCTAAGATGGATTTGAAGTGGAGTGCCGCTGCTGCAATCGATCTTGCTGGCCGTGATGTTTATGAAGCTGTCAAGCGCAGTGTGGATCCTAAAGTTATTGATTGCCCTGATCCTTCTAAAGGTAAGGCTACTCTTGATGGTGTTTGCAGAAATGGTATCCAGTTACGTGCTCGTGCGCGTGTTACGGTTCGAACCAAGCTCGACAGGTTGGTTGGTGGCGCTACCGAAGAAACCATTATTGCACGTGTTGGCGAAGGTATTGTTAAAGCGATTGGTAGTGCAGAGCATCATACCGATGTGCTTGCAAACCCGAATTTGATTTCTCAGGCGGTTTTGAAGAATGCCTTGGATTCTCAAACAGCGTTTGAAATTGTATCGATTGATGTGGCTGAAATTGATGTGGGCGTGAATGTTGGTGCAAAATTGCAGGAAGAGCAGGCTGGTGCAGATCTTCGTGTCGCGCAGGCGAACGCCGAAAAACGCAGAGCCCTTGCAGTGGCTTTAGAGCAGGAGATGCGTGCGAAGACCGAAGAAAATCGCGCTCAGGTTATCCTTGCTGAAGCAGAAGTTCCCAAGGCGATTTCCCAATCAATCCGCGAAGGCAAAATGGGTTACATGGATTACTTCCAAATGAAAAACTTGCAGTCTGACACGCAAATGCGCAATGCAATTGCGGGTTCTCCAGAAAGGGCTTCTTCCTAAATCTTTAATCAGGTATTTGCTATGGACTTGATTTTTGCAGTAGGTTGGGAAGGGTTTATAATCCCTGGGATTGCATTTGTAATCTGGGTTATAAGTTCATTGGCTGGGGGTAAAAATCCTCCTCCGAATCCGAAGGCTGGGGCTAAAAACTTGGGGCCGGGCAATCGCGCTCCGCTTTCAGACCTCGAGCGGTTTTTTCAAGAAGCTAAGCAACGTAGGGCCAAGCCTGATCCTGTTCCTATTGCTTCTCTTAATGCTGAATCTAACGCTCCCAAGGCGAAACAGCGCCCCACCAAAAGCCCTGTCAAAAGAAGTAAGATTGAATCAACTCCCAATCCTTTTCTCATTGATCAAATTGCGAGTGCTTTAGAGGCTCCGGTTATTCCCGCGCAGGGTTCAGTAATTAAAAAGGTGGAGAATGAGGCGGAAGTTTTGCCACCCTCGCCCGCTACCATATCCAAAGATTCAAAGCGAAAATTCGCATCCAAAACCAGCCCACTAATTGCTGAGGCTCTTGCGCTTTTAAAAGGCCCTAAGGTGATTGGTTCTGCTTTGGTTTTACAGGAAATCCTGCAGCCACCTCTTTGCATGCGCCGTAGGCCGTTCAGATAAACTTAAGCTCGGATTTCTATCCGTTAAGAAAACTCCAAATCTCTGAAGATGCATGAATCTTATTAGAGGGTTTACCCGCAAGGCGTTTGTTTAGAGTTCCCTTGCCCCCGGGCCAATGGTGCCCTAATTCCTCTACTAAAATGGTTCGAAATTTTGTGTTATGTTTGCCACAGTGCCTGTCTGTAATCTGAACACCGTGTTGAGTTTCGGTTTTGCTTGAGGTGTTAACACCGCCCAAAGCTTTTTCCCAAGAGGTAATGGTAGAAGAAACAGCGGGCCTGTTTTCTGAATGGCGGGTCCAAGGGGAAATAATTGCGCCCCCATCAAAAGGCATCAAAGGATCGGCTTTTCCCATGATGTAGATGGTTGGGATTTCTAAGTGGCAAGCTATTTGACCTTGGCGCATTAGGCCTGAAACTGGGGCAATGCCCTTGGGCTTGTGTGTTCCTTCGCTTGCGAAACGAAAGGTCATGCCTGCGCCATTCGAAAAGCCTGTCATGAATATTTTTGATGGATCAATCAGCTTAAGATTTAAAACATGATCGATCAAGAGATCAAGAAATGCGACATCATCAACGCCTGGCTGCCCCATTTGTGCTCTTGGTGAGCCATCATTCCAGACTTGGGGGTTTTGCAAAAACCCAGGGCCACGGCTCATGTCTTCCCGGGTACCCTCAGGGATTAGCAGTACGATATCTTTTTCATCTGCAAATTTATCGAGTTCGGTTTCGTCAAGAGTCCAGGCTGCGGTACCACCTGCTCCATGAAGCATTATGAGAAGTGCGCAGGGCTTTGAATAATTGCGGGGCTTTCGCAGTAAAGCGTACCTTCGCATGTTCCCGCTGGTTAATTCGATTCGTTGCGTTTGTCCCATGAGTTAAATCCGAATTATGCAGAAGCAAGTTCTGTCCAGAGGCCTTTGTATGTGTGTAAAAACTCAATGGTTGAAGCTTCATCGGGGAAGGTCTTACCTACTTCAATCATCGTTGCCCGATTATAGCCCGATTGCCTGAATAGTTTGAATAATTCGCGATAGGGGTAGGTGCCTAGCGAGTTCTTGTAAAGGTCATTGATATGGCAAGATTTAATCCAAGGTTGCAGCATTTTAAAGGATTCTTCAACGCTGCCATTTTTTACATCATCGGGGTTTGAATTCCAGGTGACCCCAACCGAGGCATGGCCACATTGTTCCATTATGGTTTTCATGTTTTCAGGTTTGGCGGTGCCTGCGCCATGAACTTCCACCCAGATTTCGATACCGGCATCGCTTGCAGCTTTGCCACATGAGATGAGGGATTTTCCAATTTGTTCCAATGTTTTAGGGATGGGTACTTCCTTTGGTAGGCCATTGGGCCTGACTTTTACTCCTTTGCCCCCGATATCGCGAACCAGATCGACGAATCTTTTGCAGGTTTCGATGTTTTCATCGACTGTTTTTTTGCTAGTTGAGTGGAACTCGCAAACCGAGCCTGCACCCCAGATTTCGACGCCTGCATCTGCGAATTTTTTGCGAACTTCTTTTCTTTCGTCTGCGGAAAGAGTGGGTTCGACTTTGTGTGCATGGGTGGTGCGAAGCTCAACAGGGGAGATACCTGTGGTTTTGCAGACCCTTAGAAGTGCGGGTAGATCAAGTTTTGCCCCTAGATTGTAGGTGACGAGGCCAAGTTTAAAAGGGATGCTTTTAGGTTCGATTTTGGTGTTTTGGGCGGCAAATGCTGGGTTAATACAGGCTAATGAGGCGATTGAAGGTGCATAAGTGAGGAAGTTTCTGCGGGTTGTAGCGTCCATTTTGCGATTCCTTTAGTATTTAGGCGGGTTCTTCAATCTTTTGGCCCGTTGCCTCGTCTTGTAATCAGGGCATACTACTCTTGTTAGTTGGTATTGTCTACCTTTGGTGCGAAAAGTATGAGTAAAAGGTTCTTTTGGTATGTTGGGAATTTTCGAAGTATTTGATGCCTTCTTAGGCTAGAATAATTAAAGTTAAGAGCTTCCTTTCTGGGAGAATTGATTGCAATGGCTACTGAATTAAAATCACCACCTGAGCCCCGAGTTTCCCGAAGCGAAAGGGCGGTTGAAGATCAGATTCAGCGTATTGAAAAACAGATTCGCTGGATTGATGTAGGTACTGGTGCTTTTGGCTTGCTGGTCATGCTCTTTAGCTATGGATTGGTTGTGATATTGTTGGATCGATTTTTAGCTCTTTCTTCTTTGGCTAGGCAGTTTTTGTTCGCAGGGTTTGCTGTTTCCGTAGGTTGGTGGATTTACAAACGGATTTTGACCCCTCTCGTGCAATCGGTTAATCCAATATATGCAGCTTTGATTTTGGAACAGGCGATCCCCGATGCCAAGAATAGTCTTGTTAATTGGGTTGATCTTAAAAATGACAGGATTCCTGAATCGGTAAAATTGGCTCTGGGCAAACGCGCTGCCAAGGATTTGAAACCGCATGAGGATGAGGAGTTTGTTTCAAGCAAACAGCTCTTCATGATTGGAACGCTTGCAGGGTTTTTGTTTTTCGCATTGGTAATCCTGTTGGTGATTTTCGGTAAAGCGCCTTTCTTTTCTATGCTTGGCCGTACCTTCACGCCTTTTATTGAAACGACCATTGCGACTAGGAACACGGTTGCAATTCTCACCCCCGAACAAGGCAACATCACTGTTGCGATGGGTATGCCTGTTGATATTGTCGTCAAGGTTACAGGGAAGCTTCCTGCTGCAGGCAGTCCCGAATCTCCTAGGCTTATGATGCGATACCATGAGAATGAACCTTGGCAGACAAAGTTCCTTGGTGCTGGGGAGTTAAGCAGTGAGCACAAAATCCGTATACCTTCCAGCGAAGTGCGTAGCGGCTTTTCCTACCTAGTTGCCGCAGGCGATGCCAAAACTAAGGGTTATCAAGTTGATGTTAGGCTTACACCACTCATCGTTGATTTTCAGACTGCCTATAAATACAGATCCTATACCGGTAAGCCTGAATCTACTTCTGCCGAGCGTAAGATTTCTGCCCCGGTAGGTACCTCTGTTAAACTTCGCGTGCGAGCAAACTGCGCCGTTAAAGATGGAACGGTTCGGTTCGTTTATGGCAAAGACAAAACCGACAAAGTGTATTTGATCAAATCGCCTTCCGATCCTTCCTTGATGGAAGCTTCTTTTGTGGTTTCTCAATCTGGCACTTATCAAATTGAATTTACATCTTCCGTAAGGGATGAATATGTAGATGCAATGCCTGCCCCATTAGAGGCGATTGTAGATGCTGCGCCCACGATCGATTTAATGTTGCCCGGTAAGGAAGCTACTGCTGCAGTTAATGGTGTACTTGATCTCGAAGCAAAAATTGTTGACGATTTTGGGGTTAATAAAGTCGTATTAAAGATGATTGCTTCGGGCGATCGCCCATTGCGTCCCCAAGTTTATCGCGATGAAAAAGCGCTTAAGCTTCCTTCGGGAGGCAACCTTCCCAGCTTGCTTTACAAGGATTTTATCAACATCGCATCGCTTCAGGCTGAAGATGGGCTCGCTTATAAAGCAACTGCAGGTTCTTACCTCGATTACTGGCTTGAAGCCGAGGATGCCTGCGATTTTCCTAAGGCCAATCTTGGTAAAAGCAAGGTGTTCAGGCTGACATTTGCTGATCGTGCCCCTGATGAACAAGCGAAGAAAGAAAAAGAAAAAGCAGAAGAAGATAAAAAGCAGAATGATCAAAAGCAGGATGAAAAGTTAAAGAAAGAAGATCAACAGCGTCAGGACCAAAAGAAAAACCCGCAAGAACAAAAGGGCTCTGAAGAAAAGCAACAGCCTGGCCAGCAGGGTGAAAAATCCGAGGGCAAAGATAGTTCTGATAAAGCCGATGGTGGGAAACAGGGTGAGGGCAAGGGCCAAGAAAAATCCAAAAATGATGAAAAAGGAAAGGGCGATCCTGACAACAAGGGCAATGACAAAGATGCCAAGAATGATCCGATGGGTAATAATGAAGATTTTAAAGATCAGGAAAAACGGTTGAATGATGCCCTTGCCAAGAACAACCCTGAAGATGCGGGTAAAGATGATAAAAACCCCATGGGTAAGGACCCCGCAGACAAAAAAGGGGATTCGAAAGGAAACGAAAACAAGGACGATGCAGGAAAAAATGACGCTAAGGGCTTAGATAAGAACATGCCTAAAGGCAATGATCCAAAAGGCAATGATTCTAAAGGCAATGACCCTAAGGGCAATGATCCTAAAGGCAACGATCCTAAGGGTAATGATCCTAAAGGCAACGATCCCAAGGGCAACGATCCTAAGGGCAACGATCCTAAGGGCAACGATCCTAAAGGCAACGATCCTAAAGGCAACGACCCTAAAGGCAACGACCCTAAAGGCAACGATCCTAAGGGCAACGATCCAAAGGGTATGGACCCTAAGGGCAATGATCCTAAAGGCAATGATCCTAAGGGTAATGATCCTAAAGGCAATGATCCTAAGGGTAATGATCCTAAAGGCAATGATCCTAAGGGTAATGATCCTAAAGGCAATGATCCTAAAGGCAATGATCCTAAAGGCAATGATCCTAAAGGCAATGATCCTAAAGGCAATGATCCTAAGGGCAATGATCCTAAAGGTATGGATCCAAAAGGCAATGACCCTAAAGGCAACGATCCTAAAGGCAACGATCCCAAAGGCAATGACCCTAAGGGCAACGATCCCAAAGGCAACGATCCCAAAGGCAACGATCCTAAAGGCAACGATCCCAAAGGCAACGATCCTAAAGGCAACGATCCCAAAGGCAATGACCCTAAAGGCAACGATCCTAAAGGCAACGATCCTAAAGGCAACGATCCTAAAGGCAATGACCCTAAAGGCAATGACCCTAAAGGCAATGACCCTAAAGGCAATGACCCTAAAGGCAACGATCCTAAAGGCAATGATCCCAAGGGCAATGACCCTAAAGGCAACGATCCTAAGGGCAATGATCCTAAGGGCAACGACCCTAAGGGCAAGACGCCAGATGCCAAAGGTATGGAAGAAAAAGGTGGTGCCCCAAAGAGCGGCGATAACAAGCAGGGCAAACCTATGGGGAATGATGATAAAAGTTTAGATAAGCCAATGGATGGTAAAGACGGTAAGCCCAATGGCAAAGAAGGCGAGGCCAAAGGCAAAGATGGTATGGGCAAGGATGGAGAAGGCAAAGGTAAAGAAGGCCAAGGCAAAGACGGCGATGCTAAGGGAGGCAATGACCCAAAGGGCAATGACCCCAAAGGTAAGGATGGAGAAGGCAAAGGTAAAGAAGGTATGGGCAAGGGTGGAGAAGGCAAAGGTAAAGAAGGCATGGGCAAGGATGGAGAAGGTAAAGGTAAAGAAGGCATGGGCAAGGATGGAGAAGGTAAAGGTAAAGGAGGCGTGGGCAAGGATGGAGAAGGTAAAGGAGGCATGGGCAAGGACGGAGAGGGTAAAGGAAACGAAGGCATGGGCAAGGATGGAGAAGGTAAAGGTAAAGAAGGCATGGGCAAGGATGGAGAAGGTAAAGGTAAAGAAGGTGAAGGTAAATCTGGAAAGCCAAATGGTGGAGATAACCCCGGTCCCGGTGGAACCGATGATCGTAAGCCCAACGATGCTGCAGGGGTGGCAAATCCTAATGCGAAAACAGAATCTGAAGCTGCGAGTGAAGAGAATAAGCGAAAAGCTGTTCAGCTCCAGTTGGATAACTACAAGAAGAGATTAAGTCCGGATGTGCTGAAGGATGCGAAAATGTCTCCTGAAGATTTGCAACGATTTTTGGATGAGAAGAAGCGCAGAATTGAAGCGGAACTTGGCGTCAAAGAAAAAGATGCTGCAGCCCAGTCTACAGGGAAGGGGCCTAGTTTGGGTGGTCGCAGATACGAGTCTAACGGCGGTGAGAAAAACGATTCGAAGGCCCCTAATTTGGCGAAACCGCCAGCCCTTTATCGCGAAGCTTACAAAGAATTCACCAAGAAGTTAGCTGAACCTGAATAATTGAGGTTCAAACCCTGATTTTTATTCTAGAATTGCGAGCAATGCATGGAAAAGTCTCATGTTTTGCTCTATTCTTATATTATGGCATTTCCTCAACGATATCTGGTCCGCTTTCATCCTAAGCATACTCCGCATGTATTTACGGACATTCTGGTTATTGGTGGCGGCATAGCTGGTTTAAGGGCAGCGTTATCTGTTCCTGATGACTTGCGAGTTCTAGTTGTTACCAAAGATAAAATAGCCCAAAGCAACTCAAGTTACGCTCAAGGGGGGATCGCAGGAGTTCTTTCCCCTGAAGATCGATTTGAAAATCATGTTGAAGATACCATTGTTGCAGGCGCTGGGCTTTGCGATAGATCAATTGTTGAAACTGTAATTCGCGAAGCTCCTGGGCAAATCAATAACCTCGTTAGCATTGGGACTAAGTTTGATTTAGATGAAGGCCATATTGCATTGGGTAAAGAGGGTGGACATAGTCATCACCGTATTGTTCATGCCTTGGGAGATTCCACCGGTCATGAGGTGATGAGGGCGATTATTGATAGGGTTCGAGAAGCCAAGAATGTTGAAATTTGGGAGAAGACTTTTACCCTTGATCTTATCACGCACGAAGGCCGTTGTGTTGGGGCGTTGGTACACAGGCACCGCAGGGGTAAACTTCTTGTCTGGGCCAAGCAGATTATTCTTGCGAGTGGTGGAGTAGGGATGGTTTATCGTGAAACTACGAACCCACCGGTTGCAACGGGTGATGGCATGGCTGCTGCCTACCGGGCAGGTGCAAAGTTGCGCGACATGGAGTTCATGCAGTTTCATCCCACGGTTCTTTATGTTGCGGGTTCAAGCAGGTTTTTAATCAGTGAGGCGGTTCGAGGAGAAGGTGCTTATCTATTGGATAAGAATGGGCATCGATTTATGCCCGATGAAGATCCTAGAGGCGAGTTGGCGCCCCGCGATGTGGTTGCGCAAGCGATTGTTCGGACCATGGATAAAACCCAGCATCCAAATGTGTATCTGGATCTTTCCCACATTGATCCTGAAAAAGTAATGATGCGATTTCCTGGAATTGCCAAAGTCTGCATGAACTTTGGATTGGATATCCGTACTGATCGCATTCCAGTAAGGCCTGGCGCGCATTACATGGTGGGCGGCATCGAAGTCGATGGGTTGGGGCGAACCAATATTCCTGGCCTTTGGGGTGCAGGGGAAGTAACTTCGAGCGGGTTGCATGGAGCGAATAGGTTGGCATCGAACAGCCTTTTGGAGGGGTTGGTTTATGGAAAGTTATGTGCGGATGGCGCAGTCAGTGAAGCTAGAAAAATGTCGGATCGATTTGAAGTGCCCCCGATCAAGTTAAATATTAAACCGGATAACGAAGGCGAACTCGATATCACGGATGTTACTAATTCGCTTCGAAGTTTGATGGTTCGGTATATGGGAATTGTTCGGAATGAAGAGGGGTTGGCAGAGGCGGAACGCACGGTGGGATTTTGGTGCAGGTATGCGCTGCGCAGGGAATTTCAGACCCGGGAGGGTTGGGAGTTGGCGAATTTGCTTACCGTAGCCCGCCTTATGATATTCTCTGCAAGGCAACGAACTGAATCGCGAGGTACGCATTTCAGGCTGGATTATCCCAACAAAGATGATGCAAACTGGCTCAGACACCTTGTTTGCCCGCCAACTTTTGCTGAATCCAAGCTTCCTCATGGTTAGGTTTATGCAGGCAAGTCGCCCCTTCAGGCAGGCAAACTTGCTTTTCCTGTAGTGGACAGACTTATACCCTCTTGGTTTAATGTCTTATTGTTGTTTTTCGGGCCATTGTTCCCGATTCTGTTTTTCTTCTTTTGTGGGATGGCTTTACGATGACGCGCGTCTTTATTTACGACACTACTTTGCGCGATGGCAGCCAAGGCGAAGGGGTCAATTTCTCCTTACAGGATAAATTGCACATCACCAAAAAGCTTGACGAGTTGGGCGTAGACTTCATTGAAGGTGGATACCCTTTATCCAACCCCAAAGACTTTGAATACTTTAGGGAAGTGCGCAAGCTTAATCTCAAGCACGCCAAGGTTTCTGCTTTTGGGATGACTCGCAGAAAAGGCGTGCTTCCTGCCAATGATACCTGCATTAAAGCTTTGTTGGATGCTGAGACTTCGCTTATCACAATCGTTGGTAAAACCTGGGATCTGCATGTAATCGAAATCCTCGGAACCACGCTTGAAGAAAATATCGCAATGATTTCTGATTCCATCCGCTATTGCAAGGATCAGGGGCGCGAGGTCTTTTACGATGCAGAGCATTTCTTTGATGGGTTCAAAAATAACCCCGATTATGCCATCAAGACCCTACAGGCTGCTGAAGCCGCAGGCGCAGCAGTTCTCATCCTTTGCGATACCAATGGTGGAACCTTGCCCGATGAAATTGCCTCGGGGGTTGCTACCGTTCGTGCTGCTTTAAAGCCTCAGACCCAAGTGGGGATTCATTGCCATAATGATTGTGAACTTGGCGTTGCCAACACTCTTGCTGCGGTTGCCAAGGGCGCAACTCAAGTTCAAGGTACGATCAACGGGATTGGCGAAAGATGTGGTAATGCTGATCTTATCAGTGTTTTGGGTAACCTTGCTCTCAAACAGAATTACAAGGTGTTGGCAGAAGGTAGTTTGAAGCATCTTACCGAGTTATCGAGGTATGTGTATGAAACTGCGAACATGAATTTTCGCAACGGGCAGCCCTTTGTGGGCGCCAGTGCTTTTGCCCACAAGGGTGGCATGCATACCCATGCTGTCGCAAAGGTCTCTCGTAGTTACGAACATATCGATCCATCGATCGTGGGGAATCAAAGGCGGATCCTTGTAAGCGAGCTTTCAGGAATATCCACCATTCTCAGCAAAACTTCGAAGTTTGACTTCACTAACGATCGTGCCATGATGACTAAGATTCTTAACCAAGTTCAAGATCTTGAGAATGCTGGTTATGAATTTGAAGCAGCGGAAGCATCGTTTGAAATACTGGTGCGTAAGGCTGCGGGAATGTATGAGCCCTTGTTTGAAAGGCTTTCTTATCGTGTGAATATTGAAATGTCTAAGGATGGGTTGCCCGCAACGGAGGCCACGGTGAAAATTCGCCATGGTGCTTCAGAAGCCCACACAGTAAGCGAAGGCGATGGCCCTGTTAACGCATTAGATGGCGCATTAAGGAAAGCCCTTCTTCCATTGTTTCCCAATCTTTCGGACCTTCATCTTGCAGATTATAAGGTGCGTGTTGTGAATGCCCGTGCTGGAACTGCTGCAAGAGTTCGAGTTATTATTGAATCGCATGACAAGCGCGATGTATGGTCTACTGTTGGTGTTAGTGAAAATATTGTGGAAGCCTCGTGGCTAGCCTTGGTAGATAGTATCGAGTACAAGTTGATCAAGGATCGCGAGCAAGCCGAAGCAAAGTAGGTGTGCAGTTCTCCTGTTACTTTTTCGAAATCTATGGTTTCAAAGGGAAAGTTTAAATGTCGAGTGAATTGCCCAAGCAGTATGAGCCCCAGCAAGCCAAGCAGGATTGTCTGAAGTTCTGGGAAGATAACAAGTTTTTTCATGCCAACCCCGATGCCAAGGGCGAGCCTTATTGCATTGTTATACCTCCGCCAAATGTTACCGGAGCCCTTCATCTGGGCCATGCTCTTAATAGTACACTGCAGGATATTCTTGCCCGTTGGCGCAGAATGCAGGGATTTAACGTTCTTTGGATGCCCGGAACTGATCACGCTGGGATCGCAACTCAAGCAGTTGTTGAACGAAGGGTCAAGGAAGAAGATGGTAAGACCAGGCACGAGCTTGGCAGAGAAAAACTCGTCAATCGAATATGGGAATGGAAAGATCAATACGAGAAACGCATTTTAGGTCAGTTGCGCGAAATCGGTGCTAGTTGTGATTGGGAACGCACACGTTTTACCCTCGATCCTATTTGCGCCCGTGCGGTTCGCTCCACCTTTTTTCAGATGTTCAAGCAAAACTTTATCTACAGAGGTAAAAGGCTCGTCAATTGGGATACACACCTGCAGACTTCTGTCGCAGATGATGAAACGTTTACCGAGACCGTCAAAGGTGGGTTCTGGACTTTTCGCTACCCTGTTTCTGGTACTGATGAATTTATCCGATTTTCCACCACTCGCCCTGAAACAATGTTGGGCGATGTAGCTGTCGCAGTTCACCCTTCAGATGAACGCTACACCCACCTTGTAGGAAAAAAGGTTTTGATTCCGCTTGCAGGGCGTGAAATACCCATCATCGCAGATGGCATTCTTGTAAAGAAAGAGTTTGGCACTGGTGCTGTAAAGGTTACTACTGCTCATGATCGAAATGACTACGCCTGTGGCTTAAGGCATAACCTGCCCATGATTAACATCCTCGCAAACGATGGAACTATCAAGGATGGTTTTGGCGTTTATTCTGGGCTGGATCGCTACGAAGCCAGGAAGCGTGTCACCGAAGATATGGAAAAACTAGGGTTCTTCGAAGGCCGAGAAGACCGTGATATCGAGTTGGCGCATAGCGACCGTAGCAAGACTCCAATCGAGCCGTTTCTTTCTGACCAATGGTTTGTAAAGATGGATCACCTTGCGCAGATTGCAATTGATGCAGTGAAAGATGATAAGGTTAAATTTACTCCCGAACGCTATGCAGACACCTACCTTGATTGGCTGGGTGAAAAGCGCGATTGGTGTATCAGTAGGCAGCTTTGGTGGGGGCATCGAATCCCAATCTGGTATGCAAAGTGCGATGAAGCTGATTTGAAGAAGGCCTTTGCCAACCGGGATGATGTTTGCTGGATTTGGGATCACGAAAACAACCAATGGCTTGTTTGCGCATTGACTGATATTGCGGAAGATGCTTTGGGCGGGGATCTCAAAATTGTTCAGGATGGTGATGTTCTTGATACTTGGTTCAGTTCCGCATTGTGGCCCCATTCTACTTTAGGCTGGCCCGAGCAAACCAAAGAACTTGCAAAGTATTACCCTACCAGTGTTCTCGTTACTAGCAGAGATATCATCACGCTTTGGGTTGCTCGCATGGTGATGACTGGGCTTTTCAACACAGGCAAGATTCCCTTTCATAAGGTCTACATTCATCCCAAAATCCTCGATGGTTTTGGCGAAACAATGAGTAAGAGCAAAGGCAATGGTATCGACCCGCTTGATATTATTTCCCGGTATGGTGCCGATGCCTTGAGGTATCAGATGGCGCACCTTGCAACCGAAACGCAGGATAGCAGAATGCCCGTGGGCAATATCTGCCCTCATTGCGAAACTTTGGTAACGGTGAAGCAAGAGCATATGTACATGCGGACCAAGAAAATCACTTGTCCGAGTTGCAAGAAAACCTTCAGACCAGGTGGGCCTTGGCCTGCGCCTGATCCAGAATTACCCACAGCTACGCAGGGTTCTGAACGCTTCGAGCAAGGTCGTAATTTCGCAACCAAGCTTTGGAATGCAGCACGCTTTCTATTCATGAACCTCGAAGGTTATCAGCCTGCGCCGGTTGATCTTGCTTCCCTTCCTTTGGAAGATCAATGGTTGCTAAGCAGGTTGCAGCGAACCACAGAAGAACTAACCAACCATCTTGAGTCATTTCGCTTTAGTGAATCCATTCGAACTTTGTATGAGTTCATTTGGACAGAGTTCTGTGACTGGTATGTCGAGATGAGTAAGGGCAGGTTAAAAGATGAATCGAAGCCCGTGGCTCAAAGAGTTCTTGCAGGCGTTTTAGATGCAATCCTGCGTTTGATTCATCCCTTTATGCCATTTCTTGCGGAGACCATTTGGAAGGCGCTCGGCGAAGTTGCACCTTTGCGTGGTCTGCCTGTGCCTGAGAAAGCGGAAATAAGCGTGGTTATTGCCGCATGGCCAAATTATCCCAAAGCTTGGCATCAACCCGCAATTGAAGCTCGAATTGCACGCATGCAGGAACTGGTTCGAGCCATCAGGGATGTTCGAAATCGATACCTTCTTGATGTTAAAAAGATGCTAGATATAAAGGTGCGATGCTCGGATGCAATTGCTTCTGATCTTAAGTCCTTAAAACCATTTTTAGCACACTTAGGCGGCGTTGGTGAATTAGAGTGCGGGCCCCAAGTCACTCGCCCTTCGCAATCTGCCTCCCATGTGCACCCAGATTTCGAAGCTTATATCAGTCTTGCAGGCTTGATTGATGTAAATGCAGAGATTGCTCGCCTTGAAAAAATGATGGCGGAAAAGCAAAAACAGATTCAAGCTATTGAGTCTAAGCTTTCTAATGAAAGCTTTGTTCAACGAGCTCCTGTTGAGGTTGTTGCGCAACAAAGGGAAACCCAGGCAGACTTGGTGTCTCAAGTCAAATTGCTTGCTGAAAATATGGTTTCTTTGAAACAGGGTACCTAGCATTACCAACTTTTATAAAGGTCTTTTTTGCTTGCTCAATCATGGATTATTGGCAATAATTAAATACCAGATAGGTGAACCCCACGATGAATTTAATTGCTTTCTTAATCTCTCTGAATTTTAACCTTACACCAGACTTTGATCGGGAGATTAAGCCCTTCGTTGTTCGTTCTTGCGTAAGTTGCCACAATGCTGAAAGTAAGCGTGGCGGATTTCGCATGGATAGTGCCCGTGCAATTCTCAAGGGCGGAAATAGTGGCCCAGCGGTGTTACCTGGTAAGAGTGGTGATAGCATTATCATTCATGCAGTGACAGGTAAAGAGAATGTGGAGCAGATGCCTCCCAAAGGTGCGAAACTTTCCAAGGATGAAATCTCACTTCTTCGTAGTTGGATTGATTCCGGTGCCAAGCTTCCCGCTTCCGAAGCCCTCGCAGTCGAGGATGTTCGGAAAACCACGCACTGGTCTTTTTTGCCTGTAACCAAACCATCGCTTCCCATTGTTGCTGATAAAGATTGGTGCAAAAATCCAATCGACTATTTTGTCATGAGTAGGCTTGCTAAAGATAAAATGACTCCATCGATAGAAGCCGATCGTTCCACCCTTATTCGCAGGGTTTCTTTAGATCTTACTGGAATACCCCCTACGCCTATCGAAGTCGAAAACTTCCTTAATGATAAATCTCCCAATGCCTACGAGAAGGTGGTAACTCGCTTGCTGGATTCTCCGCAATATGGCGAACGATGGGGCAGACTTTGGCTGGATCAGGCACGATATGCGGATTCGAATGGATACAGCATCGATGGCCCGCGCTCAATTTGGAAATATCGTGATTGGGTTATCTCTTCCTTAAATTCGGATATGCCGTTTGATCGTTTTTCTACCTTGCAACTTGCGGGTGATTTGGTTGCGGGGGCAACATTTGATGATAAGGTTGCAACAGGTTTTCACCGTAATACATCGATCAACCAAGAAGGTGGAATTGATAAAGAGCAATTTCGGGTTGAATCGGTTGTGGACAGAGTGAATACAACTGGCACCGTTTGGCTGGGGCTCACGGTTGGGTGTTGCCAGTGCCATGATCATAAGTTTGATCCCTTATCGCAGAAAGAATATTATCAGTTCTTCGCATTCTTCAACACCGTGGATGAACCAAACTTAGAGTTGGCGCCACTTGATGAAATAAAAAAACGAGACAAGTTAAAGCTTCATTTGAAAAAACTTGAAGCTTCCCAAAAGCAGTTGGATCCTTTGACCCCCGCTAAGATTACAACCCTTGAATTGAAGATACAGTCCAAAGATCGAGAGTTTCTTCCCCCTGTAATTAATGAAATTCTTGGCATTGCACCGAATGGCAGAACGCCTTCGCAAGAGCGCAATATCGATGCATATTTCAGGCAGGTGGATAGGATGCGCCACATTGTTGGAATGGTCTTTGCACCCAATGCCTTCGCAGCGTTAACCCAAGGAATTATTAACGATAAGCGAGCGACTGTGGATGCCGAAATTTATAAGACCAAAGAAGAGATCCCTGAAATTGATTCTACTCTTGTGGTTCAGGAAATGGCCAAGCCAAGATCAACGAACATTCATCTTGGAGGTGAGTTTACCCGTAAGGGAGCGCCGGTTGAATCGGGCGTGCCTCAAGTTTTGCATGCGCTTCGCAGCCCTAAACCCAACCGGATGGATTTCTCGAACTGGCTATTCGACAAGGATAACCCTCTGACAGCACGCGTTACCGTAAACAGGTTTTGGCAAGTGTTCTTTGGTGTGGGTATTGTTGAAACGGAGAATGATTTTGGCACTCAGGGTTCCATGCCTACTCATCCAGAATTACTTGACTGGCTTGCTACAGAATTCAGAAATCAAGGCTGGAGCATGAAATCGATGCACCGCTTGATGGTGACTTCTGCAACCTACATGCAAGCTTCGAAAAGCAGGCCCGAGTACGAGAAAATTGATGCGCGAAATCGATTGCTCTACCGCCAAAATCGCATTCGCCTAGATGCTGAAATTGTTCGCGATGTGGGGTTGGCTTCTTCGGGGTTGTTGTACACCAAGATAGGTGGGGCTAGTGTTTTCCCACCTCAGGCTGAAGGCGTTTATAGCTTCACTCAAGTCCCTAAAAATTGGAAACCAAACAGCGGGTCTAACCGTTATCGAAGGGGTATGTACACTTATTTCTGGCGTTCTGCTCCGCACCCTAACCTGGTTGTTTTTGATGCGCCTGATGCTGTTTCTTCCTGCACACGCAGAAACCGTTCCAACACTCCTCTTCAGGCATTGACCCTTCTTAATGATGAAGCGCATGTTGAGTTCGCTAAGGAATTAGGGAACCGGCTTGCATCCTACTCATCCTCGGATATTGAACGTATCAATCAAGCCTTCTTGATTTGTTTCGCAAGACTGCCCAAGCCTTCTGAAATTGAAGTTGTCGTACGCTTGCTTCAACAAAATGGTTCTGCAATCTCTACGAATTCAGATTGGTTCTTGGTGGCCCGAGCTTTGCTAAACCTCGACGAATTCATTACACGGGAATAATCTTATGTCAGATCATAATCTTCTTTTAGATCAAACTCGTAGGCACTTCTTCAAGGATTGTGCTATTGGCCTAGGCGGCATTGCATTATCTGAAATGCTTAATGGTTCTAAGGCCAACGCCTCTTCCATCGGGGGGTTGCATCATAAACCCAAAGCGAAGAATGTAATCTTTCTATTCATGGCGGGTGGCCCTAGTC
>Ga0209033_1000291_pt1 | contig 28580 bp, 6 predicted proteins | sample LauGreFa1BDMLBDN_2_FD_188218 | JGI IMG/M metagenome (GOLD analysis project Ga0209033, IMG submission 188218) | Freshwater lake microbial communities from Lake Michigan, USA - Fa13.BD.MLB.DN (SPAdes) (version 2) | ecosystem: Environmental > Aquatic > Freshwater > Lake | place: Lake Michigan, USA...
CTCATAAAGGCCTTCAGGCCGACTCATAAAGGCCTGAGGCCGACTCATAAAGGCCTTCAGGCCGACTCATAAAGGCCTGAGGCCGACTCATAAAGGCCTGAGCTAAAGGCCTTGAACCAAAGACTCAGAAAAGCTTTAACCAAAGGTATTGGACCATGAGTAAATGATTTTCTTGGTATTTAAAAAATATATTTGAGTAATATATAAAATGTCTGAACCTGCTGATCTCACTGACGCCCCCAATGACGCCGGAGCCGTTGGACCTTACGCTACCACTGTCTATGCCTTCGGAGCCACCAATGGTTTCGTAATGGAGCGTCAATTCGCCGATATTGAGCTCCGCGAGGCTGATGCTATCCAGAGATTTGATGCCATTAATTCCGTTCAAATTACTGTCGCAGCCTCTGTTTTTAACGCCAAATTGGGAACTTATGATACAGAAGATGATTGCTTCAAGACTGATGACGAGGAGGTTTCTGAAATTACGTTCACATCTGATGACTTACGCACTGCTTTGGCATCCACAGAGGATGTTATCAGTGTTGGCACTTTGAGTACACTATACTCTGACTTCAAGACATATGTTGGCACATATTTTGGCTTCAACGGTGGATTCGAGACCCTGTTTGCTGCTGCCACCGAGTTTGTCATTGATGATGAAGATCAATTTGTGGCTTCCTCTTTGGTTGCATTGATTGGAGGTGCTGCTGCCGGTGAAGACCCTGCTACTCCTTACACCAAGGTTATGACTGGCTCCATTACCATCAGCAACATCACCAAGCTCCTCCGATATGCTGTTGACTCCAACTGCTTCGGAAACAGAGTCCCCTCTGGATCTGATCCTACTGATGAAACCAACTTCGGTGTCAACAACGGCTTCTTGCCCAATGATCTTATCTGGGTCCCTGCCGGTATTGAAGTAACATTGAAGCTCGCCATCGATGCCGAGTCTTTCAACCCCATCAACAACCGTGGCCCCACCTATGTTGTCCAGGACACCACTGTTGAGGCTGGCAACTTCTCAACCATTACATCTGCCACCACCACCCTCATCACCAGAGTGGTCAAGGCCCCCATGCTCATCAGACTCAAATAAATATATTTTCGCTCTGGTTTTGTAGCATAATTTCTTTATATCGTTCATCCAATATAAAGAAAGTGTAATATATTTATATACATGTTGAATGGGGTTTTCGATTACAAACGGTTTAGTAAGACCCCCATTACTAATCAACCAACCTCAAATAATATAACAAGCACAACCAACGTCAATGTTGCTGGTCCTCCTGGTCCTCCTGGTGCTATTAACTTTGATATTTCGGGCGAGTTTCAACAAGGTGATCAAGGTCCACAGGGGGACCAAGGTCTTGATGGACCTATAAATCAATTCTCTGGTGAGCCAATCGTTAATTCTCTTTCACCATACATTACACTCTCGCCATTCAATAGTGTTATCGACACAAATATTGACACTGATACAACTGTGCTTATTTCGACAAATGAAATCAGTATCGGCACAAGCACCGCTCCATTCAATGCCGGATATTTCAACGAAGGTCGGTTTGGGTTGTTGGACGTTAGTGGAAATGCGATGATTCCGCGTCGAAATGGTGTTTTTGACATTGGCGCAATAGACAACAAATTCGGAAACATTTATGCGAAGGAACTACACATTATTTCAAATACCATGCACGTATTGGATGCCAGTGGAAACAATATTAAAATGTCGTATGATTTAGACAGCCAAAAGATTTCATACAACGTTTTTGCAGATAGTGGGAACGCGAGTTTCAAAATATACAGCATTGAAAACAAAGGAAATACACTGGACGAGAAATATTTACCTTACAATGGTTTGACTTACTATGCCCTCGTAGAACCTCTGCCAAATATTCTGGACCTCATTACGCATGATATTTTTTCTGATTTGGTGATGGTAAATGACCCCGAACATCGTGCGACCGGTATTTATATTGTAATCAATTCGGATGGTATACTTAGTCGGCCCACCAATATTGTTGTTCGCAACAACAACGATGGACATGATTACTATTTTGAACAGACGATTGATACCTCGGCCAGTTCAATTCCAGTAAACCACGGCGATATGTTTTTGATTACCATGTACAATGATGTTGCGAGTGATTTTAATTACCATATTCGATGGTCGCAATACCAGACAGAGTATCCAATACAATCAGTTACTACCAACTATTTTGCCAAAAGTGCCGTAACTACGCCCAAAATAGCGGACGGCGCAATAACTGCCGCAAAAATCCGTGTCAATTCCGTGTCAAATCGCAACCTTGCCCTCTCTGGAATCACATTCGCCGATATTGTGGTGAATACGCTGAACGGGTCAAAAATTGCATATGTTGATGAATTGGATTTCGCACCTGGAACAATTCAAGGCACCGACATTTCGGGAACTATTACCACAATTTATTTGAATGAAATGATGCTATTTGACGAGACGTTTTTTGAATCTTTGGCAGTTAGTACCAGCAAACTGGCATTGAAAACTATTATTGCCAATGATATTTCAAATGATGCCATCAGTATGCAGAAGCTGTCTCCCGAAGTACGGACGATGTTAAATCTCAACAAAGGACCCACTGGTATACGCGGTGAAAATGGGTTGTTTGGTAGATTTGGAAACACGGGGTATACCGGGTCTACCGGGTCAACGGGTCGTACAGGGCAAACCGGTCCTACTGGACCGAGAGGGTCAGATGGTCCGGTTGGTGATACTGGATTGAATCTTGGTACAACTGGCGCAACTGGTACAACTGGCGCAACTGGTATATTAGGTGCTCGCGGAACAACTGGTACAACGGGCGAAACTGGTCAAACGGGTCAAACTGGCGACCAAGGCGACTATGGGTCTCAAGGTACCACAGGTCAAACAGGCCAAACAGGCCAAACAGGCCAAACTGGCACCACGGGTGACCAAGGCAACCAAGGAACAACTGGACAAACAGGCACCACCGGAACAACCGGTCAAACAGGCACCACTGGCTCTCAAGGTGACCAAGGATCAACCGGAACAACAGGACAAACAGGCACCACTGGAACAACTGGACAAACTGGCAGCACTGGCTCTCAAGGTGACCAAGGGTCAACTGGAACAACCGGAACAACTGGCGCAACGGGTCAACAAGGGTCAACTGGTAATACTGGCGATACCGGTCCAACCGGGTCTCAAGGAAACACAGGGTCAACTGGGTCTCAAGGAAACACAGGTTCAACTGGGTCCCAAGGAAACACCGGGTCCCAAGGAAACACAGGGTCCCAAGGAAACACAGGTCCAACCGGGTCTCAAGGAAACACGGGTTCCCAAGGAAACACCGGCTCCACAGGCGATACCGGCTCAACAGGCTCGACTGGCGACCAAGGTAGTCAAGGTAGTCAAGGTACAACAGGTTCTACAGGAGAAACAGGGTCAACAGGCTCGAGTGGCAACCAAGGTAGTCAAGGTAGTCAAGGTACAACAGGTTCTACAGGAGAAACAGGGTCAACAGGCCCAACTGGTAGTCAAGGTAGTCAAGGTTCTCAGGGTTCAACTGGCAACACTGGTTCAACCGGCAACACTGGTTCAACCGGCGACCAAGGTTCTCAAGGATCTCAAGGTTCAACCGGCAACACTGGTTCTCAAGGCCAAACTGGCACAACTGGTGCAACTGGTGACCAAGGTTCCCAGGGCTCAACTGGACAAACAGGTTCAACTGGTGCCACAGGCGCTACAGGCTATACCGGTGCGACAGGTTCACAGGGTTCAACCGGTGATACAGGCGACACAGGCGACACAGGCACCACGGGCGCTACAGGCGACACAGGTGCCACAGGTTCTCAAGGCACAACGGGTTCAACAGGTATTACAGGTTATACTGGCAACACGGGCGACACAGGTTCAACAGGTTCACTTGGCGACACAGGTACCACTGGTTCTCGTGGTACCACGGGCTCAACTGGTGACCAAGGCCCCAATGGCAACATTGGAAATACCGGCAACACCGGTAACACTGGCGACACTGGCAACACCGGATACACCGGTTCAACTGGTATTGCCGGGCAAGAAGGTATTGATGGTATTCTCGGCACGACTGGAAATACTGGTCCTACTGGCGCCACTGGCGCCACCGGTTACATAGGCAATACGGGTATTACTGGAATACAGGGTTCTGACGGCAAAGATGGTATTCTCGGGACAACCGGATTTGTCGGATCGACTGGAGAAACGGGGACACAGGGATGTACAGGCTCAACTGGCCAAACGGGTCATGATGGGTCCACTGGAAATACTGGAAAAACCGGCACTACTGGACCTACTGGAGCAGTTGGCCCCGATGGACAAATTGGACACTATGGATTTGGTGGCAACACTGGGTCAACAGGGTCCACTGGGTCTACTGGCGACCAAGGCTCAACTGGGTCTACCGGAAGCCAAGGCTCAACTGGGTCTACTGGAAGCCAAGGCTCAACAGGCAATCAAAGTGATACTGGCGCGACTGGTCCAACTGGCGACCAAGGCAATACTGGCAGCCAAGGAGACACAGGAACAACTGGTCCAACCGGCAGTCAAGGTTCAACGGGCAGCCAAGGCAATACGGGCAACCGCGGGTCAACCGGCACTACTGGTTCCGAAGGGTCACTTGGCGTATATGGAATCACTGGATTTACAGGTACAACCGGGTCCACTGGTAGCACAGGTGACCAAGGTGACACAGGCGATCAAGGTGACACTGGCTCAACCGGCAATACTGGTTCCAAGGGCGACACTGGTTCACTCGGTGACACCGGTTCAACCGGACCAACTGGAAAAATTGGAATCCCTGGCCGAGATGGTGAAAACACGGGTCCAACTGGATGGACGGGCATAACAGGAGCAGATGGGCATCAAGGTTCAACTGGTGTAACAGGGCCAACTGGCTTGAAAGGCAATACTGGTAATCAAGGTTCAACTGGCTCGCAAGGCAATACTGGCACCCAGGGCTCTACTGGCTCGCAAGGCAATACTGGCACCCAGGGCTCCACCGGCTCGCAAGGCAATACTGGCAACGAGGGTTCGACAGGTTCCACGGGCGCCGAAGGCGCCACTGGTCAAACTGGTGATCAAGGCTATACTGGTACTCAGGGCTCAACTGGTTCTCAAGGTGATACTGGTTCTCAAGGCTCTCAAGGTAACACTGGCTCAACTGGCACTCAGGGCTCCACTGGTTCCCAAGGTGACACCGGTTCTCAGGGCAACACCGGTACAACGGGTCCAACCGGGCCGAATGGTTCTGTGGGGTCAGATGGGTCAATCGGCGACACAGGATTAATGGGAACAACAGGTCCCACTGGTTTTGTAGGAATTGCCGGAAGAGATGCCGAAAGCACGGGTCCCACTGGTGATACCGGGACAACTGGTGCCCAAGGTTCTACGGGTTCTCTCGGAAACACCGGTGCGACCGGATTCCAAGGTTCAACTGGTTCAACCGGCAAAACTGGTTCTCAAGGTGATACTGGCTCACAAGGCAGCACTGGCTCGCAAGGCAGCACTGGCTCGCAAGGTAATACTGGCACACAAGGTAATACTGGCTCACAAGGTAATACCGGCTCGCAAGGCAATACTGGCTCACAAGGCAATACTGGCTCACAAGGCAATACTGGCTCACAAGGTAATACAGGTTCTCAGGGCGACACAGGTTCTCAGGGCGACACAGGTTCTCAGGGCGACACAGGTACAACGGGTCAAACCGGAAATCAAGGTTTTGCTGGGTCAGCAGGTTCGGATGGAAACACTGGTTCAATGGGAACAACAGGTCCAACTGGTTTTGTAGGAATTACGGGTAGAGATGCCGAAAGCACTGGACCCACTGGTGATACCGGTACAACTGGATTCCAAGGTTCAACTGGTTCTCTCGGAAACACCGGCGCGACTGGATTCCAAGGTTCAACGGGTTCAACTGGAGAAACCGGTATAACTGGCACCACTGGCTTCACTGGCACCACTGGTTCACAAGGCGACACCGGCTCGCAAGGCGACACTGGCTCACAAGGCAATACTGGCTCACAAGGGAATACCGGCTCACAAGGAAATACTGGCTCACAAGGGAATACCGGCTCACAAGGCAATATGGGTCAAAAAGGAGAGATCGGTGCCCAAGGCAATATGGGTCAACTTGGTGATACTGGCACACAAGGCTCAACTGGCACACAAGGCTCAACTGGCCAACAAGGCTCAACCGGCACACAAGGCTCAACTGGCCAAAAAGGCTCAACCGGTTCTACTGGAACTATTGGATATGTTGGTCAAACTGGGTTCGATGGTCTCCTGGGTACAACAGGTCCCACAGGACCCGAAGGATATCACGGACGAGACGCCGAAAACACGGGACCCACCGGCTCTACTGGTGAAACCGGATTAACTGGTTCTGATGGCTTTCGCGGGTCAACTGGTGCTACTGGTGATATAGGTAACAGAGGCTCTACTGGTTCTGAAGGCAATCAAGGTTCTACTGGCTCCGTGGGGTCCGTCGGCTCAACTGGCGACCAAGGTTCCACAGGTGTCACTGGTTCAGTCGGTAGTCGCGGTTCAACTGGTGCCACTGGCTCCATTGGATACCAAGGTTCAACTGGCGTCACTGGTTCTGATGGTAATCGCGGTTCAACTGGCGTCACTGGTTCAGCGGGAGACCAAGGCACCACTGGCATCACCGGTTCTGGTGGCCCACAAGGAACAAAAGGTTCAACAGGTTCAACTGGTCCTACTGGGTTGGACGGCAGTATAGGCCCCAATGGCGCAGTCGGATTCCAGGGTTCAACTGGCGCAACGGGCAACAACGGAAACATCGGATCAACTGGAAAAACCGGGCAAAATGGCGCAGTCGGTTCACGCGGTAATACGGGTTCTCTTGCCCAAACTGGGTCGACTGGTTCTGATGGCTATACGGGTCAAACTGGACAGACAGGTCAAACTGGTGACACGGGGTCAATAGGACCCACGGGTCCTGATGGTATACAAGGCCTGGTTGGATTCAAAGGATATACCGGTGAAACCACCGGAACTGGCACCACAGGCCCCACAGGCAAACAAGGAACAACTGGTTCTCTTGGGAATACTGGTTCAACTGGTGCTCAGGGCCCAGATGGGGCTCAGGGCATTCCCGGTGCGCGAGGTCTCGTTGGAACACGCGGAGATACGGGTACGCAAGGTACTACTGGCGCTCAGGGTTCCCAGGGCGCTCAGGGCGCTCCAGGTCCACGTGGTTCTCAAGGTGATACCGGCACAATGGGCACCACTGGTCGTATTGGGCAAAAAGGCACAACTGGCGCAACCGGTGACAAAGGACCAACTGGACTAATTGGAAATATGGGTATCATGGGCACAACGGGTCCGCGTGGCTCAGTAGGGTCTCGTGGTACAACTGGGTCTGATGGCACTACGGGTTCAGCGGGTTCAACGGGTTCAGCGGGTTCGCGAGGAAACACCGGCGACAATGGCACAACTGGCACGACTGGAACAATTGGTGTTACTGGTTCACGCGGTTCCGTAGGAATACCAGGTGAGAATGGGTTAACTGGTACAACGGGGCCACAGGGTCCTCGAGGTCTAGCAGGTTCTAGCGGCAATACGGGAAGCGAAGGACCAATGGGACCATCCGGTATCACGGGAATCACGGGATTTAAAGGATATACAGGCACCACTGGTGAAACTGGCACAACGGGGTCTACGGGACAAACTGGCGCAACCGGTTCTCGTGGTCAAACTGGCAACACCGGTTCACAAGGCAATACTGGCCCAACTGGAACCCTCGGGGCAATTGGTGTACAAGGTTTTAGAGGCTCAACTGGTATCACAGGAGATACAGGGTCCCAAGGTCACACAGGCACCGTTGGAAATACTGGTGCCACTGGTTCTCGAGGGTCTACTGGTTCTGAGGGATCCACTGGCTCAACCGGTGCCACTGGCCCAAGAGGCGGACAGGGTACGCGTGGAGATACTGGCTCAGACGGAACAACTGGTCCAACAGGAGCACTCGGTTGGCGAGGAAGCACTGGCGACACCGGTTCACGCGGAGACACAGGAGTAGAAGGAACAACCGGCCAACTAGGACAAACCGGATTCCGCGGATCTACTGGTTCTCAGGGGGACACCGGCACTACTGGCACCACTGGCGCAACTGGCGCTGTAGGCACCATGGGCGATACGGGTGACACGGGAAATACGGGCGATACCGGTAAAACCGGTGCCACGGGGCGCACAGGACCCCAAGGTTCACGTGGAGATACGGGCGCCACAGGCGCCACGGGTGTGAATGGTCGTATGGGTTCTCAAGGCTCACGAGGCGACACCGGAGACACAGGAGACGCAGGCACAACCGGCGCAACTGGACGCAATGGCCCCCAAGGTTTTCGCGGAGATACCGGCACAACTGGAGATACCGGCGCAACAGGCAGAACGGGTCAAACGGGCCAAATTGGATACCTCGGTTATCTTGGAATCACAGGTATGGAAGGTCCCACTGGCAAAACCGGTCCGACAGGTCCTCGCGGTATAGCAGGTTCAACAGGTGAAACTGGCATGACTGGCAACACTGGCAGAACGGGTCCAACCGGTCAACGCGGCATAACTGGTGAACGAGGCGATACAGGTGATACTGGAATAACTGGCGCAATGACAACTGGAAGAACTGGTGCCCAAGGCTCGCAAGGCGACACGGGCGACACAGGTGACACTGGCACAACGGGTCCAACTGGAACAACCGGCAGTATTGGATTAGCCGGAGATACTGGAGATACGGGCACTACTGGTGCTACTGGCACAACTGGTCGAACAGGTCCAATGGGCGCAACTGGTGCTACCGGCGGAACAGGCGATACTGGTCGCACAGGTCAAACTGGTCGTACGGGTCCGACCGGCATACTAGGCGCCACAGGCGATACTGGAGACACTGGTCCAACCGGCCAAACTGGTAGAACAGGTCAAACTGGTAGAACTGGTGACACTGGCGATACAGGTGATACCGGTCCAACTGGCCCAATCGGTCATCGTGGTCAACGAGGATATATCGGTCCAACAGGTACTACAGGTGATACAGGCCAAACAGGTCGAACTGGTGCCACGGGTAACAGAGGTCAAACAGGTGATACTGGTGATACTGGTGATACAGGCAATACAGGTCAAACAGGCCGAACCGGACGTGATGGTACACGTGGAAATACGGGTGATACTGGCCCAGTAGGTTCAGATGGTCCTCTTGGAGTAAAAGGAAAACGCGGTCCTCGCGGAAACGTCGGTTTTGCGGGTCCAGTATCAGAGAGCGACCAAATTGGTCCAACCGGAGAGGGACAACTTGGCTCTACGCCCAACTTCAATGGCCCAAGTCGTTCAAATCCGTATTATCCTCTATTTTCGGGAAGTAATACTGCATATGCTGACAATTACTATTTCACGGCGAGTGCTTCTTCAACCGATGGCACAAATCCGGAATATCGCGCATTTGACGGCGACAAGTCCACATATTGGAACTCGGCGACTGGCCTCTATGATACCAGCTCAGGCTCATACTTGGGCCCCAATACAATGAATATCAGCGGAACATCACCAATATACCAAACATCGTCCATCAGTTCAATACCATTTTTCAGCGAGACATCGGTGTATGCCGGAAAGACCCAGAATTACACAAATACATATTTACAATCATCCAAGACGATTGCCGATGACTATGGACTCTTGATATACCACACATTCGACAGCTACAATATTGCGCCCAACAATACCGTGCTCAATAAATCGGTGAATTATGCCTCTCTTGTTTCATTGTGTGCAGGCGGAATACCGACAATTGATGTGAGTGCGCAGTTGCTCGGATACGGATGTATCAAGTTCTCCGCGTTGAAATATATACAACTACCGACGATTTCATCGGCAGTCATGCGAACTCCCAGCATAACAACCTCTTTCTGGATTAAACAGGACGCATCAGACTTTGTGGATGCCTACCAGACATTATTCCAACTGAGTGATAGTGTGGGTCATCGCATCGAATTGTCTATCAATAACGGCGCCGACGGCATCAATAATTATTTCGGAGTAGCATTTTATGACGTAGACGCGGCCAATCAGAATCCGGCGACCACACCATCCATATTGAAGTCGGTCGCGAGTGTTCAAAACTGGACCCATATTTGTCTTGTTGTCAGCGTCAACATTGTCCGCCTCTATGTGAACGCCACCAAAATACTGGATATGAGTTATAATTACAGCATCAACTTGGCGACCACATATAACCATAACTATTTGGGTTATGGAACAAATACATTTGTAAATGGATTCATGGACGAGTTCCGCCTCTATAATGCCACGCTTGGAGATACCGATGTCAGCGCTCTTTACAACTATGTGTCCAACGCATCCACATCAATCTGTGTCACCAACAATAATAATGCGTGGAGGTCGACCAATTTACAAGGTTTGCGCGGATACACCAATTGGCAGCTCGGTGACGTAAATGGATACGTAGACGCATCATCATCCAATTTCGGCGCCTTGGTTGGATTTTACAATAACCAATCGGCAACTGGCGAGAAGAAAATAACAAAAATAAACAACATTTATTATCTTCAGAATACAGAGAGGCTGTCGCTAATTCCCGTTGGCGGTGTCGACTTCAGCGCCAATCCCGCGGGATTTACGGCGCTCAACCAGTCACTTACCCAGAAAACGTTTTTGAGAGTCCCCGACTTTTACGAACCGAGTACGGGATACACCATTCATGCGCGATACAGCATCGATTCCGATATGTCGGCGAATGCCAGTATTCTGACTTTCCAAACGAGCAATATTCTTAAGAATGGCCAGTTTTCGATCCCTCTAACGGTAACTAGTACTACAACTAATTTTACAGGATCCCAAATAAATAATTGGAATATAGTATCTACAAATGCATTAAGTGGAATATATATTTCAAATAGACACTCAAATATGTTTCAAACACTAACAACGGCTGGAATAAATGATAACTTTCCAAATCCCACAGTATTAATCATAAATTCAAGCAAAAATAATAATGCGTCAATTTCACAAACATTTTATTGTGAACCAGGCAATTACAACTTAAACTTTTTTGCTTGTGGCGCACAAGGATCTGGAACAGAATATACTAATGATATTCGTGTTTTAATTGATGGAAATATAATTCAAGATTTATCTACAAATCGTATTAGACTTGATTATTGGGGAATATATAATACGAATTTCATTATTACAACTAGTGGATATCATACGCTAACACTTATAGGTACTGGACAAACATTAAATCCAAGCCGTATATGCTTAACCGCAATTAGTAATATCACAATCTTAAATAATGCCATACAACCATCTTTTATAAATCCGTCGTTTGAAATACCACAAATCCCAAATGACAGTTCGTTCAATATAACAACAAGTTATTACAATGGATGGAATATAACTGGTTCAGTTAACATTTTAAATAATTTTTCACCGTATAATGGAAGCTCATATCCTCTCTATGCGCCATATATGGATGGAAATCAATGTATATTATTAAAAGGCACTAGTGCGATTTCTCAATCAATATATTTAATACCCGATAAATACAATTTAGTATTGATGGTTGGTGGATTTTATAATTCTACATTTGGTATTACATCGAGTCCTTATAATATTACTATGAATGGAAGACAACTACATTCTGACCCAATGACATCTGGTGGCAATTCTTATCGATGGATATTATTAAATATTAATTTTGAAATTAGTGTAGCATCAAATTATACATTTTCATTTAATACTACGGGTGCTACTGTTTCAAGCAAAATGTTGGCATTTAAAAATATTCGTATTTTGCCTGCGACATTAACAAATGACTCATGGCTCCATTTGTATCGCGATGCCCTCACCTCCTCTCTCAAATTAAGTTATTACGCCAATTCTAGAATCCGTATTGACGCAAAACTCCTCGATTACTCGGCAAACGCCATCTACAATACATTCATCAATGTGAACAAGTACAATTCCAACACATTTTCCGTAAAGGCATTCACATATGATGTGAGTCATAACCTAGTCGGAAATACGCAGAACTGGGTGGATACGAGTTTCAATACCGCGTTCACCGAAATGTACGTGGGTCGGCCGCGCGACTTCAGTAATAACACAATTTTCAAAGGCAAGATATACAATGTGAATATGTATGTGCCGACCGAATCGTCTTACTACGGATTCTCACCAACGGGTGGCGCCGACTTTGTGTCTACCACCGACGCCGAGTCTACCGCAAACTACTATACACTCAATGGGTCGGGAACTAACACCACATATTTGTCAGTACTGCCGACCAATACAGCACTTGTCTCTCAAAACACGGGACTAAGAGAGGCAACCACCGGAAAATCCGTGAAAATAAACTTGAACTTTTCCATCAACGACGAATCGCGTTCAGTAGTCCTACAATCCATCCCTACAACCGCGGACTTTCCCACCGCCATTGACACGTCTTTTACTCAATTGACAGTTTCCAACCAAACCGGTAAAAACCTCTATTTGAATGGCACATATGACGCGGCATCCTCTACTACCATTGAAACAATCCCCGTTAATTTATCCACCTATACTCCCGACTTCCGTTTGGACGCTTGTGCGAATATTGTGTCGGATCAACAGGGTGTCGTCACTTGGAAAGACCCAGATCGCGGAATAAGGGCAACAGCATATGCGCTTGATATGTTATCAACAGCATCACGTTCAATGGCAGTCGCCGCATATTCATTGGTGCGCCTCTCTGAGCTCTATACTGGTCCCATGGTCCGCATTCGCCGCTCAACCGATAGTTCGATGGTTGATATCTATTCCAATACTAGCGGCACGACATTTGGATTGGCCATCAATGGAACTGGTACGGCATATTCAACCTGGCTCTCGGGAGCAACGGGATTCGTGGATACGTGGTATGACCAAACTGGTAACGGGCGACATGCGACCCAGCCAATAACCACTGCGCAACCCATTTTAACAAACGCCGTCAAATATATAGACTTCAGTTTGAATGGTGGATTCATGAATATGCCCGATGGCACAATTCCCGTGGGCAATTCATCGTACACCATAATCCACAATTCTAGATTTATTGGAAACCCAAATGGCAACGTGCTAGGTGCGGGTAATTTTGAAGACAACCCGGCGACCACAATAGCATTTGGAATAACAGGTTCTAAATACCGACATCTGTGGCAAGGCAGCGATGTTTCGTTCAATAGTTATTCGCCCGATAGTATAGTATACGAAACATACAATTCAACAACTCGGGCCAGAGAGATTGGAGTGAAGTTTGTTGTCGGGTCATATGAGTATTCATTCACTTCCTCCGTGAATCGCAATACATCGGAATACAATAATTTAATTGGTAGAACGGCAACAACTGCCATAGATGACCAAATCCGCGGTGAGATTTTCAACATTGTCATATTCAACAATGTGGTGCCTCTCAATGAATTGCGTGTATTTGCCGGAGCAGTCAACAATTACTATGTGAAACCCGCACAACTTGTTGCCAACGCAATAAGCTCCACAATGCCAATCATCCGATTTACAAATAATATATCAAATCAAGTACTAGTTACAAATCAACAACGAGAAGCCATTACCAATTTGACCCTGTTTTTTGTATTACAAAGAATCGGTGGTTCTTCGACCAATGTTGTACTGGTCACGCGCGGTCCATTAAACACCGGTTCTCTCTACATTAGTGAAACAACAGTACGAATGTATTATAATACCAATTTTACAAATACCCATACATATACCTCTAATACTTTGGGTCCTGGTATACTCGTTGTCAATATTTCAAACGCATCTGGTTTATGCGTTATCAGTTCTCGTGTCAATGGAACGGCAAATAATGCGACTAATCAATCTTTTAACATCCCAATATTGAATGGCTGGGAAATCGGCAATTGGTCCGAAAATATTGGAAACATTGTATTGGGAAATTTGAATGGTATTGGCGAAATCATCCAGTACAATCGCAATTTGTCCACCATCGAACAACAGAGAATAGAAGCATTACTCGCGGCAAAATGGGGCTTAAACAGCATATTACCCGCCTCTCATCCATTCAAATCGTCTGCCGTAACATACACAAAACCTCTTGCGTATCCATTCAATACTTCATTCGACCCCGTTGGCTGGTACACGGATGCCTCGTATAATGCGACGACGGGTATATACACCGGAACAAAAACGACGTTTGTCCTAGGTGGTGTAGGCGCCATTTCCGGCGAATGGCTCCAAATCAAGGCGCCCTATGCCCTGCCTCTATATTCGTATTCCATTACTGCGCGAAACGGCGACACCGAAAACTACGGCAATATGATTCCCGGAATCTGGAGCATCGTCGGGTCAAATGACGGGATAACCTGGTATTTGGAAGACAGCGAGAATATGCGAAACATCGATAGTTATGCAAACGGGGCGACGATTTTAGTAACAAACACAACATATCCCGCGTACACATACCATCGACTGATTATTTCTCGAGTTGGATTGACCGACGGTGAAGGATTGTCGCAATGTTTTATCGGGCGATGGACTATCAATGGCATATTTTACGTTCAGGCGGGTCTCCTCTCTATGAGTGATATCAGCGGCGGAAACACGCTCACGATTTGCCGGTCCATAAACGACAATTATTTGTTGAACCTCTACCACAAATCCGCGGGTATAACCAATACTTACCAAATCTTGGGAGCAACGATGCGACCCGGTCAAACTTATACGGCCTCCATTAACGCCGTTTATTCCGATGTGTCGGTCAACTTCTACGCTTCCATCGCGGACTCTACTGGCACGAAACTTGGTAGTGGCGACATTTCGTGGAATACAGCAACTCCAAATATGACAACGTATACAAATTATTGGGTAGGCAAATCAGAGGATGCCTCTATTAACCAGATTTACAAAATCAATGCGTATTCATTTTCCGTGATGAGTAACACGCTCTCGGTAGCCGATGCGTCTAGTTATTTGAACGCGGTGTCATTCACTTCTGCGGTCACCACTGACACCATTTACGGAAATATGCGCGTTGCCGGGTCGGCGTCATCATTTTATGTGGCAGGACAGAACAACAAATACTATTATACGACAAATGGTGGAACAACCTTCTCGGGGCGAACACATACGACCACTTCGCCGGTGGCACAAGAGAGGCGCATATTCTATAACCAGGCAGTTCCAGATGTGTATATTGTCTGGTCGCCATCGGCAGAATCGGATTGCGCGGTGATTCGCGACTATTCCACTGCGACTATCACTACTTCATCTTCACCCAGTTATTCATTCAGTTCCCAGATTCAGTTGACGGCGCCCGTTTATATCTTCAACACACAATACGCGTTTGTTGCCGGATACGCCGATGTGTCATATTCGTTGTGGCGATTTGATATGTCCAATAACCAGATATCTTCCGTGTATGAGAATACAGAGGCGGAAACATTTGCGGGGTCCAAACAGATTCGCGCATTCTATGTGTTCGACTTGTCCAGCATTATTTTGCTCACATACGACGGCAAAATGTGGTATACACGTGATGCCGGGGAATACTGGACAAGCGGTGTCATTTCGGATTATGGCATAACGTCCTCTCTTTACAACAACATTACAACTATTAATGGCGACCCGACCACGTTCAACATTTTGGGCCAAGGCATCTACAAGTTCGACAATTTGCTCACCGATTACACGGAAGGCGAATGGCTCCAATTGGAGAGCGACGCCAATAAACAGCGCATCAATTCATACGCGGTAGTTGCGCCGACGACAACGGCGGTACGACCACCCACAGCGTGGTATTTCTTGGGAAGCAGAGACGCGATAGTATGGAACACAATACAATCGGTCAACTTGGGAAATACATATGTATACTCAGCAGGAGAGGAGCGCAACTTCGCGATTGCCCCGATTGACTACAAATATTATCGGATGTTGATGACGGCGCCGACCACAGGTGAATCCAGTGTGGCCATGGGCGAGTTCCGCCTCTTTTACACGGAATATGGTCCAACGGGAACCACGGGCACTACGGGACCAACTGGACCGAGTGATACGGGTTCAACGGGAGCATTTGGACCGAGAGGTCCCGTAATATTATTTGGTACAACAGGGACTACGGGACCAACTGGTGATACGGGTGATACAGGAGCTACGGGAAGAACTGGACAAACTGGTAGAACCGGCCAAACCGGACCAACCGGCGCAACTGGTGACACAGGTGCTACAGGTGCCATGGGCGCAACTGGCAATACCGGTTCTAGAGGTGACACAGGTTCTAGAGGCGATACGGGTCCAACTGGCTCAACCGGAGCACTAGGACCAACAGGACCAACCATTGATTTTGATAATTACACATTGTCGGAAAAAGCCAAAGGTACAGTTTATGATTTTGCCTCGACTATGGATGGAATGTTGTTGTGGAATGATGCGACTGCCATGACGGAGTTTGATATATCTGCCTCTGTAATCTCAAAAATATATGACAAATCATCCAGCAATACAGCATCGACCTTTTTTTCAACAGCAGGAGGTTCTACACGACAGCTATCTGAAAATATCATTAATGGTAGACCCGCGATTCAACTCACCAATACTGGTTTCACCAGTCCATTCGCGACTACTTATGCCGGGACCACATTCTCATTCTTCATGGTAGCGGAGTTCAATAGTCTCACAACTTCACCCCGTATCCTCTCTTTCGGTCCAGGAACGGCAACCAACGACGCCTCTTTGAATACCGCATTCATATTAACTGGAACATCCAATTCACTCTCTATTATTAGAAACAGCGTTGTATTTCCAGTTGGTACTATTTCTCTCAGCACCCCTTATTTAGTTGCTGGGTACTTTGATGGTACCAATGTTTATACGGGTCTCAATGGCGTCTACACGTCTTATACATCTACTGGCAACTTTGCTATTTCCAAGGCTGGATTGGGAATCAATACCTATGACAACACAGGCGCGACACATTCTACCGACTTTGGTGAAATTATTGCGTATACTTCTGTTCCAACAACAGATCAGCGCCAAAAAATAGAGGGACAACTCGCATGGAAATGGGGTCTCGCCTCTTCTTTGCCGGGTGGGCATCCTTTTTCGGCTATGTCGCCCTACAAGAAAGCACTCGGTGGATTCTCCCCCATATATGTACCAAACGTCTCTGCTACCAGTTTCTCTGGACGTCTAATTAATACGAGGCCCATCGCTGTTTATCCAATGGAAATAACATCCGGCAAAAAAATTGGCAACGTGGCCACAATCGATGCGCTTCCCGACAACACCTACAATGGACAACCAACCTACGATGCCGCCATCATTGATGATATGCCACTTTACTACACATTTGACAGCGATTCTGTTTCCGGACAGCTAATTGGAAACAAAGCATCTGGGGCCTATGTGTACGACGCATCGCTTTCCGCCTCTGCTGTCATATCTGGAACAAGCATGTTTGGAACCGGGTCTCTCACTTTATCGGCGACCTCGACCATGACACGGCCAACCACGACAATTGCGCCTCTCGGCACATCCTTTGCCTTCTGGCTTAGAACAGCCTCTACTGCCAACAACGCATATGCGTTCCTTTTCCGCAATAATGCCGACAATACACAACAGGCGGTGTATTTCAGTCTTGTTACTGGCGGGTCATTTGTCCTGGGTGTCGCCAATAGTTCCACTAGCAGCAGCACGGTGGCACCAGGAACGGTGATCAACAATAACACATGGAATCATTTTGTGTGGACATTGAGTCCCGATGGAATCTGGGTCATCTATGTAAACGGCGCATTGAATAACACATATACTGGTCGACTGTACCCTACCATAGGTGACAGAAACACGAATACCTGGGGCTTAGGATTTGACAATGCGCTCATCGACGAGTTCCAGCAATACAATCGTGTATTGACGTTGGCAGAGGTTCAAACAATATATGCGGGAACTATCACGTATAACACGGCGTCCAATCCGGCAATTGTCGCAACCGACTCCAAGTTTGGCACAAAGTCCCTCTATTTCCCCGGAACCACATATAGTGGAGCGGTTGCTTTAAATCCGATTACATTGGTGGATTCGTCGGCGGTAACAATTTCCGCATGGGCCAAGTTTAATTCATTGGATACAGTGCCAAGAACCATTCTTTCTTTGACGAATGCGACAGATTCTATCAGGTTGGCGGCAAACTCTACCAATTATTTATTGTATCGCGACAATGTTTCATACAATGTGCCAATTACACCGGCAACAAACACATGGACACATGTAGTAGCAACTAATACAAATATTGGAACAAATATTTGGACAGTATTGGTTAATAAGATTGCGAATACATCAACTTTATCTCAATCTGGGTTTGTTTATGTTGCGGTTGGTTTTGGTGGAAATAGTATTGCTACTTCAACCAATGGAACTACTTGGACGGGTCGCACAGGTACAAGTATTTTTCCTTCATTTGGTAGAAATGTTGGTTACGGAAATAATATGTTTGTAGCAGTTGGTGAAAATACTGTTCCATCTGGAATTATTGCGTCATCAAATGATGGTACTACATGGACAGTGCGCGATACAGCAGTTTTTAACATAAGAGGTTATAGTGTAGCATACGGAAACAATTTATGGGTAGCAGTTGGTGAGGGAACAGTTAATACTTTTGCAACAAGTACAGACGGTACAACTTGGACTCCACGTGGGATAATTGGTGGTATAGCTGGTGGTCAATTTGTTACATATGAAAATAACTTATGGGTTGCATGTGGCGCAGGAACAAATAGCATTGCAACCAGTACAAATGGTATTAATTGGACTGGTAAAAATAGTGCTAGTATTTTGGCAACTTGTACTTGTGCTGCTTATGGAAATGGATTATGGGTTGTTACAGGATTCAATCCAAACGCAATCGCAACAAGTACTGATACAAATACTTGGACTGGAAGAAGCAATACGACAAGTGGTGTTTTTTCTTCAGCTGGATATGGAGTTGCCTATGGAAATAGTTTGTGGGTTGCTGTTGGAGCAGGTGGAAATAGCATTGCAACAAGTACAGATGGGTTTACATGGGTAGGAAGAGGTACATCTACATTTACTGATGGAAGAGCTATTAAATATATAAACGGTGTATGGGTAGCTGGTGGTACTGGTACAAACAGAATCGCAACAAGTACTAACGGCATTACATGGACAGGTGTTAGTGGAACACATATGACTGGTTATACATTAGGAATCGCATATGGTTATGTACAACCAGCTCTCCTGTCAAACACATCCAACAATGTTTACACTAAGGGAGCCATTGGTATGGATATATCAGGAAATAGTGCGAAGATGGACGGATACGTCGACGATGTCCGTGTATACAATACACTATTATCAGGAGTACAGATTTCTCAGTTATTTGATGGTCGCACCGATCCGAGCACATTGATTTCTTATTACACATTTGATTCCGAATCGCTAAGCACAACCGGTAATAGTTTTGCCAATTATGCGAGTGGCGCACCAGTTTATGATGCTGTCCTAGGAAACACACAGCTTTTCACAATATCAGGTGAACGTTTTGGAACAGGTTGCCTCTCTTTCCCGAGCACCAGTTATAGTGGAAATGTCCAGCTTGGACCGGTATCACTTGTTGATACCAGCAATATCACAATCTCTACTTGGGTTAAAAATACGTCATTAAACGCGACAACTCAAACTATTCTCTCTCTTGGTAATACTACAACCCAGAGTAGCATTTCTCTTAGCATGTCAAGCATGTCTTATAGTCTCACGTGTAAAGCAAAACAAAAAATATATGTTGCTATTGGTCAAGGTGATAAAAATGTGGCAACATCACTTGATGGAATTAATTGGACTGGTCGAAAAATAACTGTTTTAAATAATGTAAACGGAGTTGCTTATGGTGATGGAATATTGGTTGCTGTTGGTAATGGTGTAAATAGTATAGCAACATCAACTGATGGAATTAATTGGACTGGTCGGTCAGGTATAATTAGTATTTTTAGTCAAGGATTTGGTGTTGCTTATGGCAATGAATTATGGGTTGCTGTTGGTGGAGGTGCAAATACTATAGCAACAAGTTCAGATGGAATTACTTGGACTAGTAGGTCAAGTGTAAATGTTATTTTTAATCAAGGAAACGATGTTGCTTATGGCAACGGATTATGGGTTGCTGTTGGACAAGGTGCAAATACAATAGTAACATCAACTGATGGAATTACTTGGACTGGTCGGGGAAACAGTATTTTGAGTATTGGAAAGGGAGTTGCTTATGGAAATGGATTGTGGGTTGCTATTGGCCAAGGTACAAACTGTATAGCAACAAGTCCTGATGGGGTTGTCTGGACTGGTCGAACAGGAACTACTATTTTTTCCACTGCTGGAGATGGAGGAGGAAACGATGTTGCTTATGGAAACGGATTATGGGTTGCTGTTGGTAATAATAGTCCAAACAATATAGCAACAAGTCCAGATGGGGTTGTCTGGACCGGTCGGACAGGAAATACTATTTTTAGTAATGGACGCGGAGTTGCTTATGGAAACGGATTATGGGTTGCGATTGGTCTAGGTACAAACAGTATCGGAACATCAACTGATGGAATTAACTGGACTGGTCGGACAGGAACTACTATTTTCTCTTTGGGAAGTGGAATCACTTATACTGATACTCTTAATAGAGAGTTTGCTGTTTATGATACTAATAAAATATATGTTGCTGTTGGTCAAGGTACAAACACTATAGCAACATCATTTGATGGATTTAATTGGACTGGTCTGGGACAAACTATTTTTTCTACTGCCGGATTTGGAATTGGTTATGGCAATGGATTATGGGTTGCGGTTGGTTCAGGTGGAAACACAATAGCAACATCAACTAATAGAATTAATTGGACTGGTCAAGGAACAAGTATTTTCTCTAATTCTGGACGCGGAGTCGCATATGCAAATGGGTTATGGGTTGCTGTTGGTATTGGTACAAACAGTATAGCAACATCAACTAATGGAATTAATTGGACTGGTCGGACAGGAACTAGTCTTTTCTTATATGGTGGATTTAAAGTGGCTTATGGAAACGATTTATGGGTTGCTGTTGGTGCAGGTACAACACACAGTATAGCAACATCAACTGATGGAATTAATTGGACTGGTCAAGGTAATTCAATTTTAAGTCAAGGAAACGGAATCAATTATTCCAATGGATTATGGGTTGCGGTTGGTTACGGAGGAAACACAATAGCAACATCAACTAACGGAATTACTTGGACTGGTCGGGCAGGAACTAGTCTTTTCTTAAATGGTGGAATGAATGTTGCTTATGGAAACGGATTATGGGTTGCGGTTGGTTTTGGTACAAACTGTATAGCAACAAGTCCAGATGGAATTACTTGGACTGGTCGGACAGGAAATAATATTTTCTCTACTCTTGGTTATGGAATCACTTATAGAAACGGATTATGGGTTGCTGTTGGTTCAGATTTTAACAACATAGCAGTAAGTACAGATGGAATTAATTGGACTGGTCTGGGACAAACTATTTTTTCTGATGCAGGATACCAAGTTGCTTATGATGGTGACAATATATCCACTAATTCGTGGACAAATATTGTTGGCACCATAACTAATGGAACATCCAACAATTGGAAAATCTACGTCAATAATCGTGTATTTTCTTATACAACTATTAATGACTCAGAATTATTACCAACCGTTGATTTGACACCCCTTTACAATAACAATGGTATTGGATACAATTCCCTCCTTAATAACCAAAAAATGAATGACAGCTTCATCGACGACACGCGGATTTACAACCGCACTCTAACCGCATCCGAGATAAATGCCCTCTACAATTCATCGAGTATCACATACACCGAGACAAGTCAAAATATTGGAACCGCTCTCGACATTTCCGTAACATATTTTGTGCCAAAAGCTTTCACCGGCGCAACAGGTCCAGCAAATAACTCTGGGGGCGCTACCGGCGCGACCGGCACAAAAGGCCTACAAACATACGGAACCATTGGCGAGACTGGTCAAACCGGTCCCACCGGTACAACTGGCCCCACCGGTTGGAGAGGTCCCACCGGTTCATTTGGGTCCGTGGGTCCAACAGGACCCGGTCTTGTAATTGGCCGCACTGGCTCAACCGGTCCAACAGGTCCCGGAACTGACGGACAGCTCGGCGAGACCGGCCGCACTGGCCAAACTGGTCGCACTGGTCAAACCGGTCCAACAGGTCCCGAAGGTCAATCATTCAAAGGCGCAACTGGCCGAACCGGAAGCACAGGACCAACCGGTGAGACGGGTCCTCAAGGCTCAGCAGGAACTGATGGTCCCACGGGTCAAGCCAGTTTGACAATTGGCCAAACGGGTACAACTGGCACCACTGGCCCCATAGGTTCTCTCGGGTTTATGGGTTTTCTTGGTCTCATGGGCACCACAGGTCCCACTGGGCAATTCGGACCAGGTATTGACGGCGACATGGGTCTCACAGGTACTCAAGGCTCAACTGGCCCAACGGGACCTACTGGTGATCAAGGCCACACTGGTCTTACTGGTCCTACTGGACCCCAGGGTTCAATGGGGTCACTCGGCTCCTTAGGAACCACTGGCGAAACCGGTCTAACTGGTCCTACTGGACCAACCGGCTATCAAAGCTCTTTCGGTTCCACGGGAACAACGGGTACCACAGGTACAACTGGACCTTATGGGCCAACGGGTCCTCTCGGTTCGACCGGTCGTCTCGGCTACATCATCATGTCCGCCGTCCCACCCAAACAATATGTATTCCAAGACACAATGAAACACACTCGCCAGCTCTATTCCAAGGCAATCACACTCAATTCGTATTCTGTCCCCGACACCGCCATTACTGCCTCTATTCAGATCGACGGACTCCGACTGAATACCGACGTGGTCTACACATTTGGCAAGAATCGGCAGCCCGTTTATTTGGCGCTCATCGGAAACACAACCGCCTATGGAAAAGCCGTTTCAAGAAACCTCTCTACATGGTCCCCGATGATAGATGCGTCTTCCACCTCTTTGTCGCGCGTAGTCTGGGATGGCATCAAGTGGATAATCACCTCTACCGCCACGCATTCTATTTCCACGACTTATGACCAAGTTACATATCGCCGGTATACGGTTCCGAATGAATACGCCTCGATTGGATTCAATCCCCGCACGAACCAGTATGTCGCCATCGGCAATTCAGGTCTCTATACCAGTTTTGATTCTATCAACTGGACAACCAATCCGTCGGGTACGGCGCTCATCAGCAATGCCTCTAATTACCACAATGGCAAAGTGGTTTGGAACGGGGCTATCTGGGTAGTCGCCGGCAACGGCGGTGTCAATTCGCTGTTGTACAGTGAAGACGGGATAAATTGGTACAGCGGCGGCTCCGGCATTTTTGACTCAACTTATGGTTCATTCGACGTCGCGTGGTCGGGTTCCATCTGGGTGGCAGTCGGCGCACCCGCAGGCAACCGCGAAGTTATTGCTTGGAGTGCGGATGGTCGGTCTTGGACAACGGTATCACTCGATAATGCCATTATCAAGAACAAGAATTTGGCAGTGTATAATTCAAACAAACCGGTAAGCATTGAATGGGACGGTATAGCCTTTGTTCTCACAATGGACTATCGTGTTAGCGCGGGTAATCACAATTACGTGGTGAGTTATGATGGTATCAACTGGTCGCACGCCCAGGGCACTATCATTTACAGTGCGCATATTGCCAAATGGACGGGTTCCAACTTTGTTATTGCGGGCGAAGACCCCGTGAATAGTATTTTGATAAAACAGAATGGCGGGTATGCGGACTGGCACATTTCACATGCGGCGTACAATTCTACGATTTATGATATAGAGGCAAACACCGAGTTCCAAAATATTATTGTGTTTCCACGTACTCTGATTATTGCGGGAAAAAATTACAGCCACGATGGCGCAACGTGGACCGATGCCAGTATCAATCTTGGTTCAATTCTATCGACAACGGTTTTAACGGCAGCAACGAATGGACGTCGCTGGACTGCTGGCGGTTCGGGGCAAAATACACTAGCATATAGTCGCGATGGTCACACTTGGTTTGGCGGTGGTGCCGATATTTTCACCACAAGTTGCGCGCGAATTGTTGCGGGTTCTTATGGGAAAACAGCTCCCTTCAAACCGGTTATCCAATTCAGACCGACTACATCCGAGAGGCCTGAAGGACTCTTGTGGGTCGCCGTCGGCTCCGGGCTCAACTCTCTCGCATACAGTTATGACGGTGTTTATTGGCACGGGCTCGGCACCACGTTTTTTACAGCGGGCACGGCACTCGCCTATTCGGGTAGTCGCTGGGTATCCGGTGGTTCTACAGGTTCCGCATATAGTGACAACGGGTTCAACTGGACCGCAACCTCTCTCACAGGAGTTGTCGATATCATTTGGACCGGTGCGCTCTGGTTAGCAGCATGTTCCTCCGGATTATACACAAGTGGTGATGGAACGGCATGGGTCGCCAATACCGCATTAGCCGCCTATACCATCACCGGTCTCGCCTCTCATAATACCACAGTATTTGCCATGTCAACGGGTATCCTCTATATCAGTCGCGGAGATGTCGGAACCTGGACATCGCATTCATTCGGCGGCTCGACCCCCATCACTGGGTTTGCCCATACCGGCACCGAATACTTGTTCTCATCGGGCACCAGCATTTATAAGTCAGTTGACCTGATCACTTGGACAACAACGGCACTATCGGCAAATGCTCCCTCTATTGCCATAACTAATTCATCAAGAGGAACAGCAATTGTGAAACCAATGGTGATTGCGTGTTCCGACAGCATATACAACACCCTTGGGTACAGTTATGACGGGGTCCAATGGTACGGATGCGGCAACTCGGTTCTCCAGACCCGCGCCAATCACGCGGCGTGGAACGGCTCCATCTGGGTCGCCGTGGGTCTATCCGTTGGTACGTGGTTCGCAATCAGTCGCGACGGCATCCACTGGCAACAACAAACAGACTCTACATTTGTAGAGGGATACCAAGTCGCGTGGAATGGCTCACTCTGGGTCGCCGTAGGCGAAGGTGCCGCGCATTCGATTGCCACAAGCGTGGATGGAATCGTGTGGACGGGAGTCTCCAATTCAAAGACATTGTTTACAACGAGAGGCACATCCGTTGCCTGGACTGGTGGACAATGGGTTGCCTACGGCGATCCGGCGACCACGGCAACAAGTGTAGATGGGCTCACATGGACAAGCAGTTCCTACATTGTAGGAGACCTAAGCAGTGTGCTAATATCAGGTACGGCATCTGCCTCTACGGGCACGGCGGCCAACGCCTACGACAAATCATCGGCGACTACCTGGTCATCCAATTCAGGTCTCTACAACGCTGAAGGCACATATACAGGGTCAACAACCCTGGGCTCAATCGCGGGCGAATGGCTCCAGTACTCATTGGCAGCACCTGTAGTCGCAAAGTATTACTCGGTGTGTGGTCAAGCGAACAACCAGTTCCCCAAAGCATGGACAGTACTTGGGTCCAATGATGGCAGCGCGTGGACAACCATTGATGTCCAAGACCTGAGTATGGCAGTCAACGGGCTAGCACCCTCTCTTCTCTTCACAATGACAAACACCACGGCATATTCATATTACGGAATCGTGTTTCAAAAGACAACCAGTGGTTCGGCGGTGTCTGTTTCAACACATGACCTATTCGCGCCTTCTACAGCGGCGTTGTCCAAATATCATCGAATCATTAATACAAAAAAATACGTGGCCTCTACTGTTTCAACAGGATACTCGACGCTGATGTATTATAGAGGATTTGATTCGGGCCAGCTCAACGGCCAAACACAGAATACAGGATTTGCGGACCCCAATATCAAGTTTTCGTCGTATTCATACAATGGGCAATACAGTTTGATAACGGACTTTTCCAACTCGGCTGTATACTACAATACGGACTTCTCGCAAAACCAATTGACCAGTGTGAGTCTTCCGGGAACCATTGTGAACAAACACACATCGTGCTATAATGGCGCCTTCTTCTTTGTAGGAGGCAGCGGCACGACGAAAATCCTCTATGCGCATGAGAGCAATCTGACAACGTGGTATAGCACGGCAAACGCGGACACGGTGTTTGGCGGAGGGGCGATCCTCTCTTTAGTATCCAATCCGGGACTAGGTTTTGTTGCGCCGCCAAATACGGTGTTCTTGACACCGGGAGAGAAGTTGTCCATCTCGGCACCGAGGTTTTATGATGAGAATATAGAGAGGCGTGGAGCGACGTTTACGGTGTCGCTTATATAAGGGTCTTATAAGCTTTGCTTCACCTTATAAGCTTTGCTTCACCCAGCCCGACTCTTCAGGATTCACAGAAGTATATTCCATCGTATTATATACAGAACGCACACCCATGTCATTTAGTGATTACATCAAGATGAAAGCACTAAAACAAACAAAGAATCTCCATCGTGTAGGAGCAAATATCACATTTTTATCAAGTGCCGACCTAGCCCAGCACAAACGCATTTGTACAATCTTGGACACAGAGGAGCGCGACGAATATGGTGACGTTATCGCAAAAAACATGTTTAACATACCAATTTTAAATGATATGACAAAATGTTTGCCGAATACGTACAAGGGGACATCAACGACGCCAGTTGTCTATTCGACGCCGCGAATAACGACGCAGAATGTGAAGCTGTCAAAAAACAAGCCTATATTCTAGGCTTTTTTACACGAGACAATCCACAACATAACAACGAGACAAATGATTACGCTCCACAAATTGAGCGTTGACCCCCGTTCTACAAACAACGTTGCATTTTTCGCGCAAATCGTAATTTTACCGCTGCTGCCTCTCATAATTTTTAATATTGCGGCACATATTTCTGCTTTTTGTTCAGGGTTTCGCAGAGCCTTGTTGCTGACGTAAAACATAGGAACACCCGAATACATATTGTTGGGGACATATGCTATGGTTAATACCACCATGCCGCTTTTGTCCCAAAAACCATTCTCATCTACAGTAACGCCGGTCATGATATCGACGCGGTTGCCGCATTGATATATGGGCGTTGAATAATTATTATAGCCTCTACCAATGATTCTTTGTCCGCCAATGATTCTTTGTCCGCTGATGAATCTTGTGCCCATGATTCTTCTTCTTATGTGTTTAGACATTTTAATTTTGTTTTTTGGAAATAAAAAACATTCCAGAAATCAATTTTTTGTATTGTATATGATATATGCCATATACAATTCGTAAAGTGAGAGGCCGACCTTGTTATCGCGTAAAAAACCGCCGAACCAAACGCGTGTTTGCCAAATGTACCAGCAAAGCAAAAGCAAAAAAACAGGTGCGATTGATTCATGCCATTGACTACAATCCCCAGTTTCAATTACGGAGTGATTCATAAGTCGCCGATTTAAGTCGCGGCTTTAAGACGCAGCTTTATGAGTTGCTGCGTCAAGCCGCTTCTTGAGTCGCTGCTAAACGCAGCTTTTGAGTCGTTTCTTGACGCAGCTTTATGAGTTGCTGCTTAACGCAGCTTTATCCCTCTATCATCACCAAATCTATCATCGTCGCAAACTCTTCTTCACTAATCACAATATTGTAATGCATACTAACAAAACACCGCAAGCAAACAAGCACATCCACAATGGCATTGTGTAGATTGGCCGGAGTAGTGCCAAACAAATGCCGATGTAATTCGAGCAACGTCGGCCATTTGGCGTATGGTTTCTGCCCTGGTTTTTCCACCATAATATTACACAACTTCACGCTGGACATCATCGTACAAACATGTAGGGTTCCCGTCAATTTATCTTCGGCGCGGTCAAATAACAACATGTTCCGGATTTTGGGATGTTCGCGGTGTCTTTCAATTTCAATTTTCAACATTTGCGAGTCAAATTGGCGATTGTGGGCAATAATGATATGAGCCATATCATAGAGGCGCTCGAATTGAATCAGCGCATCCTCTATGGGTATTCCTTTTGTATCGCACATTTCACGAGTAATTCCAGTAAGTTCCGTGATTTTGGGTGAGATGACCACGTCGGGTCCAACACGAATGAAGTGATTGTGGGATTCGATGATTCGCATGTCTTCTACATCATACAAGATAAAACTGAACTGGATTACGTGGGGATTAGGCTCGGCGGACCCGGATTTTGGCAAAAGGCTGGTAGTTTCAACGTCGTAAACGAGTATCAGCGACATATTTATGAGTATACAAAATAAGTTGTTATGTTGTTTTAATTTGAATACAAAAAACAATTCAATTTTTCAACCGATGGAGTATCCATCGGTTGAAAAACACTTTTACCCCTACGGGGTAAAACAATTTTCCAACCCCCCTTATGGGGGGTCCAAACAATTTTATGGGGAGCAACCGCGTCTCTGGCCATAAAACAATTCAAATAAAAACCGTAGGTTTTTATTCAAACATTTTTTTAACCCCCGTAGGTTTTTATCCAAACAATTTTTCAACCCCCCTAGAGA
>Ga0209033_1000296_pt1 | contig 28531 bp, 32 predicted proteins | sample LauGreFa1BDMLBDN_2_FD_188218 | JGI IMG/M metagenome (GOLD analysis project Ga0209033, IMG submission 188218) | Freshwater lake microbial communities from Lake Michigan, USA - Fa13.BD.MLB.DN (SPAdes) (version 2) | ecosystem: Environmental > Aquatic > Freshwater > Lake | place: Lake Michigan, USA...
ACACTGACTGGTGGTATCCCGTGTCGGCAATGGCATGGGTTCCAACAGTCTTTGGTTCGGCGTGGGCTCGTACAACCGCGACTCCCGTGCGACTTCGTTTCATCACTCAAGATGACGGAACTGTCAGCGGTGGGCAGACCGGTTCGATGGAGTGTGTTGGACCTGGTCGTGAGTGGAGCGTGCCACTCGGAGACGAAGCAGTGTCTCCGTGCATGTATACCTATGAGCATTCATCGATCAGTCGTGAAGGGGGAGTCTTCGTTGGGGTTGTGTCAGTCGACTGGGAAATCTCGTGGACATCAAACACTGGTGGACGCGGTCAGTTGCCGCCGTACACAACGAGTTCATTTATGGCAGTCAGAGTGGATGAACTTCAAGCACTTGTCGAATGAACTTCGCCAGGATCACCTGTCACGAATTCTTTCGGGGTGCGTTGCGACCACACCACACCAATGATCACAAGAGCAGCGCCGAGCAACTGAATTGCTTTGAGCGAGTCTCCGAGAATGACGACCACCCAAATCAAAGTGAGAACTGGCTCGGTCGTTGCAACCAGAGCTGCCGAAGCTGGACCTAGGTGACGTACTCCTAAGAAAAATCCCATGCTCGCTATCACTGTGCTGATGAGGGCTAAGCCAAACATTGAACCGACACCATTAAAAGTATTGGGAAAATCGGGAGGCCACTTGATAATCGCAATGACAAAAGCGAAGGTCAGCGAGCCAGTCAAGCTCCATGCGGATGCAACAAGACCATCGCCAGCTTGATCACCTCTCACTAAACGTTCACTGAAGATCATGTACGTGGCATACATCACTGCATTGCCAAGAGTCAGAATGAGTCCAAGTATGGTCGCTCCGCCCGCACCATCAAGAACTTCAGGAACAGTGAGTGCAATTCCTACGAGTGTGATCGCAACTGCAATCCACACATGTTTAGATGCGGGTTTTCCTAATAACGAAGCACCAACGGCGACCATGGCGGGGTAGGTGTAAATGATGACGATGTACAACGCACCAGGCATGCGGTCAAGCGCGGCAAAACCCAACCACGACACTGAACCAAATACCAGGCCGACAGCAAAACGAGGTTTCCACGCCACAGAGAATGGACTGGGACCACCGCGCCGATGGCGGATAACGATGAAAAGCCAAGCAGCTGGAACAGCAATTAAGAAGCGCCACAACAACACATCGACGGCATCAAGTTCTTTGAGGACGGTTTTGCCAAAAATGGTGAACATCGAATAAGCGCTGGCGCTGATGAGCATCCATATGACACCAAGTTTTTTCGACGACACGAAAGAGAAACGCTACGCCATCAGACCGTTAGTAGCGCGGTCTGCAGCCATTTTTAGGATCATGTCCTCAAGAGCTGTGGCGGTAATGGCTGGCGAATACAGGTGGCCCTGATGAGTGGTACAACCAAGGGCCAGGAGCGCATCGGCCTGGGCGCCACTTTCAACTCCATCAGCCGAGATGCTGAGACCGAGATCTTTGGCCAGGTTCACCATGGCGCGTACAACAGCACGATCGTTGGCATGTGAGGTGAGCGAGTCAACATGAAGTCGATCAACACGTACTTCGTCTAGCGGCAATGACTGCAACATTGATAGAGATCCGCCACCTCGTCCAGCGTCTTCAAGGCAAACGCGAGCACCGAGTTGACGCATCTCAGTTAAGACTCCGGCAGCACCGACGAGATCACTGAACATTGCGGTCTCGTACACATCAAGAGTCAACATGTTCGGATTGATCCCGGTGAAGTATGAAGCAACTTGTCCGTCGCGCCAGGCACGCGGTGTACAACGATGGGGCAAGTTAACGCGGAATCGAAATCCGGCAGGTAGTCCAAGTGCAACAAGGCGACGAATCACTGGGCGGGATTGTTGCATGATGACCGAGGTGAGTCGCTCAAGAGTGCTGGCATCTTCGGCCATTGTGAGCATGGCCCCGGCGCTAGTAATTGATCCGTCTCGTCGGACCCAACGCGCCAAAATCTCTGCACCAATAATCTGCCCAGTGCTGGCATCGAATTCTGGTTGAAAGAACGGCACAACATCGCCGGCATCAATCGCAAGACGCAATGAACGTTCTTCGGCGGCTCGTCGTTGCATTTCAACTCGAATGTCTGACGTGAAAATTTCGACGCGATCGCGACCAGCATCTTTAGCACGATGAAGTGCAACGTTCGCAAACCCAATGAGTTCGCTGGCGTCGTCGTTGGCATCGGGGCCAATAGCCACGCCGATACTCACCGAGATTCGCACAAGGCGACCACTGAGCTCGAGGGGTTCGCTCATCACTTGTGCGAGACGATGCGCAATTTCAGAAACGCGGGCGATATCAGTGGCGTCATCAATAACGATGATGAACTCGTCACCTCCGAGACGTCCAGCGACAGAACCCAATGGCATCACTGTGCGAATGCGTCGACCCATTACTTGCAACAGTTGGTCTCCGGCACCGTGTCCAAGCGAATCATTGATGCTCTTGAAACGATCGACGTCCATGAAGAGCACAGCAATTTTGCGTGCGTTTTTACTACGAGCAATTTCGTATTCGAGATGTTCGATGATTCCGTGACGATTGAGTAGTTCGGTCAGAGAATCATGCGAGGCAACGTGAGCTAGGCGGTCGTTGGCTTGAGCAAGTTGTCCCTGTTCGGTCTGCAAACTGACAACCAGTTGTTGAGTACGAGAGCGCTGGCGCAATAAATTGGCGATGCTCAATAACGTGAGCAATGCAACGACCATCAATAGGGCCGGAATCACAGTCGTCGCACTAAGCACCATTGTGTATCGGTCAAATGACGGACCGACTTGACACTATTTACGTAAACGCGGGAAGACCATGGGCGTGCTGGCTTTGTAGGCATCCCAGCCTGGGCGACGCTCAGCACTGCGCTTTTCGGCAATCGGAATACTGGCCGTGTAGAACATCACGGTCATTGCCACGGCTCCGATACCTGCCCACCACGAGCCAGGATCGGCTGCGAGGACGAAGAGAAAAAGGGACCACCACCAGCACATTTCTCCCAAATAGTTGGGGTGGCGTGACCGCGACCAAAGACCAGTATTGAGCACGTCTCCGGGCTGTTTGGTGCGGTTGAACCGGCGCAAGTCAAGATCGGCGAACTGCTGGAGTGCAACTCCCGTGAGGGCAATCACGACTGCAATGACGTCAAGTACTCCGAAACCTTGATCGGAATCGGATTGTGAGGCAACAATGGCCATGGGGATCGAACCAAGGGTGACCACGATCAGGGGGAAGAGGTGGACCGAGGTCAGGCTGACCGCCCATCTCGGCATCGGGGCAGTTTCGTACAGCATGCGATAGCGCCAGTCTTCGTGGTCAAGGCCGGTCCAGCCGATCGCCCAGTTGGCAGTCAGACGAAGTCCCCACAACGTGGCGCAAACAGCAACAGCCAGTCGCCGGAGGTCGGCATCGGAGAACTTGCCAGGATCATCGAGCACGATGCAGAACCAGATGGCGAAGCTCGGAGGGATAACGCTCCACCAAGCGTCGAATGTTGATCCGTTACTGACGATTTGGCTGGCAATGTACAAAAAGACGACCGATGCGACATATCCCCAGATGAGTCCCTTGACGGGGTGCTCTGTTCCGATTGCGGAAGCAATGACGAGGGCTCCCGCGACTGCAACGACGTACAAGGCAAAAATCAAAGCAAAGGACTTTGACCGTGTCCATGATGATGTGTCAGAAGAATTCATACGTCCATCTTGACCTAATGAGACCTTGATTGGCGGGTTCTGCGTCTCTCCCTACGGTCTATTGAGATCTACGCTTGTCCTATGAAGCGCCGTCTCATCAGCATGCATGGGCTGGTTCTTGGTGCGGTGATCTTGACAGTGGCGATACCCGTGTGGTTGCCACTCGTGCTGGTGATTGATGCTTGCCGATTGAAATGGCGTTTCCCGTTGGCTCGACTGCTGTCGTTTGCCGTGTGTTGGGTGTGGCTCGAAACCTCTGGGGTGATTTGCTCTGCACTGTTGTGGATCACCGGCCAGAGCAAGAACTTGCCGAAGCATTACGCATTGCAACGTTGGTGGGCCGATCAACTTTTACGGGCGTTGAAAGCTACCTGTGGCTTCTCAGTTGAGGTTGAAAACATTGATGCTTTGCAACCCGGACCAGTTCTACTGTTTGCGCGTCACGCCAGTCTGGCTGACTCACTTGTTTCGGCGTATGTCGTCACAACGCTTGCACAGATGAATCCTCGGTATGTCTTGAAACGCGAGTTATTGGCTGATCCATGTCTTGATGTCGTGGGTCAGCGTTTACCGAATCACTTTTTAGATCGTCAAGCAAATGATTCAACTCCTGAGTTGCTCGCACTTGAAGAATTAGTCACCGGAATTGATGAGTCAACGGTCGGAATCATTTTTCCTGAAGGAACACGAGCTAACAAAAAGAAGCGCGACCGAGCTTTAGAGAAAATTGCGGTCGTTGATGCTGAACGCGCGCAACGCTTGCAAGGGATGAAATATTTGCTTCCACCCCGACCGGCGGGTGCTGCAGCGATGTTGCGGGGCTGTCCGAGCGCGGATGTCGTCTTTGCGTGGCACGTTGGCTTTGAAGGTCTTGACACTTTTGGCGGAATCTTGCGGGGAATCTCTTCTCGAATGCCCCCCATTCGATTTCATTTGCGTCGGGTTGAACGTCTCGCTGTCCCGATTACTTCACAAGTCGATACCAATGAGATGACGAAGTGGTTAGATAGTGAGTGGATGCGTATGGATCACGAAGTCGATGAAGCGTTGATACTCAGAAACAAAGTCAAGTGAGATGAAGGGAAATCATCATGGGTGAAGTGATGTTGAGTTCGGCTATTGGAATTGTTGCCTTGATGGTCACAACTTGGATTGTCAGTTTGATCAAAAAGAATGCATCCATCGTTGACATTGTGTGGGGTCTCGGTTTTGTACTGGTGGCATGGATTTCACGTGCCGTTGCCGAAGGCGACGACGCTCGCCAATGGATCTTGACTGTGATGACAACGGCGTGGGGATTGCGACTTGGCTTGTATCTCTTATGGCGAAACTCGGGTCATGGTGAAGACTTCCGCTATCGCGCAATGCGTAAGCACTGGGGACCTCGGTTCCCAATCATCAGTTTGGTCACTGTCTTTGGTTTGCAAGGCACCTTGATGTGGATCGTTTCGCTACCAGTGCAAATTGGTCAATACGACTCGACACCAAAAGTTGGAGTGATTGCGTTCATCGGTATTGCGGTGTATCTGATCGGGCTGTTCTTTGAAGTTGTCGGTGATGCGCAACTTGCTCGATTCAAAAGCGATTCATCTAATGCTGGCAAAGTGATGGATCAGGGATTGTGGAAATTCACGCGGCACCCAAATTATTTTGGTGACTCGTGTGTCTGGTGGGGAATTGCAATCGTTGCTGCTGAAACTGGAAGTGGCGCTTGGGGTTTCATTGGTGCTGCAGTCATGACATTCTTCTTGCGACGAGTGAGCGGAGTGACTTTGCTCGAGAAGTCATTGAAGAAGCGCCGCGAAGGATATGACGCCTATATTGCGCGAACGAGTCCTTTCTTCCCACGTCCACCCAAAAAGATCTAACTCAACACCCTCAGCACCTAGTGTGGGCGGGTGACTCAAAGCGAAACGACAATTGTGAAGAAGTCGTTTCGTTTTCGGGCAGTTGCATTGTTGTCGGCGATCGTGATGGTCGGTACTGGTATTTCAATGATGGTGTCGGCAAAACTTGGGGTAGCACCTGCTGATGTCTTCTCAACTGGTGGTGCCAAGCAGCTCAATATCGGTGTTGGAACGATGGGGTGGATTAGCGGAGCACTTTTCACACTGTTCGCAATAGCTGTGAAGCGTCCGCCAACATGGGGAACATTGATTGGCACCGTCTTGGTTGGTCAAGTAGTCAATATTGTTCTACCGAATATGCCTGAGCCGACGATGATGTTGTGGCGCGTCGTCATGATGATGAGTGGAATGGCACTGCTGTACTTCGCGATTTCAATCGGAGTTGCAACAACCCTTGGCACCGGCCCGATGGAGTTGCTGATGCTTGGTCTCAATGACAAAGGTTTGAGCATGCAAGTGGGTCGATGGGGCATTGAAGCAGTAGTCGTCACCGCCGGCATTTTGCTTGGCGGACAAATAGGCATCGGCACGATTCTCTTTGTGATATTGACCGGCCCAGTTTTGGCACGAACATTGCCACCGATGGTTCGATTCATGGGAACTGATGTCATACAGCAACCCACCGGGCTTGATGCCTAACTACTTTTTCGGAAGACGACTTGATAACACGTTGTGAGTTTCGAGAGCGTCGATTTCATCTTCGCTCAGATGCAAAATGTCGCGAAGCACATTGCGATTATCTTCGCCGCGATAGCGCGGTTCGCCAGAAGTTCCAACCTGACTGTGCGTGAAGTGCCACGGAGCATTCGGTATGCGTACTTCGCCTCCAATTCGATCGGGAACTGTCGAAATGGCACCACGCGCAATTGACCAATCGCTTTCTGCAATTTCGCGGACGCTGCGCATCACACCAACTGCTAAACCAAATTGGGCACAACGATCTTCGAATGCTTGCGCGGTTGGCAGGGTCAATGCCCAGGCCCGCATTTCATCTTGAAGTGCGCCGAGGTTCTTCAAACGCGACTGCACATCGGCAAATCGAGAGTCGGATAACAAATGAGGCCGATCCATGGTGTTGACGATGATTTCAAAAGTCCCGCGTTCTGCTGGGTGACCACTAATGACGACAGTGCTGCCATCAGCTACCTGCATGATGGGGTAGTCGCCTGGCTGAAACGAGCGAATCCAATTTGGGTCGACGGTTCCGTTGTACAACTCATCGTGTACGTGTTCGTTGACGTACAACATGGTCTCGGCCATGGAGACATCAATGCGTTCACCTTGTCCTGACCGCTCACGGCTGAACAGTGCCGCCAGAATTGCTGTTGTCATTTCAAGAGCGGTGTAGGTGTCGGCATGTGACCACGGGTCGTTCGAATAGTTACCACCGCGAGCGTCACCCTGCATTCGGGTCATCCCACTTTCGGCACCAATCACCGTTGCGTACGCCCGCCGATGAACCCACGGACCATCGGCTCCGTAACCACTGATTGACGCGTAGATGAGTCGGGGATTGATCTTTGCCAGGGTCTCGTATCCAAGCCCGAGCCGATCCATGACACCAGCGCGATAGTTCTCAAGAACAACATCGCTCTCTGCCGCAAGACGGCGAAAAATGTCGGCGCCTTCGGGTGTTGATAAATCGAGACTCATGCATTTCTTGCCGGCATTTTGTTGAATGAAATATGTCGCGAGTGATCCAACCCGTGGACTCGAGAATCGGGTGAGATCGCCCTCAGGAGGTTCGACCTTAATGACTTCGGCGCCGTAGTCGCACAACATGCGGCCGCAGTGTGGACCAGCAAGAACTCGCGTCAGGTCAAGAACTCGAATTCCTGAGAGCGGCGATGTCTGCTGATTCATCTATCTATGATGCCTTGTCTGGTGCGCATAGAGCGAATACTCAACATATTGTTTGATCTAGGAAGCAAGGTAGTTCTTCAAAGCGAGTCGAATAACTTCGCTACGAGTTTGACCTGAATCGTTGACTCGAAGATCTAACTCATCAACTAGATCGGCATTCAGTCTGACTGGGACAATGACGGAAGGGTCTTTCCCGAGCCGTGGTCGACCTCTGAGTCGTTTGAACTGGGACAGCTCGAACTGTTCATGCTCGATTTTTTCCGACATGATTTCGAGTTCGCGGTCGTTGATAACTCGGCCGCTTTTTAACACGTACTGAGAATTCGCTTTCTTCATGACTGGTTACCTTTCAAAGAGCGGATGGAATTGAGTACGCAGAGGCATCATGTTTGAGGTGCAGTGCGTGCTGGATCTCTTTGGGAGAGAGACCGTGCTTCAGGGCAGAAGGGTGAATCTGAAGTTTGGAATATTGTAATACAAAAATAGGGAATCTGAAATACCGCTGTTTTCGCCCGTGATGTTTTCCCACACGTTGATGTGGGTGGCTTGCCAAGAGTTGGGGTGAATGTGACACGATCTCTGCATGTCTTCTGCGCGTAATCCTCATCCTTTGACCGGCCAAGTTGCACTGATTACCGGAGGTGGATCGGGCATTGGCCTCGGTTGCGCTCGCGAACTGGTGCGCGATGGAGCGACAGTGATGTTGGCCGCTCGCAATGTCGAACGCCTTGAAACATCGGCGGCTGAATTGCGCTCGATCGCCGAAGGCGGAGCTCAGGTTCTGACTGTTGCCTGCGATGTCACGAGTGAACAAAGCGTGACTGAAGCATGTGCTGCAGCAAACGCCACCGGAAAGTTCACCATGGTTGTGGCCAATGCCGGGTATGGCGGTGGCGGACCAATCCACTTGACATCGCTTGATGACTGGAACGGAATTCTCGGTACCAATCTCACCGGAGCATTTCTCACCATTAAGCATTCAGTGAGTTATTTGTCGGCTAACGGTGGCGGATCAATTGTCGCCGTCTCGTCAATCGCTGGACCAGTGACACATCGCTTTATGACTCCATATGACGTTTCAAAGGCCGGACTTGAAATGTTGATCCGTCAAACCGCTGACGAATTAGGTTGTCGGAACATTCGCGCCAACGCAGTACGACCAGGACTCGTACCTACCGACGCAACAGAAGGCATCATGACACTCGATGTGATCTTGAATGACTACTTGGAACAAATGCCGTTAGGTCGCGTTGGTAGCACCGAAGATATTGGCAAACTTGTGCGCTTCTTGTTGGGTGACGACAGTTCGTGGATTACCGGTACATGTATTAGTGCCGATGGTGGACATCACTTACGCCGTGGACCAAATATTGAACCTGCGATGGAAATGGTTTTGGGTGAAGCTCGCTATCCAGCGGGACCAAACTCAAACGCCTGATAGATGTCGCAGAGCAACTGCGCTGTAAAGCGAGATACCAGTACTCATACACTCTTCGTCGTAGAAGACCCTGTTTGAGTGATTGGGAGCAGCTGTCGCCAGATTGCGATCGTGCGGCGTTGCGCCCAAGAAAACCATGGCGCCTGGAACGTGGTTCAGAACGTAACCAAAATCTTCGGCACCCATAACCGGATTGGGTAATTCGATAAAGCGATCGTTACCGATGATTTCTTTGGCAATGTTTCCTGCTGTTTGTGCGTAGGTCTGACTATTGACGGTGACGTCGTATCCGTCTGTTAATTCAACAGTGACTTCAAGTCCATGTGCGGCCGCGATTCCTTCGGCGACCCGACGAACTCCATCATGAATCATTCGTCGCGTCACCTCGCTGATCGCTCGAATTGTGCCAAACACTTCGGCAAACTCGGGGATGACATTAAAGGCAGTACCGGCATGTACTTGGGTCACAGTCAAGACACCCGGGTTGAAGACGTTGATGCGTCGAGTGATCATTGATTGCAGAGCGCCAACAATTTCGCAGGCCGCGGGAATCGGATCGAGTGTGCGGAATGGTTCGCTGCCGTGCCCGCCCCGTCCAATAACACGAATGGACAAGGTGTCGCTTGATGCCATGATTGGCCCACCACGAGTGCTGATGAAACCGGTGGGCAGAGATGACGTGGTGTGAATTGCAAAAGCACCCGTGACTTCAGATGGCGATCCATCTGACATGGGACCAACATCAAGTAATCCTTCATCAAGCATGAAACGTGCTCCAGCATGTCCTTCTTCACCTGGCTGGAACATAAACACCACGCGACCTTGAATCTGATCGCGGTGGGCTGATAACAATCGTGCTGCTCCAACCAACATTGAGGTATGTGTGTCGTGACCACAGGCATGCATCACATTGTCGACTCGCGAACTGAACTCAACACCAGTGTCTTCAGGCATCGGAAGTGCATCCATGTCACCGCGCAACAACATGGTTGGTCCAGGACGAGTCCCTTCGAGTGAAGCAACTATGCCCGAAGTTGTTTCGTGAAGTTTGATACCTAGCGGTAGTCCTTCAAGAGCGGCGAGGACCTCATCGCGAGTTTTCGGTAGATGGTTGCCAAGTTCTGGCCATTCGTGCAAACGTCGGCGAAGGGCAATCGTGTCGTCGAGAAGTTCGCGTGATTCTTCAGTCAACGTCGAGATGTCGGTGGGATCGGCCATGTTCGTATCGTAGACCCGAGTGATCACTGATGTTTGTGTGGTAGGTAATGGGGGTGGGTTTGAACGCCGGAGATGAGCTCGTCGACATAGTTGACGAGTTTGACCATGTTGTTGATTCAGTTCCGCGTCGAGTGATGCGTGCTGAAAGATTGCGGCATCGGGCAGTTTTCATCGCGGTTGTCGATGGCATGGGTCGACTGCTCGTACACCGCCGTTCACCAGCAAAAGATGTGTGGCCGGGATGGTGCGATATTGCAGTCGGGGGAGTGGTAGGGGCTGGCGAAACCTACCTTGAAGCGGCCCATCGCGAACTAGCCGAAGAAATTGGAGTGACGACCGAAACGCTCGCCGAACTTGATCTTGGCGAGTCACGACCCTATGACGATGACCAGGTAAGTCTGCTGGCACATTGCTACATGGTGACTTCAGAAGGACCATTCACATTTGATGATGGTGAGGTGGTTGAAGCTTGGTGGGTGCATCGCGACGGGCTTGATGATTTGTTGGTTCGTGAGAAATTTCTACCTGACAGTCTTGCTTTGCTTTTACCGCACATTGATTTTTGATCACCGTAAAGGCGGTGTTCAATCCCACTCTGAACAACCGTGAACTCCACGGGACACCGAGAAGGGATGTTGTATGTCGCAGTTCACCATGGGAGGCATGATTGGTGCCGATCCCGATCAACTCATTTCGCTTGGCCACACCCTGAGTCGTCAGCGAGGTGATATCGAAAGTCTCGTGGCGGTCGTCAATGCTGCTTTGGCCTCGACCAACTGGACTGGCCCGGCTCGCCAAGTCTTCGAGCAGGACTGGCAGGCCTCATTTCGAACGGCCCTGTCCCGTCTCGGTGAGGCATTCGATCTTGCTGGACGAGACTGTTTAATGCGTGCCAACGAACTTCGGCGTGTGATGGGAACACCCTGAGTCAATATGACGCCTGACCGATTACGATATTGGCGTGCTACATGTTGAGTTCACCGTTGAGCCCTTTGTTGAAGGACAGCCGGGACCTCATGTTCGCGCCGCCGTGGCGGCAGTAGAGGCCCATGGCATCACGGTCGAGTTTGGGCCGTTCGCAACCGAGTTTGAGGCCAATGAAACAACTGTGTCGCTTGCAGTCAGTGACTTAGTGCGCGAGGCATATGCCAATGGCGCAACGCACGTCACTGTGCACATGGAAAAGATTGACGTATGACCTCGTCACCAATCGATCTTTCGCATCCGGTACTTGCAACGTTGCAGCCGCTCGTCGATGCTTTGGGCTGTTCGGTCATTGATGCTGATCAGATTGAAACTTCGGACATTCCGTTGGTCTTTGAGGGTCAATTGATCGCTGCCGTACGACTACCTGATTTACACGGTGCATTAGCTCGGTTGATCGATTCGGTTGAGCGAGAAATGGGACAACAACTTTCGGATATGAATCGCGAACAAAAGCAATTAGCGATTCGGCTACTCGACGAGCGTGGAGCATTCACCTTGCGTCGTGCAGTCGAAGATGTTGCCGACGCCATGGGTGTTTCGCGCATCACCGTGTACAACTACCTCAACGCTATTCATCGTTGATACTTACGAATCAGGTAAGTAATCCTCGAGGCGACCAATCGTAAAGCCCTGCTGATCAACGGCAGCTTTAAACGCAATCAAGTTGTCCAACAGATCCCTACGGAAATGAGTAAGAAAGATGTCGCCTGGCTGCAGACCGGGACGTTGCAAAATGTCGACATTGCCCTCCCATAACTCGGAGTTCCAATTAACGACCACGTTAATTCCGCAGCTTGCTGCAGCGCGTCGCGTATTTTCATCAGATGACCCATACGGAGGACGCATGAGATGGCCAGCATCCCCCAATTCTTCGGCAATCACATTTCTCATATTGCAGATTTCCGAAATCTGTCGCTGCAGACTGAGTCCCTTGAGGGCCGGATGACTCATAGTGTGCGAACTAATTGTTCCGCCAACAGTCAAAATTTGGGCGAAGTATGCCGGATCTTTGCGAAACTCGCCGGAGACTAAAAACAAAGTCGCGGGCATTTTGTTGTCGACTAAAAACTTCATCGCTGCGGGATCTTTCACGATGCCGTCATCAATAGTGAGAAACACAACTCGGTCAGTGGTCTCGACGCGGGTGATTTTTGCCGCCAACCCGTTCACGGGAACAACTGGGGCAATGGACGACGTTGGAAATCCGACAGGCAGAGTTGTTGTGGTCGAAGTGGTTGTGGTCGACGTTGATGTCGTGGGTGCGGCAGCGATTGTGGTTGCCACCGTCTGAGCAGCAGTTGTCGTTTCTGCGTCCCCAGAAGCATCTGAACAAGCTGTACTTAACAAAGTGAGACTTCCGAGAATGATGAGCAAGGCCCTGCGATCATTAAAAATTCGAGCTACGTACGCAAAATGGTCCCGCTTCACACTCTGCACTCTAGAAGAATAGGCGTCGATGGCTACTTTTGATTGCTTAGCGTTTGATGCAGATGACACCTTGTGGCATAGCGAAGACGGGTTTCACGCGACCGAAGTCGCTTTTTGTGAACTCCTCGCGCCGTACGTACCAGACGGCGTTGATATCAAGGCTGCCCTGACTGCTACTGAACGCGCCAACTTACATACCTACGGATATGGCGTGAAGGCATTTGGCCTGTCCATGATTGAAGCAGCAATCACAATTAGCCAGGGCAAAGTACCTACCGAGGTGATGGTGCAGTTGCTTCAAAATGTTCGCGATCTTCTGCTGGCGCCGGTTCGTCTTCTTGATGGCGTACCAGAAGTTTTACACGAGCTGGCACAAGAGCATCGCTTGATTTTGATTACCAAAGGCGACCTTGTCCATCAGACTCGTAAGGTCACAACAAGCGGCCTTGATCACTTGTTTGATCACGTCGAAATTGTCTTAGAAAAAGATGTGGCAACATACTCAAAAGTTTTCCAAGATATTTCTGTTGATCCTCAACGGGTATGCATGGTGGGGAATTCGGTCAAGAGTGACATTTTGCCGATTCTTGAATTAGGAGGGCATGCAGTACACATCCCGTACCACTTCTTGTGGGAACTTGAACATGCCGAACATCCGCCGACGAGCCCGCGCTTTGGTGAATTGAAAAATATCAACGAACTACCTGCATGGATACATCAATTATCTATATGAACATGGATTATCTGAAAACTTTGGCACACTGAGGAGGCCATGTTGTTTCATTTCATTTCAACTCTGACCCCAACACCCGATCAGCCAACGACCGCACGCGAGGCAATCTCACAACCGCTACTTGTCGTTCTTATCATTGTTGGTGCATTTATTTTTACGCGCCTTTCACATGTAGTGATTCGTCGATTGGTGCGGTACGTCGCCCAACGCAGCATTTCTCGTCCATCACAGTGGTGGCGTACCCGAGCTCGCTATCAAGAACTTGAACAAGGTGAAGTGGGAGAAAATCGTCGCCGTCAACGCGTGGACGCCGTATCGCGTATGTTGCACCACCTTTTGGCAGTTGTGATTTGGGTTGGTGTGCTGATTGCAATCTTTCACATTCTTGAACTCAACGGACCTTTAGTTTTGTCGAGCGCCGGTTTCTTGGGTGCAGGTATCGCCTACGGTGCGTCGCAAAAAGTCAATGACTATTTGACCGGCTTGTCCGTTCTGATTGAAGATCGATACGGAGTTGGTGACGAAGTTGAAATCAGCACTGCTTTCCCCAATGGTGTCCGAGGAATAGTCGATCACATTGGCTTAGTTTCGACTCGAGTACGTGATGGTTACAGCACCGTGCACCTCCCGCACGCGGCATTGATCGCGGTGCGAAACATCAGCCAAGAACCCGTTGCCACGAAGCTTGCTATTCAGCTACCGATTGATGCCGAGCGGGGAGAGGCGGCCCTGAAAGCTGCTGAAACGATTCGAGAACTGGCAGGCTCCGAGCACCTCACCGAGGTACTTCTGGTTGACGACATCACCACGGCCACGCCGATCGCCGGGGTTGATCAAATTGAGCTGAATATCCGAACTTCGCGACCCCTGACCGCAACTGAGCGCGAGAACTTGGTGCGTCGTACCGAAGAACGACTTTCCGCGCAGGACTCTTAACGAACGCTCCGTGACGGAGTAGTGTCCTTATTGTCCGATTCTTGGACAATAGATATTGGGGGCAATATGACGAAGTATGAACCAACGTTCGCGTCGCTATCGCAGCACGAAGTTCCGGAATGGTTTCAAGATGCCAAGTTCGGCATTTTTTCGCACTGGACTGTGGGTTCGGTCCCAGCATTTGCGCCACTAGGTAAAGACCCGTTCACTCTTGCTCGAGAAGAAGGCGAAGAGATGGCATTCAGCCACACGCCGTATGCCGAGTGGTATCAGAACTCAATCAATCTTCCGGGTTCGCCCGCCGCACTTCATCATGAAAAAGTGTGGGGTAATTGCGACTATTCAACTTTCGTCAATATCTTTCTCGAAGCCGCCAAAGGTTGGGACGCCAAGCGTTGGGAACAATTGCTCGCAGCATCAGGAGCCAAGTATTGCGTCATGGTGACCAAGCACCACGACGGTGTCTTGATGTGGCCATCTGAAACACCTAACCCAACTCATGGCGAAAAATGGTCGTCACAACGCGATCTTGTTCAAGAGTGCGCCGATGCGGCTCGCAATGCAGGTTTGCGTTTCGGTGTGTATTACTCCGGTGGCATCGACTGGACCTTCCAGGGACTCGGCATTAAGAGTTGGGCCACGTTGTACGGCGCAATTCCCCAAGATGATACGTATCACGCGTATGCCGAGGCGCACTGGCATGAACTGATTCGTAAGTACAACCCTGATGTTTTGTGGAACGACATTGGTTATCCGCGATTCGGTGAGGGTGCTGCACAACTCATGGCAGATTTCTATAACGGAAATCCTGAAGGGGTCGTGAACGATCGCTTTGACTTCATTGGTGTTATGCAAGGAACAAGTCATGCCGACTTTGGAACTCCTGAATACACAACTGAAGCTGCCGGACCGAAGAAGATGTACGAAGTCACTCGCGGAATCGGAACAAGTTTTGGTTACACACAAGATGAAGACGACACGACGTACTTGTCAATCCCCGCACTCATCACTATGTTCGTCAACATTGTGGCCGATGGTGGAAACCTGTTGCTCAACTATGGGGCAATGCCAGGCGGTGAAATTCCGTGGGCTCAACAATTGCGTTTGCTGGCGATGGGTCAGTGGCTATCAGTCAATGGTGATGCGATCTACGGCAGTCGACCCCACGAGATCTCAACGTTGTCAACCGACGAAGGACTCGTGGTGCGTTTGACCAAGGGTGCAGATGGCGCGACTTACGCCATGGTTATTGGTCGTCCGTCAACAGCGAATATCACAATTGACGGATTGCCAAAGGGTGATGTGAAGTTGCTCGGCCATCACGCGCAACTGAAGCGCGATGGCAACACAGTGACTTTGCCCAATCGGCCGGATGACACTCCGGTCTACACCCTGCGCATTAGTTGACGAATTAACGAGCAGATTTAACGTCAAGCCAGTCACCCGTTCGCAATTCGATGAATTGCGTTTGAGAACCGACTAATTGATTATGGGTCTGGGCATGACCACCCGCCACGTAGTACAGGGCCTTTTGCCAAAGCCTCATATCGCGTCGTGGTTGAGTAGCGGTCGCAACCAATGCTCGAGCGTTGGCGACTTTGGCTGCTTGCGCTGATTTCTTTGGTCCAGCAGTTACAGGCAGCACAACAGCGACCACTGATTGAGTTGGCAAGACTGCAACATCGACATTGCCCAACAGTTGAGCGGTTTCCTTTGTGGGCTGATGCGGCTCAATCCAAACGCGACCGGCCGAATTGTTCTCTGCATCAATTGCTTCAAAAAGATATCCAACGGCGATGAGCCCAAGCGGCAAACCAGTTTGAGTGACTGTGATGCGTATTTCACCGCCCTCGCTACAAGCGACAGTGAACGTGTCGCCGATTTGATGAGCGTGAGTTGAAGTGCAGCCCACAGCGCGTGCTGCCTTAGCCGCCTTGAGATTGCCGTGAACCGGAACGTCACTTATTAACTTGAGAGTCTCGGCGCGTAAGTGATCATTGACCGAAGTACACAAAACAATCGCGCCGATTGAACCACTCTCTAACTGCAGATCGCGAAGCGAAGTAAAACCTGCGGGGTGTTGTCGATCAAAAGCGCCACGAATTGGCTCGGGGGTCAGCCACGGATCGATCAGGATGGAAGTCCCCGCGTATGAGATTTGCCAACTTTGATAATCGTCGAGTCTGCGTAGCAACATCATGACAATATTCTCAGATCTTTGCGTCAGAAATAGCGATGTCAACTTGGTGTGCGATGTCTACCGAAGACGTTCCGATGAGAACTTCATAGAGACCAGGGTCGACTTGCCAATCTCCCTGTTGATCAAGCTCCATGGTTGCAGATTCGCCAGTGACTTGTGGTCGAAGAACAGAACGATACATGTCTCCCGGATTCCAGAAAGCAAAATCGCGTGGAGAAAGTTCAATGGTGACGACAGTGCTTTCGCCAGGCTTCAAACTCACCTTGGCAAAACTCTTGAGTTCTTTCTCGGGACGTTGAACCGAAGACTTCCGAGGGGCCACATAAACCTGAATGACTTCAGTTCCATGACGATTGCCGGTATTCGTAATCGGTATACGAATCTGAACTTTTTGGTCTGGGGCAATTTCGGTGTCATCACAATCGGGTTGTCCGATTTCAAACGTCGTATAGGACAAACCGTGTCCGAACGGGAAACGTACGGGTAGGTGACGTGATTCGTACCAGCGATATCCGATGAATACCCCTTCGCCGTAGCGAACCTGACCATGTTCGCCAGGGAAGTTTCCGAATGCAGGGGTGTGTTCGATGCGTTCGGGAATGGTGGTCGGGAGTCGTCCGCCAGGATCAACTTCGCCGAGAAGAACGTCGACAACGGCATGACCCATTTCTTGACCGCCGAACCAGATCTGCATCAAGGCAGGGATGTCGTTGGCCCACGACATATCAACTGGAGCGCCGGTGTTGACTAACACAATTGTTTTCTTGTTGGCTTCGGCCACAGCTCGAATGAGTTCAACCTGACGACCAGGTAACTCGAGCGTGTCACGATCGTGTCCTTCGCTTTCCCAGTCATCGGTAGTGCCGACAACGACAAGAGCAATATCGCATTCGGCTGCTAGTTCAACAGCGCGACGTACCGGATCTTCTTGTTCAACAAATTGCAATCCGACTTGGGCTCCATGGGCCCACTGCTTATTTGATGCATCACATTCAAGAACGAGTTCGTGGGGTTGTCCTGCGACGAGATCAACAATTGCCGTGAGCTCAACGCTTCCCATACCAAAGAAAGATTGACCGCGTGCCGGAATCGTTGAAGCACCATCGACAACCATTTGGCCATCAAGCAACAATCGACAGGGACTGACCTCAACGAGCGAGACGATGTATTGGCCGGTCGTTTCAACCGTCACGATGCCAGTTGCCGCGAAGTGATAGCTCGATGTTGGAACACCAGGATCGTTGCGCGCAACCAGCATGATCCGACCGTCGGGTCGATGTACTCGAGCAAGCTCGGTTTTGTTGGAAGCGTCGCGATCAAAAACAACGACTTCGAAACCTGGTGTCCCATCAGGGCGACGCACGAATTGCGGATCGACGGTGGGTGTGGTCTTGTCGATGTTGCCGCCGGCTTCGTGACGGACCGAGACTTTGGCACCAAGTCGCTCGCGCAGTACATCGATGATCGCAGTGCGGTGATGGGGAAGTACTTCTGCTGAACCGCCACCCATGATTCGGGTGCGCTCGGCATTTGGACCAATCACGGCAACTGACTTCAGACCAGTCGTATTGAGAGGAAGCAACGGTTGATCATTCACTTTTTCATTACGCAACAAAACCATCGAACTGATTGCAGCGCGACGCGCAAGTTGTCGATGCTCGGGCAGATCAATTGCAGCGGGCGCTTGCGGTTGATCATCTAATGCACCAAGTCGATCAAATGTTGCTAGCAAAGTACGAACAGCCCGATCAAGATCGGCTTCGTCGACCCGACCATCTTTGACTGCCTCAGCTAAAAACTTTCCGTATCCACGTGGTGGAGCGGGCATTTCAAGATCTAGTCCAGCATGCGCCGCGCCTTCGGTGGTGAAGCCAGCAAACCAATCGGTCACAACAAAACCTTCAAAGCCCCACTCATCGCGCAGAATATTTTGAAGTAGTTCGCGGTTTTCGGCGCAGTACACACCATTCATGCGGTTATACGACGTCATGATGCCAAGTGATTGACCTTCACGAACTGCCAACTCAAATGGAAGCAGATATACCTCACGCAAAGTTCGCTGGTCGATGACGCTATCAATCGTCATTCGTTCGAATTCGGCTTCATTGCCAACAAAGTGTTTAACAGTTGTGGCGATTCCTTGTGATTGAGCGCCGCGAATGAATGAAGCAGCTAGCTTTCCCGAAAGAAGTGGATCCTCTGAATAACACTCAAAACTTCGACCGAACAAGGGAGAGCGAGGGAGATTGACGGTTGGGGCAAGTAACACTCGGGCGCCTTTTGAGCGAGTTTGATGCCCGAGAGCGACACCGAGTTCTTCAAGAAGCCGGACATCAAATGTTGCGCCAAGCGCAGACCCACAAGGAATACACAATGTTGCAACCTGCGTTCCGATACCTGGAGTAATTGGTCCTCGTGCTCCAGCGGGACCATCGGTGACCGTAACTGCGGGGATGTTGACACGATCAACGGGGTTGGTTGACCACATGGTGGCACCGGTCGTGAGACGTGCCTTTTCTTCAATTGTCATTTGGTCAATAAGTTTTTCGATATCCCGCGTCACAACTTCAAGTGTGCCACTTTCGACCTTCTCGGCTTGGACTCAGACCCCGAAGGCAGTTGACTTGACGGCCTGAACAAGTTCGTCGGGGCCAGAGAGTTCGACACTCGAATGGTCTTGGCGACCGTAGACGAACATGATGAGTTCTCCGACTTCACCGGTCACGGTGACGGTAGGTTCGCCTTTCTTGGCGAGAACGAGTGGACCGTGAGTGATCTGCAACTTGAGACCACATGGCGACTTACGGGCCATCAGCCGAGCACCTTGGGTGATTGACGTTTGCAACTGCTTTTCCAGGTCGTCCAGCAATGTCCGGGGTTGCCAGTTGGGCTGGGCACGACGCACATCTTCGAGGTGGACAAAGAATTCAACCGTGTTGGTGAGTCGGTCAAGAAATGTGAGTCTCATGGGCGAGAGTCGAGGTGGTCCATTGCGGATTCCCTCGACCAATGATTTCCAATCACGCTGCGCAACACTTTTGCGAACTTTCTCGCCATAAGTAGCAAGTGGCTTGAGCAAAATTCCGCCGGCGGCATCGGGACGAGATTCGCGCACAATGATGTGGGCCGCGAGATCACGAGTGGTCCACCCCTCGCACAATGTCGGTGCGTCGGGTCCCACTTCAAGAAACAGGTTGCATAATGCGTGTCGTTCTGACTGCGCTGGATTCATTTTTTCTCTCCTTGTTTGGACTCTCTCCAAGAAACTCCCGGTGGCCACTGACCGACTCCTCCGTGCTCGACGAGAAGTCCGGTGAGTGTTCGATCAGCGTGACGACTACGCCAGACCAACATTCGTTGAGCCATATGCAAAATGCGTTCTGGATCGGTCACAAGTGTTCGCCAGGTTGGATCGGTAGCAATATCAAAACATAACGAAGACCCATCACCGAACTGCACATAGGCGGTATCAATTGTGCGGTGAACCGCCAGGTGGCTTTCGTTGAGTCGGTCATCCCAAGGCCATTGATTTTGTACATGGGGGATGAGTGCATATCGCCAATCAAATTCCCATGATGCGCCTTCGCGCCAATCAGTGGGTTCATGATCAGATAAGAAAGGAATGAGCGAATGACCATCGCATTGCAACGGAATCGTTTGTTCCCAAATCTCGGCGAGAGTCGGAAGCAGATCAACACTTTCGGTGAAGTCTTTGACGATGTTTCCATGAGCATGGGGTCGTGAAGGATCACGGATAATCATCGGAATGTGATGACTTTCTTCGAACCAAGCAACTTTTTGTACGAGTCCGTGATCACCTAGTTGTTCGCCATGATCGGCAGTCACGATGATGATGGTGTTGTCCCATTGATCAAGATCGCGGAGGGTCTTCCAGAGTCGACCCATTTGTTCGTCAACTGACGAAATCATTCCGAAGTATTGAGCCCGTAGCTGGCGGATATCTGATTCATCTTGTGGTGCGGCGGTCGCTTCAATCTTGAGCAATAGGTCATGAAAACTGTGACGATCATCGGCTGGTGAAATAGGTAGGCCGACGTCAGAAGGTTCGTACATGGTCGCGTAATGACCTGGGGCCGAATAGGGCGGATGCGGTCGTAAGTAACTCGCATGAATGAACCAGGGTTGATCGGCATCAGCCTTTGATATGTCATCAATGATGCAATCAGTCATGAAACTTGAGACGCTGTGTTCGACCGGTCGCTCATGTTCGGTGTCCAACATGTGCATGTGACCAGATGACGTGTCGTAGCCATGACTTGTTAAGAAATCAAGCCAAGGCTGATGAGGACCAGTGAGATTGAGCTGCCATTCAAATCCGGGCAGTATCTCTTCATAGGTCTGTAAACGCGGATCATCGGGACTGACGGTCATTCGTGGATCTATGGATTGATCGGTATAGCCAAATAGCTTTCCTTGATAGCCGCTTCGTTGTGCAAGACGAGCGACATTGTCAAATCGATTATCAAGCGGAGTGCCGTTAGCGACAACGCGGTGATTCATTTGATACAAACCCGTGTAGAGCCCAGCTCGACCTGGCGCACACGGAGTTGATTGGGTGTAATGGCGCGAAAAACGCACTCCCGACTGAGCTAATTCATCAAGGTTCGGAGTTTTGACAATGAAATGGTCGGCGCATGACAGCGCATCACCACGAAACTGATCAAGAGTGATGAAGAGAACGTTTGGGCGACTGCTCATGAGTACAGCCTGCCACCAATTAGTCCTTCAGTGTGTACTGGTAACGCCCATCTATATCAACGCGATCCATTTCGCCGGCTAAGCGAAGATGCTCAAGGTGGGCGTATGTTTCGCTATCGGCCATGCCACCTTGTGATCGTGGTGAGAAAAGATACGTTGACATTTCCATCACTGTTGTGGGTCGATTCACTTCAATGCAAGCATCACGTAATTTTTGAAGTCGTCCGACATGATGTTCTTTGATGTCATTGGCGCGACCAGCAAGATCGGTGAAGATGCCGCCATGTGCCGGCAACGCAATTTTCACCTGTGGGCCAAAGGCAGCAACTTTGTCGAGTGACTCGAAAAAGAGGTTGAGCGGATCTTTCGCTGGCATCATTCCGCTGATATGTGGAGTAATGCTGGGCAAGACATGATCGCCACAAATCATCAGTCCATGTTCGGGGTCGAACAAACACAAATGGTCGGCGGTGTGTCCAGGGGTATGAACCGCAACCCAATCGCGACGGGCAAAGCGAAAGTGTTCGGCATCAGCTAGGCGAATTGTTGGTCGGGGCAAGCGCATGAGTTTAGGAATTCGACGAGTAACGGCAATACGCGCGCGACGCTTAAAGGGGATGTCCATTCCGGGTCCGCCCCACGGCGGAGGTTCCCACGGCATGCGATGTTTAGGAGCATTTTCTGGGTCATCAATATCGACATCAGGTGGTTCGGTTGGATCCCAAAAGACGCGAAACTTTTCGTGCGTGATGATGTCGCAACCAGTTTCGGCCTGTAGCCAATGAGCACCGCCAAAGTGATCGGGATGACTGTGAGTCACAATGACCGAGTGAACCCGCTTGAGGGGAACACCCATTTGTATGAGACGTTTTTTGACGACCGCATAACTGGCCTTCTCGGGAAGGCCTGGATCGACCAAAGTGACACCGCGCTCATCTTCAAGCACGTACATATTGACGTGGCCGAGTCCGGGAATAGAGATTGGCAACTGTGCCCGTAAAACACCTGGTGCGATTTCGAGGATGTCATCACTCGCCGGCAATTGTTCTTGTTTAGGTATTCGGGGGACTGACTGAGTCATTGAACAAAAACCTTCTCGCGGTAGAAGCGTAATTCGGCGATGCTTTCATGCACATCGTCGAGAGCACGGTGCTTACCCACTTTGAAGGGTCGCACGCTGTCGCTGCCGGGATACCAACGCTTGACTAATTCTTTGATCGTGCTCACATCAACTGAGCGATAGTGCAAGTGATTTTCGATGTCGGGCAAATAGCGCGCCAAGAATCGACGGTCGGTACCAATCGAGTTGCCACACAGAGGAACCGTGCGTGCCTCGGGTACGTGAGCTTTGATGAAATCGAGAGTTTGTTGACCGGCCTGCTCGAGAGTGATCGTTGACTCACGAATCATGGTAAGGAGTCCGGATTTTGTATGCATATCGACCACGAACTTGTCCATGACTGCCAAAACCTCGTCGGTTTGATGGATCACAAGATCTGGTCCCTCGGCGATCACATTGAGTTGGTCGTCGGTGACAATTGTGGCGATTTCGACAATCACGTCTTTTTCGGGCGTGAGCCCAGTCATTTCTAAGTCCATCCACACAAGCACACGTGAGACGATACGCCATCGCTGTGGCGATCTATCAATGCGCCGTTTCTAAATCGTCTCGTTTTTCAAATCTTGCTTCTGACCACGTATCGTCATGGCATGACCGATTTGCCACTCAGCATCTCCGTTGTTCGTCTCGACAAACAACTCGACCTTCCGACCTACGCCCACGAGGGTGACGCCGGCCTAGATCTCATGGCCCGCGAGGAAATCACGATCGCCCCAGCGGGAGGGCGAATCTTGATGCCCACGGGCATTTCCATCGCTATTCCGAGGGGATATGCGGGTTTTGTCTTGCCTCGTAGCGGATTAGCCCTGAAGAACGGGGTCACGGTCCTTAACAGCCCTGGACTCATTGACTCGGCCTACCGCGGCGAGATCAAGGTGGTCTTGGTGAATACCGACCCCCGAAACCCGTATCGCATCAGCCGCGGCGACCGAATCGCTCAATTGGTGATTCAACCCGTTTCACAGGTGCAGTGGAATGAAGTCAACAAACTCGACGACAATGACCGTGGCGGCGGCTTCGGACATTCCGGTCGTTAATTTTGGCTGGTCGTTGATTTAAGCGGCAGCGCTCATTTTGGCCACTTCGGCCACAATGAGATCTCGAACTCGCTCACGTAGAACCGGAATATCGTCCTCGGTCATACCAACGGTACTGATGGGCTCAAGGACGCGAACTTCGGCATTGGTGTCACCCATTCGCCAGTCATGCTTGCGAAGTGCCGAGCGGGTGCCGTGAACGGCCATCGGCAAGATGGGGGTGCCCGTCGTAATAGCCAATCTGAATGCGCCATCTTTAAAGGCCCGTATTTCTCCATCAAGACTGCGGGTGCCTTCGGGGAAAATCATGACCGACATTTTGCGATCAAGCCAGGTCTCACAGACTTTTAATGCTGCAGCGCCACTTGAGCGATCTCCACGTACGAGTGAGACGTCTCCAGACATCTTCATCATCCATCCGACTAATGGAATTTTCAGGATCGTTTCTTTGCTCAACCACTTCATTTCAATCTTGAGATGACTAATCAACAGCATGTCGACGAAACTTTCGTGGTTAGACACCATCACATATGGATTGCGTTTGTTCTTAGGTAATTCACCACTCGTGCGAAATTTCCATAGTGGGTTGAGCCACTGGTGCAAAACGCAAAGTCGTCGGAAGGTGTAACCGGTCGCATAACGACCTTTATCAAATGGTGTCGTCGTCATCCAGACGATAAAGACCAAAGGTGTCCAGACGATGACAATGACACCGAGGGCGAACCAGCTCCAAAAACTCAAGACACTTCTTTTCAGCACATTTCATGTTCGCACATGACAAGGTGTCATAAGGTTGTTCTGTGAGCCATCCGATCATCGAATTCGCCAAGACGCCCTCAGAACATCATGTTCACGAACTCTTTGAACAAGCCCAAGCGGTTCAAGCCCGAGCGTATGCGCCGTATTCACACTTTTTAGTGGGTGCGGCGATCCTGACACCGCTTGGCAACATATATGTCGGCTGCAACGTCGAAAACGCGGCATATCCAGTTGGTAACTGTGCTGAGGCGAGTGCGATCGCAGCGATGATCGCTGGGGGCGAAAAAGAAATCTTTGCTCTTGTCACCATTTGTGACAGTGCTGAAGTCGGAACATGTTGTGGTGGATGTCGCCAAAGAGTCCGCGAGTTCGCCAAGAGTGATACAGCAATTTATGCCTGTGGACCAGATGGAGTTCGCGCCATCTTTACGATGGAACAACTCTTGCCAACATCATTTGGACCAGACAATTTGGTTGGATTTGTTTCATGAGCACTCAACCTTCGGCAGAACGAATTTTGTCGTTGATTGATCTCACTAATCTGAATGATATTTGCAACGATGAAGACATCGTCGCACTATGCGAGCGTGCGCAAGGTGAGTTCGGCAATACGGCCGCGATTTGTATCTGGCCTCGTTTTCTTGAATTGAGCGCATCACTTCTTCAAGGGACTTCAATCAAAGTCGCCACTGTCGTGAATTTTCCGCATGGAGGAAATGATGTTGATGCAGTTGTCGACGCCACCGTGTCGGCGCTTGATGCTGGAGCCGATGAAATTGATCTTGTGATTCCGTTTGGGTCAATGATCAAGGGCGACGAAGCCTCAGTGCTATCAATGGTTCAGGCGATTCGCGAAGTCGTTCATGCTCCTGATCATCTGAAGGTCATTCTCGAAACCGGAGAACTTTTTGATGAAGGCATTATTCGGAGAGCGTCCGAATTAGCAATTAAAGCCGGAGCTGATTTCATCAAAACATCAACTGGCAAAACAAAAGTTTCAGCAACCCTCGAAGCAGCAAGGACGATGCTGCACGTGATCCGTGATTCTGGGCGACCAGTTGGCCTCAAGCCGTCGGGTGGTATTCGCACAGTTGCTGACGCCCAGCAATATCTCGATTTAGCAGATGCCATCATGGGGCCAACTTGGGCAACACCCGCAACCTTTCGGTTCGGTGCAAGTGGGTTACTTGATGCCGTTGAGGCCGAACTTCGCTCGTGAATTGCGCATAACCTACAGCTATGTCTGGTCAGTCGGCTCGAGTGTCGTACCTCAACTCAAAGTTGCAGGGTTTTGGCTCAACCATTTTTGCTGAGATGACGGCGCTAGCTGCTGAGACAAATTCAATCAATCTTGGTCAAGGTTTTCCCAACTACGACGGACCGCAAGAAGTACTTGATGCAGCCGTAGACGCGATTCGCAGTGGTCAAAATCAATACCCTCCAGGTCCGGGTGTTCCTGAACTTCGTCGGGCAATTTGTGAACATCAATTACGTTTTTGGGGCTTGTCATACGATCCCGATTCAGAAGTTCTAGTGACCGCTGGAGCAACTGAAGCGCTTGCAGGAGTTCTACTGGGGATTCTTGAAACTGATGACGAAGTTGTATTACTTGAACCGATGTATGACAGTTATCAGGCTTGTATTGCGTTAGCCGGAGCAGTGACACGACCCGTGACATTACGACCGCCCTTTTATCGATTAGACCCCGATGAGATGCGCGCAGCAATCACTCCAAAGACGCGTGTGATTTTGGTCAATACTCCGCACAATCCAACTGGCGTAGTACTTGATCAATCAGAGCTGCAAGTGATTGCCGATCTCGCAATTGAAAACGATCTAATTGTTGTTTCCGATGAGGTGTACGAACATCTCACCTATGACGGAATCAAACACATCTCTATTGCGTCTTTGCCAGGGATGAAAGAACGCACACTGGTGATCAGTAGTGGTGGAAAGACTTTCAATACCACTGGTTGGAAAGTTGGTTGGGTCTGTGGACCAGCTGCGATGGTGGCCGCCGCTCGAGCCGCAAAACAGTTTCTTACTTATGTCTCATCTGGTCCTTTTCAACCAGCGATTGCGACGGGTTTGCGGTTACCCGATTCTTATTTCACTTCGTTGGCAGCCGACCTCGAGGGCAAGCGTGATCATCTCATGCAAGGACTTACTCAAGCGGGCTTTGAGGTCTATAAACCACAAGGGACATATTTCATCACGGTCGACATTCGCTCGGTGCAAGCCGACGGTGACGGCTATGCCTTTTGCCGAGAACTTCCACACAAATGTGGGGTGGTGGGTATCCCGAATGTTGTCTTTTACGATCGGGCTCATCAAAACGAAGGCCGTCACCTTGTTCGGTTCGCTTTCTGTAAGCAATATGAAATGATCGATGAAGCCGTCTCACGATTGAAGGCCATGGCATGAAATTTGCAGCAATTCAACACGACATTGTCTGGTGCGACCGCGACGCGAATTTTGAACACCTACGAGTACTTATTGCAGAAGCCGAATTGAATGGTGCCGAGTTTGTTGTGCTCTCTGAAACGTTCTCCACAGGTTTCGCTGTTGACGACGCATCTTTCGCCGAACCCAAAGGTGGTCCTTCATCGCAATTCTTGGCAGCGATGGCTCGAGAACACAAGATTTGGATTGGTGGTACGTGTCCAGAACTTTCAGCAACATCTGATGATGCACGACCTGCAAACACTTTTGTTGTAGTGAGTCCAGAGGGCATCGAACATCGATACGAAAAGATTCATCCCTTTACGTTTGGCGGAGAAGACAAGCATGTCCGCCCCGGAAATGAATTTGTCACCATTGATGTCGGCGATTTACGAGTCTCGTTATTCGTTTGTTACGACCTGCGTTTCGCCGACGAATTTTGGCAACGTGCGCGAAACACTGACGTCTTCTTAGTTCCCGCGAACTGGCCCGAGTCGCGCAGCATGCACTGGCTGTCTTTATTGCAGGCGCGTGCGATTGAAAATCAGACGTACGTGATTGGGTGCAATCGCGTCGGTCAGGGTGGATCGTTGGTCTACAGCGGCGATAGCAGAATTTTTGATCCGTTTGGAGAAACTCTCGCTCAAGGTGCACCTCATGAAGAGTGCATTTTGTACGCGGACATCACGCGTGAACGTGTTATTGAAGTACGTGACAAGTTTCGTTTCTTGCAAGATCGCCGCGCTTAATTTCAGCGCAGCGTTTTTGCCATCAAGCTAACGAGCTTCCCGCTTCCTGAAATTTGTTGACCGACTTCAACAAATCCCAACCGTTCGTGAAAGCGCAGCGAACCTTCATTGCGTGGCTTGAGGTTGACCTCAAGCGTGAAAAGAGACTCGGTACTCCGTGACTCAACTTCGTTGTACAAAAGCGATCCATATCCCTTGCCCTGATGTGACTCAGCAAAGGCCACTCGGTCGAGATAAATGAATTCGTCGTACTTGTCGCAGAACCATTGGTAGTTCGTGCTCGGGTAGGGCAACCCCGGCTTCATGATGAGGCAATATCCGACAAGCGCCTGATCAACTTCGATACCTAGCGTGAGAGACGACCATTCAAAGATCTGTTTCATGGTCTCGGGAGTTTCTGGTCCGACCGCAGGAACATTTTCTTGGTTGATTGCCAACATCACATCGAGGTCGTCGGTGGTGAGTTCACGAATTATGGGCACTCGACAAAACTAGTTGGCAACGTGGGGCGTAATATCACCTCATGTTGTTTGCCAAGAAGAACACCGCCATGGTTGCTCCCGAGAATGCCTTGCCTGGCCGCACTGACCAGACGATGCCCGTTCCCGAGAAGCACTTCGTACTTGATGCACCGTTAACTGGGCCCTGGCCAGAGGGGACAGAAACAGCAGTGTTCGGTATGGGTTGTTTCTGGGGTGCCGAGCGTTTGTTCTGGGTACTTCCAGGTGTCTACTCAACCGCTGTGGGATACGCCGGGGGATACACACCGAATTGCACGTACGAAGAAAACTGCTCTGGTCTCACCGGGCACGCCGAAGTGTTCTTTGTGATCTTTGATCCCAAAGTCATTTCGTATGAATCACTCTTGAAAGTCTTTTGGGAGAATCACGATCCCACTCAAGGCATGCGTCAGGGCAATGACATGGGTTCGCAATATCGCAGTGCGATTTATACAACCAACGAGGCCCAGATGACTGCTGCTCGTTCGTCGCACGACTTATTTCAAGAGAAGCTCAATGCCTCGGGTTATGGCGCAATCACAACCGAGATTGCGCCGATGGGCGAGTGGTATTACGGCGAGCCATATCACCAGCAGTACCTAGCGAAGAATCCAAACGGCTACTGCGGTATTGGCGGAACCGGCGTGTCATGTCCGATTGGTACTGGCGTCTAAACGGCTCAGGCCGCTGATTTCATTTCTGTCAGAGCGGCTTGACGCACAACGCGAAGCCGTTCAATTGATTCACCAGCAAGCCATGACA
>Ga0209033_1000298_pt1 | contig 28482 bp, 17 predicted proteins | sample LauGreFa1BDMLBDN_2_FD_188218 | JGI IMG/M metagenome (GOLD analysis project Ga0209033, IMG submission 188218) | Freshwater lake microbial communities from Lake Michigan, USA - Fa13.BD.MLB.DN (SPAdes) (version 2) | ecosystem: Environmental > Aquatic > Freshwater > Lake | place: Lake Michigan, USA...
AATTTACATTATCTTCTTTAACAATTCGAATCTCCCCATTAATGTTGATATTTACTAACTAAATAATAGTAACACGAAAGGTAAACCAAGATGAATCTGATAATACTAGCTGCGTTATTTTGTAATTTCACACCAATAGCCCAAATTCCAACGCATCTTGATTGGATTAATCTGACACAAAAACCTTATGAAAATGCAAAAATCCCAGAATTAGGTATATCGCCACTTCTTAACCCAAGCATTCGTACTAAAGAACAATGGAATACCAGAAAAACTGAATTAAAAGAACAATGGATGAACAAGATCGGCGTTTTTCCAAATAAACCAGATAGTCTTGCAACAAAAATCGAGAGAACAGAAACTTTAACAAATCATAAAAGAATTTTGCTTAGCTTTCAAAGTGATGAAAATGATCGGGTTAAAGCTTACCTGTTAGTCCCTAATAATATTACTCAAGCTTCTAAAAATCCTGCTGTTGTAGTATTCCATCAAACGACCAAAGATACAATTAAAGAGCCAGTTGGGCTTGGTCCAAATCAAAGTCTTGCAATTGCAAATCATCTGGTTCGTAGAGGCTACATTGTTCTAGCACCAGAATGTTTCATCATGAAAGGCAAAGGGCCTCAAGCACAAGCAACAGAACTTGCGAAAAGTTCTCCCGAACTTACTGGCATGGGAAAAATGACCTTCGATTCCAGTCGCTGTATTGATTTTCTGGAAACTCATGAAAATGTAGACCCTTCAAGAATCGGATGTATCGGTTTTTCTTTAGGCGCAAAGGAAGTACTGTATGCGATGGCATTTGAACCTCGATATAAAGTTGGAGTATTTAACGAAGGTGGCATTGGCATCCGTATGAGCAATTGGACCGACCCATGGTATTTAACTTCAAAAATGAAAGCCAATATTCCAGCAATGGAACACCATCAAGTGCTAGCACTTATAGCGCCAAGGCCGATTTTAATTATGGGAGGCAACAGCGCAGATGGCGATTCAAGTTGGCCATTCATACATGCAACATTGCCTGTATACCGATTATTTGACGCAGAAGAAAAAATTGGACTTATAAACCATAAGGGGAAACACACATTCCCAGATTCTGCCAGAGAAACCGCATACCAATGGCTTGACCATTGGTTAGATAATAAAGCAATAAAAGACGGAGCAATTCCAAAATAAACCAAGCGAATTAAACTAACTCTTGCCGTCAAGCTTTTGTTCTAACTCTTGCCAACGGTTGTAAAGCAACTCGATTTCTTTTTGAGCTTTCTCAAGAGCATTACAGGCATTGGTCAAAATCAAATGACCTGCTGTGGCTGATTTTTCCACTTCTTCATGAAGAACAATAATCTTCTCCTCAGCTACCATTACTTTAGCTTCCATCTGGTCATATTCCTGCTGCTCTGCAAAGCTCAATTTCTTGCGTTTTGCATTTGAAGGGGCAGCTTTTACAGAAGAATTCACGGTGGTATTACCTGTGTTCTTACTGGAAAGCTTCTGCTCTTTCGCTGCAGCTTTTTCAAACACATTCAACCACTGTTGGACCGTGGCATACATTGCAGAACCGCCCCGACCATCCAACCCTATAACCTCGGTGCAAATCCTGTCTAATAATTCACGATCATGACTAACGATGACCAATGCACCAGTAAAATCGGTCAAAGTATCCTCAAGAACTTCTAACGCGGGAATATCCAAATCATTGGTAGGCTCATCCAAAAACAGCAAATCAGCAGGTTGTTGCATCATTTGGGCCATGCGCAAACGAGCTTGCTCACCACCGGAAAGAGCGCCTACTAACACATCCAGTTGCTCTACTTTAAATAAAAACTGTTTTGCCCATGCAACAACATGAATCTGGCGATCACGATAAGCAACCATATCGCCATTTGGGCAAAGGGCCTTTCTCAAAGTAACATTATGATCAAGAGCGGTTCTGCCTTGTTCGAAAATAACTTTTCTTAAGCCCTCGGCCTCGGTGACAACTCCGACATCAGGTTTATGTTCCCCTGAAAGCACTTTAAGAAGAACACTTTTCCCACTACCATTTGGTCCGAGTAAACCAAGTTTAGTACCGGGACTTAATTGAATATCAATGCCTGAAAACAAATCTCGCCCAGGAAAAGATTTGGCAATACCAATAGCATTCATAAGCTTACGGGTCTGCCTACCTGTTCCAACAAAATCCAAACCGGCTGACCCAGAATCCGCAGTTCGATATTGAAGTTCTTTAAGTTCACCCCTTCGTTTTGCAGCTTCATCAATACGTGAAGTAGCCTTACAGGTACGAGCGGCAGCCTTCCGCCCCAACCACTCGGTTTCTCTTCGAACTTGGTTCGCTACAGATTCCTGCATACGAGCCTGACCATCAAGAAAGATTTCTCGGTGTTCAAGAAACTGATCATAATTGCCAGGAGCACGATAAAAACCACCTGGATACACCCTGTTAATTTCAAGGATCTCATCCGCAACACCGCGCAAAAAAGCTCTATCATGGGTGGCAACCAAATACCCAAAGGGTGATGCACGGAGAAGTTTTTGCAACCAAACTATCCCAGGAATATCAAGATGGTTGGTTGGTTCATCAAGTAAAAGAAGATCAGGATCAAGGGCCATTTCCCTGGCAATACCAAGCCTTTTTCTCCAGCCGCCAGAAAGCAAATGAGCAGGCTTATCAAAATCATCAAACCCGGTTCGAGTCAAGACTTTACTAATGCGGGTTTCTTTTTCATGGTCTTCTAGAGATTCGCTATCCAATCGGGCCCGAATAATATCTTGAACGGAAAGCCCTTGAGGAAAAACATCATCCTGGGCTACAAACCCCATTTTTGTAGCTCTGCGTAATGACCGTGTTCCTGAGTCCAATTCTTCTTTACCTGCAAGAATTTTCAATAGCGTGGATTTACCAGCACCATTAGGGCCTATCAAGCCAACCCGTTCATTCGCAGAAAGGTCAAATGTTAATTCGGTAAACAAAGGACGCACGCCATAGGCTTTTGTAAGCCCCTGCACACTAAGCAACACAGCCATGAAAACCTCATATCAAATTAAAACAGAGCGATAAAATAAACAAGAAAAACTAAAACTAATCTTTATTTTCCAATGCATAAACATGCGTTTTAGTTCGAACAATAATATTTTTTCCAACTGCAGCAGGAGATGCCATACAACCATCTGCCAATTTATTTGTTGCAACTAATTTCCAATCTTTTCCTGCTTGAACAACATAGCCACCGCCTTGCTCATTAAACAAATAAATGCGACCATCAGCAAAAAGTGGGGATGTCCAAAAAGCGCCAGCCAATCTTTCGGTCCTAACTACCTCGCCTGTTTCTGAATCTAGTTCAGAAAAAATACCGTCTTTGCTTACCATAAACACCTGATTTCCCACCACTAATGGTGTTGAATACTGTGGCACATTCTTAATAGTTTTCCAACTGACATGTGTGGTACTTACATCCCCTTTGCCATCTGGTCGAACCGCAAACAATTTCCACCCACCATCCCCAGTCGTTACAAGAACCTTTCCATTAACCATAATGGGTTTACAAGATGCATTCATACCCCCATGATGAACTTTCCAAAGTTCTTCACCAGTGGCAGGGTCGTAAGAGACAGTTCCAACGGCTGCAGCGCTAACCAATTGGTTTTTGCCATCAATCTTAAATACAGAGGGAGTTGAGAATGCTTTTTTATTATCGCCATTTTCAGTGCCATAAGTAATGGAACGATCCTTCTTCCAAACGGTTTTCCCCGTAGATTTATCCAATGCAATCAAGTATTGAACATCAAAGCCATCAAAGGTAAGAATAAGAAGGTTTTCAAAAATGATTGGGGAAGAAGCTGGACCACGATGATGGTTGCAAGGTATATCTTGCCTTGCCCAGATTGTTTTTCCAGTTTTAGTATCAAGGCAAACTGTACCCGCACTGCCAAAATGATGGTATATGCGACCTTCTTCAATTACTGGAGTTGGCGTAGCATAACTATTTGCAGGAAGAGTAAACATCGGCTTTTCAATCGTAAACAAAGGAATATCAAAAATCACTTTGCCTGTATTGATATCCAAGGCAATGGCACTTAGCTTGTCACCTTTTTCGGTAGCGTTACTTAACCAAACCTGATTACCCCACACAACAGGCGATGCCCACGCCTTACCAGAAACAGGAGTTTTCCAACGAACATTTTTTTGCTCATCCCATTGAATGGGCAAACTGGAGGCATCGGAATGGCCGTCACCATGAGGGCCACGATAACTAGGCCAATTCGCATCCTTAGCAGGAAAAAAAGCAAGAAGTAGAAAAAGTATCTTTTCCATTTAAACCTCGAATTCAATTGTTTATATCAACCAAAGCAAATCCCAACTCACGAATCATATACATATTTAAATTTTACGGTAATACAAAAGTAAATGTAAGTGTATAAGACTGAAAAGATAAAAAAGATAAACCTCAAATTATTTACTTTAACAAAAACCACATGTCTATTAATAAATAATGACATTATTGGGCTTGTACTGGGAATTTTACTTAGCATAAGTAGACCAACATTATTAAACCGAAACCTCAAAAAACATGTTCAACCTGCAATAGGCCATTTTCTTGGCGGAAGAAGTGGGAAAAGGTTTGGAGCGATGTTAAATACTGTTCTGAACGCTGCAGAAGAAATCGGAAATCATCTTAATGAAAAAATCTACCCAAATTAGATCACTGTACTTGGTTCTTGGGGATCAACTTACAATCAATTCATCTTTCTTTAAAGATTACGATTCAACCAAAGATGTCATATGGATGGCTGAAGTAAAAGAGGAAGCAACCCATGTCTGGACCCATAAAGCCAGAATTGTAATGTTTCTTAGCGCCATGCGACATTTCAAAGCAGAACTTGAAAGCAACGGGATGCGTTTTTCATACACGGATATGACATCAAAAAGCACTTCAAATTCGTTAGATTTAGAATTGTCTAAGTTTTTAAAATCAACGAAATGCTTATCAGTTAAAGTGAGAAAACCGGGAGAACACCGAGTCGAGATGCTTTTAACAAAAGCAGTAAGCGAAAATGGTTTAACCTTAGAAATAATTGAGGACGATCATTTTCTAAGTACAATTGACGAATTTGCGCTTTATGCAAAAGATCGCAAGCAACTTCGTATGGAATATTTCTATCGAGAAATGCGTAAGAAACACAAAATCCTTTGTAAGAATGATAAACCGGAAGGAGGAGAATGGAATTATGATTCTGAAAACCGCAAAAGTTTTTCAAAAGAAGGCCCAGATTTGCTTCCATCACCGATTTCTTTTCTTCCGGATAAAATCACAAAACAAGTCATCAAATTAGTTAACGAAATCTACCCCGATCATCCTGGGGATCTGGATCATTTTGATTGGCCCGTAACTGCCTCGCAAGCTGAAGAAACACTTAAAGATTTTCTCGATAATCGATTGAACCAGTTCGGGGATTACCAAGATGCAATGTGGACAAATCAACCTTGGTTATATCATTCCCGCTTAGCTGCTGCGATGAATCTACACCTCATCCACCCTCTAAAAGTTATCACCCAAGCAGAAGATTATTTTAAATCAGGCAAAGCTCCCCTGGCATCTGTAGAAGGTTTCATCAGACAAATTCTTGGCTGGCGAGAATATGTCCGCGGAATTTACTGGCTTTACATGCCACAATACCTCGAGCGCAACACTCTTAATGCCAATCACGATCTTCCCGCTTTCTTTTGGACAGCAAACACTGATTTAAATTGCCTAAACCAAGCTATTGGACAAACCCTGAAGCATGGTTATGCCCACCATATCCAACGGCTTATGATTACTGGGTTATTTTGCTTATTATATGGTGTAAAACCAACGCAAGTTCATGAATGGTACCTCGCCGTCTTTGTAGATGCAGTGGAGTGGGTGGAACTCCCGAATTCACTTGGCATGTCCCAATACGCAGATGGAGGCGTGATGGCTTCCAAGCCTTATATCGCATCAGGAAAATACATCGATCGAATGGGTAATTATTGCAAAAAATGCAAATACGACCCATCAAAGTCCGTGGGAGAAACTGCGTGCCCATTTACCACGATGTATTGGGATTTTCTTATGCGTCACAAAAAACTTCTTTCTTCAAACCCAAGAATGGGAATGCAAGTAAGGAATCTCAACCGCCTGAGTGATGAAGAAAAAGAAGATATTCAATCACAAGCCAATGCATTTAGATTGTCATTGAAAATGATTTAAAGAATTTCAAATAATCTAACTAGCCTCAATCATTTACCAAACTTATCCAAGGCCCAATTTTTAAATGCACCTTGAGCTTTGGCGCCTTCGCCGGGAAAACCACCATGCTGGACCATCCACACTAACACAAGACCTTTACCCGAACGAATTTCCATATTGGTTGCTTGGGCACCGCCATGACCATAACTATCTGGACTTACCGAAAAACCTAAACCATAACTTTCTTTTATAGCGGGTGGTGTTTGCCTTTTAGAAAGCTCACGAATTGCGTTTTCACTCAAGTAACGCTTTCCGTCAAGCTCACCATTATTCAACAACATCCTGCAAAACAGGGATGTATCAATTGCAGTGGAAAACAATCCACCAGCAGGCATAGGAAAACGATGGACCCGATCACTTAATGGATAAATAAGTTGACTAATAGGAAATTCAGCAAGATTCGTCTTTGAAGCATCAGGGCGATAAGATTTTGCAACTCGCAATGATTGTGCTTCATTCGGCCAGAAAGTAGTGTCTTTCATTCCGAGGGGATCAAATAGTTTTTGTTGCATAAAATCTTCGTACCGAACTTTCGCAACAACTTCAATTATACGGGCAGCGGTGTTTATTCCAGCATTCGAATACCTGTATACTGTTCCAGGTTCACTCAAAAGAGGTGTCATCGCATAACTTCGAACTGCAGAAGAAAGCGACAGGCCATCTAAAGTTGGTTCTTCAATTGCAGACTTAAATGGCAAACCACTTGTATGGTTAAGTGTTTCACGAACAGTAATTGGGTGTTTCGGTTTCCGCAGAACGATATGCTCGTTATCTTTTTCAGCAACAACCATTTGGCCACGAAATTCAGGGAGGTATTTTTCTATAGGGTCATCAAGCGAAATTTTGCCTTCATCAACAAGCATCATTACAGCAACTGCAGTCATTGGTTTTGTTTGAGAAGCAATCCAGAAAATATTATCCTGCCTCATGACTTTTCCAGCAGCAATATCAGCAAATCCAACTGCTTCAACCGACAAAACCTTGTTTTTATCAGCAACTAAAGCAACTGCGCCAGCGAGTTCGTGTTTATCAACAAAGGGTTTCAAAAGAGATGAAGATGTTGCCGGTGCTTCAGCAAAAAGCAACTTAGAAAAGAATAGCGCCAAAACAAAAGCAATTGCAGACAATTTAAATTTCATGAAAATCTACGTCCTTAAAGATTCAACCCTATCAAAACAAAAGAGCACGTTACATGACATAATTCTTAGCCACAACATAAATAACCCCAAAAAAAAACCAATCGAGAGAACGAAGCTTAGAATTTAAATGAAGCTACAATTAACAATCTTTGTGATTAACATTTAAAAAATGATTATTTTACTATCTAAAGTTTTGTTTTACCTTGACAATAAACAAGTCAACAGCATTTTTAAAAGGAGTTCCTATGCAAGATTTTAACGCAGATATAATACGGTGCACAACCGCCATTGAGTTAAATCCAAAAGATGTGAGCGCCTACCTAGCTCGAGGCAGAGCACATCGGTTTCAAGGTGAAAACCAAGAAGCAATTGATGATTATTCAAAAGCTATCGAACTTTCCCCAAAAGATTCCTCAGGTTACACCAACCGCGAACAAGTTTACAGATCCATGGGTAAAATTAAAGAAGCTGATGCAGATTTTGCAAAGGCCAAACAATTACAAGTAAAGCGCTAAACTAGCATTTATGAACGAGCAAATAATTGCCCAACATTCAAAGGTAATGAAGGTAAGTATTTGTTCGTTTATCCTGTATTAAAAAAACATATTCACAGATTTCAAAACAATATTATAACAATGATTCGGCATTGTTTGAAGGAGTTGCAATTATTCCCAAATAAGGAGGGCAAAGGTATCCTTTCCCCTGTAATTCTCTTTGAGAAAACGAACTAACTTTTATAAAACTCATTCACCTGCAACTACCTCACAAGTAAAATGCTTTTTACATTTAGGGCAAACCGAATTACTTGCTAGTTGCAACTCCATAAATTTTCATATCCCAATTTTATCTAACAGTTATTGAAAAATTATAAAGAAAGAACATATCAGGGCTAATTGCTTAGTCTTACTTAAAGAGCAATTTTCACCATAAAAGGTTAAATTGTTTTAAACCAAATATTTCTACGGCCTTATACAAAAATTCTTAACACAAGAACCATTGCGCATTTAATAAATCGTGTTAATATAAAAATATCGGTTGTTAAATATTTTACTGAGGTTGTGCATTTGTTGATTTTCAATTTCAAAACAGGCTTCACCTGAGTCACTTGCCACTAGTCAGCGGCGTTTCCGCTATTTCTCTTACTTACTATTGAATACCACTACACCTACTAAAGGTGATCCATATAGAATGTTTCGTTTAGCTGGCTAAATGTTTAGCTGGCTGCTTTTGGTTCTTAAACTTAGGAGATTGATATGAATTTTTTCCGAATGTTTGCTGTTTGCACACTTGGTTTAGGGTTAGTAATCGGCAGCATCCAAGCTGCTGATGCAATTAAATCTGGGCCACAAGTTGAAGAAAACGTCCCTGGTCCATTCCATCCGCTAAATGTAACGGGGGAAAGCGCTGGCCAAAGGAGTTGTCTGTACTGTTCGAATGGCGACAACCCTGTAGCAGTTATTTTCGCACGCAAGCCAGATGAATCCCTTACCAAGCTTATCAAGAAAATTGATGAAGCAACTGGTAAAAATAGCACAGCCATGATGGGCAGCTATGTGGTTTTCCTCTCTGATTCACAAGATTTGGAAGCCAAATTGAAAGCCATGGCTACCAAAGAAAAGGTAAAAAATACTGTACTTAGTATTGATAATCCCGCAGGCCCTGAAAAATACAATATAAGCAAAGATGCAGATGTAACGGTTCTGCTTTACACGGGTAGAGTTGTTAAAGCTAATCATGCATTCAAGGGCGCTCTTAAAGACTCTGATATCGAAAAGATCACTGGCGATATTTCAAAAATCATCAAGTAAACACTTGTAGGTTTAGATTTACCATTAAAAAGCTCGGCCCTTTCTAAGGGTTGGGCTTTTTTAATTACAACAACCACTACTCGACCCCTTTACCCTATCTTCAGCAAATTTACAGTCATACCGGTTCTTCAACTGCTATTTATTGCAATTCTCGAAGATTAATCGTTATTCCTTGACAAAATTTAAAGACAGCCTCTAAAATAAAAATATGATTTTTTACAGTAAAACTATTGGTCGAAATATACTTTTGACTTTTACGCTGATTAGCATCGTATTAGGGTGGCTCGTACCTACAATTTCTTGTGCCTGCTCCAACTCATCAAATATTTCAATTACTCAAAAACTAGAAAATCTTGAACCATCTTGCTGCTTGAAATGCAAGGAATTACGAAATTGTTCATGCTGTACAATTGACGAAAACCAAGTAGTTTCAATTTCTAATAATATGAGTGTCACTGGGTGCCGATGCGCATTGCATTCAAATGGTTTACCTTCATCCAAAATGCTTATTCCAGAAATCGCAAATTCACTCAATCTAAAACCACAACTAATTAATTGTGCCAGTACTTTTTTGTTGAACACAAACTTGATTCGAGCTTTATCAAGGAAAATTGACCATTACTCTTTTAAAATTAAAAATTCAAATTCATTAATAGTGATTTATTGCAAACTCAACATTTAAATTCCCGTCTTATTACTTAATTTCAGCAAAACATATTCACCAACTTGCAATATAAAACGACCTAAGCTTTTTTGAAGGAGCTAATCATGGAAACCCCCAATAAAAACGGATTAAGTTGGTTTCAACTTCTTGTACTAACCCCCCTTGCAAGGCTTCGGTTTATTTTAATTCTTGGTGCAATAGGTTTGGCCCTAGCAAAGTGGGATACTCTAATTGCCCTTGGGCAAAAATGGTCGTGGAACCGTCAGGGAACGGAAGGTCCAAGTGAAGGTTTTGAATATTTCTGCCCCATGCACCCCACATTCATAAGTGAGAAAAAAAACGAGAAATGCCCGATATGCTTTATGGGTTTAAGCAAACGAAAAAAAGGACTTTCTTCTCCGGATGTGCTTCCACCTGGAGTAGTCAGCAGGGTTCAATTAACCCCATACAGGGTGGTTCTGGCTGGGGTTCGAACTCAACCGGTATCCTATGCTCAACTGATCAAAGAAATCAGCACAGTTGGAACCGTGGAATTTGATGAACGAGAACTAAAGCACGTTGCTGCCCGTGTTAAAGGAAGAATAGAAAAACTGTTGGTAAATCAAACAGGCCAGATGGTTCATCAAGGTGATGAACTAGCGGTTTTATTTAGCCCTGACATGATTATCACGGTGCAAAATCTTCTCGATGCACGAAGATCAAACAACCCTGGTCTCGAAAAAATCTCACGCGAACGCTTAGAACTATGGGGCGTTGGACCTATCGAAATCGAAAAAATCATCCGCGATGGTGTCCCTGTTCAAAGAATTGCAATTCGTTCACCAATTAACGGCCATGTGTTAAAAAAGTACCCTAAGGAAGGACAATATGTCGAAGAAGGAGGCCCCCTTTATGATGTTGCAAATCTTGAACGCGTTTGGGTTCTAGCTCAACTTTACGAGGACGACCTTGGTTTTTTTACACCGGTGAATCATCAATTGGACCAAGAGAAAAATAACACTAACCATTGGAAGGTATTTGCTACCAGCAGAGCTTACCCAGGGGAAAAATTCGAAGGAACTCTTTCTTTTATTTACCCCCATGTTGATCAGGAAACCCGAACTCTCTCCGTTCGCTTTGAAATGGCTAATCCTGGAAATCGCTTACGCCCAGGCATGGCTACAAAAGTTGAACTGCAAACAAATGCTTCGGAACTTGCACACTTTAAACGGGCTGATGGTAAAGCGCTATTCCCTTTTCAAATCAAAGGCGACAAAGTTCTTTCAATAACCGAGGATAGCGTGATTGATACAGGCTCCTCACAAGTTGTGTATAAGCAGGAATCACCGGGCGTTTATGTGGGAGTAAGCGTCCAATTAGGCCCACGCATGAAACTTCCGAATGGGCAATCTGCTTTCCCTGTATATTCGGGGATCAAAGAAGGAGACGATATTGTCACTCAAGGCTCTTTCCTTGTTGATGCTGAAACTCGCTTAAATCCTGCATTGGGTTCGATTTATTTTGGGGGCAGCGGATCAAGCAAGACCGCAATCCGCCCCTCTACACCCGATGACGAAGAAGCAACCATTGCTGCAAATCTTGGCAAACTATCACCGGCGGATAAGAAGTTAGCGCTAGAGCAACTGTTATGCGTCAGCCAAGAAAATTCAAAACTTGGCTCCATGGGTGTACCTATCAAATTTACCATTGAGGGCCAAACGGCCTTCGTTTGCTGTGATGGGTGTTTGAAGGATGCAAAGACGGAATCAGCAAAAACCATATCACGATTAAAAATGCTCAAAAGCAAGAATCCTGCATCTAAAGAAAAAGCAGGAGTCACGCCATGATAGGAAAATGGATTGAATTCTCAATTCGAAACCCTTTAGTAGTAATCATGATTTCCTTAGCCCTTGCCGGCTGGGGAATTTATGCCGCATACGATACCCCAATTGATGCAATACCCGATCTTGGAGAAAACCAAGTTATTGTTTTTGCTGACTGGCCAGGTCGCAGTCCTCGCGAAATCGAAGATCAAGTTACCTACCCGCTTTCCAGAAAACTTCAGGGTTTAGCGGGCGTTCGAACACTCCGGTCTTCATCAGAATTTAATTTCTCAATGATCACTGTCATTTTTGAAGACAAAATAAATTTCTACTTTGCGCGACAGCGCGTATTAGAGCGCCTAGCTGAAAATTCAGATAAACTTCCAGCAGGAGTCACCCCCTACCTAGCGCCTGACGCCACTTCGTTGGGGCAAATCTATTGGTACACGGTGGAACCAACCCCTGGCACAACGATTGATTCTTCAAGATTGTGGGGGATTAATAAATTCCTCATCGCTCCGCAAATAAATTCCGCTCCGGGCGTTGCTGAAGTTGCAAGTGTAGGCGGTATGCCAATGGAATACCAAATCGATGTCAACCCGGAAAATCTTCGCGCCTATGGTATCAGCTTGGGTGAATTGTTTGATTCAGTTTCTCGATCGAACCAACCTGCAGGCGGGGGCGTTATTCAAAAAAACAATGCTGAATATATCGTTCGGGGTATAGGATGGATTCGCGGAAAAGAAGACATCGAAAACACCATCATCAAAGAGGTGGAAGGCACGCCCATTTATGTAAAAACAATTGCAACAGTTCACACAGGAACCCGATTCCGCAGAGGCGTTTTTGAAAAAAACGGATCCGAAGTTGTTGGGGGCGTTGTTTTAATGCGCTATGGCGAAAACCCTCTTGCCGTTACCGCGAGGGTCAAAGAAAAAATACGAACCCTGCTTCCTAGTCTTCCTGCAGGCGTTCGAATTGTTCCCGCCTATGATCGTACAAGACTTATCGAGGGCGCCATCAACACCTTGGCCGAGGTTATGTGGCACGAAATGATTATTGCTGCGGTTGCTATAATTTTAATTCTTGGGCATATTCGCAGCGTTTTTGTAATCTGCATTACTCTGCCACTTTCGGTTCTTTTTTCTTTTTCAATGATGTGGGTACTTCGCCACCTTGGAATCATTGATATTCAAGCAAATATCATGTCACTTGCTGGAATTACGATTTCTATAGGGGTATTGGTCGATCAAGCAATCGTTATGGTTGAAAATGCATCACACCATTTGAAAGAAAAATTCGGGAACAACAATGTCTCTGGAGACAACACAGATCTTATTATAAAAGCATGCGTTTCCGTAGGCAGGCCAATCTTTTTCTCCATCCTAATCATGCTTCTTTCATTCATCCCAGTATTCCTTCTTTCAGGAAGAGAGGGGAAACTATTTCACCCACTCGCATACACTAAAACTTTTGCCCTTATTGGAACTGCTCTTTTTTCAGTAACTTTAGTCCCCGCACTTATCCCACTTTTAATCCGCGGGCGCTTGCGTTCAGAACAGGAAAACCTAATTGTTCGAAGTTTCATTTCCATCTACAGGCCATTCCTATCTTGGTTTATGCCACGAATTAATCTTGTTATGTGGATGTTCGCAGCCCTACTTATTCTCGCTGCGGGAATTTTTCCCCTGCAGGCATTAGTAGGATTGGGCGCTTCAGAAACAGCTTGGCAAAATATGTTCCTTGCTGTTCTAGCGATAGTTACAAGCATTACCGTAATGTCGACGATGGGTGGTATGAATCAGATATTTTCACTTGTCACACTCATTGCTTTGGGAGTTTGCGCCCACAGTTTTCCGAAAATCGGCGTTGCATTCATGCCTGCACTCGATGAGGGCACTACCCTTGATATGCCTGTCACCGTGCCCAGGGCAAGTGTTACCCAGGTTATTGATGACCTAAAAGCTAGGGATGCTCTAGTCCGTGGTTTTCCTGAAGTTGAGAGTGTGGTTGGAAAAGCAGGAAGAGCCGATACTCCGACCGATCCTTCACCATTAGATATGGTTGAAACCTTCATTAATTTTCGGCCCAAAGAATTCTGGCCAAGACGAGTACTTAAATACAACGATGGTATCAAGCAAGCAACAACCATCCTTTCGACCTTGGAAAAAGCAGGTTTTGTATCAAAAAAAGTAACGCCAGATGACCGATCCAACATGCTGGTTGAATCAACTCAAAAAGCTCTTGAGAGATTCGATGAAGTTCAACGAGAACTTGCAACTAGAAGATTTGTTGAAATGGAAACTGCCCTTGCTGCACTCTGCGCTAAAGAGTTCACAAGTAAAGCGCTCAATCATTTTATAAACGGCAGCGAATGGTTAGGTCCAAAAACGCCCCTTGCAGAAACAAAGATGGCCGAATTTGAAGCAAGATTGCCCACAGGTTTTGGCCTAGCAATGGCAAGGCATACTTCCATCGGAGAAATAGAAAAAGAACTCCGCTTGTTTGCCGACTTTCTTGCATCAGAAAAATTGATCAGTAACCCTGTCGCAGCGATGAAGCCATTACCAACTTTGACCGAAACTATAAACGAAAAACTTACTGGAAAAGCAATAACTCTTGCTGACCGTATCACCTCACAACTATTGAAAACACAAAACCAATTCTGGCACAATGAAGTTCAACTATTGGATCAGGAATTGTTTTATCACGGAACCTCTGCGTTTATATGGCTGGCTATTGAGGAGCTTTTCACCTATTCCAGGGATCATGGATTTCTAGAAAATGGACCTGCAGGCGATTCTGCTAATGCGCTCATCGACACGACTATTTCAGCACGACTTGGACACGAACCACGCACCAAAGTGCCTAAGGAATTTGAAGACCTCGTTAAAAAGTTAGAACCAGATTTTCAGCAATGGGTCTTACTCTGGAAGAGGATGGGAGGACCAAGAGGGGATCTTGTTGACGACGAAATGGGGAGGGTTTTACAAGTTCCAGGCTGGAGCAATATTTTCACCCAACCCATTATTAACCGCATAGAAATGCTTTCTTCAGGAATTCGCACCGATGTAGGGATAAAAGTATTTGGCCCAGATTTAGCTACCATCGACAAACTTTGCAAGGATGTAGAAAGATCGGTTAAGGGAATCCGCGGGGCTCGCGATGTGGTCGCTGCACCGATTATGGGAAAAGGTTATTTAGAAATCGAAATAGACCGAGAAAAAGCTGCCCGGTTCGGGGTAAGCGTTGAAGATGCACAACTCGAAATCGAAATTGCAATCGGCGGGCGCGTTGTAACCTCTACAGTTGAAAAACGGGAAAGATACCCGGTAAGGGTTCGATACTCCCGCATAGAAAGAGAAGATGAAAATGCTGTTCGCAAATTGCTTGTTGCAGGAACCCGGTCCGCAAAAATGAATCGTGATACTGAACCAATAAATAAAGTTCTTCCAGGGGGCGACATTCATAAGGCGGGAGGAGCTCATCTAGGGGGCGGACTTCGCGTAATTCCTCTTTCTGCGTTTGCTGATATCAGGGTCACTGAAGGGCCCGCCATGATTAAAAGTGAAAACGGACAAATGATGAATGCGGTTACCTTGAATGTGCGAGGGCGGGATATGGTTGGCTTTATCGAAGAAGCCAGAAGAGTGGTCGAACACAAAATAAATTTACCCGAAGGATATCATCTTGAATGGAGCGGCGAATTCGAACACCAATTACGGGCTGCAAAAACACTATTAATTGCTTTTCCTGCTGTAATCTTACTAATATTCCTCATCCTCTACTTCACTTACAAAGATATTGCAGATGCTTCACTAATCATGCTCACACTGCCCGAAGCCCTAGCAGGTGGCGCATTCTTCCTCTTCTTCTTCCCTAAAATTCAAAACGGATGGGACGCTCCACCTTTTGATTTCAGCGTTGCTGTATGGGTTGGATTTATTGCATGCTTTGGCATGGCTGCAGAAACCGGAATCATCATGATGGTGTATCTGCGCGAGGCGATAGAAAAGCGAGGCGGACTTGAAAACATCAAATCTATTGATGAACTTCGGGAAGCTGTACTCGAAGGTGCAGTTCATAGGCTTCGTCCTAAATTACTAACCGAAGGCGTTGCAATCCTTGCGATTTTTCCCATGGTATTTTCGCAAGGTGTAGGCTCTGAAATCTTAGCACCCATGGCATTACCCGTTCTGGGTGGCCTGCTAATTTCAGATGAAGTCGTGGATTTGTTTTTGCCGGTTAGGTTCTTCTGGATTCGAAAAGCAAGATGGCTAAAGATGCAGGAACAAAAAGCAAAAAATCTTATTTGATCGTTTTTGCAACTTCTGCGGTTGGTACATTTGCGGTAACTCGATCGAGAGTTGCTTTTCTACGGAATGCTTCTGCTTGTGCTTGATAAAAACGATCTCGAGCAAGGTACATTTCTTTTTGAGCTTCAACCAAAGTTAAAAATGGAATTTTCCCAGAGATGTAAGAAGTCTGTGCCTCACGTACATTTGCCTCTGTAGCAGGGAGAGTTGTTTTTTTAAACAACTCCATGATTTGGGTGCTTTCTTTTAATTGTTCAAAAGCTTCCTGCACTTGAAAATTAATTTGATCCTCAAGTTTTTTACGCTCAGCTTTTCGCTGCGCCAACTTCGATTGGGCCTCTGCCAATGCTGCATATCTTTTACTTCGTTGCGAAGGAAGATTCATCCTTAAACCAAGCTGATATTGCATCTGCTTATCCATGCCCTGCCAAAAACTATCGTAAGCAGCAAGGGCCTCGTAATCAGGTGAAAACTCTTTTCTTGCAAGCTGCACTGCAGTATCATCCGCCCGAATTTTATCTTCCAAGGAACGCAAATCCGGCCGATTAGCCCTGGCCTCTTCACGCAACTGTTCACCATTTCGTTTTTCAATTTCCAACGGAATCTCTCGCAAAGAAGGTGGCAAACTTAAATCAGGCTCCAAATGCAGCAGGGTATTGATCCTTGCCTGAGCCACCTTGCGCATTCGATTAAGCGTGATAGATCGCTCCTTTTGCAAACCGATTTCGACATCGGCTTGAAGCACATCTTGCTGAGGCACCTGCCCATTACGATACCGCGTTTCAGCATTTTGCTTGAATTCAGCCAATAACCTCAAGGCACCTTCGTTTACTTCGATTGCCCTATCCACCAAATGAAAATCAAAGAAAGCGTTCTTAGCATCTTCAGTTAGTTGAAGCCTTACATCTTCAATATCTTTTTCTGTTGCACTAGCTTCAGCTTGAGCCTTATCGCCTCGAAGTTTAAGTTTCCCGCGGCCTGGTAATTTCTGCGCGAACTCCACTCGCAATGCAAAATTAACTTGATTCGAGCCTATGGTCCCAGGCGCAAACCATCCCCCTACATTTGGGTCATCCAAAGATATCGCTTGGGGATACTTGGACCATGCAGCTTCCGATGCCGCAATCATTGCAGTTAATGTCGGATTTCGATCTAAAACTTCCCGTACCAAATCTTCTGCGGTCAGGTTTTTTAAAGTAGAAAACGCTGGGGCTTTTCCGGGCCCTTCATCAATCTGATTTTCGATTTTGCTTTCAGTTAGTTCTTTTGGAGTGGTGTTTTTAACAACTGTGGAAAGCTCATTTCTTTCAACCGGAACAACAATGGGGGCCAGATTATCATCCACTTTTGGGAAAAGTACGCACCCAGGCAACCCTAAAATTGCAGCAAGGTACAAACTTTTTATTGCATGAGTTCGAATCTTCATTACGCTGCGTACCCTAAAACGGAATTCCGGAATGCCTCTACAATCTTTAATAAAATCGGCGTAATTTGATTACAGACTTAAGTTGAAATGCGGATTATCCCAATTTTAACGGCAACATATATAACGCACCATTCAAAATGGGTCGTTTGCGACCCTTAGGAGCCAATCTAGCTGATTGCGAATCGGAAATAAGTAGGACTTAGAGGTACTATTTTAATCAGGCAAACTTCCAATGATAAAAGGACTGAATTACTTTCTGTGACTCATCAATAACTAATTGGTCACGCCAGTGGGTATATTTGGTACCCAAGATTAGGGCGCCATCGCCTGGGTTGATATCAATTGCATGCACCTTACCATTTTCATCTTCAACACAAAGAGGCCATTGTTTGTTAATATCAGAAAAAGTGCAAACGCTGAGGGTGATATCAAGGCCCGGCCTATCCTTATGCTTTTTTAGATCAGAGCCATTAAAGTAAATACGGGTGTAAGAGTTTTCGGGGATGATATTTTCCCATCCAGTTTTTTGCTTGATCAAAGGAGTAAGGGCAAGAAGCACCTTTTCATATTCTGGGATCCGTGCCAAACCAAAGGAGTTCCCATAATGCGGATCATTACCCTCAAAATTTAATGCTTGTTTAGCGCTATAGCTCAATGCAATTTGATTGAGTTGCACACAACGAAGTTCATCAAACAATTTGGGTAAAAACAAAATCATTGCAACTCCTTGATCATTGATTTTAAAATCATGCGATTGAATTATACGGTAATGAACACTAATATTCATAGCCGAACCAGTGCGGGAGGTTTTGGATTTGGTTTCCGGTGGTATCGCTGCGCTCAACCACCGGCTAAAGGTTGATATCCCTTCTACTTCCACCCCTGAAAGATGTGTTTTGTTTCTGTGAAATTCCATGGCTAATATATTTTTTCTTCTTCTTTTGCGTGTCTCTGCTTCTGTTTTTTTCCGTGAAATTCCGTGGCTAATGCTTCTGATTATTCTTGGTCTTATTTCCGTGGCCAATTTTCTGCTTCTGTTTTTTCCGTGAAATTCCGTGTTCGTCCGTGGCTAATGCTTCTGCTTATTCTTGGTCTTATTTCCGTGGCTAATGCTTCTGCTTATTCTTCTGCTTTGCCTATGCTTGCTATGCGACTTTAAGAAATATTTACAAAAAATAAAGTTTTACTTTTTGTTAACAAATTTTCTCTATGTGCTCAAAACCCCATATTTTTCGAGTTTTTTCAAACGCCAACATTAAGGGAACATTAAGATTTCCGAAACTGCATGGCCTGCCACCAAAAAAGTCCACAGTATGTTAAGGTAGTATCAGGAAGGAAAAGAGTAAAACATACAAGGGGATAAACAATGTCGAAGCGCAAGACCTATAGCCGTGAATACAAGATTGGCGCCATCCAGATGGTAGAGCAAAAAGGTATGACAATGCGAGAAGCATCGGAGGCATTAGGAATAAACGAAGGAATGCTGTGGAGGTGGCGAAAAGAGCACAAGGAAGGTAAGATTGAGTCATTTCCTGGGAATGGCCGGATGTCAGAAAAAGACGCAGAGATAGCCCGGTTACGCCAAGAAAACCGCAGGTTGTTGGCAGAGCAAGAGATTTTAAAAAAAGCGACGATGTTGTTCGCTCGACCAATGTAAGGCGATATCAATTCATTTTGGAGCACCAGAGGGTATGGCCAACGCAGTGGATGTGTTCAGCATTGAATGTAAGCACCTCAGGATATTACCGATGGAAAAGCCGAAAGCCATCAAGGTCAAGTCTTAGAAGGCATGTCCTTGCGGTTAAGATCCGTGAAATTCATGTTCAATTCAAAAAGATATATGGCTATCGCAGAGTTTACAAAAGCCTGCACAAGGAAGGTTTGCGAGTAGGCCAGAATGCAGTGCTGAGGATCATGAGGCAGGAAGGTATTAAGCCTTGGTATGTTCGAAAGCACAGAAAATACAGGGAAATACAACCGGAATGCCTTGCGGCACCCAATCGAATCAAAAAGCAATTCAAGGTAGGTAAACCCAATAAGGCATGGTTGACGGATATCACCGAGATAAACACGCCGAATGGAAAATTATATGTGGCCATCGTGGAAGACTTGGGTAGCAGAAAGGTAGTGGGGCACGCCATGGGAACACGGATGACCAGTATGTTGCCTTTAAGTGCGTTACGAAAAGCTTTGATGGAAAGGGATATTCCAAAGGCATTGATCTGTCATTCAGATCAGGGAAGCCAGTAATTACTGCTGCCGAATCACCAGAACCCCGCGGGATGGGCGATCCTTGCGGGGTTCTTTTATTTTCAAGACAATCTCTTAAGGTATCAAAATCCACCGCTTTACTCCTTACATCCCCTATCATCGTTAAAGTTTTTCAAATCCTTTGACCTTTCGTTTTTATATTTTTTGTGTCTTTTCTAATTTATAGTAATTTGATTATTCCCTTTGTTTTCGACTTAATTGAGGTGATCTCATGGCAAACCATATGCTTAGAATCTTATTGTTGGGAACAGCTTTAACACTTTCTTCTTTTGCATTCTCCCAAAGTCCCCTGCCTAAACCCGGTGAATCGCCCAAGAGTAAAGGCCCAGTCATTGGTGCAAAGGTCGCACCACCTGCTACCACTGCATCACCCGCGGCAGAACTAAAAAAATATGATGATGTAATCACCAAGAACTTTGTTACGCAAGCGGGGGTTTTCGCTGTTCATCGAAACGAAGAAAAAGTTTTCTTTGAGCTCCCCAAGGAAATACTCGGAAAGATTTTTCTCTGGCGTGCTGAAGTCGCCAAGGGTCCGGGTGGCTCTAGCTGGGGTGGCGCTGCTTTGGGAAAAGAAATCATCCGCTTTGAACGCAGAGGCAACAAAATCTATCTTTGGAAAGACGGGTTCGCAAAACGAGCCGATGGCAAAGCTATCCAATCCGCAATCGAAGCCAGTTCCACCGATTCGATTATCGCTGTCTTTAATGTTGAATGCGAAGGCAAAGATCGCTCTGCAGTAATCAGCGTAGGCGATGTTTTCATCAACGGTATTACCGATCTCCCGATTACTGCAGCCGCTGGCTTCCCAGGCGCTTCTCATGATGCTGCCCGCTCTTATCTTTCCGAAATCAAAGCTTTTCCAACCAATGTGGAAGTAATAGTTACAGTAACTTTCCGGGGCGCACGAAGCGCAACTGCTGTTGTTCACCACAGCATTGTTCAACTACCTGAAAAACCCATGACGGGCAGATATTTCGACCCTCGCGTTGGCTACTTCACCGAATCGTTTGTCGATTACGCCCACCCCAATGGTTGGTCCCATGCCAAGGATTATATCGCACGATACCGCCTAGAAAAAAAAGATCCTGCTGCTGCGGTTAGCGAAGTCGTCAAGCCGATCATTTATTATCTTTCAAAAGAGATCCCAGAGAAATGGCGCCCAGCTATGAAGAAGGGTATTGAAGATTGGGCCCCGGCTTTTGAAAAAGCAGGCTTCAAAAATGCTATCATTTGCAAAGATGCACCAACCAAAGCTGAAGATCCAAATTTTGATCCCGAAGATGCCCGATATTCGGTCATCCGTTGGGTTGCTGAACCCATTGCCAACGCCATGGGGCCTCATGTTCATGATCCAAGAAGTGGCGAAATCATTTCTGCGCATATCATTTTCTGGCACGATATCGTCAAACTTTCTCAGATGTGGTATTTCATCCAGTGCTCTGCCCAGGATGACCGTGCGAAAAAGATCCCACTTCCCGATGAAATTACTAGCGAACTGATCCGCTATGTTTGCGCTCATGAAGTCGGGCATACCCTTGGCCTTAGGCATAATCATCGCGCCAGCCAAGCTTATTCGATCCAACAACTTCGCGATCCCAAATTCGTCGCGCAGTATGGCAGCGTTGCTTCCATCATGTCATACGGAAGGTTCAATTATGTTGCTCAACCCGAAGACAAAATCCCAGCGAAAGACCTGATCCCAAAACTTGCGCCTTATGATTTCTTTGCCATCGAGTGGGGCTACAAAGCTATCCCGAATGCGAAAACCCCTGATGAAGAAAAAACCACTTTAGATACTTGGGCTGCTAGGCAGATTGCTGAACCTTTTCTCCGCTTCGGTGGGGAAGATGGCCCTAGCACCGTAGACCCTTCTGTTCTCACTGAAAATATCGGGAATGACCCTCTCCTAGCCACCCAATTGGGCTTCAAAAATATCGACCGTGTCTTGGATTATCTCGTCTCTGCAACTACGATTAAAGGTGAAGATTTCTCCCTTCTCGAAGATGCTTACAAAGATATTATTGGTACCCGTTCCCGTTGGCTTAATGCCGTGGCCAAGCAAATTGGTGGCGTTCTAGAAAGCCGAAACTTAGCTGGAAGAGGCAGCGAAACTTTCACCCGCGTGACCGAAGAAAAGCAGCGCGCTTCACTTAACTTCCTACTTGAAAACGCTTTCATCACCCCTCCCAAACTTATTAACCCCGCATTGATCAACCTCTTTAAATTCTCTGCTACAGCCAACGATATTGCGGCCCAGCAAAAGGCTTTGCTCAATACTTTGCTTTCCTCATCTGTCATGGGCAGGCTCTTTGATGCTGAACTGCAATTGGGTGATAAAGCCTTTACTGCAACCGAATTGGTAAACGAACTTCAGAACGGATTGTTTTCCGAATTGAAGTTGCCCGAACCTAAAGTTGAACCCCTTCGTAGGCAGTTACAACGTGCTTATATCGATATCTTAAACGAAGAATTCAACCCCACTCCGGAAGTCGCTCCACAGCTTCCACCTATGGGGCCACCTTCCCGCAGCAGAAGTTCCGGCACAAAAACCAGCGAGCTTCGTTCTGTTGCCCGCATTTCCCTTGAACGACTAACAAAAGAAATTGCAGCTACTGCTCCTAAAACCAAAGACCCTGCAACCCAGGCGCACCTGAAAGATCTGGCATCCCAAATCCAAGGCTTGCTTGAACCTAAGAAGTAACTTGAATAAAAGAAATAATAGAGCATCATTTCCTTGCGCTTAATCTAAAGAGCAAGGATTCTACTCCTCGCTTAGTGGAATGCTAATACAAATTTTCTAAACAACACTAAGTCTAAAGGAATCACCCTTCCGCCTGGGTGATTTCTTATATTTGCGCTCGGCAGCGGATGCAACGGCAACAAAACCCTTGGCTCTGCAAGCATTAGACCTCTTCAAGCTGCTGTTTACCATCGCCGAAGGACTTCGGGCGCACCTCCATCTTGTCCATCATCGAGAGGAACAGTCGGGAGAGTTGGCGATTGGGTTTGCCGGTGTAGTCGAGAGCACGGCCGCCCTTGATGCGACCACCGGCCCCACCAAGAATGATCACTGGAAGCTGGTCGTTATTATGAAGAGCACCAGCCATCATGCTTGAACAGTGCATCAGCATCGTGTTATCCAGCAATGTGCGCGAACCTTCCTTGATCGCATCAAGCTTTCGAGCAAGGTAGGCGACTTGCTCCATGAAGAACTGGTTTACCTTCAACCAGTCTTCACCGTCGCTGTGCGATAGCAAGTGGTGGATCATGTAGTCGATGCCATGCCCTTTCTGCTGAACGCTCGGCAGATTCGGGAATCGTAGGGCACTATGATCATTATTGAGTTTCAGGGTGGTGATGCGGGTGGTGTCCGTTTGGAAGCCAAGCACAAGAATATCGATCATCAACTTCATGTGCTCTGCAATGTCTTGCGGCATGCCGTCCGCGGGGCGCTTTATGTTCGGCTTGTCGAGAGTGGGCCGCCAACCCTGCAACTGGCCGCTTTTACCTGCATCAGTGATTCGCTTCTCCACATCGCGCACGCTGTCGAGATACTCATCCAACTTGCGCTGATCGTTGACGCTAACTTTGCCACGCAGATCTTTGGCATCCGTCAGCACCGCATCGAGTACACTTTTATCTTCGGGAGATGATTCATCTTTGAACAATCGATCGAAAGCTAGGGATGGATAAAGTTCGAGCGGAGTCGGAGTCGTCGGCGAACTCCACGAGATATGCGAACTGTAGAGCATGCTATAGTTCTTGTGAACCGAGGGGTTCGACTGCTCGCAGGCCAGCACGAGACTAGGCACCTTGTTGCTCTTACCATAGGATTGGGCTAGCACCTGATCGAAACTGGTGCCGGAGCGGATTTCGCCGCCGCTCGCGATCGGTGCGCCGGAGAGCATGTTGCCAGTTTGCGAACTGTGAATGTTGCCCTTCCGTGCTTCCTCGTGATAGAGGCCACGAACGAACAACATTTTCGAGCGAAATTCGGTCAACGGTTGGAGTACGCGCCCCAGTTCCATCTTGTCGCCTTCGCCTTTGGCCCACCATTCCTTGGAATGAAAACCATTTCCGGAGAAGGTTACACAGAGCCGAACCGGTGCTTCACTTGCTTTAGAACCATAAGGGCGTTCATCGCCCCAGACATTACGAGATTCGAGCCAAGGTAGTGCCATTGACACTCCGACTCCACGCAAAAACGTCCTGCGATTAAATTGATGATTGGTCATCGTTTGCCCTTTCGATAAAAGTTTGATGGTATACTATTTCTTTTCTTGAAGTTCAACGTTTTGTCCGCGAATCTCGCGGAACTGCCGACTACGGACGATCGTTTCAATCAAGTCTCCGAAGTGATGTTCCTTCTCTTGGACCATCGCTTCGAGCATCGGCTGATCGGAAAGTTGGACACTTCGACCGAGTGAGAATCCTAGCAACTTACGGCCGAACTGCTTCAGGAAATCCCGCTTTCGGTTCTTTAGTATATAGTCGCGAAGATCGCCGAGTCCATCGATGGAGGTGCCGTCCATCAAAGTCGTTTTCGTGTCGGCCTTCCGACTGCGACCAATCGCATCGAAGCTTTCTAGTGCAAAACCGTAGGGATCGATTCGCTTGTGGCAGCCGACACAGTTCGCATCCCGACTGTGACGTTCAATGAGTTGGCGTTCAGTCAATCCGGTAGGAGCCTCCTCGGGCAGAATCGGAACGCCCTTGGGCGGCTTGGGCAGCTTGTCGCCTAGTAAGACTTCGGTAACCCACGTACCACGAAGGATCGCACTGGTTCGCGATGCCCCGGACTGTTTGCTGAGCGTAGCGCCGAAACCTAGGATACCACCACGGCCCTTCTCACGCTGGCCTTCCACTCGCTGCCAATCTGTGCCCGTGATTTTCATGCCATAGTGGTCTGCGAGATTCTTATTTAGGAAGGTATGATCTGCGTTAAGCAGTTGCAACACATCCTGATCATTCTGGAATAGGTCGACGAAGAATCGAGTCACTTCCTCTTGCAGGTCTTCGCGTATAGTGGCAAACGTCGGGAAGTGGCGTTCGCTTTTCTCGTTCAGGGTCGCGACATCACGGACATGCAACCATTGGCAGCCGAACTCTGTGGCGAGTCTGCGAATCTTCTCATTTTTCAGCATGCGGCGAGCTTGGGCGGCCAGCACATCCGGATTGCGGAGTTTACTTTCGGCGGCCAATCGACGGAGTTCGTCATCGGGCATTGACGACCAGAGGAAGTAGCTTAACCGCGTCGCCAGTTCCCAATCGTTTACTGGGCCATTGCGATCCGGCACTCGTTCGCCACGGTAAAGGAACGTGGGAGAAGTAAGGATCCGCGCCAGCATCAATCGTGGAGGGCTTTGCTTCAGGCTGGCGATTTCCGTTTCGCTAAGCGGTCGCCTCCAGGCTTTCGCCGCTAAGTCGATCACCGCTTGACGTTGAACTGAATCGGCTGCTAGCTGCTTTCTGCGAAACTCGTCAGCAGCTTTCTTCGTCGGTTCACGAAGTGGATCGAACTCCTTTACAAGATCTGGACGATCCTGCGTAGCGTATTGATAGATCTGATCGAACGCAGACACTTTTTTGATCGGCTCTTCGCTGACGAAAAGCAACTCCGCCCACAGCCGATCAAGTTCTTTCGCATCCGAATCCGAGAGCATCAGTCGACGGAGATGCTCGTCTTCCCTGTAGAACAGCGTCAAGGTGACGACCTCATCCACCGGGACGATGCGCATGTAACACAAAGCTGTCGGGAATAGTTTGCGGAACTCCTCGAAGCTCGCCTCAAACCGCTGGCGAACCGGACTACCATCGTTCACGATGATCGGGATTCCGGGAATTATCGAGTTGATCGGAGCGATTGGTTTCTGCTTGAGTATTTGAGCCTGCACGCTTCCTACACTCGGATTATCGAGACGGGCTGTGACAACGAACTCCGTACCATTTGCGAGTGCTGCGGGGATTGTCAGCTCGATCGCCGCAGGTGCTTGGCTTGTCAACGATTGTTTCTCGCCATTACCCTTGAAGGAGCGAATCGAAGCGGCCAGCAAAGGGTGCGATAGTGGAAAATCCTTCTCTAAATGTTCGCGCACTTTTGCGGCCAGTTCAGGCGAAGGCTTTTTCCGCCAGTTCGCAAGCGGTGCTGGCAGATTGAGTGCAACATCTTGCGAGGCCGGTTGACTGAGGAAGTGCCAGGGGCCGTTGGGGTTTCCAGCGAGAATGTTTGGAGAAACATCCTTCGCCAAATCCCACGATTTCGTGCCATCAGTGAGTGCTAGATTTACCGCAGTCAAGTCGCATGAATGGTTCCCATCGCGAGGGCCTATGACGATTGCGACCACTTGATCTGATTCGATGCGAACATTCCCGAGCGGGCCGAGCTGGATCGGTTTGGCTCCTTGAGAGACGCCAGAAGCAAGCCGTTCAGTTGTAGTTCCGCGTCGTACCTCCAAGGCCCAAGTGATACCGTTGCCACACTCGGGATGGGCGTGCATGACCTTGCCCGAGATCGTGAGCTTGTCAGTGGATACTGCGCTTTTCCACGCGATAACCGAAGACCGATCTGGGGCCGGATGCGTGGCGATGCTATGGGGTTCCATCGTGCCAGGTATCCGCACGCGCCCATCGGATGAATTGGCCAATATACTTAAATCGCGGTCGCCGGTCCACCCACTGATAAAGGCATAGTCCGGTGTCCGCATTATTTTTTTCGTCATCAGCGGTTCAAGCTTGGTTCCACCGAACCCGAGATAGTCTTGCCAGCGAGCAAGGATGTCCGCATCGACTTCCGCCTTGCCACCAGCCAACACCGAGAGAGCAGATTCGGTTGACGCAAGGATTTTAGTACGTTCCGTTTCAAGGTGCTTCACCAGTTCAGGCAATTGAGCGATCGGAAAGTCAGGCCGGCCTTTGGCTACAAGACGCGGATTTTCCCAGATGATCTTGTCACCCTCACCACCATCGCCAGCGGTTCCGCCGACAAGGTAGACCGTGTGGTCGCGGTTACCATCAAGTTTGATCCGGAGTTCCTGTTGAGAAACGAGCGGCGAGACAGGTTCCTGCCAGGCTTTCGGTCCTTTCGCACGACCAATGTGGCCAATGTTTGAGAACTTCCAGAGCGCATTCTGCCAAGCTTCGACATCGGCAACGGTCAACTGCTTGGCTGCAAACTTCTCGCGGAGTGGATCCAACAGGATCGACGGTTCCTTCATCGACAGGGCCGAGCGAAGCAACTCGAGATACTTGGAACTCAGACCATCAACATTGCCTCGACCCTGCAGTGCATCGAGGTAGCGAGCGACCGGCAGTCGCCCTCCACCCGTACCGACATCTAGCGATATACCCTGTTGCACCGTACGCGAACCTCCGCCCGTTGTGGTGTACTTTGCATAGAAGGATCGAATCCGAGCCAGCGATTCGTTCGTCCAATCCTGAGGCGAATCGCTCGAAGAGAATCGAACCCCATCGGGCAACAACACCATGTGCCGCGAGACATCTTTGGCCCCATCAAGATATTTTCGTAGCAAGGCTGGCGACATAACGAGAGCCGCCCCGGCATTGGTGAAGCCCTCACCAGCAGCGCCATCAACAGGAAACTCGCGGGCCGGGTCGAGAGTAGGCACTCCAACTAGGTCGCGAATTGTATAGGTATACTCGTGATTAGATAGCCTACGCAGCACCACAGGCCCCGGATCGCCCGCATTCGCCAATGCAACTTCGTTGAGAGTTTCTTGGATCCACTTGGTCAGTTGCTGTTTCTGATCTGCCGACATTTGCTTGGCCGACTTCGGTGGCATCTCGCCGGTGGTTAGTTGATCTAGAACGTGTTCCCAAACCTCGGTCTGATTCTTGATTGATGCAACCGTAGTGAAGCGTTCGAGGTCGAGTTCCCCCTTCTGCTTCTCGGTCGAATGGCAGGTAACGCAGTAATCGCGCAAAACGGGTCGGACTGTCTTCTCAAACACCGCCTCATTCACGGGGCGTTTCTCTTGAGCCAGCACGGTACGGGTCGTGGCATGAGGCCAGCACCATACCACGAATGCAGCTACGCCGATTGATATCATTGACACCATTACCCGCTTGCGAATCGTCATTACAGTACCTCATTCGTTCTTGATCGAAATCTATTAGATACCAGTTAGCCGTTCCTTTGAGTCGCCGAAGCGGTCGAGTTCCAAACCGCCCCACTCCATCAGGCTGAGGAACAAACTGCACATGCGGCGGTTCGGGGAATTCAAATAATCGAGCACGCGACCGCCACGGAGTTTACCGCCCGCGCCGCCAAGCAGGATAATCGGCAACTGCTTCGCATCATGGTTGCCGTGCAGCATACTCGAACAATGCATGATGGTGGTGTTGTCTAGCAGGGTGCGGTCGCCTTCTTTCACTTCCGCCATCTTCTCGCAGATGTAGGCGAGCTGGGACATAAAGAACTGGTTGACCACGATGAGTTCTTTAGGCTGGGTGTGGGCCATCTGGTGATGTTGATCTTTGGCGCCGCAATGAGTGTGAGTTTCAGCCGAGCCATCGTTGCAATACTTAAGGGTCGCGATCCGGGTGGTATCCGTGCGGAAGGCAAGCAGCATGATATCTGTCATCAGTTTCCAATACTCCGGAATGTCGGCGGGAATTCCATCGGCGGGTCGAGGACGATCGGGTGTGGCCCGGGTTGGCTTCCAACCGTTTGCATCGCGTTCTTTGCCCGCTCGTTTGATGCGCCCTTCGATCTCGTGAACGCTGCCGAGATATTCCTCGAACCGCTGCCGATCCGATAGGGAT
>Ga0209033_1000301_pt1 | contig 28245 bp, 26 predicted proteins | sample LauGreFa1BDMLBDN_2_FD_188218 | JGI IMG/M metagenome (GOLD analysis project Ga0209033, IMG submission 188218) | Freshwater lake microbial communities from Lake Michigan, USA - Fa13.BD.MLB.DN (SPAdes) (version 2) | ecosystem: Environmental > Aquatic > Freshwater > Lake | place: Lake Michigan, USA...
GAATGAGTACAGTGCATTTAATATTTGGGTTGGTGCAGGCGGCACCGGTAGTTCAAGTGCTCAACTTGGTGGCAATGGTGGATGGTCTGCAATTGTTCCACCAGATTCTGGTGTTCCTGGTCTATACCTATGGGCCGGTGGTGGCGGTGGCGGTGGAAGTGGAAGCACTAATCCTTCAATCGCATATGGTGCTCCGGCAGATGGATTAGCTGGTGCAACAATCTCTCAAGTACGTGGCAATGGTGGTGGTGCCGGTTTTAACTTTGCTATTTCCCCTACTCGATATTGGGGCTTAGGTGGAGTTGGTTCATATAACGGTGGCAATACCTATCTCTGCACAACTGGCGATGTTTACCACAATTCAAACCGTTCAACTGGCGGTGGCGGCGGTGCCGGAGGAAATGGTGGAGGTTTTGGATCTGCAGGTGTTTCACTTTCTAGTCAGTGTGGATTTTCTGTTTTCAGTGAATTGAACGCAAATTTTTACGGCAACTCAAATGGTGGTATTGGAAAATCTAATTCACTGACTAAAGAAATCTGTCAGTTGACTGCAATGCAAAGTATCTATACCTGCACCATGCTTACTGAAAAATATTTTGGTGCTGGAGGTGGAGGATCTGATGGACGTGGGGCAAATGAAACAGGTTATAACGCATTAGGGGCTGGCTCAGGCGGCGACAGTGGAGGTGGATACGGAGAGCAGGTGCAGTCTGGTCTTGGAAATTATTTTTCAGCTGGTAAGGCTAATACCGGCGGTGGTGGCGGTGGTGGCCTTGGAACTGGCGCAGCTGGTGGAAGTGGCTTAGTAGTTTTAGTTGTAACTAAGTCAACTCCAACAATTTCATATGCCAGCTCATTAAAATCTGCGATGCTTAAAAAACGAAATGCATATACATTGCCAGCAGCATCAGCCTCACCTTCAAATGGGCTGGGTGTAACACTTACATCTGCAACCACTTCAGTTTGCACAATACGCGGTAATGATGTCACCTTTGTTGCCGATGGCACCTGCACAATTACTGCAAGTAGCACTGCTTCAGATGGATTTTATGCGGCAAGTAGAAGCGACTCCTTTGCAATTATTAACAACAATACCCAAAATGTTCAGTCGGTTAAATTAGTTGATCCGCAAGTGACGGGCACGCAAAAGATAAATCTAGCTAGACCAAATATCAGAGATCCTTATAGCGGTACATATGAGGTGCATACATGTGTGGATGTAGTTAGCGGCCCTGCATCCCTTAGTGGGAATGTGGCAACAAGTGATGTGTTAGTGGGAATTAATGGCTCATATGATGCTTCAAAGGTGACAAGTATTTCAGGAGGACTTCGGATTAATGCAAGTAAATCTCTCACCGATACCTATTTAGGCAATTTATATATCCAAGCTGTGGGGTCGACAAAAATAACCAGAGTAAATAACTCCTCTTTATACATATTAATCCGATCCAATCTGATTGCAGATGCAGCCACTGATGCAATTGAGGCCTATTGTGATGATGAGAATAAAAACTGGGTTCAGATCAAAAGCTCGGATCGAATTAGAAGCAGAACCAATATTTCTGTTTCAAGGCCTGTACGCAGATAAAAAAATCCCCGCCCATTAGAGGCGGGGAATAAAGGAAAAGAAAACTTTAGTGGTGACCACCCTCTAGCTCTTTAACCTCTGCAGCTGTTGGCTTAGCAATATTTTCAGCATTTGCTGCGCTAAACCGCGCCTGAAGTTTTGCTCGAATTCCCTTTGGATTAATAACACCACGTGCATCCTCTTTAACTAAGGCGATCGCCTTTGGTTGCTCATGTTGAGTTAAGGTGAATTTCTTAGCAGGAGATAGCTCCTCATGAATCTCAATGAACTCACCATGAGGCAGCATTACAAGACGTCCAGTTTCTTTTCCATGCAATACCAACTCACGATCTGCTCGTTGCAGAGATAGACAGATTCGCTTTGTTATCACAAAGGCAAGTGGTGGCAGGACGATGATGCCAATTCGAGAGAACCACATAATTTGATTGATAGTTAAATCAAAGTGGGTTGCGATAATGTCATTTCCACCATTGATAAGTGCTACCAACATAAATGTTAAGGACATAACACCTAAAGCGGTTCGGTTTGGCACATTTCTTGGACGATCTAACAAATGGTGCTCACGCTTATCACCAGTCATCCAGCTTTCAATAAATGGGTAGAGCGCCATACCAGTGAAGATAATTCCGGGAATTATTAAACCTGGAATCAAAATATTCCAAGAGATGGTGTGGCCAAAAAGATAAGTTTCAATTGGGGGAGCCATGCGGACTAATCCATCAAGCCAACCCATATACCAATCTGGTTGGGAGCCAGCAGAGATCTGACCTGGTGTGTAGGGACCGTAAAGCCAAATTGGGTTAATTGAAGCAACCGCGCCAAGGAAGGCGGTAATTCCAAATACGATAAAGAAAAATCCGCCAGCCTTTGCCATGTAAACCGGCATTAATGGATAACCAACAACATTTTTCTCAGTTCGGCCTGGGCCTGGATACTGTGTGTGTTTCTGGTACCAAACCAACATTAGGTGGACAGTAATTAAGGCTAGGAAGATTCCAGGTAATAACAGTACGTGCACAATATAAATACGTGGAATAAATACCTCACCTGGGAATGCACCACCAAAGGCGAAGAAGGATAGGTAGGTGCCAACTACTGGAATTGATTGAATGATTGCATGGGCAATTCGAATACCAGTACCAGATAACAAATCATCCGGTAGTGAGTAACCAAGGAAGCCTTCAACAATACCTAGAGTTAATAATGCAATACCCAAGATCCAGTTGAACTCACGTGGTTTACGAAATGCACCGGTGAAGAAAACTCTAAGTAGGTGAACCACAATTGCAGCCATAAAAATCAAAGCTGCCCAGTGGTGAATTTGACGCATTAGTAAGCCACCACGAACATCAAATGAGATGTGCAAGGTTGAGGCATAAGCTGCGCTCATCTCAACATCCTTTAATGGTTGATAGCTGCCCTCATAAACCACATGGCGCATTGATGGATCAAACCAAAATGTTAAGAAGGTGCCGGAGAGTAGGAGAATAAGGAAGGAGTAAAGAGCGATCTCACCCAACATAAATGACCAGTGATCTGGGAAAACCTTTTGCAGGTTTTTCTTCATCCAAGCAGCAGCACCAGTTCGCTCATCAACATAATTAGCTACATTGCCAGCAATTCTCTCCCGTGCACTCATGATTTTCTCTCCCAGAAGCTAGGTCCAACAGCTTCAGTAAATGGTTGTTTAGCGATCAGGTAACCATCAGCATCGACGGTGATTGCTAATTGTGGCAGCGGTCTAGCTGCCGGACCAAAGATAACCTTTGCAGCACGTGTGACATCAAAGGTTGATTGATGACATGGGCAAAGTAGGTGTTTAGTTGTTTGTTCATAAAGTGCTACCGCGCATCCCATATGTGAGCAGATCTTTGAGAAGGCGATAATGCCTTCATGGGTCCAGGAAAGCCGTTCTGGATCTAATTGAAACTCAGATGGGCGTAATCTAATTAAAAGAACTGCATCCTTTGCAATATCTTCTAAGGTGCGCTTTTTGCCAGCAGGTAGCTCTGGCATTACCTGAGCAACACCGCCCACCTCTAAATCACTTGCCTTAATTGGGCGATCACCTGGATCGGTAACTAAACGTGTACCAGTTTTCCAAGTAGTTTCATTTAAAGCATTACCTGGCAGTGGACCTAAATCTCGAAGTAATAAAATTGCCGGAAGGCCAGCAAGACCGGCAGCTGCAGCTAGGGTGCGTTTAATTAATGGTCTTCTGCCAAGACCAGCTAACTCAGCCCCCTCTTTTGCGGCTTTAACAAACTCACCACGATCTGAATCATCAGATCTCATCTCATGACGGTATGCAATTACCTCTTGATCTGGCATCAAAGTTTTTGCCCAATGCACTGCGCCAAAGCCAATAAACAAAAGGCTCATCGCCATACCTAGTCCAATACCTAATTGCTGGGCATTGGTACTTCCCATAATTGGGATAAAGATAAATTGATCCTCTTTGATGAAGAAGAATGAGTAGATAAATAACAATGTGCCAAAGGCAGAGAGTGAGAATAAAACTGCAACCTGACGCTCAGCCCGCTTAGCTGCAATTGGATCGGTATCTGCTTTGCGATGGATATGTTCAGGCAATCCTGGATCTGCTAATGGCTCTAACTCTTTAGACATTTTTCCTCTACCTTGCCTTTGCAGTTAACCAGACAGCGATACCAATTAAAAGACCTAATCCAAATGTCCAGATAAGTAAGCCTTCAGTTACCGGACCTACTCGACCAAGGGCTGCGCCACCTAAGTTTGGCTCACTCTCTGCTGCCTTAATCCATTTGATAATTGAAAGTTTTTCCTCAGGGGTAATAATTTTGTCAGAAAATACTGGCATTGCTTGTGGTCCAGTAATCATCGCTTCATAAATATGTTTTGGCTCTACTCCCATTACAGATGGTGCGTACTTACCTTGAGTTAGCGCCCCACCTTGGCCAGCAAAGTTATGACACATTGCGCAGTTATTTCTAAATAACTCACCACCCTCGGCGGTGTTGCCATCGCGCTCCCAAGTAATCTCTTCATTTGTGTAGGCACGAGGTCCTGGTGCTAAAGATGCAACATAGGCAGCAAGGGCTGCAACCTCTTCCTCGTTATATACAGGTGCCTTTCGCATTGCTTGTTGACTCATATCCTGCATCGGCATACGGCCAGTTGCTACTTGAAAATCAACGGAGGCAGCGCCAACTCCAATTAAAGATGGTGCAACTGCGCCACCTTCAGAATTCAAACCATGACATGAGGAGCAACCCTTTAAGAAAATCTGTTGACCCTCTTCAATTAAGGTTGATTTAGCTTGGGCATTAACCGCTTTCGGTGCCTCAGTTGCACTTGCCACGGAGAAGGTTAAGCCGATACCAAAGAGTGCGAATAGTAAAAGGAGCGGGGTAGCCAACTTGTGGCGACGGTACTTAGATAAAAATTTCATAATTATTTAATTAGGTAAATCGCAGAAAATAGTGCAATCCACACAATATCTACGAAGTGCCAGTAGTAGGAGACCACAATTGCTGTGGTTGCTTGGGAGTGACCAAATTTTTGGGCGCGAAATACTCTAATCAAAACGATTAAGAATGCGATCAATCCACCAGTTACATGCAGTCCATGAAAACCAGTTGTCATATAAAAAACTGAGCCATATGCATTTGAGGAAAGGGAGAGATTTTCACTAACCAACATTGCATACTCATAAACTTGACCTGCAATAAAGAAGGCGCCCATTAAAAATGTTAAGGCAAACCACTCCCGCATTCCCCACTTACTAAATTGCCACAAACTTCCCTCACGGCGAGCCTGAAAACGCTCCGCAGCAAAGACGCCGTATTGGCAGGTAACGGAGGAGAGAACTAAAACAGTTGTATTAGTTGCCGCAAATGGAATATTTAATAACTCAGTTGACTCAGCCCAAACCTTTGGACCTTGTACTGCGCGGGTGGTGAAGTACATCGCAAAGAGTGCGGCGAAAAACATTAACTCCGAGGAGAGCCAGACAATGGTGCCAACTGCAACCAGGTTAGGTCGGTTGGTTTTAACCACTGGGCTGGCGTAGGTACTCATGGGGCAGATTATTCCCGAAATAGATGGGAATGCCTCATTTAGGTATGGGGGAGCAGCCCTACTATTTGGTGAAACTGATCACCCAAGGCCGGTGATAATCGATGGGAGCCCAACTTTGCTGGCTAGGTAGGATTATCACCATGCAAAAGTTGGTAATCACCCTTTACTCAGATGATTCAGCAGTTCGAAAGACTGTGATTGCAGCCCTTGGTAAACAGATCGATAAGGATCTGCCAATTCATGAGATTAAAGAGTTTGCTACCGCCGATGCCCTTCGTCTTTATGTTGATAGTAAAAAACAGGTTGATCTTTTTATATTAGATGCCGAAGCAGTTCCAGAAGGTGGCATGGGAGTTGCTAGGCAATTAAAGGATGAGGTTTTTAACTGTCCACCAGTTTTATTAATCACCGCGCGAGCTTCGGATAATTGGCTTGCCACCTGGTCAAAGGCTGAGGCGACCGTACTACATCCAATTGATCCATTTACTATTGCAAGTAAGTGCGCTTCGTTGTTAAAAGCTAATTCTGCGCTCGCTAATTAATTAGATAACGCGCATGAAGTGGGATCAAATCTTTGCCGCGTTGGCAGATAAAAAAGATCTCTCAAATGAGCAAGTCACCTGGGGCATGTCCCAAATATTAGAAGGTGCTGCCAGTAATGAAGATATAAAAGCATTTCTAACTGGTTTAAAAGCAAAGGGTGAAAGTGCGCAGGAGGTTGAGGCCTTGGTAGCGCAGATGTATAAATACTCGGCTCCAATAAATATTTCAGAACGCGCCGTCGACACCGTCGGCACTGGTGGTGATGGTGCTAACACAATTAATATTTCAACTACTGCAGCAATCATCACAAATGCAGCAGGGGCTAGAGTGGTTAAGCATGGCAATCGCGCTGCCTCATCTAAATCAGGATCAGCAGATCTATTGGAGGCACTTGGCGTAAAGATTGATCTAACTGGGGCTGAGGTTGAACAAACTGTTCACAAAATTGGGATTGGTTTTTGTTTTGCGCCAATTTTTCACTCATCGATGAAGCATGCAGTTGCCGCTAGAAAAGAATTAGGCGTGCCAACGGTTTTTAATATTTTAGGCCCGTTAGCAAATCCAGCTAAACCAATAGCAGCAGCTATTGGAGTTGCCCGGGCTGAGCTAATGCCATTAATGGCGCAGGTTTTACTAGATCAAGGTAAAGAGGGATTTATTTTCCGTGGCGATGATGGATTAGATGAGGTCTCACTTTCAACAACCACCACCGTAATCCAAATCAGTAAGGGCAAGTTAAAGCAAGAGCTCTTCAATCCAGCTGAATTAGGAATCGCAACCGCGCCAATTACGGCCCTTGCTGGCGGAGATGCCAAATACAACGCACAGATGACCCAACAAATATTTGCCGGCAAATCCGGGCCAATGCGGGATGCGGTTACTTTAAATGCAGCCTTTGCTATCGCAGCATTTAAAGCTGATTTTGATTTACCGCTGCAAACTCAAATTGCTAATGGATTTGTGTTAGCCAATAAGGCAATTGATTCTGGTGCTGCCCAATCAGTGCTTAAGAAATGGGTGGAATTAAGTAATGAGATTGTTTCAGCTAGATAGAGGATAAGCCCCAGTAATTTTGACGTTGAATATGAGCGGCAGTTTTTGCAAACTCAAGTAATTGATCCAGGGTTGTAATCTCCAGGGAACCAAGCCGTTCAAATAATCCATGCAAGATCTCTGTGGTTGCCTTGGCATCATCTAGGGCACGGTGGTTTGGCTCAGTTTTAGTTCCAAAAAATTGCGCAAGAGTTCCTAATTTGCAATCTCTAACATCTTCTTTTGTTAACAGCTGCCTGGCAATAGTGACAGTGTCTAACGTCTTGTACTTTGGCCACTCATAATCTAATTCTTTGGCCGCGCTTTTAAGAAAACTTAAGTCAAAGGGAGCGTTATGTGCTACCAAAACCGACTCATTATGGCTTCCGGCAAACTCTAAAAAGGTAGGAAATATTTCATCAATTACTGGAGCATGTGCCAACATCAAATCATTGATGCCAGTCATTGCGGTTATGTACTCAGGAATTGGTGAAAGAGGATTTACAAATGATTTGAACTCTCCAATAATCTCACCACCCTTAACTTTCACCGCCCCAATTTCGGTGATCGCAGCACCTTTTTTGGGAGAGGCACCGGTAGTTTCAAGATCAACAACTACAAAGGTGGTTTCTTGAAGTAATGTGCTCATGGCTAAAAGATACTAGCCAGATCTGACAGTGGTATTACTTTGCGTTAGAGATTAAAAAAAGCCTTGATTGCGCTAACAATCATCTCTACTGCAATTGCTGAAAGGAGTAATCCTGCGATTCTTGCAAGTAAGTCCACGCCAGAATCTTTAATCACTGCCAATATCTTGGTTGAGAACATAAAGGTCAAACCAATAAGGAAGTGAACGGCAAAAATTGCAATTGCCAAAGCGGTTAGTTGATCATTGCCATCTGCTTTTTGAACATAAAGCATGGTGGTCACAATCGCGCCAGGCCCAGCTAGTAGTGGTGTGCCAAGTGGAACTAGTGCAATATTTTGTGTGGCTGCTGAATCACTATCGGTCAAAGATCCTGTTAGTAATCCAAGTCCAGTGATAAGCAGCAGGATTCCACCAGCGCCTTGAAGTGCGGCGAGTGAGATATTTAAGTAATCAAGGATTGCATTTCCAAAGAGTGCAAAGGAGACAATTACAAAAAGTGATACCGCAGCTGCCTGCCAAGCCAGCCGTCGTTGTTGCTTAATTGTTTTGCCTGAAGCTAGACCTAAAAAGATTGGGGCAGCACCTGGCGGATCTAAAATAACAAATAAGGTTACAAAGGCCTGAGCGCCAAATGTTAAGGCCGAAATGGTCACTGCATCATTCATAAGGCAATCTTAACTGATGAAAAAACTTTTAAAGATCAGTTATTGAGGTGTTGCTTACTAAACAAAATGGGTGACCAGCCGGATCAAAATAAACTCTGAAATTATCAGCGGGATTAGATGAGGTTTGAATTGGTGATTTTACGGCTCCGATTTGAAGCAATTTCTCCTCGGCGATATCTAAATTAGGAACATCAAAATCTAAGTGAGCTTGTTGTGGAATCGGCCCTTCTGGCCAAGTTGGTTTTACATAGTTTTTAACTCGTTGAAAAGCAATTTTTGTAACACCATTATCAACTAACTCAACCCAAAGTGGATCACCATTTTTAGATAGGTGGGCCACCACAACTTCAAACCCTGTGATCTTGGCATAGAAATTGGCTAACGCCACAGGATCAGGACAATCTAAAGCGGTGAGTGAGTATTTTGCAATTGCCATAAGGGGATATTAACCATCTTGATTACTCTTTAATAATTATAAAGAAAAAGTGTCTTTAAACTACTTGCCACCGATTGACCTGAGCCCCTAGCCTTACCCGAAATAACTGCTGGAGGAAAAAATGGGATTAAGCAAGGACGCTAAGAGCTTTACCAAGATTACTTTGGATGAAAGTGAAATGCCCACCCAGTGGTACAACATAATTCCCGATCTTCCATCGCCACCGCCACCACCATTGCATCCTGGTACACATCAACCAGTAGGGCCGGCTGATCTTGCTCCACTGTTTCCAATGGATTTAATTTTGCAAGAGGTTTCCACTGATTCATATATTGATATTCCAGGTGAGGTTTTAGATGTTTACCGCACTTGGCGGCCATCACCATTATTTAGAGCAAGAAGATTAGAAAAACTTCTCGATACACCAGCTCGTATTTATTACAAGTATGAGGGTGTCTCACCAGCAGGTTCACACAAAACAAATACCTCTGTGCCTCAGGCTTACTACAACAAGAAGGCTGGCATAAAGAAAATTACAACTGAAACTGGTGCTGGACAGTGGGGAACTGCCTTGGCATTTGCTTGTTCACTATTTGATTTGGAGTGTGAGGTTTGGCAAGTAGGCGGTTCCTATGATGCAAAGCCATATCGCCGATTGATGATGGAAGTATTTGGTGCAAATGTTCATCGCTCACCATCACAATTAACAGAAGCTGGTCGAAAGTTAGCCCTAGATCCAAAAAATCATTCTGGCTCTTTAGGTATTGCTATTTCAGAAGCGGTTGAGGCAGCGGTTACTGATCCAACTGTGGCTTATGCACTTGGCTCTGTTTTAAACCATGTGCTCATGCACCAAACAATTATTGGTGAAGAGGCGTTAAAACAACTTGCAAAGGTTGGTGAAACCCCAGACCTATTAGTTGGTTGCACAGGTGGAGGCTCAAACTTTGCAGGATTATCTTTCCCATTCATCAGAGAGAAGTTAAAAGGAAAGATGAATCCGGAGATTCGCGCAGTCGAACCAGCATCTTGCCCATCATTAACTCGAGGAACTTATGCTTATGATTTCGGTGATACTGCTGGAATGACACCATTAATGAAGATGCATACCTTGGGTCATGATTTTATTCCAGATCCAATTCATGCTGGTGGTCTTCGCTATCATGGAATGGCACCACTTATTTCACACATCTATGAATTAGGAATGATGACTGCAGAAAGCGTGGGTCAAAAGGAGTGCTTTGCAGCAGCTGTTCAATTTGCAAGAACTGAAGGAATTGTTCCAGCACCAGAACCAACACATGCAATTGCAGTTGCAATTGCAGAGGCATTAAAGGCTAAAGAAACTGGTGAAGAGAAGGTAATTCTGACCGCTCTTTGTGGTCATGGACACTTTGATCTTGCTGCTTATGATGCATTTTTAAATGGAAATATGGTTGATTCAGTACTTAATGACAAGGATTTTGAGGCTGCACTAGCCGCACTTCCTGTTATGTAAGTGGGATTCCTACTTGCAAACGAGTAAGTTTTAACCATGATTAATCGCGGCAATCTTGCATCTTTGCGCAAAGTAGAGGATCAACGCTTTTTAGAGACTCACAAAAAAAGTGGTGAATTATTTGCCAAGGCTAAAGATTCAATGCCAAATGGTGTTCCTATGTCATGGATGTCTAAATGGCCTGGTGCGTATCCAGTATTTGTGGAGGAAGCAAAGGGTGCAAGTTTTGTCGATGTGGATGGCAATACTTATATAGATTTTTGTTTGGGTGATACCGGGTCAATGACCGGCCATTCACCTGAGGCAACTGTGGCAGCAATTAGAGAGCAAGCAGGTCGTGGATTATCAGCAATGCTGCCTACGAAGGATGCAGCAGCTGTTTCAACTGAATTGGCAAAAAGGTTTGGAGTTCCACTTTGGCAATTCACAGTTTCAGCAACAGATGCAAATCGCCATGTGATTCGCTACTCCAGATTGATCACTAAAAAATCGAAAATCATTGTAATTGATCGCTGCTATCACGGAAGTGTGGATGAAACCTTTGCTACTTTAGATTCATCTGGAAAAACAGTTTCCAGAGAGGGCAATATCGGAGCTCCAATAGATTTAGATAAAACTACCCGGGTAGTGCCATTCAATGATTTAGATGCGATGAAAAATGCGTTACAACAAAATGACGTTGCGGCAATTTTGATGGAGCCAGCTATGACCAATGTTGGAATTGTGTTGCCAGCAGATGGGTATTTAAAAGCTGTTGAGAAACTTGCAAAAGAGTTTGGCGCTAAATTAATTATTGATGAAACGCACACTATTTCGGTTGGTCCTGGTGGAATGACCGCACAACTTGGATTAAAGCCTGATTTTCTAACCATAGGCAAAGCAATCGGTGGGGGTTTTCCAACTGGAGCATTTGGCATGAGCAGCGAAATTGCGCAAGCAATCAAATCCCAGGTTGAACTTGAGGTGATTGATACTGGTGGTGTTGGTGGCACATTAGCTGCAAATGCTCTTTCGCTCGCTGCAATGCGAGCAACCCTCACAAAAGTTTTAACTGAAGAGAACTTTGAAAAGATGATCAAATTGGGCACAAGGTGGGCAGATGGGGTTGAAAAGGTAATTGAAAAATATAAACTTCCATGGAGTGTTAATCGATTAGGGGCAAGGGCGGAGTACATGTTCAGCGCTAACTCGCCGAAAAATGGCAGACAGGCGGCTGACGCTGGTGATTTTGAACTGGAGCAATACATCCATTTAAGAATGCTAAATGATGGATTTTTAATTACGCCATTTCACAATATGGCTTTAATTTCACCAGATACAACTGCTGCTGATGTTGATGCTCATACTCAGGCCTTCGACAAGATGTGTGGTGAATTAATTGGCTAACTCAATCTTTAAGTTAAAAGATGGTAGAGATTACGACTACGTAGCAAATGATGTGGAGAGTAAATCTGCAATTCTTTTTCATCATGGCACACCAGGTGATTGCACGGTTTGGTCCTCTTGGGTATCTGGCATATCAACAGTTAGAGCAATAGCTGCAAGCAGGCCAGGTTATGGTTTAAGCAGTAGACGCCGTGGCCGTAATGTTGCATCTGATATCGATAATAACTCTGAATTGTTGGAACACTTTGGTATAGAAAAGTTTGTTTCGATTGGATGGTCTGGCGGGGGACCACATGCATTAAATATGACTAGGCACCCAAAAAATGTTGGCGCCATCACCTTGGCTGGAGTGGGTGAATGGGGAAATGATGACCTTAATTTTCTTGCAGGTATGGGGCCAGAAAATCATGAAGAGTTTGGCGCTGCCCTAGCTGGTGAGACTGAAATTGAAAACTGGATGATTAAGAATTCACCTGCTTTTAAAACAGTAACCGGTTCAGATTTGATCTCCTCTTTTGGTGGACTTATTGGTGATGCCGATAAAAAAGCATTGACACCTGAGGTTGCTGAGGAGGATGCAGCAGTTTTCCGCCGAGCTCTATCTTTGGGCTACTACGGATGGCAAGATGACGATATAGCTTTTGTGCAATCATTTGGATTTGAGTTAAGCAAAATAGAAAAGCCAGTACTTGTTTGGCAAGGTGATGATGATTTTATGGTTCCTCGGGAACATAGCAATTGGCTTGCTAAACACATTCCAACTGCAAAATTAAATTTTGTGCCAGGTCATGGGCATATTTCGTTGGTGCACAGCTATCGCAAGGAAATTATCAGCCAAGCTTTGAACCTGCTTAATTCTTGATGCAATCGCAAATTAAACTCCTTCCAATCTCACAAGCTTTAGATTTTGCTGATCAGCCACTGAGCTGGAGTTTGAAAATGTGGGGAGAAGGTAAATCTGAATTTTCGGCTCAAGATTGGCATGATTTTTACCAAAGAGCTAAATCTGCAAACTATGAATCTTGGGATCACAACGGCACTGATCAAGAGTTACTTTTCATGGCGATTAGTGAGATTGATGGAAAATCTCAGGTGGTCGCATCAATTGCATTATGTGATTTTGATGATCTAGAGGAGTTTAGAAGATACAAGCCTTGGATCGCCGCCTTTATTGTTCGAGAAGATTTACGGGGCAAAGGAGTTGGTGAGAGAGTTTTAAAATTAGTTGAAGCCAAGGCAATTGATTACGGAATCAAATTGGTTTACCTGTGGACTGAAGGTGAGCGGGAGTTTTATGCCAAACGAGGATATGAGTACTTGGATACTTTGAATAAAGAAAAAAGAAGGATTGATTTAATGCAGAAAAGACTGGTTTTTTAATACTTATCTAAAGGCTGCAATACCAGTTAAAGCTTGGCCAAGTACCAGCATGTGAATTTCATGAGTACCTTCATATGTTAGAACTGTTTCTAGGTTGCTCATATGTCTAAAAATTGAATACTCAGAGGTGATACCAGCACCACCGAGAATTGAGCGGGCACTTCTTGCGATTTCAAGAGCGGCATTAACATTATGAAACTTACCCATACTGATCTGTTCTGGTTTGATTTTGTCAGCATCCTTTAAATCAGCTAAATGGTAGGCCAGCAACATCGAGGTTGTAATTTTGGTAGCCATATCAGCGAATTTGGCTTGAGTTAGTTGGTGCTTAGAGATTGGACCATCAAATTGTTCACGGGTTGTTGCGTAAGCCAGGGAAACTTCAAAGCAATCGCGAGCTGCGCCAACTGTGCCAAAAATAATTCCATATCTAGCCTCTGCCAAACAAAGAAGTGGTGCACGCAAACTTGTTGCTTCCGGCAAGCGGTATGAATCTGGAACTCGCATATCGTTAAAAACTAATTCAGAGGTTATTGAAGCTCTTAGTGAGAGTTTATGTTTAATTGGATTAATTACTAGGCCGGCAGTTTTAGTTGGCACACAGAATCCTCTGATGCCCTCATCAGTTTGCGCCCAAATGATGGCAACATCGGCAACGCTGCCATTTGTAATCCACATTTTTGAACCATTTATAACCCAGTCAGATCCATCTTTTTTTGCAAAGGTAGCCATGCCAGAAGGATTGGAACCGTGATCAGCTTCAGTAAGACCAAAGCAACCGATCGCTTCTCCTTTTGCCATTTTTGGCAACCATTCTTGCTTTTGAGCTTCAGTGCCAAATTTATAAATGGCAAACATCGCAAGAGAGCCCTGAACCGAAACTAAAGATCTAAGTCCAGAATCAACCGCTTCTAATTCAAGACAGGCAAGACCATAAGACATTGCATCAGTTCCGGCACAACCGTAATTCTTCAAATGCATACCAAGCACGCCAATCCCACCTAGTGCTTTAGCTAAGTCACGGGCTGGCAGTTGTCCATCTTCATACCAAGTTGCAATGTTTGGTTTTAACTCTTTTGCTGCAAAATCTCTAACAACATTTTGAATAGCTTTTTGTTCTTCACTAAGGCGTGATTCAACCTGCATCAATACCAATGGATGAATTGGGGTAGCTGCGGGCTTGCTCATAGCGAAATTGTATCTACTGCATTTGTTAAGTTGAAACCTTTAATCTGAATTAGTCCCTTTTTGGTGATAAATCTCATCATTAAACAATGTTGTATTCAGGTCGTAGTTGACCGGCGGAGAGGAATCGCTCTGCACTTAATTGATCAATTTTTACAAATGGTTGCCTGCCTAAGTAGAGATCTCGCAAGATCTCACCAATCGCAGGTCCCTGTAAAAATCCATGACCACTAAAACCAGTTGCGTAAAAAAATCTTGAAACCTTCTTGAACTCACCCAAAATAGCGTTGTGGTCAGGAGTAACTTCATACAAACCAGCCCAACCTTTACCGATTCCAAGATCCATAAGTCTTGGTGCACGGGTAGCAGCTATTGCCCCTAATTTTTCTAGGAAAAGAGGATCTCGTTTTAAATCAAAACCAGATTCAGTAGATTTATCAGAAAAACCCATTAACAAACCTTTTCCTTCGCGGTGCCAATAAAGAGAGGTTGAGTAATCAATTGTCATTGGCATATTTGCAGGTAAATCTGCGAAAGATTCACCCAATGCTTCAGTAATGACCAACTCACGTTTGTATGGCGTGACCGGTAAATCCAATCCAACCATTGAACCTATCTGTGGTGACCAGGCTCCTGCACAATTAATGACGGTGCCTGTTTTAATTTCGCCAGCTGAGGTAGTTACAGAAGTAATTTCATCCCCATTTAATTTAATGCCAGTTACTTCAGTATTGGTTAAGACGGTTGCGCCGAGTTTTTTAGCTCCACCTGCATATCCAAGAACAACAGATTCTGGAGTGCAGTGACCATCATTTGGGGTAAAGGAGGCTGCTAATAAATCTGATGTATTCAATAGAGGTGAGATCTTTCCGGCTTCATCTGGGGTAAGCATTCTTGATTCAACATCAAATTGATTGTGAATTTTGGTTGATTTTTCAAAAAGATCAACGTCCTCTTGTTTTGTTAAGGCAAATAAATAACCTGAACGATGAAGATCAATCTCATAGCCTGGTCTAGATTTAAAATCGGCAAAGAGATCCAAAGACCTAGCCCCTAAGGCAACGTTGAATTCATCTGAGAAATTGGCACGAACACCACCGGCAGCTTTTGAAGTCGAACCACTTGCTAACTCATTTTTTTCACAAAGTAGTACTGAAACACCTGCTTCTGCTAAGTGAAAAGCAGCAGAGGCGCCCATAACACCGCCACCAACAATTACTACATCTACTTTGTCAGGCAAAGCCATTATTAGCTCTTTAAAACGAAGTTTGGATCATGCTTGATTTCAATAAGATCCATTTGCGCTTTCTGCAATTTGTTTGACCAATCCCAATTCATAGATTGCCATCTAGTGAATTGATCAAGCACCCAGATACCACTTTGGCGTGATCCATTACCGCTTAATCCGTTTCCGCCAAATGGTAGATGTGCTTCAGCGCCGGAGGTGGAGTTATTAATTGAAACCATACCGGCTGAGATTCCTTCTCTAAATCGCCAAACATTTTGCGGGTCATTTGTGTAGATTGCAGAAGAAAGCCCGTAGCCATGACCATTAGCAAGATCTATCGCTTCATCAAGGGTTGAAAATTTTCCAACCGTTACAAGAGGTCCAAAGGTTTCTGTTGAGTAAAGCTCATCATTCTTAGTAATCCCAGCAACAATCACCGGATGAGCAAAGACTCCTTTGTCTGGATCGCCAACAAATCCCTTGCGTGGATTAGCAGCTGTGATGCGTCCAGTAGAAGTAGATCCAAGAACTTTATGATGACTCTGCACCATCTTCAGGTGAGATAAGTGGTTCTCTAAGTATTTTTGACTGATCATCGGACCAAACAAAACATTTTTAAATGGATCACCAACTGCAGCATTTTCAACTAGTGCCGCGAATTTTGCCAGCACATTGTCATAAATTGATTCGTGAATCCAAAGTGTGCCAAGTGAAGTACAACGCTGACCTGCAGTACCAAAGCCAGCAAATAATGCACCATCAAGTGCTAGATCAATATTGGCATCTGGCATAACCACCATTGGATTTTTCCCACCAAGCTCAAGACAAGCACTTTGAATGTACTCACCAGCTTTTGCGCCGATCTTTCGACCAACTTCTGTAGATCCAGTGAATCCCACCTTGTTGATTACACCCTCTTTTAAGCCAGACTCTAGAGCTGCAAATGTTTGTACTCCATCTGCAACAACTGTCATCAAAATATCCTTTGGAACTCCGCCGGCATGAAAAATTTCAGTCAAAGCATTTGCTACTGCTGGCGTAAATTCTGATGGCTTCCAAACCACTGAATTTCCACATAGCAAGGCTGGAACTATGTACCAAGATGGAACTGCGGTTGGAAAATTTCCGGCCGTTATAACAAAAACATTTCCAACAGGCATTCGGAAAGTAAATAGATTCTTATTCTGCATCTCACTTGGAACAGTTTGCCCATATAGCCGACGTCCCTCACCAAGGAAGAAATCACAGGTATCAACTACTTCTTGAACCTCACCTAATGCTTCGCTATAAACCTTTCCCATTTCTTTGGTGATCAATTTTGCTAGCGCTTCCTTATTACTCTCAACCAATCGACCAACATTTGCAATGATTCGACCACGAGTTGGGGCTGGAAGTTTTGCCCAACCTTTTTGCGCATTTTTTGCAGTACGTAGAACTGTGAGAATTTCAGCTGCAGTGGCCTCTGGAACTGTTGCGATTACTTCATTGGTATCTGATGGATTAGTTGATGTGAACATAGAGGCATTCTCTCCTAGATAAGCAAAATTGGAAAATGCCGATATGGTTTGAACATGGAAGGCTCAACACGGACCGTTGCCGCAGTAATTTTAGATTTATTGGCAAATGAAGGCGTCAAGAAAGCTTTCGGAATACCTGGCGTTCACAACCTCGGCTTTTGGAACGCCTTATCCAAAGATCGCCCAGAGATAGTAAGCGTTCGTCACGAGCAAAGCTGTGTATATGCCGCAGATGGATTAGCACGAGCCACTGGAAAATTATCGGTTGCGATAACTACAACTGGACCAGGGGCTGCAAATACCTTAGGCGCATTTGGAGAAGCTGCGATATCGGGTTCACACCTTTTATTAATCTCATCCGAAGCTCCGATTAAAAATCGATCTGCTGATGGCGCTAGGGGAATTTTGCATGAGATGGATGATCAAAGCGCACTTTTCACTCCATTGGCGAAGCGAGTAAAGCTTGGCAATGAAGGTGTAGTTTTAGCAAAAAGTTGTAAATCCGCAGAGGAAGCTGTGGCAACAGTTGTGGAGTTTCTAAAGTTGCTTTCCGTAGCACCTGTTGGTGTTGGTTACATCGGGATTCCATCTGATGTACTAAACCAAGAGTTCACTCAAGCAATACCAAAGTTAAGTGATAGAGCTGCTTCCTACCTTGCACAAGAAAAAGATCGAGAAATAGATTTGGATCTGGCCAAAAAATTGCTCACAGGGGTTAATAAGATTGGAATTTGGGCAGGCGGGGGAGCCGCAAATTTCAGTGGTGAAATAGCAGCTCTGGCTGATCATTTAAGTGCACCTATTTTTACATCCTTTGCAGGACGCGGTGTGGGAAGTTTGAGCAAAAACTATCTGAATATCCCGATTCATGAGAGTGAAGCTGAGCAGTTATTGGCAGAGTGTGAAGCATTACTGATTTTTGGTTCACAAATCGATGGAATGAATACAAAAAATTGGAGCATTAAATTCCCAAATAAGATTATTTTGGTTGATGCCAATCCCAAGATTGCTTTACGTAATATCTCAGCCGATCTAGTACTACAAACTTCAGATATCTCCTCGGTTATAAAAGCATTTAAATCTTTACCAGCAAGAAGTAGTTGGGTAGACGTAGCGCGGATATCCACCCAAGCACGTAACCGAATTACCGCTAGTGATAAAGGGCAAGCAGGAATGGCCTTGGTTAGCGCGATTGAAAAGAGTTGGCCTAGTGAGAACTACATTGTTTGCGACATGGCAATCTCGGGATATTGGACAGGTGTTTATCTGCAAGCAAAACGTGCCAGGCAAATCTCTTACCCAGTTGGCTGGGGAACATTAGGTTTTGGCCTGCCAGCAAGTCTTGGTCCATCAGCAGCAGGCTTTGCCACACTAGTAATTTGTGGTGACGGCGGAATTGCATTTGGTTTGGGTGAGTTAGCAACAGTGGCTCAGGAACAATTGCCATTAACTATTTTGCTACATGATGATGGCGGGTATGGAATGTTGCGCTTTGATCAACAGGTGATGAAACATCCAGAGCGGGGCGTAAATCTTTTTAATCCTGATTGGCAGGTTTTAGCTCAATCTTTTGGTATCGAATTTATCCAAACAAATCTTGTCGAGCTATCAGAGGTTTTAGCCAAGCGTTCAGTCAGTAGTACACCTGGAATTGTTTTGATTAAAGATCCGATATTTCCACCGAAAAGCACAAGTCCAAGGTGGAGTGAGAAGGATTAGTTTATTTAGTAAGACCTGCGGTAATAATAAAGTAGTAGATAGTGAATATTACTGAAGCCCATAAGAATCCAGTCCACCAACTCATGCTCAATTTAAGTTTATAAGTTTCCCAATTTACCTTGGCTAAATTCTTATCAGCTCTAACCTTATTTCGATAGGAAACAATCATGTAGGCAGAGACCAGTATTGCCCAAAAGAACATAAATCCAGAACGCATGAAAGTAGTTTAACTCCTTAATTTAATATTTTATAGAAAAACCATGTTGAAACTAGCGAACCATCGGGATTTTTTGCAAAGTTTGGAATTTCACCACTTTTGGTCCAACCCCATTTTTCATATACGCCCTCAATTAGATAGGAGGTTGCAGAATCTAAGTACAAAAGCTTCAAACCAATATCTTTTGCAAAGTTGGTCGCCAATTTTTCAAGTGCAGTCCCGATACCCATTTTTTGTGCTTTGGAGTGGACTAATAATTTACGAAATTCAGCCCGGTGCTTGCCATTAGCGCGCAGCTCACGTGTGACAATCACTGATCCTAAAACTTGATCGCCAGCTAATGCGAGAAATATTGCGTTTTGAGAATCGCACTTTGCGATCTCATCTAGCCAGAATTTTTCAAAATCTGCCTCTGTTGAATCATGCATAAAACCCACGGAGTAATTATTGGCTACCGCGTCTTTAAGAAGATTGATCAAGGATTTTCTCACTTCAGTACTTACCTCCGACGGTGATTTAATCTGTTTTATCAAGTAAGCGGAGGGTGTGATCTTTTCCATGTCGTTATTGTAGACAATCCTATCTACACTAGGGCTTATGGCACTAACACAAACTCCTTTTGTCTCAGCCGAACAAATAAACGCCTTGTGTTCATATGAAAAAATAGTTGAAAATCAACGCCAAGTGTTTAAGAACTTTTATTTAGATGAAGCAGTAATGGGTCCAAGAGCCATTTTGTCACAGGGAGAAAATGCTCAATTTTCTTATATTGCCCGAGCCTCAAAAGATGGTCCAACAATTGTTAAGTTTGGAACAGTTGTGCCGAGCAATGCAACTAGAGATATCTCGGTAGTGCAAACCACAGTCTCTGTGATTGATGCAATCACAGGTAGTGTCAAACTTTTCTTAGATGGCGAAGCGGTAACCAAGTGGCGAACAGTGTGCGCAAGCATGGCAGCTGCAAAAGAATTAGCAAATCCAGTTAAAAAAATCGCAGTGATTGGAATGGGCCATCAGGGAAGTGCTCACGCGTTAGCTGCAAAGCACATCTTTAAACCAGAGAAGTTAATCGGTATTGATAAATACATTAAAACTGGTGAATCAGGAATTGATTTAACGCAGGATATTGAAGCGGCCTTTAGTTGTGACTTAATTTTTATTTGTACAAACTCCCAAGATCCAGTGATTAATTCTGCGTTAAATTCTGGTTCCACATGCATTTCTATTGGCTCATTTGCGCCAAATCGACTTGAGGTCTCAGTAGAAGCACTCTCTAAGGCTGATAAGGTTTTTGGTGATGATGCAAAGACAATCTCAGAACAATCTGGTTCAGTGGTTCACGCATTGGCCAATACCAAGCGCACATGGGATCAACCGCAATCAATTGGTGGCGTTTATGCTCAAAAACTTACTGGCAGAGAAAACACGGAACAGGTTATCTATTATTTCTCTGTTGGACTTGGTATTCAGGATGCAGCTTTGGCTGAATTTATCCTTGCAAATGGAAAATTTTAAAATGAGAAGAGGGATTTAAGTGCGTAGCGAAGAAGCTAAATCCCTGCTTAAGAAAAATTGGGGAATAGATGGGCAAATTTCCTCACTGCCTAGTGAGCGAGATATAAATTTTAAGATCTCTGGCAAGGCAAATTATGTTCTGAAAATCTATCCAAAAGTGGATTCAACCTTGAAGATTAGATTAAATCTGCAGAACAAAGTTTTAAAGTTTCTAGAGGAAAAGAAAATAAACACCTCTCCATTTGTTGTACCAACAAAGAGCAAAAAGTTATTAATTAATCCAAGTAAGGGTTCTATTGCTAGATTACTTACTTTCCACGATGGAGCAGCTTGGGGAAATAAGAGTGAGCACTCTGGTGAGGAAATTGAGCAGCTAGGACGTTTAATCGCCACGGTTGATAAAAATCTGAACCAATTAAAGATTAGCAAAGAGGAGCGAAAATCACTGAACGCACCTTTTATTTGGAATATGTTGCAAGCAGAATCATTGCTTTCTTGGAGTTCAAAAATCTCAGATTCAAATTCCAGAAAAATAGTTGAAGCAACCTTAAGTAACTTTAGAAAGAATATTTTGCCAAGGTTAAAAAAGATGCCTATGCAGGTAATTCATAATGATGGAAATGATTACAACATTATTGAAAATGACGAGAAATTAGTTTTAATTGATTTTGGCGACATGATCTATGCGCCCAAAATAGTTGGTGCAGCTGTTGCTGCAGCTTATGTTGGATTGAAATCAGATGATCCGGTAAAGCAGATATCTCAATTCATTCGTGGGTACCACAGCGTTTATCCACTCTCTTTAGAAGAAATATCAATATTAATTGAATTAGTAAAGGTGCGACTTGCTTCAAGTGTGGCAAATGCGGCCCTTCAAAGAGGAGTCAATCCAGATAATGATTACCTATCAATTTCCCAAAATGATGTGCCGAAATGTTTAGAGGCAATAGATAAATTTGATTCCAATTTTGCTCTTTTCCGATTACGAAATGCAATCGGACTTGAAGCAAATCCAAATTCAAAGCCAGTTAGAGATTATTTATTGTCGATCAAGCCTGCCAATCTATTGGAGAAATCCTTCTCTGATTTAAAGCAGGTCTATATCAACTGGTCATTTGATAACCCAGAGATTCCTCGCTCTACTCAAGCGATTGAAGATTTAATGGCTAAGACTGGGGCAGAGGTAACTATTGGTTATTACTGCGAGAATAGAAATGTTTATCAGGGCGAGGCATTTAATCCTGCCGCTGCAAGTGCACGAACCTTTCACTTAGGCGTCGATGTTGGAATGCCGGCTGGCACACCAATTTATGCCCCACTGGATGGTGTGATTGAAATTTTTAATAACAATTCAACACATCTAGATTATGGACCAGTTGTTATCTTGCGACATAAAACAGACAAGGGAGTTCCTTTCTGGACTTTATATGGACATCTTTCAATTGACTCAATGCCAGATTGGAAAATAGGTAAGGAGATTAAAGCTGGCGGATTAATTGGTCGCATGGGTAAAGAGGAAGAAAATGTTGGCTGGCCGCCCCATACACATTTCCAGTTATTAACCGATCTTTGTGGCATGGGAATCGATATTTATGGAGTTGCCCCTAAGGATGAGATTGCACTTTGGCGAGGGATCTCGCTAAATCCAAATCTAGTGTTAGGAATTGAAAGTGGCACAGATGCTCATGCAAAGATTTCACCAGCCAGTATTAGAAGTGATCGACGGGTTGTTATATCTCAAAATCTCTCGCTTAACTTTAAAAATCCAATAAATATTGTTTCTGGGTCAGGTGCTTACTTATTTGATGAAAAAGGTAAAAGTTACTTGGATTTGGTTAATAATGTTGCGCATGTAGGACACAGCCATCCGCGAGTAGTGGCCGCCGCAGCCTCACAAATGTCATTGTTAAATACCAATACCAGGTATTTACACCAAAGCATCGTTGAATATGGCAAAGCCATTACTAGCAGTATGCCAGACCCACTTTCCGTAATTTTCTTTGTTAATAGTGGTAGTGAAGCAAATGATTTAGCGATTCGATTGGCTAGGGCGCACACAAAATCAAAAGGTGTAGTAGCACTCCGCCATGGTTACCACGGTCATACTCAAGCGGTAGTTGAGATAAGTCCTTATAAGTTCTTAGGCAAGGGTGGGCAGGGCGCGCCTGCACATGTTGCAGTTGCTGAGTTACCTGATCTATTCCGCGGTAAGTACACCGGTAAAGGTGCAACTGAAAAATATTTAAGCAATTTAAAGAAAAGCATTTCATCTTTAAAGCAACCAATCTCAGCATTCTTTGCTGAATCAATTGTTAGTACTGCTGGGCAAATAGTTCTACCTCCTGGATATTTATCAGCTGCATACAAAATGGTGCGTGCAGCAGGTGGCCTATGCGTTAGCGATGAGGTTCAAATAGGCATGGGAAGAGTTGGTGAAAAGTTCTGGGGTTTTGAATTACATGATGTAGTGCCAGATATTGTTACGTTAGGTAAACCACTTGGTAATGGCCATCCATTAGCAGCGGTGGTAACAACACCTGAGGTTGCTGATTCATTTAATAATGGCATGGAGTACTTCAATACATTTGGTGGCAACCCGGTAAGTGCTGCAATTGGACAGGCAGTACTTGAGGTCGTTTATGATCAAAGATTGCAGTTAAATGCTAAAAATATGGGAAAGTATTTAAGGGATGGCGTTAGCTCATTAGCTAAAGATCATTCAATTATTGCTGATGTGCGGGGAAGTGGCCTATTTATTGGTGTTGAGATGATGCTGGATAAAAAAACACCGGCAACCAATGAAGTTGCAGAGTTAATGGAGTTTGCATTGAATAAAGGAGTATTGCTTTCTTGTGATGGCCCAGATAACAATGTGCTCAAGATTAAACCACCATTGATAATAACTAAATCTGATGTTGACCATCTGCTAAATGTTTTCTCTGATTGGTTGGGCAAAAAATGAAACCACCATTAACTGGAATAAAGATCGCAGATTTCTCAAGAGTATTAGCTGGCCCGTATGCCACGATGTTATTGGCAGATCTTGGTGCACAGGTAATTAAAGTGGAACGGCCTGGAGTTGGCGATGACACCAGAGGGTGGGGACCGCCCTTTGATAAGGCTGGAAATTCAACATACTTCTTATCGGTAAACCGAAATAAAGAGGGGTTAGAGTTAGATTTAACTAAGGCATCAGATCAACAGGTTGCAATTGATTTAATCAACTCCAGCGATGTTGTAGTTGAAAACTTTGGTCCTGGTGGCATGGAGAAATACAACCTTGGTTACGCAAAATTGATCGGAAACAATCCAAAATTAATTTACTGCTCAATCTCAGGCTTTGGCACCTCTGAAAAGGCAGCATCACTTCCTGGTTATGATCTTTTGTTGCAAGGGATGAGTGGTTTAATGAGTATTACTGGCAGTGATGAAAATAATCCCGCTAAGGTCGGCGTTGCTTTAGTTGATGTAATCACTGGATTACATGCAGTTGTTGGAATCTTGTCAGCGCTTCGTGCGCGAGATGAACAGGGTATTGGGCAAAAGGTTGAATTAAATTTACTCTCATCAACTTTATCGGCATTGGTTAACCAAGCCTCCGCCTATATCTCAGCTGGAACCATTCCAAAGGCGATGGGAAATGCACATCCATCAATTGCGCCATACCAAGTATTTGATGCAAAGGATAAGAAATTTATCGTCGCTGTTGGTAGTGACCCTCAATTTATTAAGTTTGCTGGCGTCATCTCACCAGATTTAATCGGTGATAAGCGGTTTTCAACTAATCAATTACGTGTTGAAAATCGAGAGGAATTGAATCACAAATTGTCAGCAATATTTTCAACAGAGAGCGCCGAGCATTGGATTCAAACCCTCGGAAAGGTGAATATCCCTGCAGGAGAGATTAACAATATAAAGGAAGCATTTGATCTAGCACAATCTTTGGGACTTAACTCAATTGTTGAGATAGACGGAGTTAAATCTGTTGCCAATCCAATTACTTTTAGTAAAACTCCAGTTGAATACCGTTCGGCTCCACCAAATCTAAAAGGATAGATGCGATAGCCTTATCAAATGAAGGCTGAGATAACTACCAAATTCTCAATACTCTCACTTCTTTGGGGAGTTTCATTTTTATTACTGCTTAGGGTTGTTGAAGCATTTGATTGGGCTGCGGCAATTAGTGTCAGATCTTTTATCGCAAGTGGCAGTGTGGTTCTACTTGCATTGATAATAAGAAGAAAATTAGATTTTTCAATTGGGATAAAGCACTTTGCAGTATTGGGTTTCACTTCGGTTTCAATGCAACTAATTGGATTATCACTTGCAGTTCCTCGAATAGGAACCGCCTTAACAGCGATTTTAGTTGGTGCAATCCCGTTGTTTTCCTCAGTCATCGGTCGATTGATGAAAATTGAAAGTATTGATCGCTTTGGTTTTGCAGGTTTAGTTCTAGGCTTTATCGGGATCATCTTTCTAGTTGGTTTTCCAAGCGGGCAACTTAGTGACCAATTCTTTTTAGGTTTCTTTGTCTGCTTAATTGGCTGCATGAGCGCCGCATTTGGTAGTAATTACTCAAAGTTAAAGATGTCAGCAGCTGGTAATTGGGAGCAGGTAATCGGTGCCTTTTTCTTTGGTGGTTTATTTACTTCACCCATTCTCTTATTTGTTCCAATCAGGACAGGGTTAGTGCCAATGGATTGGCTTTATATGGTTAGCCTGGCAGTTTTTTGTAGTGCATTTTGTTATGTCATTTACTTCTCACTTGTTGCGAAGATTGGTCCGACTAAATCAATCTCAGTTGAGTTTTTGGTAACAGTTGTAGCTGTCCTAATTGGAGCTTTTTATCTAAATGAGGCAATCTCTGTGATTCAGTTGTTTGGCGCAGTATTAGTCATTATTGGTTCGATTTTGATTTTAGATCTACTCTCTCTGTCAAAGAAGAGCTCTTTGTGAGCAATACTCCGCAAAGCAGTTATTTAGATCTGCCTGATAATTTACCAATTCCCCAAGATGATGGCGCCGCCGATCATTTACGGGGAACGAAATTAGATTCGATACTCCTTGCTGCGACAAATGGTTCAAAAATTGATTTGTCTAAATTAACTGGAACTACAGTTGTATTTATCTATCCGATGACCGGTGTACCAGGAGTTGCACTTCCTGATGGTTGGGATGATATTCCAGGTGCTCGGGGCTGCACGCCACAGGCATGTTCCTATCGGGATAATTACAATGAGTTAAAAAAACATGTTGATAATTTATTTGGATTAAGTGTGCAAAGTAGTGAGTATCAAAAAGAGCTGAAAGATAGAGTTGAACTGCCTTATGAGATTTTATCTGACTCAGATTTCAAGTTCGCTAACTCTTTGAAGCTGCCAACCTTTGAAGCAAACTCGATGAAATTATTAAAACGATTAACAATGATTATTAAAGATGGCGTGATTATAAACAAGCATTACCCAGTATTTCCTAGCAATAAAGATGTGAATTGGGTACTTAATTCTTTTTCTGCTTAGATTTTGCTAGCAACTCATCTAATCCAATTCGATGTGCTTGAAATGAATTAACAGGTGCATCAGATGGGTAACCAACTGCTATTCCACATAACAATCGGTAATCCTTAGATACCTCAAACTCATCTCTGATCGCATCATCCCAAAATGCAACTGCGCCTTGGGCACATGTGCCAAGACCATGGGCATGGGCAGATAACATTAAATTTTCCATCATTAAGCCAGCATCAGCAGCTGCGTAGATATGTAAGCTTTTATGAATATAAACAAACATCGCCACTGGTGCGCCGAAGAACTCATAATTTTTCCCCCATTGTCGATCTCGCTCAGCCTTATCACCGCGCTGTACACCCAGTGACCCATATAGCTCTTTGCCAACACGTTGGGCTCTTGGTTTTAGCTCAGCAACATATGGTTTAAGAATTATGCGATTACTTGTCGGCAAACCATGGCGATTTATAAATAATTTAATTTTGCTCCAGATACCTCCGCGCATTGCAGCAGAGAGTGCTTGCCAGCGAGATAAAAACTCATTACTAATTCGATCTCTTACCTCACCAGTTGCAACCGCCACTTTAAATGGTCTGGTATTTGACCAACTCGGTGCAGTTAATGAATCTTTTAATATCTGCTCGATTAACTCAGGAGGTACCGGTGTTGGCAGAAAATCCCGAGTAGTCCTACGAGATGAGATGAACTCAGAGACCCAAGCGCCATCTTCTTGAGCTGAGTAACGCTTCATTATTGTGATTACTTTTTAGTTACTGAAGCATTGAAGATTGATTGGATAGTTGAATCCAACATTGCATCAAATTGATCATCATTTTGCTTGGCAGATAAACCTTCAGTAAGAGCTCTTGAAAATGAGGCAATAACCCCATTATTTTCAGCCAGCATTTTGTTTGCATCATCTCGGCTATATCCACCTGAGAGAGCTACTACTTTAAGAACCCGTGGATGATTTACTAACTCCTGATAAAGATTTGGCTTAGTAGGTAATGAAAGTTTTAGCATCACTGTTTGATTCTCACCCAACTTGTTTAGGTGATTAACTAGAGAGCTCTTCAATATCTCTTCGGCTTGTGCCTTTTGCTCACTCTTGATATTGACCTCAGGCTCAATGATTGGTATTAATCCACCGGCAATAATCTCTTTACCTATTTCAAATTGTTGGGAAACTACTGCCTCAATTCCTGTGGCATTAGCAAGATTAATAACAGATCGCATTTTGGTGCCAAAAACACCATGTTTGTTGGCTGCAGCAATTCGAGCAGATAACTCAGGAATTGGCTTCATTAATTGCACATCATTACTTTCTGCAGCTAAACCATTATCAATTTTTAGGAATGGCACAATCTTCTTTTTATTCCACAAAAATTCCGCACTTCCGATGCCATCAATCTGTCGCTCCATTGTCATCTCAAATAAAATAGCGCCAACAATACGATCTCCGTTGAAAACCTTGGATTTAATTAATCTAGAACGCATCTGATGAATCAAGTCAAACATTGCAGCATCACCTGAGTACTCAGTTTCGTCGATGCCATAAAGTTTTAATGCCTTAGGTGTGCTACCACCGCTTTGATCTAATGCTGCAATGAACCCCTTACCAGCTTTTACTTGATCAAACATTTGCTGATTCATTATTCTCTCCCTTTAATTCAATAGGTTTTAGTCTAATAGGTAATAAAGTTAGATTTGGACAGGGGCGATTAATATGGCATTTCTTCGAGTAAATGGATTACGAACCATTGAATTAGGCACCCCTGGACCAATGCGAAACCGCTTAAATGATTTGATAATCAATGGCAATAAACGAGCAACCGCTGGATTACTGAAAGAGGATTACATTGATGAGGGCGATGAGATTGATTTTGTTGGCGAACGTCTTGCAATTTTGGATAATGACCAAAAGCAAATCGGGGTCATAAAGGTTACAAGGGTTGAGGTTTTAGAATTTAAGGATGTGCCAACTGAGTTTGCACTAGCTGAAGCTGAAGGAGATTTATCTGGCGATGATTTCCGCCAGAGCCATTCCAAGTTTTGGAACTCAGTTGGGGTTGATGTTAAGCCTGAGACCAAGGTAGTAACGGTCTATTTTGATTTAGAGTA